>Ga0115013_10002564_pt1 | contig 10081 bp, 2 predicted proteins | sample SouAtlMetagenome_2_FD_88686 | JGI IMG/M metagenome (GOLD analysis project Ga0115013, IMG submission 88686) | Marine eukaryotic phytoplankton communities from Atlantic Ocean - South Atlantic ANT15 Metagenome | ecosystem: Environmental > Aquatic > Marine > Oceanic | place: South Atlantic Ocean... | reverse complement strand
GTCCCCACGCTGCCCCCCAATGCGCTGATGCGTAAGGTTTCAGCTTGACCGCCGTCCACGCGAAGCCACGCCTGCTCTCTGTCACCCCGCTCCCAGTGAGGAACCATCACCGCTTGCATCCTGACCTCGGGTGCACCAGCCTCACGCAAGGTCTTTGCACCCCAAAGAATGGCTGCATCCGCTTCTGGTGAACCACTCAATCGGGCACCGACATCCTTACACAATTCACGCAAATCCGCTACGCATTCACCCTGCCCCAAGACATGATTGTGAATTCGGTCAATCATCAGGCTGTCCGCAGCTGACCATCGGGCCTCTTGACCCTGGACCACTCCTGTCATCAGGAGCCAACTCAAAACGCAATACCTCAACATCTTCATTTCCTCTTTGGGCTCATGACATCCAGCTTCCATTGTTGACGTCGACACCCTGGCCCGTCATTCCCGTCTGCCGTGGCGACAACAACCAAACAACCGCCTCCGCCATCTCCTCTGGACTGCTCATCTTCCCCGTGGGGAGCACTGCACATTGCTGGGCGTGACAATCAGCGTAGGACATCCCTTGAGCGTCAGCCATGCGCTGAATGCTTTCTCGCGCCATTTCCGTCTCGACCCAGCCTGGACAAATGGCGTTGACAAGGATCCCATCGCCTCCCCATTCTACTGCAAGGCTGCGCACCAAACCGAGCACCGCAGTTTTGGACGTCACATAAGCACTTTGGCCAGGAACCCCAAAGCGCGCGAGAACACTCGAAGTGACAACAGCATGGGTAATCTCACGCGATGCAGCCTTCAGGTACGGATGACAAGCTTGTAACGTCACATAAACGCCTGTCACATTGATTCTGAGCATCTCATCCCAACGGTCCTTGCTCGCGTCAATGTCATATGCATTGGACCCACCAATTCCAGCGTTGGCAAACACACCAACCAAGTCAAGTCCGCCACCACCAGGCTCTCCCAAGGCCCCAGCCAAGGCAACGTGCAATGCCCTTCGATCCGACACATCTACAGGCAATACCACATGACCTTCGCCGACCAATTCAGCTTCGGTGCGTTTCAATGGACCTTCTCGTCTTCCCACAAGCAACACGGCGTGACCTTCCTCAGCCAAGCGAACCGCCGTCGCCTTGCCAATTCCCGTGCCGGCTCCTGTAACCATCACTGCTGTTGTCATGATGCGAAGATGGGGAAAAGAGAAAGGCCCGACTTGCGTCGGGCCTTTCCTGAATGTTTAGAACGTGACCGTTCTTAACTCTGATTGATTACTCGCAAACTGTACCGAAGGCACCGAGGAAGATCAACAGGTCAGAAGTCGTCGTCTGGTTGTCACCATTCAAGTCCGTAGGACATGGGTTAGCAACGTCAAACTCACAAGATCCATCATCATTGGTGGCAGTCTCGTCGTAGTTCGTAGCGTCACCGTAAGTACAACCCATCACGTAACCAGTGAAGTCACAGAGGTCGTTGTTCACGATGTCCACGCTGTCAGCGTCGATGTAGTTGGTTGCAAATGGCAACACACAACCCTCGACACATTCCGCACCGACAGAGAAGGTGCCTGTTCCCGAAGGAGCATCTGCACTTCCGATGACCTGACCACCAGCGGACACAGACCAGCTAATCTCAGTTGGCCATGAACCATCAGTTACGATGAGGGTCATGCACTCGGCAACATCGAAGCAGAGAACATCTGTTGCGACAGAACCTCCGTTGTCCGTTGTCAGACCTCCTGTTGCCAAGAGCTCGTCAGCGGAATTGTAGAAGCTGTATGTCGCACCATTCCATCCGTCTCCAAATGAGTCAAACATGGTAATCTCCACAACAGCTCCAGAGCAGCAGGTTCCATCATCAATCGTTGCAAACGGATTGTAGTTGGAAGCATCTGGGTCAGTGCAACCCAAGCAGCTGAAGTCACAAAGCGTGTTGTCAGCGAAGTCAACTGGACCGCTGTAGTTACAAGCAGTAGTATCAGCACAACCAACAGAAGGTGCAGTAGCACATGTGATGGCCATGTTAATGGCGTACGGCTGCGGATTGAAGAAAGATGGTGTTGCACAGCTAATGGAACCGTCAGATGTAAAGCTCACAGTCACAGAGTCTGTTCCAACCACAATGCTATCATCTGCATCCTCATCGCTGTTGTAAAGGCTTGCACCTGTCGCAGCATCGGAAATGGTAAGCTCATCCCAGTTCTGCTCAATCAACGTACCAGCCAAGTCAATGACAATAGTACCACCACCATCACTGTTGTTCAGTGTGAAACTCCAGCTCTCAGCATTGTCATAGCACCATGACCACGCTTCTGTCGCACATTCGAGACAGCTGGTGAAGTCACAAGGATCATTCACATCATCAACGTTAGCTGCTGAGTTGTAGTTACAAGCAAGCGCATCCATACAACCGTAAACAACTGGCTCGCAGGTCACACTCATATCAAACGGTCCACCAAACGCACTGCTTCCGCCTGCGGAAACCAGAATGGCATAGGTGTTCGCGTTGTTATCTGAAATGAACTGGAATGTCTCTCCGTTGTCGCAAGACTCTGAGCTAACAGCCGTGTTCGAACCTTCGTTCCAGCACAAGAGGCTGTTACAAGTACCCGTTCCACCGAAAATGGTGAAGGACTGCTCAAATGTTGCACCACCGGGCAAGTTGTAAGGACTAGCATCCAAGGTGAACGAGGTGCTTTCTGAGGATCCGAAGTCACCTCCAGAGGCCAATACACCGTCAGGGCCACTCAAAGAATAGCTACCCTCTCCGTAAGTACAGCAAATTCCGTCTCCATAAGAGTCAAACATGGTGAACGTGTATGATCCAGGAGGAACACAAAGGCTGAGTGAGTTTGAACCTGAGTTGATACCACCTGACCAAACCACATTGCCATCCGCATCTGCCATTTCGTAGGAAGTCTCTCCAGCCCAAGCGTCAGAGTTGATCTGCAAATCCAAGCAAACGCTAGGATCTGTGGAGCATCCACCTGAACATAAGTCAGAGGATGAACCATCCATGGAAATCACGTTGGCCGTGATACCATCCAATTCAGTGCCCTCATTTGTGAAGTACACAGTGTAATCACCACCGGACAATTCATAGTAGTAGTCATTGAACACGGTTGGGAACAACGAGCCTGCAGGAACTGTGAGCACAGTGTCTCCGTTGAAAACAATGACCGCGCTGATGTTCTGGAAGTTGTCCTGGTTCAAGCTGTTGACCTCGAGTGTAGCATCCGGTGTATCCACTTCTTGGAAAACCTCAAAGAGTGCCTCTGATCCAGAACCACAAGTGCTGATTGTAATCAACTGCTCGGTGCTTGCATTGTCGAGGGTGTACCAAACACCAGCTCCACTTGTTCCACAGGGGTTGTCACCTCCCGCAGCAGTAGCACCACCTGTATTACCAGAAACAGTCTCTCCACAAGCCATCGCAATGGCATTGGAACAGCTGTCATTGGGTTGGACAACACCAGTATAAAGGCAACCGCTGTCGACCGTAGCGTTCTCATCGTAGTTCGACGCTGTAGGGTCAGTACAACCGCTAACCTCACCAGAACTCGTGACAGTAAAGCTACCGCACTCATCAGTCTGGGTCGTCCAGAGGAACAAGTAGTAATTGACGTCTGAAGCAGGTTGTGTCAATCCCACAGTAGCAGGACCTTCTGTTGTTCCGCCAAACCACTGGTTCATCTCATCTTGAACAGAACCTTCAACAACACCGCCTGCCAGATCGTTCAAAGAGGTGCAATCTGTACCGCTGTAAAGGGCATATCCGATGGCACCGGTTCCGGTAGCCTCAACTGTGATGTTGTAAAGGTTGTAGTCAGCAGTTGTTTCCACTTCGTACCAAACACCGTAAGCTGTAGCAAATGTGCTCAAGGAGCTCAAGCCGAAGTCTTCGTCTGGTCCGCTGCAGCAGAGGCTTCCGTCATAGGAACCGCCGTCAACCAATGGCAAAGCCAAAGTGCAGACATCGTCATTTGAAGGGAAGCCTGATGGGCAAACGGCACACTCAGCTTCAACTACAATACCGGTTTGCGGGGTGAAGTCCGCCCACGTTCCAACACGAAGGAAATAATTCTGTCCCTGCAGCGCATTGAAACTCACCAAGGAGTTGTAGATGCCCGATGGATCCGAACCACAACCTGCAACTCCAGAGTCATCGTTGGTGGCAATGGCCGTCAACGAACCGTCTGCGTTCTCAAGGAAGACAACAATGTCGGTATCCGTGATGCCGTTTCCATCATTGGTGTAAGCTGACTGGCAGGTGTTGAATGACGCCTGGTAATCACTCTCGGCATTGAACTCGTACCACACTGCTCCGCTCATGGAGATTGGGTTTCCGAGAATCACCGTGCCGTTGTATTCATCGCCATTGGCGTTTTCCAAGGATCCACTGAGTGACATGCCACATGCAATGGCCTGAGCCGTTTCAGGCGTGTCGTTCGCTGGCGGGAAGATGCAGGATCCGTCATCGACGGTCGCAGAGACGTTGTAGTTGTTACCCAGAGGGTCAGTACAACCGGAGAAACCGCAGTCATTCACTTCTGCCGGATCTGTGTTCGGGAACACAGGTGGGAAGGAAATTGGCCAGCCATCCGTAGCGCCATATGTCAATGGTGCATACTCATTGCCAAGGTTGTCAGAAATAGACCAGCCTTCGCTGCCGAAAATGGCATCCGTGCTGAACGTATAGCAACCAACGTTCAAGCAGTTCACGATTTCCACAGTCGTCAGACCTGGATCCATACTTCCTGAATCCACAGCCAATCCTGTGGCTTCGTCAGTCAGGTACCATTGGGCCCCGAACCATCCGTTTGCAAAGTCATCCTGCAAAGTCAAGTAGAAGCCCAAAGCTCCATTGTCACACACCTCACATGAACCGTCATTGACAGTCGCTGCAGGGTCAAAGTTGATCGCTGAAGTGAGCGTGCATCCAGGAACGCAATTGCCCTCACTGGCTCCGAATCCGATGTCGTAAACACCGAGGCCACCGTTGTGAACCACATTGCCTGAGAAATCCATGATTTCCCAAAGTGCTTGGCCATAAGTAGCGCCCCCACCTGCATAAAGCTGGAGACATGCGTCGTTCGCGACACAGAAGGCATAGAGGCCATCAACAACCGTCACTTCATAGTCTGGAGCGTACACTTGGTCGATGAAGCCCGCAGCCAAAATGGTATCACCACCGGCCACAGCGATGTAGGCAGCGTTGTTACCCCAGTTGAGGTAGTAATCGTGAGTCAAACGGAGAATGTAGCTCGTTGAATCAGGGTGATCACAGCTGGGCAAGAAACAAGACCCGTCATCAACAGTTGCATCAGCATCATAGTTGTAGGCTGCCGCATCTGAACATCCGCAAACAACTCCTGGTCCAGCGACACCAAATGTGCCGAAACCGTCACCGTTGGTTTGGTTATAGAGGATATCACCGGTATTGTAATCGATGATTTGCCACTCCTTACATCCACTGTAAATGCCACCGGAAACATCCAGTGTGTAGCATTCCGTATTGGACAGGCAGAAGAAGTCATAACCTGAAGATCCAGGTGTGGTTGTGAACTGCGCTGAAGCAAGTCCTCCAGAAGCAACCTGCACACCACTGCCGTCCGTCAAAGTGTAAATTGAGCCAGACCAGTTCACACCGCATCCGTCAAGCATCACGAATTGAACCAGCGTCTGTCCTTCAGCACACTCACTGCTAACGCAGCTTCCGTCATCGACGTTTGCTGCAGCGTCGAAGTTGAGCGCACTCTCATCCGTACATCCACAAACCCCATCAGCAACATCGCCGTAGTAAAAATCGACGAGTCCTCCACCTTGATCTGACTGAATCACAATGCCAGTAGCAGCGTCAGTAATCGACCAGGTGATTTCATTTGCCCAGCTTCCGCCAGCCACGTTCACTGTGTAGCAAGCGCCAAAAGGCATGCAAAGGGTGTCGGTCCCTAATGAACCTGCATCCAGACCACCAGAGGCGATGACTGAGCCATCAGCCGAAATTTCGTAGGTGTTTCCGTTCCAGCCGTCCCCGTAGCTATCCTGCATGACAAACAAGATCATGGTCTCGCTGTCGCCAGGGCACTGATCAAAGTAGCAAGAGCCATCATCCTGAGTGGCCTCTGAGTCGTAGTTGAGCGCGGTGTCGTCCGTACAGCCAGGTGTTCCTGCGATAAAGGAGAAAGACCAAGTTTCGCTGCAGAGGTTTCCGATGCCACAAAACGCTATGGTTCCAGAACATTCTCCAGTACAGCTGAGTGACCCAGCGTCTACGAAGAAACCCTGACCTCCATCTCCGTAGTCATCGGTCATGGTCACGGTGTAGTCACCGGCGCCATAAGTGGAGACGTTAAAGTCAGAGAGGCTGTTCGCACCATCGGGCCACAGCACGGTCGGGTCAGTTACGTCAAAAATGATGTCCCCATTGAAGGTGACAACACAGCTCGTGAGTTCGGTATACCAAGTGTCGGAGTCGAACGTAATGGTCTGCGCCTGTAAGGACGCAAAAAGGGCCAGGGCAAATACGCCAAGGCTGCCTTTGAGAAGGATATTTCTCAGGTTCATGATTAAGGTTTTTTTCCAATTGCCGGGCCAATATAGCGGAAACTGCCTTGAATGAAGAAGACTTACACGGTCAAAATCCCCGCCCCTTTTCAATGCACCGCAGGCAGAATGCTGTAGAGCACTGATAATCATCGGTTGGAGCAAAAAAAGCCTCGGGGTGAACTCCCCGAGGCTTATCTACCGATTCTCAATCGGCCAAAAAAACTTTGTAGGCGTCGTCAGACGCTCAGTTTAAACTTATTCCGTGCACGGATCTCCGAAGCTGATGAGGAACTCAAGCAAGTCTGCTGTGGTCGTAGCCCCATCCTGGTTCAGGTCTGTAGGACATGGGGACTGAAGGATGAATTCACAAGAGCCATCGTCCTGAACAGCAGCCATATCGTAGTTCTCTGCGATGTCGTACATACACCCTCCACATCCATCAAACACACAGTCCTCCAGAACGGTGATATTGGCTGTTGGATCATAGTTGCAGGCCACAGGAACCGTGCAACCCGAGACACAATCGGTCTCACCAACTTCAAAATAGACTGCGGCGCTGGGCGCCCCACCTGAGGTGATTCCACTCGACGCCCCCAACAGCGTCCACCCAACCTCCACCGGGATAACACCGGCCGACACCTCCAAATAATAGCAACCATCCTCTAGACAGAATTCGTCTGTTCCACTGGTGCCCTCAGCAGTCACAGTGAAGCCAACACTGGGCAGTCCTCCCTGCGACAACAGAAGTCCATCCACAGAATACAGGCTGTACTGCGCTCCATTCCATCCGTCTCCAAAGTCGTCGGTCATCTGCAACCGTATGCAATAATCGTAGCAACACGATCCGTCTTCAATGGTCGCATCGTTGTCATAATTACAGGCTTCCGAATCCGTGCAACCTGAACAGCTTTCGTAATCACAGGAGCCGTTGTCTGAGGTCGCAGCAGGGTTGTAGTTACACGCTATGGAATCCACACACCCGCAAACCACGCCACCAAGGGAGAAGTTGACCGCGCCGATGGTTCCACTCGCGATGTCGCCATCCGTTCCGGACAGGGTCCAGCTTATTTCCTCGTCAAAATCGCCTCCTCCGACCGTGAGACTGTAACAACCTTCGACAAGACAGAATGAGTCAAAGCCTTCATCTCCACCGAGGAAATTGTCCACGTCCAAGATGTACAGGGCACTGTCAAGGTTGCCCGTGAGAAGCGTATCTCCCACAGCATCGGTTAAGGTGTAATCAGCCCCATTCCAACCATCACCGAAGCTATCGTACATGGTAAGAATCAACGGAATACCCTCATCAAAGCCCTCTGGACAAGTGCAGCTCAAAAAGTCACAGGACCCATTCTCAATGTTGGCCGCTTCATCAAAGTTGCACGCAACAGAATTGGTACAGCCTTCCACTGCAGGCGCGCAATCCAGCATCAACTCAACGGTGCCGTTGTCGTCGGTCACAGGATTGCCGTCTGCATCCTCAGCAGACACATACGCATAATAATGGCGCCCTGGCTCAGAGATGAACTGCACCCATGCATCGTCCTGATCGAAGAACCCGCAATTGATGAAGTCCGCCTCCTCAGAAGCATAAATGCCATCCTCCACAGTGAGCACGCATTCAAAGAGCGCAGGAATACCTCCCGCACAAATTGCATCACTCACATACAGGTTCAACTTGGAATCGATATTCGACCCGCACAGGCTCAGGGTATGAAGGTCACCCGTCCCTTCAAAGGTGAACCACACACCAGGACCTGGAACCGGGTCGCAACCGTTGATCAGGTTGGGCGCACCGAGGTTGGTCGCGCCACCCGTTGACCCAGTCGCAAGAACACCGCATTCCACTTCAGTGGCCATGCCACAGGTGTTGTTCTCCGGCACCACATTCAGGTAATCACAAGTGCCATCGTCCATGGTCGCCGTAGCGTCATAATTGGGCGCCACAGGGTCCATACAACCGAGGTAGACACCTGTGGTCACAAACTGGTATTGTCCGCAATCCTCCGGATCTGTGGTGAACACATAGAACAGATAATCCGTGTTGGATTGAAGAACGGTAAACTGGCTGATCTCACCCGCACATTGTTCCGAAACAAGGCATCCCACTTGGGCCTCCAAGTCACCGCATGATCCCACGTCGAAAATGGCAAGGCCGATATTGGCCGCATTGAGGTTCAACAGGTCAAAGAAGAAAGTCTCATAATCACCACTGTTGAACTGGAACCAGACACCATAGCTGGTCTGGAAGCCCGCCAGGAAACTCACGTTGACGTTGTCCGGGCTTGTGCAACAGACTGACCCGATGTGGGGCACGCCGTTGAGCAGTTCCAATGCATCAACACAGTCGTCGTTGATCGGTGCTCCACTCGTGCAGTCAACACACTCCACGGACAAAAGGAACTCGTCACCACTTGTGTACTGGCTAAAGCGCGTCACATGGATGTAGTAGTTCTCACCCTGCTCAACGTTGAACGCCACCTCACTCATGAATCCCTCGGAACAACCGTCGTCATTGCCACCGAGGCACTCCAGGTTATCGAGGTCACCATCCACAGCCTTGAACACAAAGACCTGCGAATCAAACAGCGGGTTGCCCGCCGGATTGAACGCATCGGTGCCACAGGTGCTCACAACCATCTGTTGGTCTGCCTGGGCATTAAAGACGTACCAGACGCCCGCCGCATTGATGTCCTGGCCTGAACAAGTCGTGCCCACGATCTCTTCACCGTCCACAGCATAGGTCAACGTGCCCGAAATCTGATCGCCGCACTGAACGGCTTGAGCACTGTATGCGTAGTTGTTGGCTGGAGGACATTCGCAACTGCCGTCATCATCTGTGGCACTGGGGTTGTAGTTCAGACAGAACGGATCGGTGCAACCGAGGAAGCTACAAGACCCCGTCTCTCCGATGTCCATGCCATAGGTGCTGACTTCATCAGAGCCTGTGCCGTAGAAATTGCCCGCCACGTCCTCCAAATACCATCCGATGTCATCTGCATCATCACCAGGTGTGATGTCGAAGAGATAGCACCCAGGTGCGAGGCAAACAAGGTCAGTGCCCGAAGTGAGGTTGTCACCCAAGTCGGCTTGGTCTAGGGTTCCGGTAGCGGCAATGTCCCCATCCAATTCAGAGATGTAGTACACAGCCCCATTCCATCCATCACCAAACGCATCGGTCATGCGCACCTCCAAAATCAACTCACCTGCGTCACAATAGATACAGGTTCCATCATCAATGGAAGCTGTGGGCGTGAAGTTGGTCGCGTTGAAGTCCGTACAACCATAGCAGGAGAAGTTGCAGAACCCACTGTCAAAAACAGCATTGGAGCTGAAGTTGCAAGCCGTGGGGTCCGTACATCCAACTGGACATGCTACGTCACCCAAGGTGATTCGGTCTGCACCGCTGATTTGCTGATCTCCAAACTCAGCCTCATCGAGGGATCCTGTGTAGACCACAGTGCCATCATAAGTAGAGAAGGTGTAGGAGCCGTTGTTCCAACCGTCCTGAAAGCTGTCGAACATCTCAAAGTTGTAACAGCC
>Ga0115013_10002562_pt1 | contig 10096 bp, 8 predicted proteins | sample SouAtlMetagenome_2_FD_88686 | JGI IMG/M metagenome (GOLD analysis project Ga0115013, IMG submission 88686) | Marine eukaryotic phytoplankton communities from Atlantic Ocean - South Atlantic ANT15 Metagenome | ecosystem: Environmental > Aquatic > Marine > Oceanic | place: South Atlantic Ocean... | reverse complement strand
GCCAGCACTTTGCTTTCCCAAATATCCACGCGGCCATACGCCAGCAGCGAGACCCGCTCAGCGCGGCGCGAACACCAGGTTAAGCGCTCGGCGTCGGGCAAACCGACCTCTATCCAGTGCAGCACTCGGCCATCCAGGCTTTTTTCCCAAAGCGCTGGCTCGTCCACGTCTGATAGCCCACGCCCAAATGCCAGCGATTCGCTGTACCAGAGGATATAAGCAATTAGCCGAGCGCATAAACGCTCTTCCGTTTCGGAGGGGTGGCGAGCCACCGTAAAGCGCAGCGTTTCGAAAACGCTGCGGTCCAGGTCGGTCAGGTTAACATCGACTTTATAAGGGGTAGCGCTCAGCGCCATGGCGAAGGTCTCGTTCGAAAAAGAAGTGGCGCGCAGTGTAGTAATGCCAGTCAGTTAAGCCTGACTGGCATTAGGCGCATCCGCCCCCTTCTTAACTTAAACTTAATAAATACAATTTAGAAATTGGGTTTACGCTTTTCGACAAACGCGCTCATGCCCTCTTTCTGCTCCTGGCCTGCAAAGCAGAAAGCGAACAGGCTGGTTTCCAGCGCCAGGGCGCTGTCTAGGTCTTGGTCCATGCCGTCGTGAACGGCTTGTTTGGCCCCGCGTACCGACAGCGGCCCGTTGCCCTTCAGCTGTTTGGTAAGCTCTTCAACATAGCTTTCAAGCTCTGCCTGGGGCATTACGCGGTTAACGAGGCCAATGCGCAGCGCTTCCTGGGCATCGATTTTGCGCCCGGTAGTGACCAAATCAATCGCCATGGCGGGGCCGACTCGGCGCGGCAGGCGCTGGGTGCCGCCAAAGCCGGGAATGACGCCTAGCAGGACTTCCGGCTGGCCGAAGATGGCGTTGTCGCTGGCGACGGCCCAGTCGCAGGCCAGCGCCAGTTCGCAGCCGCCGCCAAGGCAAAACCCGTTGACCAGCGCGACCACCGGCACGGGCAGTGTTTCCAGGCGTTTGATGGTACGCAGTGCCTGGCTGGCAAATGCGCGGGCCTCTTCGGGGGTTTTATCCCGCATTTCGGTGATGTCTGCCCCGGCCACAAAGGATTTTTCCCCGGCCCCCGTAATCAATACCGCCCGCAGGCTGGGGTGAGCTTCCAACTCGACCAGATGCGCTTCCAAAGCGCTGAGCACTTCGCTGTTCAGCGCGTTCAAGGCTTTGGGACGATTAATGGTCAGGCGTACCACGCCATCGTTATCAACCTTCTCGATCACTGCGTCGCTCATGGCGGCTCCTTAATTGTTATTGCGCGTAGAAGTGGTTACCACTCAACCCTAGCGAACGCTTGGTTGGGTGGCAATCACTTCTTTTGTCGCCCCCTAAGCTTTTTGTCGCCCCCTAAGCTCGCTGCCTGCTATTCGTAGATATAGAACCCACGGCCACTTTTGCGGCCCAGATAGCCTGCGGCCACCATGCGCTTGAGCAGCGGGCAGGGTCGGTACTTGGGATCGCCAAAACCTTCCTGCAGCACCTCCATGATCGCCAAGCACACATCCAGGCCAATCAAATCCGCCAGCGCCAGCGGCCCCATCGGGTGGGCGGCACCTAGTTTCATAGCGTCATCGATGGCTTCCGGCGTGGCGGTGCCTTCCTGCACGATAAACGCGGCCTCATTGATCATCGGCACCAGCAAACGGTTCACGGCAAAGCCAGGCGCATCGCCCACCGGCACAGCGGTTTTGCCCAGCGCCTTGGTCAGCGCTTCGATGCGCTCTACGGTGGCATCCGAGGTCTGCTCGGCGCGGATCACCTCGACCAACTTGAGTACCGGCACCGGGTTGAAGAAGTGCATGCCTACCACCCGCTCAGGGCGCTCGCAGACCGCCGCCAGTCGAGTCAGTGATAGAGACGACGTGTTCGACGCCAGAATAGCGTCGCTGCTCAAATGGCTGAGATCCCGAAACAGCTTCTCTTTCAATGCGGGCTGCTCGGGGGCAGCCTCGATGATCACGCTGCAGTCGCTGAGCGCATCCAGCGCCGTGGTGGTCGAAAGCCGAGCCAGCGCTTCCTGCTTGCCCTCTGCCGTCATCTTCTCTTTAGCAACGAGCTTCTCGAGCCCTTTATCGATCGCATTTTTGGCGCGGGTGAGCTGCTCATCGGCGACATCGTACAGCCGCACATTAAAGCCACTGGCGGCCACCACTTGAGCAATCCCCTGCCCCATGGTGCCTGCGCCTACCACGCCAATCCGCTGTTCGCTCATTGCTGTTCCCCTGACTGGTGCTGTCTGGCTTCTTCGCGCAGCACGAATTTTTGAATTTTGCCCGTGGACGTTTTGGGCAGTTCGCTAAAAACCACCGTTTTCGGCACTTTAAAGCTCGCAAGATGCTTACGGCAGTGGGCAATGATATCCGCCTCGGTGACTTCGCCGTAGCCTATTTTCAGTTTGACGAACGCGCAGGGCGTTTCGCCCCACTTTTCATCCGGCTTCGCGACCACGGCGGCCTCTTCCACCGCTGGATGGCTGTAAATGGCATCTTCGACTTCAATGGTGGAGATGTTTTCACCGCCCGAGATGATGATATCTTTCGAGCGGTCTTTAATCTCGATATAGCCGTCGGCGTGCCATACCGCCAAGTCACCCGTGTGGTACCAGCCGCCCTCCAGCGCTTTTTCCGTGGCCTCGGCGTTTTTGAGATATCCCTTCATCACGTTGTTGCCGCGCATCAGGATTTCGCCGATGGTTTGGCCATCCTTGGCAACGGGTTCCAGCGTGACTGGATCGGCGACGCAGAGCGCTTCCAGCATGTGGTAGCGCACCCCTTGGCGGGCCTTGATTTTGGCACGGGTCTCCAGTGGCAGCTCGTTCCACGCCTCGCGCCAAGCACATACCGTGACCGGGCCGTACACCTCGGTAAGCCCGTAAACGTGGGTCACTTCGATGCCCAGCTTTTCCACCCCTGCAATCACCGAGGCGGGCGGCGCGGCACCGGCGGTGGTCACTTTTACCGGATGATCAAACACCCGCTTTTGATCGGCCGGTAGGTTCACCAACCCATTGAGCACAATCGGCGCGCCGCTGAAGTGGGTGACGCCCTCTTCGGCGATCAGGTCGGTGATGCGTTTGGGATCCACCTTGCGCAGGCACACGCTAACGCCCGCATTGGCGGCAATGGTCCAGGGGAAGCACCAGCCGTTGCAGTGGAACATCGGTAGCGTCCACAGGTAGACAGGATGGTGCGGCATGGCCCACTCGAGAATGTTGCTCACCGCGTTCAGGTAGGCACCGCGATGGTGATACACCACGCCCTTGGGCTTGCCAGTGGTGCCGGAGGTGTAGTTCAGCGAAATCGCCTGCCACTCGTCGCTGGGCAGCCGGTAGGCGTAATCAGGGTCGCCCTCGGCCAGTAGCGCTTCGTACTCCAGCTCGCCAATGCCTTGGGTCTCGCCCAAAAATTCCGGGTCGGCCACATCGATAATCAGCGGCTTGCTTTCCAACTTGGCAACCGCCGCTTGAATCACCTCGGCAAACTCAGGGTCTACCAGAATCACCTTGGCTTCGCCGTGGGCCAGCATATAGCTAATGGCGTCGGCATCGAGGCGAATATTGAGCGTATTCAGCACGCAGCCCGCCAGCGGCACGCCGAAGTGAGCCTCGAACATCGCGGGAATATTGGGCAGCATGGCGGCCACCGTTTGCCCAGGTTGAATGTCGCGCTTTTCCAGCGCTGAGGCTAGCTGGCGGCAGCGTGTCCAGGTCTCGGCCCAGGTGCGGCGCGTCGTGCCATGCACCACAGCCGGATAATCGGGATAGATGGCCGCCGAGCGCTCGATAAAGGTGAGCGGCGAGAGCGGCACATGGTTGGCAGCGGTTGGCGGTAAGTCTTGTTCAAAGATGGAGGTCATGATCGGTTCCTGCACTCTCGCTGTTGTTATAGGACGTTTTATTATCGGACACTTATAACGAATACCGCCGCCCATAAGGCGGCGGTGGCGTTAGTGAGCCGCGCTATCGAACTGGCTAAAACAGTGCCAACCAGCCTCAATCACGGCACGCTGGGCGCGGCCAACCGGCAGCCATTGGTGAATGGCAAACTCGGCGCTGCACAGTTTGGCGCGGTAAAACGGCTCATCGCTGCCGCCGTCTACAGCCTGTTGGGCATGCAGCGCTGCAATGCCCATTTGCCAAGCGCACAGTACGTGCCCGGCAAGGTTCAACAGCGGCGTGGCGTACGCCTGTACGGCATCGGGACCGTGTTCAGGGTCGCTGCCCTGCTCCAGTACCAAGGCCATGGCGGCGCGCAGGTCGTCAGCGCCCGCCGCAAGCGCACTGCCCATGCTGGCCAGCGACGCTTCACCCCGCAGCGCTTCGGCCGTTTTATGCACGTCATCGATCAGCGCAGAGAGTGCCGCACCGCCGTCTCGCTGCAGTTTTCGGCCGGCCAAGTCCAGCGCTTGAATGCCGTTGGTGCCTTCATAGATAGGCGCAATGCGCGCATCCCGCAATAGCTGGGCCGCGCCGGTCTCTTCCACGTACCCCATGCCGCCGTGTACCTGCACGCCCATGGAGGCGATATCCACCGCTTGGTCGGTCGAGAAACTCTTCACAATCGGGATCAGAACATCGGCGCAGGCCTGAGCGGCTTGGCGTTCGGCGTCGCTCTCTGCGCGGCGAGCGATATCTAACTGCCCGGCACAGTAGAGCGCCAGGGCACGCAGCGCATCGGTACGGGCACGCATGGAGAGCAGCATCCGGCGCACGTCAAAGTGATCGCTAATGGTGCACTCGCTGCCGCCCCGCTGTTTGGGGGAGCGGCCCTGAGTGCGGTCATTCGCGTAGGCCAAGGCGTGCTGGCAGGCGCGTTCGGCCACGCCAATCCCTTGGATCCCGACCTTATGGCGCGCCTCGTTCATCATGGTGAACATGTGGTTGAGCCCGCGCCCCTCCTCCCCCACCAGATAGCCTACGGCACCGCCGTTTTCCCCAAAGCTCAGCGTGCAAGTGGGCGAGCCGTGAATGCCGAGCTTGTGCTCGATGGAGGCGCAGGTGACGTCGTTACGCTCGCCAAGCGAGCCATCGTCGTTCACCAGAAATTTGGGAACCAGGAACAGCGAAATACCCTTATTACCTTCCGGGGCATCGGGCTTGCGGGCAAGGACGAGGTGAATGATGTTCTCGGCAGCGTCGTGCTCGCCCCAGGTGATGTAGATCTTTTGGCCGCTGATGCGGTAGTGATCGCCTTCCGGAACGGCTTTGGTGCGCACTTTGGAGAGGTCCGACCCCGCCTGGGGTTCGGTGAGGTTCATGGTGCCGGTCCAGGAGCCCTCAACCAGCTTGGGCAGGTAGGTCGCTTTTAAGGCATCGCTGCCGTGATGGGCCAGCGCCTCGATGGCACCGGCGGTGAGCATCGGGCATAGCCCTAACGCCATGTTCGCGCCGTGGAGCATCTCCTGCACCGCACTGGCAACCACTTCGGGTAGGTTCTGCCCGCCCAGCTCTTCAGACACGCCAATACCGTTCCAGCCGCCCTCCACATACGCTTGATAGGCGGCGGCAAAGCCTTCAGGAGTGGTGACGCTGCCATCAGTATGGCGCTTAGCCCCCTGGCGGTCGCCCGTGCTGTTGAGCGGGCCCCAGACATCGCCCGCCAGTTTCGCAGCCTCTTCCAGCACAGCCTCGACGAGATCAGGCGTCGCCTCTTCAAACCCCGGCAACGCCAAGGAGCGGTGCGCTAACATCTCTTCGAGCACAAAGCGCAGATCTCGGACCGGCGCGGCGTAATAATTCATGGCAAAACCCCAGGCAAATGCGGTGAAATAGTAAAAACACTATCGCTGATAGTAGTTTCCCTACTTTCGCCACACCATTAGCCCAAGGTCTCACCTTACTCGATATTGCAGTTCACCTACCGACGCACCTCGGTTTCTACATCGTCGTAATAGGTAATATGGCTCTCGTCTTCCTGAGGCGGCCCTACTACGGGTTCGGCCACGTCGACCTCAGGCACAACGTCAGACAGGTCTTCCAGGTGCTCGTGCTCAAGCGCCCCTTGTACCAGCTCCTCGGTCACCACCAGCTCAGCACCTGCGGCGGTCATCGGCGCAGTGGCCGTAAACGGTGCCACCGGTACCGGTGCCGGGCGAACACTACGACGCCAGCCGAAGAACAGCACGAAGAATAGACTCAGTGAGCCAAACGCCCAGAACAAGCCAGCATCGCCCATGGCGGTCATCACCGGCGAGATCATCAGCGGGCTGATGGTGGCACCAATCGAGTTAATCAACAAAAGGCCTTGGCTCATGCGCACCAGTGCACCGGCAGGCGCGCGGTCGGCGGCATGACTAACGGCCACCGGGTAAAGCGCAAAGACGCCGCCGCCCAGCAAAAAGAGCAGCACGGCGAGCAGCGGCGTGGAGAGCGGCAACCACAGCATGGCCGCTGAAATCACTACGCAGAAGGCGCTGATACCAATCAGCACCATTTGGCGATCATGGCGATCCGACCAGCGGCCAATGGGGTACTGCAGCAACATCGCGCCAAGGACGAGCACGGCCATCATCTGACCTACCTCGTTTACGCTCATACCAATGCGCTGTAGATAAAGCGGCAGCAGCGTATAAGCAGCGGCCACCACCATGCCGGAACCTAGACTGCCCATCACGCCGGTGGGTGTCATGGTAATCAAGCGGAGAGGCGGTAGCGGCTCGGCGTGTTCGATGAGCGGCGACACGCGGGGAATCATCGCCATCGGCAGTACCGAGAGCGACGCCAACAGGCCAATCACCATAAAGGGCGCGGTGTCGCCCATGGCGCTGGTGACACCGAGCATAAGCTGCCCCAGCACCCCAGCGGCGTAAAGGGAGATCATGTACAGTGCCAGCAGGCGGCCACGCACTTTCTGGTCGCCCGCGGTCAACAGCCAGCTCTCGATGACCAGATAGACGCCTACCGTGGCCCAACCGCCCACCAGGCGCAGGGCAAACCACGCCCAAGGGTCGAAGAACAACCCCTGCAACAGCACGGTGACGGCCACCAGCGATGCAAAACTGCCGTAAGCACGAATATGGCCAATGCGCAGCAACAGGCGATCATTAAACATGGCCCCCAGGGCCAGGCCGATGAAATAGGCTGACGAGACAATCCCGATCACCGTCGCCGATTCACCTGCTGCGTCTAAGCGCACGGTAATCAGCGTGGCGAGAAAGCCATTGCCAATCCCAAGAATAAACAGCCCTAGTAGGGGCGCTAACGCCATGGCCAGCAGTTGCCGCGACATGCGTACCTCACCTTGCTCAATGGATGAATCGTTGCCGTTAACACGCCATCACATCAAACAGGCAAGAAAACGGGCGCGCAATTATTGCTTCCATAGGCGCAAAGTCAATGCTTTTTCGCCCTTATAGCAAGCAGATTAGTGTTTTCTAAAAATTACCACGTCGTTGCCAGTAAATTCGACTGCTAAACCCTGTTCAGCCGCCCACCAGCGGAAGGTCGCTTCACTAAAAAAGCACACGTGGGTTGGGTCGTTAATATAGTGCCAGCGGGCGAAGGCTTGCTGGCTCGTCACTCGCTTGGTCATCAGCCCAAGATAGCCTCCGGGTAGCAGTTGCGCGACCCGCTGGTTCAGCGCCTCGCCCGGTGCCGCCAAGTGCTCCACTACTTCGGTGGCGGTAATGAAGTCATACTGGCGAGTCAGATTCGCGGCATGGGGCGCGTAAAAGATGTCATACACATCTATATCAAAGCCCGCTTCCTCAAACATCACCGAGAGCGTTGGCCCAGGGCCGCAGCCAAAATCCAGCCCTCTTGCGCCAGGAGCTAGCTTTGTTGCCAACGGATTAAATAAACGCCCCAAAAAGCGCCGATATCCCGTATCCTGCGGCGAGTTTTGGTGCTGGTCGTACTCGGCTTTTTCGGCGGCAGCGGTTAAATGCTGCTCGCTAGGCACAAACACTAGCGCACACGTGGCACACTGGTAGTAATCACGGCGACGGTCTTGGTGGTACAGCGCAGACTCCTGCGCGTGGCATAGCGGACAGCGTCGCATCATCGTATTCTCTGGTTTTACGTTTGTATTAAGGAAAGAGGCATGCTCTCAGGTCTGGATCATCTTGTGGTTACCGTGACCGATATGGGTCGCGCAGTGGATTTTTACTCTCGTGTATTAGGCCTGGATGTACGCTATCGGGACGCTCAGCGCGTTGACTTGATGCTGGGTGACACGGCCCTGCGCTTGCACCAAACCGATACCGATATCGCGCCCATTTCAGCCACGCCAACACCGGGCAGCCTGGATTTATGCCTGCGCTGCCAGCTACCGCTGGACGAGTTTAAGCAGCACCTGGATGCACTGGCCATCGAGGTCGAGCTTGGCCCCGTGGCCCGCCAGGGTGCCAGCGGCCCCATCGAGTCGATTTACCTGCGCGACCCCGACGGCAACCTGCTGGAAATCTGCCGCCCGGCAGCGCGTTAAGCGCTCAACCCTAGGCGTGGGTGGCCTGCGGGTGATAAGTCGCACTGCCCACGCTATCATAGCGCGCAGAGAAGGTGTCCGCAGGATGCTCGAATTAAACTGAATAGAAAAGGTACGCCCATGCGTGATGACGCTCCGCTGGAAGGTGAAGTGGTTGACCGACACCCTACGTCGGAAAAACCCTCAGAGACCTCCCCCGCCCCAGACACCACCATGGCCATGGTGATTTACGCTCTCTACCTGGCAAGCTTTGTGTTGGGTTTTACGTCACTAATCGGCGTGATTATTGCTTATGTCTACCGCGGCAAAGGTCCAGTATGGCTAGATGAGCACTACCGCTATCAGATCCGCACCTTCTGGATTGGCCTGCTCTACGGCAGTATCGCTACGCTGCTTACCCTGATTCTTGTTGGCTTCCCCATGCTGTTGGCGTTGGTCGTGTGGTTTATCGTGCGCTGCGTAAAGGGCTTTAAAGGGCTGCAGGAGAAGCGCGCGCCCTCCAATGTCGATAGCTGGCTACTGTAACCCATGACCGAACAGGCAACTCCCCCTGCATCGCGCTTTCAAGCCCGTGCCATTGCAACGCTATGGCGCACGCTCTCCCGCTGGCCGGTGCGCTGGCTCTGGCGCATTGCGGCTCTGGTCGGCCCGCAGGTGTATCGCTTTAGCAAACGCGAGCGCAAGGTAACCGAGATCAATCTGAAGGTGGTCTACCCCGACGCGCCTGCCAATCAACGGCAATCCCTGGCCAAACAGAGCCTACAGCACTCCACCGCGACGATGCTGGAACTCGGTCACGCCTGGATGGCCCCGCCCGAGAAGGTAGAAGCCAGCATTCTAGCGGTACATGGCCGCGACAAGCTGGATAGCGCCCGGGCCGAGGGGCGCGGCGTGATCGTGCTTGCTCCTCACTTTGGAAACTGGGAAGTGCTGAACTTTTGGCTTTCCAGCCACTTTCCGTTTACCGCTATGTACGAGCCGCCCAAAATCACAGAGCTGGAGCCGATTATCCGCCATGGCCGCGAGCGCATGGGGGCAAAGCTCGTGCCCACTAACCCACGGGGCGTGGCGGCGCTGCTCAAAGCGCTGAAACGTAGCGAGGCCATTGGTATTTTGCCGGACCAAGAGCCGGACTGGGGTAGCGGCGTGTTTGCGCCGTTCTATGGCCGCGATTCCTATACCGCGACGCTGTTACCCAAGCTGGTGGCGCGCACACAGGCACGGGTGGTCACCGGTGTGGCCCTGCGTATTCCTGGCAAAGGCTTCGAGATCCACTTCCTAGACGCTGACGAGCGGGTGTATAGCGCTGATGATACAGAGTCAGCTACCGGCGTGAATGCCAGCGTTGAAGCCTCCATTGCCCTGGATCCGGCGCAGTATCAGTGGGAGTACAAACGCTACCGCAAAGTGGTGGAAGAGCAGCAAGGGCTGCCTAACGCCAACGATTTCCGTCTCTATTAAGTGAGGATGGGCATGACTGAGCAGTACCTCCCCAAACAGGATACGCGTCCCACGCAAATTATTTATGCCCTCTATTTAGCAGGGCTGGTCACGGCTAATGTCACGCTATTGATCGGTGTGATTATCGCCTATGTCTATCGCAAAGAAGCAGCGCCTTGGCTACAGGCCCACTACCGCTACCTCATCCGCACGTTCTGGATC
>Ga0115013_10002560_pt1 | contig 10098 bp, 8 predicted proteins | sample SouAtlMetagenome_2_FD_88686 | JGI IMG/M metagenome (GOLD analysis project Ga0115013, IMG submission 88686) | Marine eukaryotic phytoplankton communities from Atlantic Ocean - South Atlantic ANT15 Metagenome | ecosystem: Environmental > Aquatic > Marine > Oceanic | place: South Atlantic Ocean... | reverse complement strand
TGGGCCCTGGCTGCACGGAGGCACACTTCTGCAAACCACATGTGGATGATGCTGGGGGCGCAGTACACAAAGCCTCCCACCACACTGGTGGGCCTGATCGGCGCACCCCCCATTGCAAGTGGGCGGGTGGTGGTTTGTGGGCTGGCCCCCTGGGTGACACCAATGCTCAGCTCAATCCGAACACACGATGATCCCACTAGCAATGGAGCACCAAAATCACTTGTGATGTGCAACGTATGATGCTACGCAATCCCAGCAATCAATTACGCAAAATATTGCTATGGGTGAAGATGAATTTTAATATTGCTGTGTGGGCATTTCAGCAACGAACTGCCCATTGATGATTTGTACCCACAATGCCACAGCTACCAAAAGAATGGCCGAAACCAAAACCATTTGTTTGAGCATTGGAATAACCAAAACTTTGGCTTCTGATGCCTTCTGTGCTACTGTCTGCTTCGCAGAATTGGCAACGTTAGATGGTATTGATTTTATCCCATTGGTGGTTTTTTCTACTTGCTCTCGTGCTGCTTCTTTGATGTTGTTCACAATTGCTGAAGCAAACGTCTTCGCAGGCGCACCCAGAATATTGCGCACGATTACTCCTCCAGTGTTGTCTTGCAAACTTCCTGCAAATCCCAAAGTACCACCTAAGATTGTTGCACCAGCAATATTAGGAATCAAATATTGCGAGGCCTCCGGAGAAAAATCAACGGTGAAAGTAGCAACAGTGCCCAACAATGATCCCAGTATAATTCCACCTATCGTAGAGGAGATTATTTCTATGGCTTCGATAGAAGTTTTTTGCACCGTGTTACTAGGAAGTTTGTTTGCTTGTATTGTATCCTGTCTGTTTTCTCCACCCTGCTCATCAATACCGTCGTCGTCACCCAGGGAGGTTTGCGCAACGTCAAGCGCCTTTTCCGCTTCCAATAGAACATCATCAATGTTGATATCCTTTAACACATCTATGTCAATCTCGTTTCGCTTGCTGTATACTGTGGTCAGGAAATTCTCCGATTTTCGAACATGAATACCTTTATTCTTCACAATCCGATAATTCCGTTGACTCGTTATCGTCAAACTACGAGTTGCAGATGGTATATTAAAAAATGTTGAAAGTAAACAGATGAAAGTGCTAATCATGGTTGATTAGACTTGCAATGCCTCTACTGGGAGACCTGAAGTAGCTCGAAAATGCCGCTGATTCCGATGATGATAGGGATGAAAAGAATAATACAGTAACGAGAATGAATTGTTCTTGGTTGCTGTCGCAACTTGAGGATTCACATGTAGGGTTAGGGTTTATAAAATTTTGTACGAAATTTTAATGCACCTGTCATTTTTGTTAAGTCCGGCAACGGAGAAATTTACTCTTGCATCGAGTAGTACGTAAAGTTACATACCGTACGGTTCGACGAAAACTGTCAAAAAAAGAATCTTCCCGTAAAAAAGACGCACAGTGAGATCCAGACAGATGACACAAAGATTAACACGAGCACTTCAACTCGAACCTTCCGAATAAGAATTGAAAGTAAGACTACACCAAGAATAACCACCTCGCCGTATATTACGAGACATGAGCAAACCAGTGATTGTACAAGGGACTGCAGTAGCAGCTCCAGCTGTGCCAGTCGCATCTCCCACTTTTAACGAAGCGACACAAATCTCACAGGAGCCCTCTAACAAGAAAACAGGATGTAACGACCCTATTTTCGCTCTGCTTTTCTATGGGAATATTGCTGCTATCGTCGTAGTCTTTATTATGTATGGTAAACAAGCTATGTCCGGAGATGCAGCCGACGAATATTTGACGTACGTAAGATTTGGTTTCACTTTGACGATGTGGCCAACTGTTTGGCACCTCTTGCTAAGGTTATCAATGATGAATTTGGCTTGAAGGAAGGTTTGGTGACCCACATTTCTCCCTCATCTCTCCGTCTCTTCTTTTCGTTTCTCAATATAGCTATGTGTATGCAGCTCTTATATTTTCAGTAGCATCTTTTCTCGCTTCTGGGGTAGGACTGGTCATGTTGATGGCCTGTCCGGCTTTCATGATCAAAGCGGGCCTCATCTTTTCTATCATCGTGATGATTGCGGCGGTTGCTGTTGGATTCTATCTTGGCAATTATATTTATGGAATTTTGGCATCGGTTTTCCTTTTGCTTACGATCTGTTATGTGAAAGTGGTCTGGAGACGAGGTGAGCAAGCTTTGACGCCCATTCTAGAGTGGGAGGAGGGAAGATGTCTTTGTGTTTGCTCTCACACCAATCTTTTGACGCCTTTCCACTTGATTTGTTCAAAAAATTAGTCCCGTTCGCGGCGATCAACATGGTTACCAGTGGAACCGCTATTAAAGCGAACCTTGGGGTGGTCTTTTGCGCCATTTTCTTCACCTTGATTGAGGTTGGATGGATCGTGCTTTGGGCAGTTGCTTTTGCCGGAGTCATGTGTGACAATAACAATCTGTCGTGTCAAATTACTGAGCAGATGGATTATTTCTATCTTTTCCTCCTATTCCTTTCCTTGTTCTTTACACAACAAGTCCTCCAGGCATGTGTCCACGTCACGGTTGCCGGGGTGGTTGGAACTTGGGTACGTGCTGAAGAAAGGAATGACCCTTAACGATTCCAAACTTTTTTGTCTAATGCTCATTTTAACATAAATTGTTGCCTTGTTCTTTTAACTTTACCAGTGGGTTGCACCGAACGAGTCCGGATGCTGTTCGAGAGGAGTTTGTAACTCATTTATCCGGACTGTCACGACAAGCTTTGGATCTATTTGCTTTGGATCACTTTTAGTTGCAATCATTCAGGCCTTACAAGCAGTCGCCCGCACAGCGCGACAAAACGATGACTGCGCAATCTTGGCATGCATTTGCGAATGTATCCTTTCTTGTCTTGCAAGTATCTTGGATTACTTCAATAAGTGGGCCTTTATTTATGTTGGTACGTAAGATCCTAGTGAGATTTATGTGAAATTATCTTTGTGGGATGAATGAACGAGATCTGATTTTTTTCTATTACGTTCTTGCTAAAAGGTATCTACGGATTCAACTACATCGAGTCAGCAAAATCTGTGATGCAGTTGTTCGCTGACCGTGGATGGGAGGCCATCATTGCAGATGACCTCGTTGGCAGCGCTATTTTTCTAGTGTGCATTATGATTGGAACTATTGCTGGCGGTGTCGGTGTCGGATGGGCGCGAATTAGTCCCGATTTCAGTGACCTCGCTGACAATTCACTATGGATAGCCTTTTTAATTGGCTTTGTGGCCGGTCTCTGTATTTCTTTAATTCTCCTAAGCCTCATTTCGAGCGGGGTTAATACTGTTATTGTTATGTTCGCTGACGCACCTCAGGAATTCGAACGAAATCACCCTGAATTGTCTGCGAAAATGAGAGCAACATGGCAAGAGTTTTATCCGAATAGTATTCAGTGAAGATACTTTTCCAGAATCGCTTCTTTTCCTCAAGAAGATTACGAGGAGTAGTGAAATTGATTTATGTTTCGAATTTAAATTATGTATCTCAGTTCTATGGTAGCCCTTGATATAAATAGGTATAAAAACGCTAAAAAAGATAACACTTAAGATGGAGTATTACATAAAATCATAGTGGTTAGGTGCTTATCATCGACTTCTCATATTAAGTGAACATGGCCTTCATATCATCCACGGTGAGCATTTTCAGACTAGCAGCGTCCCTACCAACCGTTCCGTCAAATACAAGCCTCTTCTTTTCTTGAAGTTGAAGGACACGCTCTTCAACAGTTCCCTCGGCAATGAATCTTACAGCACGTATCGGTCTGTGCTGACCAAGTCTATGAGTCCTATCAATGGCTTGCATTTCTGCAGCTGGATTCCACCATGGGTCCAAGAGATACGCCTCGTTAGCCACGGTGAGGTTCAAAGCTACTCCTCCTGCTTTTAGACTCATAAGTAGGACTCTAACTGATGTATCTTCTTTAAATGCTTTCAAAGCTTCATCTCGTGATTGTACATTCATTCCTCCATGAACAATACGTACGCCCAACCCTGAGTCCTGAAGATATGGGTCTGAGACCAAACGCCATCGACACAGGTCTAACATTGAAGTGAACTGTGAGAAAACAAGCGCCTTACTACCTGGTCTATCTTTCCTCATCATACATAGCTCTTCGACTAATGATTCGAGTTTTGTTGACGTCGAAAATTCAGACAAGTTTATTCTTCTGAGAATTGATCCACTGGAGACATTTCTCATTTCCTTAAGCGATGGCATTCCTGCAGTATCATTTACGGTCAAGGTCCCATTGTCAACAACCTGTTGGTTTGTCTGATTGAGATCAATACTAAGAGGATTTCGACAACATGGACAGCGGGTGCTACTCTGCTCTGCATCTGCGAGCGTCATCATATCAATTATACAACTACGGCAAAAAGCAGAATTGCAGCACGAGCTCAAAACCCGATCTGTCGGAGGTTCTCCACAAAGTTCACATTCTGTAGATCCGTTTGTAACAGCAAGTCCTTCCTGTGCTCTTTTATCGTGGTTCTTCTTCGAGTGCACAATCAAATACGGATGATCTACAGCTTGACGCATCTTTGTCAATAAATCAAAAATGTGGGCGTAATTGTTTAGCAAAGTACCCTCCGCTACATAATCATCGAAAGAGCTTTTGGTTTGAGTGTAGAGCGCATTATAGAAATCTTCTTCGCGAGGATGCAGACGAATTGGTTTGATGGTAACAATCCTGCAACAACAAAAAATAAACAGTCAAAGTTTAGTAATTCAAGATGCACTTGGGCGTCAAATTGTAAACGAGATGACAGGTACGCTCTATCACCATCCAATCTTTACCTTGGTGGTAAGTTCATATCCTCTGCGCGGCTTTCTTTCGTTCGTCTCAACAAACATTTGTCTAAGACTTCGTTCTTTAGTTTCATCATTGCCCGGCGTCCATCACCGGAATACCCTTCTCGCTGAATAACATTTAAGACATGTTTGTTAAAATATGAGAAATGCTGACTGCTTGCACAGCCACAATTTTTACATTTCCCATGGTCCATTCTGTAAAATATACTCTTGCAGTCACATCCCTAGAAACAAAAGAAATTGTGAATATCGGATGCAAAAATGATTCGAATAGCTGCATTGTGGTCAACTTACCTTTCGACGACAAAAGTAGTGCGCCATGGGGTCGATTCGAAGAAATCTGATTGTGTGAAGGCACGGAGTTAGAAAAGGTTTTCATCAAAAAATAGTTCCAGTGTCAATGAGTGACTATTAAAAACACACCTTATTAGAGAGTAGAGTTCTCCAACTCTATTTTGAAGTGGCGTCCCAGATAGAGCCCAACGATGAATTCCGGTCAAATGAAATGCAGATGACGATGTCGAAGATGATCGAGACCTAAATAAGAAGAAGAGATGTTAGTCGAGGAAATATCATGCAAAATACAAATGCATTTTGAGTGCATTAGAGGCATACATAACGCTGTAGACTCACTTGATATTATGGGCTTCGTCAAGAACAGTTCTCCACCACGAAATGGTGTGAAGAACACTTTTTCGGCATCCTAGCATCGCCTTCTCCTTCAATTCTTCCAGGTCGATACCATTCAAAGGATCGTTGCCGTTGTTATCGCCAGGGTTTTTGGGTGAAGGATTCTTACCCATTTTTCCTTTTTTCCTTTTAATACCTTTCAGGCTGCTCTTCTTTTCCATCTCTTTCGATACACTAGCCTTCTTCGCATCACGCTTCACCATTGACAAGGCCATTGCTTGCCGCTTTTTTGAACGCTTGAATGCATTTGTTTCAATATCAGAAACCAATGATGAGTCATCTGTGTCACTACTATTTACCTTCTCCACTTTCTTTGCTTGCTTCGTCGCGATAAATCTACAGACAGGGGCTGAACTTTCGAGTGAGCTTTCACTGTCAGAGGAATGATACTCGTTATCGGAAACTTCTTCAGAATCAACATCAATCCATTCTTTTGAGGAAGCGCTAAGTCTTTGCTTCGCAGCCTTAGCAGCAGATCGAGAGGGTCGTTTGGATGTGATATCAAAATCTTCTGGTAATGACAACTCACTATCACTTTCATATTCATCTACCTGGTTCACTCGAACAATTTTTTTCATTTTCTTGGAAACCTTTTGTCTCTTGAGAGTAGACGTGTTCGATTTTACTTTGCTATGCGATTTCTCAAGATTTTTGATTCTTGGTACAGCCTTGCGTTTGTTTCTATTTTGTTGGGGGTGATCGGATGAACGACGTTGACGGGATTGCGCTGCCGTACGCTGGGCAGTTTCTCCGCAAAAGTATTTAAGGTGAACAGCAAGCTTGTCAATTTTAAAGGCTCGACCACAATTCGGACATTTGACTTTATTTGGTGAAACCTAGATCATAACGGTTTATATTCAAGAAAAATAGAACGGGGTGTTCTGAGTCAAATCGTACTGGAGTCAAACAGTTATGGAATTTTTTCTGCATATTTTTGTAGCTGATTTCATCAACTTACCATTTTCCGAAAGTCAGCTTCTATAATGGAATGAATACAGCAACACTGTTAGAAAAACTTAAAGAAAATTGAAAAATGTGGCAGTCAAACACCAAGACTTTAATCCCTTACCTAACACCTGGTATGTAGTCAAAACGATATCATATTTGGCCAAAATTTCTTGGGGGAACTTTTCATGCCTATCATTACCATGATAAATGCATATAGTCAAAGCATTTGGTTGGGTAAATTTTTGAATTTCTTCCTTCCACTGATAAAGTGCGATTAAGGGACAAACCACCAACGTGCCACCGCGAGCACCAACAGGGTCTACTTTCTTCTTTGAAAGTACTATACTGTCAGGGACACCCGCCATTTTCAAGTTTTCGTGACAGCTCTTGAGCGCATCATTCCACAATATCTCCTCTGTTTTTCTATCTTGTAAATCAGGTGTAGACGGAGGGTGCTTCATTCCAGATTTTGCGTGCTGTAGTTTGGGCCGATTGTCTAAAATAGTAGTAATTGTTTGTAGGGTTTTCCCCATTCCCATCTCGTCGGCCAAAATTCCTCCAGCGACTTGGGATTTTTCCTGATCATACATCCAGCTCACTCCCTCGACCTGGAATGGTAGCAAAGTAGCAGTTGAACCAGGGGGGATCTCTCTAAGCTTTCCCTGGTACAACTGCTGAACTAGCTCATCGGCATCTAATTCCTGGTTTTCTTCTTCGATGCGGAGCTTTGATTCTTCCAGTTGATCCGACAGAAGTGCTTGGTCTTCAGACTTTAGCCTACGCCAGCCACCTACTTCATTTATCTTAGTGATTTCTTCTGGAAAAATCTGACATTTCAAGTGACGATACACCACGAAACCTGGTTTACCGCGAAATAGAGGACGCGAAGCAACACGGAGGCAGTTCTTTTCGATTTTTTCGTCGCAACTCTTGCACGTCGAACGACCAGTAGTGGCGTATTCCACCCGGAATGGGCGGTCTTTTTCGTCATCGCTATCACTTTCGGATGCAACCAGAAGAACAGGCTGCTCCTTTCGATTTCTTTTTGCGGACGATTTTTTGGTGGCGGAATTGCGTTTCCGGGCTAGCGGCTTCTTCAAGGATATCAAAGGTTCTTCTTCATCAGATTCAGAGATTTCTAAGATAGAATCGGATGATGTTATCTTCGATTTCTCAGTTATAATAACGGGATCGTTTTTTGTTTTCGCAGTTCCAGTTTTTCCTGTCTGTTTTTGTGTCACCTTTCCAGTATCTCTACTGATCGTATTGGGCTTCTTTTGTTTATCTAAAGCATCGACTTTTCTTACTGGCTTATCGTCATTCAAGCGTCTAGGGGATGGGGTAACGCCGCGACAAGACGACCTTTTCGATCGACGTCGCTGCTGTTGCTGAAAGTATGGAGACCGAGTGGTGTCGCCACCGGCCGTGATGGCTTGGACCCCGTTCTCTTTGTCGCAGAAAAGACGAAGCCGTTTAGCCGGAAAAATAGCTCTTGTATTGCTAATCTTAAGCTTCACGATCAGGCCGTCATGGCTCGTCTCGCCAGTGCGGGGATCTTCGTAAACAGAGAACGACGAAGATACAATTTCACCAACCTCATCCTGCGACAAATCAATTTTGTCAGCCTTGACCCATACCAAAGTTCCCTTCTCAAATTTTGGGGCGGTCGGTTTCATACTACACAACAAACAGCAAACAACAAAATAAGGATGCTGTGCTAGAAGATTCCCTTGTCTTGTACTTGCTTGTACCTGGTATGGAGGCAGATGCAAAGACAGAGAGGGTGAAAGAGAAACTTCTTGCGTCCTCCCAAAAATCCAAAGAGTACAAGTAAATTCTCCGTCTGTGCGCGTGTGCGCTTTTCCGTCTGAGTTGGCGCCATGTGATTAGTTCGATTCAATTTTCCCGTCAAAATTTTAGCGAGAATTATGTTATCCGAAGGATAGTACCATCCTACACTGTGTTTGCCTAAAGAGTCTTCGCCCAAGAATCGCGCGACCACATTCGTAGTAATTCGTAGTAAATGCTCTAAGTGTGAATCGCTCGCAAATAATTTTGTCACACAAATACATATCCTGATTTTTTTAGTTGCTTCCGAGAGTCGAACATTGTCACAGTTCCGAGGACAGATTGCCACCGACTGTTTCATTGACCAGAGGAGTAAGTTCGAAGGTGTTTGATCGATACCATGTACATCCGGAATGCCCAAGGGAAATTGGTGTGGATCCCTCCACAAGGTTTAGCACCAGCACCACAACCAACGCTTCATGAAATCCAGCAAAACATGAGACACCAAGTTCAGAGAGATGAATGGACGCGATTCAATGCGCCTCCTCCCGCTGATAACCTTTGTTTTCACGATGACTATTCGCATTATGAAGGATCGGTAGCAAATGGCTATCGCAACACAGCTCTCCCATTCAACTCACCACAGCCCGATGACTGTTCGCATTATGGAGGATCGGTGGCAAATGGCTATCGCAACACAGCTCTCCCATTCAACTCACCTCAGCCCGATGACCGTTCGCATTATGGAGGGTCGGTGGCAAATGGCTATCGCAACACAGCTCTCCCATTCAACTCACCACAGCCCGATGACCGTTCGCATTATGGAGGATCGGTAGCAAATGGCTATCGCAACACAGCTCTCCCATTCAACTCAGGAGGATCGGTGGCAAGTGGCTATCGCAACTCAGCTCTCCCATTCAACTCAGGAGGATCGGTGGCAAGTGGCTATCGTAACACAGCTCTCCCATTCAACTCACCTAAGGTCGCAAACTATGGAAATATGATGTACCGAAGGCATGAATCGTTCAATCAACTAGAGCCGCCGGTACCTCATGTTATTCATTCTACACCGATGCTTAACAATCAAAATCAAAGAATAAATAGTTTCGCCCCTCCATTCAGAACTCCAGGCATGGATAATTCTGTAGCTCATCCACCACGAAATAATCTCGATTTGATAGAAGAAGAATATACCCCGGATGCAAACGTAAGCTGCATGACTACAATTTTTGGCTCATCTATCGATTTATATCGAACAAAAGATCAATCAATAAAATCTGGCTTGATGGATTGCAACCCGTTGAATATCTCTACAAGTGATGATGTTGAATTTGATGAGAATTCGTTGTCTCATCATATTCATCCGCAAAACCAACCAAGTGCTCAAAGATGTAATGGTGTCCGCGGCCCAGGCAAAAAATTTGAGTATCCAGCGGAAGAGAAGACATTTCCCATCTTGAAGTCGTTAGATAATAGTATCAACGACAAATCGCCCAATTATTATTTAAACGACGCTTTGAAAAGAAACATCAACAAAAATGTGGATCGTCATGGCGAAAATAAAAAAGTTATTGAGGATATTTCGTCTCCATTTCGGGAAAAGAGTGATGTTGTAGAATCGACATCTAGCCACAAGAAAAGTATGAACTCTCATTCGACCGGGGTTGCTATCACTGAGAACGACTCTGTTGACGATCGGAGTGATATCGCTGTTTCAGTAGTGCATTGGGGCGAAGAAAAAATCCAACACAAAGAAGAGAATATTACTTTCACTGAAAACGACTCTGTTGACGATCGGAGTGATATCGCTGTCTCA
>Ga0115013_10002558_pt1 | contig 10102 bp, 7 predicted proteins | sample SouAtlMetagenome_2_FD_88686 | JGI IMG/M metagenome (GOLD analysis project Ga0115013, IMG submission 88686) | Marine eukaryotic phytoplankton communities from Atlantic Ocean - South Atlantic ANT15 Metagenome | ecosystem: Environmental > Aquatic > Marine > Oceanic | place: South Atlantic Ocean... | reverse complement strand
CCGGATCTCGAGAGGAAAATAGCGGACCTGCGGCGAGATAACGAGGAACTCGAAAAAATCCTGAAGGTGGCCCGCAAGGAGAGAGCAGCAGTGGAGTCGAGCCTTGCCGAAATGGCCCAGCAGAAGAAGAGCATCGAGAAGGACCTGGCTGGGATGAACCTCGAAAGGGAGGAGATCGAGAAGAGGCTGGCATCACAGACACCAAGCGGGGCTGGTTCTGGAGGGGCTCACACGGCAGGCAGACGGGAAGCTGAGAGAACCGGACAGGCGGACCCTGTAGTTTCCAAAGGCGAGAGGAAAAAATTCAAGGTCGAGAAGCGAGCGTTAGAAAAGGAGCTGGCATCTGCTGAGCGAGATCTCCGAAAGAAGCTCTCTGCCGCGGAGAAGGCCGCAAGCCGTCAGTTAAAAACACTGGAGAAAAAGACCAGAGGGCTTGAAAAGCAACTTGAGGACAAAGTCTCCGAGGTGGATCGCCTGAGTGCTGCAGCAGAAAAGCTGGAGCGTGATCTTGTCGACGAGCGGGCGGACATGCGGAAAACGGAACGAGAGCTTCGCGATCTCCAAGGAGTGAGTGACGAGGTTGAGCGTGCACTGGGGGAGGTGACTCGAGAACGGGATCTCAACGCAGCTGAGCTGATAGCCGTCAGAGAAGAATGCGGAAACCTCAAGAGTAAGTTGCAGGCAGAAGAAGAGGACCACAGGAAGGGCAAAGATCTGCTGGAGGAAGAGCTTTCAGCTCTGCGGGGAGCCAGCGTTGCTCTCGAAGAATCGCTCGCCTCGTTAGAGGGGCAGCGGGGGGATACAGAGAGGGAATTATCTGCCCTGCGGGAGGAGCGTGAGATGCTTCAGGCAAGAATCGAAACGCAAGAAAAAGAGAGGACAGGAGAAAGAGCCAAGCTTGAGGAGGAACTCAAGAAGCTCCGCGAGACGCGTGAAGTCATCGAGGGAAACCTTACTGCAATCACAAGGGAGCGTGATGAAGGAAAAAACGAGCTGGAGAAGGCGAGAGCTCGCCATGAGGCAACAAAGGTTCGGCTCGAGAAGGAAGCACAAGGCCATCAGAAGCAATCAGAGAAGGTCTCAAAGGAACTTCTGGAGGCACGGAAGGAAAGGGACGCCCTCCGGGAGGGAGCGGAGGCTGACGCTATTGAGCGTGATACTCGTGAGAGAGAGCTTGTTCGATTAAGGAAAACGGAGGAGACACTTTCCTCTCAGGCGGAGGTCGCGGCCAAATTGCATCAGGAGGAGGCCGAGAAAAACTCACAGCAGCTGGAAGAGTTAGAGCGTAAAAGTGGAAGTCTGGAGGCGCAGCTGAGGACAATTCAGCAAGAAAAGGAGGGAGTAGCTCGCGAGCTTGCCAGTATGGCAGATGAGCGGGCACGGATTGAGAGCGACCTGCTTCTCTCAAGGCAGGCCATTGAGAAAATGGAGTCGCAGCTGGTGGAAGTAGAATCAGCTAGGGCGAAGCTGGAATCAGATAGCCGGGAACTGCAGAGCAAATACCAGGATACGGATGAGAAGCTGAAAGTAACCAATGAAGAGAAGGTGCTACTTGCCGTGACGATCGGAGAGCTTGAGGAGCGGGTCGTGCGGGTCAGTAGTGAGCTTGAGGATTCTTCGGGCAAAGAGGCGGTGTTGAAAGATCAGCTGATGGCTGCCCGGCGTGAGATAGAGCAAGTAATGCTGGATCTTGAGCTGGTGCGCCAGGAGCGTGAACGGGAGCAGGAAGAGCTGCAACAGTGTCGGGTATCAGAAGCGAAGTGGTCGGATGAGCTACACCGCCTGCGTGAGGAGAAGAAAGAACTTAATAAGCATATGGCGATTCTGTCAGGTGATAGTAAGGCGGAGGTGCTTCTCAAGCAGATCAGGGCGGAGAAAGACCGGATCCAGCATGAGCTGGGTGATCAGCAGCGTGAACGTCAGCAGGTTGAGGATGCCGGCAGGATACTGCGGACAGAAATTAATGGATTGCGTGTCGAGCTCGTGGAGGCGGAAGAAAAGTTGAAGGAGGTAAATTCTCTTCAGGAGAAATTGCATTCCACGCAAGAGCGGGTTCGGCGTGCTCAGACCGAGCTCACCAAGTCAAAGGAGGAACAAAATAGCCTGAACGAGAAGCTGACTTCCGTTGAAGCTGCCGTTGTAGTGGCCGAGGAAGAGAGGAAGCGTCTCGAGAAGAGGGTGGAGGTGATCACGCTGGAAGGGGAGCATGCGCTCAAGGAGGCGGTCTCAGCGGCAAGGAAAGAGGCCGACTCAGGCCGTGAAGCCGCAGAGGAGGCTCTGCGCATTGCCCTGAAACGCGAAAAAGAGCAGATCGAACAGTATGTTGAGGCGGCTGCCGCGTTGAAAGCAGAGCTCGAGGCTGCCAAGCGCCCTGCCAAGCGCCCCAAAAAGCAGGCTGCGCAGAAGGATTCCTCAGGGGAGGAGGTGGTCAAGCTGCCCGCGGAGCAAGGTCAAGTTGGTGAAAGACCCACGAATGGGCAAAATATACCGGAAGGTCCCGAAGGAAGTCGATGACCTCACTAAACTACAGGGGGTGGGAGAGGTGATTTGCCGGCGCCTCCATGATGCGGGCATCTACACCTATCGGCAGGTTGCCGAATGGAGAGCGCCGCAAGTACGGGCAATCAGTGAAGATCTCAACCTCAAGGAACGAATCCGGCGGGATGGCTGGCAGAAGCAGGCTCGGGCTCTCCACAAGAAGAAGTACGGCCAAGCGCCCTAGATCCGCCTGAAATTACCGAATTCCGCTTGCATCCTTGAGGAGCACAGCTATCAACTCCTCCCGCTCTGGAGGAGAGTGTGTTCGCCCAGCGTCCGTGACTCCGCCTCTTTGGGCGGCATTCACAACTACTCTTACCGATGGATCCAGACTCGCTTTCTTCCCGTGTCCAAGGGGTTACGCCCTCTCTCACCCTTGCCGTTACGAATCAGGCCAAGGCATTGCGTGCCCAAGGAGATGAGGTCTACGGGCTGGCTGGAGGAGAGCCCGAAATCGACACCCCCGATCATATCAAGGCGGCAGCAATAAAGGCTCTTCAGGACGGGAAAACCAAATACACCCCGGCTGCTGGAATTCCGGAGTTGCGCGAAGGCATTGCGAAGAAACTTCGTGAGGACAACGGTCTCAGTTACGATCCGAAGCAGATCTGTGTTACCTCCGGGGGAAAACAGGCGTGCATGAACGCCATCATGGCAATGTGCGATGAAGGGGATGAGGTAATTATCCCGGCGCCCTACTGGGTGAGTTACCCTGAGATGGTCCGGCTCTGTGGAGCTGAGCCAGTGATCGTGGAGACGAGCGAGGAGAATGGATGGAAAATGACCGCTGAGCAGTTTGAGGAGGCGATGACTCCAAAAACCAAGATGGTGATCATTAACTCTCCCGGGAACCCAACTGGAGCAGTTTACACCGAAGAGGAGTTGCGTGCGATTGGAGAGGTAGCCTCCTACGAAGACATCATGATCCTCTCAGATGAAATTTATGAGAAGCTCATCTATGGAGACCATAAGCACGTCAGCATCGCCTCGATCAGTGAAGAGTTGAAAAGTCTCACGGTGGTCTGTCACGGTTTTGCGAAGGCGTATTCAATGACCGGATGGCGGATTGGATATACTGCGGCTCCGCCCGAAATGGCGGCCGCTATCGCTAAAATCCAGAGCCATACCACGTCAAACGCAACTACCTTTGCCCAATATGGAGCGCTCGCTGCTCTCAGCGGTTCGCAGGACTTCGTCGAGGACATGCGGAGTGAGTATGATGTGCGCCGACAATTTGTGCAGGCACGCCTCAGCGCCATTCCCAATATCAGCGTCCAAGACCCGGGGGGTGCTTTTTACTTCTTTGTCAATTGTGAGCCTCTTGGTCTGAAATCACAGAATCTCTGCGACAAGCTGCTGACCCGCTACAAGGTTGCAGCGGTCCCTGGGATCGCCTTTGGGCACGATTCTTCCCTTCGCTTGAGTTACTGCACAACTCTTGATGTTCTCAACGAGGGGGTTACCCGTTTCGAGGAATTCTGTCGCGCACACTAAGGGAGCCTAATGTCGGGCCCCTGGGCACGTGTGACATCAGAATGACCGTGATTAACAACGCTCACGGAATTGAAATAGGAGGGCTGCTTGAGGCGGCCCGTCTGGCTGGCGCGCGGATCCTCGAGGTCTACGGGCGTGAATTTGAGATAGAGTACAAGGGAGACGACTCGCCTCTTACGGAGGCCGACAAGGAATCCAATGAGGTGATCATGGCCTTCCTCGAAAGGGAATATCCGGACGTCCCTGTGATCTCAGAGGAGAATCAGCAGGTTCCCTACAGCGAGAGAAGCAGTTGGCCAAGATTCTGGCTGGTGGATCCTCTCGATGGCACAAAGGAATTCATAAAGAGGAACGGCGAATTCACCGTCAACATTGCGTTGGTTGAGCATGGGAAGCCAGTGGTTGGGGTGGTCTATCATCCGGTCGATGATACGTTATACCTTGGCGTGGAGGGTGCCGGAGCCTGGAAAATATCAGGAGATTGTGCCGCCGAGAAAATTGAAGGAGGGGCGCATTACATGGAGCGTGCGAAGATCAAGGTCGTTGCCAGCCGTTCACACTCGAGCCCGGAGGTGGCGGCTTTTGTCGATGAGATTGAGAAGAAAGGCAAAGAGGTGGACTTCCTTTCTGCTGGCAGCTCCTTAAAGCTCTGCCTGGTGGCGGAGGCCTCGGCGGATGTCTATCCCCGGTTTGGACCTACCATGGAATGGGACACTTGTGCTGCCCATGCGGTGGTCAGCGCGGCCGGCAAGGAGGTGCTCGACATGGTAACCAGAGAGCCTCTGAGCTACAATAAGCCGGATCTCCTTAATCCGTTTTTCATCGTAGAATAGGGTAGAGGGCTATGCCCTGAGTGTGCTGTTGCCAGGGCCGGGGCCTTACGGTTCTATTCTCAATATGGGTCCCCGATACTCTCTCTGGATAGTCATGGCCGGCGTGTTGGCAGGCCTTCTGGTCGGCTTCCTCGCAGGGCGGGGTTTGTTGTGGTCCCCGGGGCCCCGAAGTCCTGCGGCCTCCTCGAAGCCCCCCTCAGATCTCCCCTAAGGAGAGAAGGTCGGTCACCTAGCGTGGCAGGTCAAACTCCATCTGGTCTCCCCCGGCCGCGGACCAGGCCTCATAATTTCGCCTGCGGAGCTCGGCAGCGAATTCGCGTGTATAACCATGAACTGTGATAACTCGCCTCGGATTTACCCGTCGAACCGCCTCAAGGAGTCCCGGAAAGTCAGCGTGATCAGAGAGAGGGAATGCGGCATCAACACCAAAGCGGTAGGTAGCGTTTTTGTTTAGTGCCCATCCAGAGAGCATCGCCGTTCTTAAATTGGGAATCGAACGGAATTGTTCGGAGCGTACTACGCTGGGTGGGCAGATAAATACATGGTTGGGAGGAATAGTATCTTCGAAGATGAGAGGAGCAGATAACGGACATCCAGCGTGACGACAGGCGGTCGTCATTTTTGCTACTGCGGGATGAGAAACTGTTGGAATGCCGGCACCGGTGACAATGGCATGAGCTTCTTGAGCCTTTCCGAGTGAATAAGCGAGAAGGGCAGGGGTAAATTCTTCTTCAAGGCATTCGTTAACAAAATTGAGAATCATGCCGGTGATCTCATTTCTGCCGGGAAAGGTCCATTGGGGAGCCCCGAAGGTCGTTTCCATGACCAGAGTATCTGCCTGGCGGAATACGGGTTCCTCGGCAGTGAGGCTTGGCTGCACCTTGAAGTCGCCGGTATAAAGGAGTGATTCGCCATCAGATTTCCGAGTGACATGAAGCATGGATGACCCGTAGATATGCCCCGCGGGCAGTAGTTGCAGTCGGTATGGACCGACATCCAGAGGTTCGTGGAAAGGCCTGGGGTTGAGGCGCTCGTCAGCTACATTGTAGCGAGCTTTCAAGATGCGAGCGGTAGGCTCAGAGCACAGGATATTCTCGTGTCTGGCAAAGTGATCGGCGTGAGCGTGTGAGATAAAGCCGTTTTCCCCGGGCGTGCGCACATCAAGGAACAGTTCAAGTCCGGGAAGATAGAGCCCGTTGTCAGTTTCAAGCTGAATAGGTTCACGCATGGGACGTCCGGGGAAGGTGTATACAGGGACACCGGGGCTGTGAATAGGAATGTCAGGCCGGTTACTGCGTCGTTATCCTGCGAGCGGTGCGCTCGTGCAGAGCTTTTACCTCTCCGATGAGAAAGGCGGACCCCGTGATGAGGGAGGGGAGGTTCGTGGAGCTTTCGAGAGCTGATTGAAGGCTAGCGTGAATGGTGAAGGCTGGGGCCTCTTCGGGAAGGAAAGCAGCGAGTTCTTCCGGGGGGAGGGCCCTAGGAGAGTTCACTGGAGCGAAGTGTAGATGACCTGCGATCGGGGCCAAGGCTTCGAGCATGCCCTCGATATCCTTGGCTTCAACTGCTCCGAAGATAAGGTTGGCCTTGGTCCTCCCAAACTCCCCTCGCCAGGTTGCCGCAAGCGCTCTGGCTGCAGCAGGGTTATGCGCGATATCAAGAATGGTGGCAGAGGAATGTTCTTCCGGTGAGAAGTCCATCCTTTCAAAACGGCCCGGCCACAGGGTCGAACTCAGGCCAGCCTTAACCGTTTCATAGTTGAGAGTGATTCCGGCGGCGTGCAAGGCTTCGACAGCGAGGGCCGCATTCTCCTGCTGATGCGCTCCAGTCAGCCCAAGAGCATAGCCTTCCAAGGGTTCCTCGACGAATGTGAGAGGTGCTCTCCGCTCATTCGCGATCTGCCTGATGATAGCATCTGCCTCTGGCAGTTGGTTGGAAGAGATGACGTTTTTGCCTGGAACGATGATCGCAGCTTTTTCGGCAGCGATATCTGTCAGGGTTTCTCCGAGCCACTCCTGATGGTCCATTCCAATTGGAGTGAGGACTGCAATGTCTGCAGGGATTGCGGAGGTCGCATCCAAGCGACCTCCCATTCCGGTTTCCAGAATGACTAGTTCGCATTGGCGCTCTGAAAAATACTTCATGGCAAGCGCGAGGCTGATTTCAAAAAATGTTGGGTGGGGGTCCCATTGTGCCACCATTTCCCTGAGTGACGACAGATGCAGGGCGATTTCATCTCTTTCAATCTCCATTCCAGAGACACGGATGCGCTCCGGGTAGTCAATAAGGTGGGGGGAGGTAAAAAGGCCCGTCCGCGTGCCGGTTGCGCGCGCTACAGAATCGATAAAGGCACAGGTAGAGCCTTTACCGTTGGTGCCGGCTACATGGATGACCTTGGTGTTCCGCGGGGGGAAGGCAAGATACTCGCGCAGCAGGCGTCTGGGTCCCTCCAAGCCAAGTTTTATTCCGAAAAACTGGGTAGAATACAGCCAGTCCAGGGCCTCAGAGTAATTCACGGGTTGCTGTCTACTCCTGTCCGGGCATCATGTAGCCCAGTAACTGTATTATCCGTTCCCGCAGGAAGCGGCGCTCCACGATGGAGTCGATGAGGCCGTGTTCCAGCATGAATTCAGCTGTTTGAAATCCAGCAGGAAGGTCCTGATGTGTTGTCTCCTTCACCACGCGCGGGCCAGCGAACCCTATCATGCACCGAGGCTCAGCGAGATTAACGTCGCCGATCGTAGCAAAAGAGGCGGTCACCCCTCCGGTGGTGGGATGCGTAAAAACGGAAATATAGGGCAGTCCAGCATTATTGTGCCGGGCGATGGCTCCACAGGTTTTTGCCATCTGCAAAAGAGAAAGCATGCCCTCCTGCATGCGAGCTCCGGATGACGAGGAAAGAATGATAAGCGCACGTTGCTCACTTGTCGCCATCTCGACTGCGCGGGTGATCTTTTCTCCTACTACAGAACCCATAGACCCGGCAAAAAACCGGAAGTCCATGACGGCCAAGGCAGCAGGATGGCGTCCGATATTGACGCGCCCCGTGACCACGGCATCCTTCATCCCTGTCTTATTCTTGAGAGTGGTAATCTTATCTGCGTATTTGTCAAAACTGAGAGGATTGGTGGACTCCAAGGATTCTTCTGTCTCGACGAAGCTATCCGGGTCGGCCAGCAGGCTGATGCGGTCCTGTGCGCTCATCAGGAAGTGATGATTGCAATGGGGGCAGACCTGATAACTCTGCTTGAGATCCAAGGTGTGAATCAGTTCCCCGCAGTCCGGGCACTTGGTCCAGAGGTCATCCGGAACCGTATCCTTCTTCTTGTTGCCTCTACGGAGTTTTGGCTTGTCAAAGATACCCATGGCTCAGAGCGCGATGGTTGAGGGGACGTGCGAAGGGGCTGGTGTTTTTCGCAGGGAGTGGGAGGCGCGTGGGGAGAGATTCTTGTTGGAGGAGGACCTTATCCTCGCAAAACAGTCAGGACAACCACCTTTTCCGCACCCCCTTCCTCCTTTAATACCCGGGCGCATTCCTCTGCTGTGGAGCCTGTTGTGAATACGTCATCAATTAGAAGGACAGGTCTATCCCGTGTGGTTTCAAGGCGTCGTTCCCGGGGGCTTAGTTGAAATGCACCTTGGAGATTCGCAAGGCGGTGTCCACGGTCCAGAAGAGCTTGTTGGCTGGTATTCCGAGTTCTTCTCAAAGCCTTTTGACAGCTGAGGTTGCATTGCTGCGCCAGTGTTTTCGCGATTTCGTAGGATTGATTAAACCATCGCCACCTTTCGCGTCTCCAATGTAGAGGCACAGGAACAACAACCCAGGGAGGGTTTTTCTGAACGGAGAGACGCGGATCGTTCCAAAGCTCTTTCATGAGCAGTGCGAGTTCGCGGTGGAGATGGATTTGCCTGCCATACTTGTAGGCGTGCATGATCTCGTTGGCTGGGCCCTCAGCGCTGGTCACAGAACGCGCAAAGTCGAAAAAAGAATCCGCCCCTCGGCAATGGGTGCACACTACATCCTCTGGGACGAGGCCCTCGATATTCTCGCCGCATTTCATGCAGTAGGGTTGTTCGATCCGTGGAAGGTCTTCACAGCATGACTGACACAGGTAACGCCCCTTCTTTAAGGGAACACGACATAGTAGACAGGAAGGGGGATAGAGGAAGTCCAGCCACCGTGCGAGAAGGCTTCGCAGGGAATTCGATTGAGAGAGAGCGCTGCCGGATGCGGGTAGATTCGGCCGTTCAGGATGAGATTCCCGCTCAGTCATCCGGGTTGGAACTCTTCTGGGGGGGAGTGATGCCTCGGGACGGGAAGATTCTTACAAAAAGAATTACCAGTAGGGCAGTAAGAGCCAAAGTCCCCATTGGGATCAGACCCTCTTTAAGATTGGATCCTACCAGATAGGAGAGGGTGTCATCCTGCTGGGGCACGCGAAGGGAGATCTTCTTGAAGGACACGTAGGCGAAAATCCAGCCAGTGTGGAGGCCGATTGGAAGCCAGAGCGAAGCCGTCGCATAGCGGGCGTAGGCAAGAATCAGGCCGATCGCCGTAAGAGAAACGAATTCAAACAGCACGAGCTCAAAATTCTGGAATCGCATGAGAATAGCCTGAAGCAATTGGAAGCCGGAATATTGATTTCGTGGGTCGATGTAGACCGCTCCCTCCGAGAGAGGTGCTCCCTGGATAAATACTGCAATATTGCTGGGAGGCTGGAGAAAGTGCAGCGCTGAAAAAAGAAGGGAGACCAGAATGATGGCCGTTGCGGGGCGAAAGGTGCGGAGACAGATGCCTAGAAACATGCCTCGGAAGATGATCTCTTCTACCAGAGAGGCCGAGATAGACGGTCCTAGCGCTTTTTTCCAAGCGAGGTCCCACGGCACGGGGTCCTTGAGGGAGAACCATCCCATGGATACCAGAAGCCATCCAGTGCCATAGAGAAGGCCGGCGGCAAGGAGGAACCCGGCCAGAAGCTGCAGCGGTCCCCACCGGGAATGACACAGTGGTTGCCCTCCCGAACGAGCTACCACGTGGGAGGGAAGGTAGGCCGCCCATGGTGATTCCCTGAGAGGCGCGGGGTTATTGCGTAGTCGCAGCGAGAAAATCAGCGGGGGCAACAGGAGCAGAGCTGCAATAAGAAGGCAGCGTTTGAAGTATTTCGGTAGTTCCGCGCGCCTCGCATGTTCCCCTACATAGTCAACTATTCGGTTGTAACTTTTTTCCTCGGTTATCT
>Ga0115013_10002556_pt1 | contig 10103 bp, 7 predicted proteins | sample SouAtlMetagenome_2_FD_88686 | JGI IMG/M metagenome (GOLD analysis project Ga0115013, IMG submission 88686) | Marine eukaryotic phytoplankton communities from Atlantic Ocean - South Atlantic ANT15 Metagenome | ecosystem: Environmental > Aquatic > Marine > Oceanic | place: South Atlantic Ocean... | reverse complement strand
TGAGTGTGCCAATCACAATCGCGAGGCAAAAACTCAAAAACTCTTCAGGATACAGTCAGCGATGCAAACTAGTTTGTTGCTTTCCTGTTTGCTGCTTCAATCCAATCATACAGGCCATCCGGTTGAGAAAAGAGAGGAATGCAAATCGAACCATCCAACAGCGCTCTCACACACGTAACTATCAGAAAAACTAGAAACCACAGATAGCTACCATCACAACAAACTTTTCGACCAGTCGGCGGAGACAAGAAAACATGACTAGGACGAGGCGAAGGTGTTTTCTGTTTGCAGCAGTTCTAGGAATAACGGCTTCGAGTAGCCGAAGGATTGCTTTTGCCTTATCGAGAAATTCCATCCCTACAAACATCCCACAACCTCCTTCGGTCACTGGCAATGGTCGTCCTTTTGAGATGAGTCCTGCAGAGATGACAACGCGCAATACTGGTCACGGAAGAACGAAAAACAAAAACGCCGAATTGGAAAAAGTTTCTTCGTCAACGATGCAGAGTCGGAAACAAGCATTGCACTCCCTCTCGTTGTTAGCAGGAAGTGTTTTGACCACAACAGTTTCCCCATTGCCATCACATGCCTTTGATCGGGATTTTCCTGATGAACTCGCCGACGATGACCAAGACGACGACAAGGCCATGGGCGTATTAGTCGGAAAGCGATCCAATGCGCAGCAACGAAAACGAGAGGCTATCGAAAACAAGAAAAAACTGGATCAAAACCTCGCCAGCTTTAGCCCCAAGCAAGATGCCTTGCCCTCGCTGACATGGGGATTAGCGCTCTTTTTTGCCTCGGGGTCGAGATCGAATCCTCTAGCGAAACCTCTGGCCAATCTCTTGTACGATCCCCAAAAAGAAAAATGGCTGCAGGATCGCAATGCGGGGCTCTTTTCGCCACTTCCGTTAGAGTTCTTGGTATTGTTGGGGATGTTGTTCGTGGTCCTGGGAACTATCACGCAATACACCCTTCTGCAGCTGTCGGGAGGCGACTCGGGAGTGATTGGTCAACTGGCCGGAGTGGCCCTGATCAATGGTGGATTTTTTGAATTGGCACGAATTGCTAGGTACGATGCAAAAATACCATGTTTTCGGTTCTGTGCAACGAATTCACTGGAGTTGAAAGATCATTATGTTTATTCTACTCTTTGATGCAATCTAATCACACCCGATCGAAAATTGCTTGTATATTGATTGTTTACTATTGTGCATTAACAGTGGAGAGAAAGGGCTGACCCGCGACGAAAACGATCGTGAAGTCCAACTGAAAGAGGAGTTTGACGAGTTTGCGGAGAAGAGGCTGAAACAGGGCGGGAATTGCCATCGTTCGGATGTTGTTAAATCCTTCCGGCGGTACTTCGCAAAATACCGACAGGCCGACAGCGAGCAATATCCTCTGACCGACCGCGAGGTCGAAAAACTCCTTCGGAATTGGAACCGAGAGGTGAATATGGGACGGGCTGAAATGAGGTCCACCGGATTTTACTACGGAATCCAAATCAATTCCGATGCCGATGTCTTCTACTGAGAGATACACAAAAACACTGGCCCAATATACTTCTGAAATACACAAAGATTGTTTCGTTGGCATCCGAAACACTTTCTTTCTAGCTAGATAACTTTCAGTTATTATCATTTCCTTTTTATTCGATGGTCCACTGTACTTAGGGGTGTGCTCCACAGGGTCTTCCTCGGTGCAATCATGATGGTTGTTGCCGGCTGTGAATCATCCAGAAACAAAAAAATTTCCCCTTCAATTTTAAACCAATCGATTCATTCGAATGATTAGCACATTTTGCCGTTTATTTTTTGAATTCCTCCTAATTCCGTCGAAAGCAAGCACAAATCCCTCTCTCTTCATTTCACTGCTAAATCTATTCTTATTGTGACAACAACAACATCAAGCTGGCTATAAATATTTCTCCTTTCATGGATTGGTGGCATTAATTGTCTTTTGTAGCCTTACGGCAATCGAGTGTCATTTAGTATGGCACCAAAGAATCGAATTGTTACTCTGGACGACATTCATCATCTCGCGTCAAATCCCCGAGATGAAAATGTTGCAGCAGCGACAACAGGACCACCACCACCACCATCTTTGGCCATAGCTTCCGATGGATACTACTGTAAACCTGTCGGCGAAGGACACTCGCTTCCGTCATTTACAAACAAAACCCATGTTCCCCTCCACGTCATTCCGGCCCTTCCCAAACACGAAGCCTGCAAGGCAACCCTGCAACGAATCCACGACGAATTTTTCCCAATTATTCAGAAACGGGGATACAATGTCCTATCCATCAGCGAATTGTGCTGTTGTGGAGACGGTCTCGACCATGTGCAAGGGCGACGACGCAAGTGCCGGAAGATGAACGCCAATGTCTGGGGATACAACCAAACGACCTTTGGTGGAGGGAGAACCACGAAATCGCACACCATTCATTTACGACTCCGCAATCCACGCAAGCACAGCCAGCTCTTGTCGTGGGAGGATGTCGCCGGGACCATGGCCCATGAGTTGAGCCACTGTGTACATCAAAACCACGGGAAATCCTTTTACAAGCTCATGGAAGAACTCCTGGAGGAACACGCGATGCTGCAATCTCAGAAACTATCGGGACGGGTACAACAAGGAGTACAAGCAGGGGCTTTCGACAATAACCGGGCCGATGTTGGACACCGCTTGGGCGGTAATGCGACGGGTTCGGGGAAGAGCCGTCTGCTGGACCAATTTGGGAGCGGGTGCCGACTGGGTGGTAGCACCAACGTTGGAAAGAGCAGCCACGACCTGCGGCGTCTTGCAGCAAGGGCCGCTGAGGCAAGGCAAAAACAACTCTTGCGAATCCGAAAGATGATCGAAAGGTCTAAAGAACCGTGTGTTATTGAGATTCTCGATGATAGTGATGACGAGAATGACAGTAGAGGGGACCACCAAAAAGCATCAATCGGCGAAAAGGTGGGGATTTCGAATTCGAATTCAAATTCGACTTCGAATCGAAAGTCTGTTTTGAGAGGATCGAAACGCCAGAGAAACGTCGCAAATTCCTCTGGGCTAACTTCCAATGCAAAGAGAGCAGCATTGCAGCAAGTCATCGATGTTACCACTTCTCAGTCTCCCACGAACCGATCCAAGAAGGAATTAGCAGCCTCAGGCGTGGTTATTGACCATACTCCCCACCACCATAGGAAAAAACGAATGGAAATAAACAAAAAGCAGGTGATTGATTTAACAGCTGCGACTAACAGCCCAATTCTTCCGGCTACGAGCCATTGGTCGTGTGAACGTTGTACATATAAGAATCAAGCCCACAAGCATACCTGTGAGATGTGTCTAAATCCGAGATGACACAATCCGACACAATCACACATAACAGCGATATACAAGGTATACAAGAATGCTGCAATACGGGAATCAACAAAAGATGCAGTATATTATGACATAATCTATAGAGTTGGGTTTTTTTTAGTTTTTATTTCCGTGAGCTCGAATCCAGATGAGTTATAACACACTTTTAACATGCATCCATTCTCTGGTGCATGGTTTTCTGATTCTGGTTTCAAGTCTTGGCAAACAATTAGTTTTGTTTATTTGTACGGAACGAATTCTCCGTCAAAGTCCAAATACACACACGAACCGTCTACTTTGAATTTGCTAACAATCATCTCCGCTACGTCCTCCATATGATCACCCTGAATGATGATTTCTTTGCCTTTCGGGCCGTCCTTGACGCTCGAACTGCCAGCGAATCGTTTTGAAAAGGCTTTGGAAACGTCCTTGAGCTTGATACCTTCCACAGTGTCCATACCAACTATCACAGTAGTTGCCTTTCGCTTGTTTCTCAAGACCTTTTGGATCAAGATCCGCGTTTCGTTTTTCACGGCCTTCTTCGCCTTGATACCACGACGTTTCTTGGTGTTGGCGCTGCTGTTGACATGGAGGCCCTCCATATTTTCTGCCAGATCGTCGTCATCTTCATCGTCTTCTGAATCCGACTCGGCATAGTAGGGATCTTCTGGCTCGGGTCCGTATTTTTTGACGAGTGCCGTGAACAGTTTGTCCTCCTTGCCGGCATATTTTTCGAGAAGTGTCGGAACATCCGAAACCTTTTCCGGGACGTATTGTTCGTAGAATTTCGTGAGGCGTTCCTCAGTAGTCCAGGGTTCCGATGGTCGTTCCGGAGCATCAGCCTTATCGTCATCCTCGTCGTTGGTGACCGCAGCAGCGTCGTTGCCCTTGAGCGCCTGGAGCTTCGCGTACAGTTCGGGATATGTTCGTTTGAGATAGGGCTCGCAGACACGTTCATAGTCGGGCCCGTACTCGCAATATTCCGGAGGCATTGCGCATTTCGAGCAATATATAACGTCGACAGGTTCGAGCTCAGCCATGGTGAAAGTCGTTGGGATATTGAAGATGATTTCAACAAAGTATTATGGTAAGAGTTGCCTGGTATCTGAATCTCTCTGCGACGTACACGCAGACAGACCCTCTAGGGACTAATAAAGCGGACCATTATTTTCAAACGTGCCATTATTTCAGCACTTCTTTCAGAATTCGTTCTTCACCGAAATCAATTCCGCAAATCGCCGACGGCAGAAGCGATGACACCAATTCGGAAGTCAACACATCCAGTTGAAGTATCATTCATTTAATACCTTATCATTTCGAAAGTATTATTGTAAACCTAGCAAACTTTATTCCACTATTAGCTACAAAAGTAACAGCAATTGAATACCATGATCCACCATCGCTATCTTTCCATTGCAGCCCTCGCTACGATTCTCGGCGGCACCGAGGGTGCCAGCATTCGCTCAGTCATGGGCAACCAGGAGCAAAACATGGACGAACAAAAGGGCGACGAACCAGACTGGGTCAAGGCCGACATGGGCGTGGAAAAGGGCTTCAAGTGCAAGGCCGGAGCCAACAAGAGAAAAATGTACGCCACTCGGGAGTGCGAAGGTGGCTTCAAGCAGACTGCAGATGTCCAACTCAAAGCGAAGGATCTGGTGGAGGACGTCGTTGTGAATGGAATCTTGGACATGCGGTCTAGCATGATGGCGACCGACAACCAAATGAATGTCTTTGGTCCATCAGAGATGGACATGGAAGAACTATCGTTGTGGGACGACTACACCGACAATTACGATAAAATGTTCGAAGGTGAGGACTGTTCGGAGGATGATGGCGGCTGCAAGAAGAAGATCGAATTTGGTGGATATGCAAAGGTCTTTTGGGGCTGCAACGTTACCTTCAGCTTTCAAGGCAAGAAGGTGAGCAAAGAAGTCGAGTGCGGTGGCAAGACCTTCGAAGGCGCTGGTGCAAAACCAAAGTTCGAGGGATACGATATGGATGGATTGGCAGAAGAAGCACAGAAAAAGAAGATTGGTCTACTCATGGAAAAGAAGATTCATTCCGCTAAGCCACGTAGTGCATACAGCATTTTCTATCAAAAAGAAAAAGCCAAAATGATTGAGAAAGGCGAGATTTTGCTTGGTGACCATACGAGCAAGGAGGATTATGCTGTCATTACGCAGCGCTGGAAAGATCTGAAGCTCGAAAAAAGAGAAGCTTACGAGAAGCTTGCGGAAGCAGATAAAATGCGTGTCTCGGCGGAGAGTGTATTGTACGATCTAGAAAACGATAGCTAAATCTTCGTTGATCAAAAATCCCTTTGAATTGAATTTGACACTCCTACTTGTTTTTATCCTCGTAACATTATAATAAGGTCAATAAAGTATTAAATCAAGTATAATCATGTAGAAATATCTGATTGGTTTGCTTGCAGGAAACATAGGTTGGATACTAGGTCATACATAGAAATCAATTACTGCTCAGGATCAATCGTGGCCCTTCGCATGGAAGAACCGCAGCAGCTTGGTCAATAATATTACGATAGACTGCCTGATCCTTATTGTCTCCATTCACGCAACAATCTCTCTTTAAAGTTTGATTTGCAGCAATTCCAAGGTGAAGATCAAAACGGCCCCTCCAGGGATGGAGCCTCCGGCTCCACGATCACCATATCCCAATTCGGAAGGGATGTAAAGCTCCCACTGAACAAAAATACAACATTCGTCAACAATAATGTAAGTGAATGTTTCGAAAGCTCGAGTAAAAAATCATTGCTCACCGGAAGATTGTCGAAAATAAATCGAAACATAGCTCAAATTGTCAAACACGAAATCAGACGAATTGAATGATAATCGTACCTTAGCACCCTCGTCCATGAGTTGCAAGGCCTCGGTCCAGCCCTTTTCAAAGAACATCAGAGAATTTGTTAGATCACGGTCCAAAAGAAACACAAAAGATTACCAAAAAGAAATTCAAAGTGATCAAAACACAACGCGTATGAACATACCTTGATGACTTGGTTTGGGGCAAAAGTCAGAGGCTGGCGCGGTGTATTAATGGGGTGAAGCATTTCAGTTGCAACAAAACGACAAAAGTTTCTTGAGATTCATTTATGACAAATGCATAACAAAGATACCGATTGCACTGTACATGGCAAAATATCAGTAACAAGAATTTACCTTTCCTCGCTTATAACTTGAGTCAAACTAAAGTCGTATCCCGGAAACGAAAAAAAAAAAAAAAACTGTGAGAGCAAGTTGAAACGATTAAGAGTCCCAAAACTACCAATTGGTAGCAAAATTTCAAGAACTTGTTCGTAATCTCCTGCTCACCTCGGTTCCATCGATCAAGGTACCAGCATAATGGCATTCGCAGGGGTTGTTGATGTTGGCCTTCTTGTCGGAGGTTTTTCCGGGAACCAATTCTTTGTACATCAAACCTGAGGGAAGTGTGACAACTCTGTGAAGTATCAGGAGAGAAGAATTCAAAAAATGATTAGAGAAGACCCGGAAAATTTGAAGAGATTATTCGCTCGCAAGGTGACCTTGGACACCGTGTACTGCGCAGTTGCGATTTCAATTGCACGTACCCTTCCTCGGTTTTTTTCTTGGCAAGAAATGCTAGACCCTCACTGTTCGTTCCGGCAGAAACTGCAACCAACAGGGTAAGAAAGAGGAGAACGGATCGTAAAGACATCATGATACTAGAGTTTGGTTTTATGCTGTGCAAGTTGGTGATGGATACACTCGAAGGTTTATGGGATGAATTCGAAAATTAGATCCTTTGTGACCTATCGTCTCAAAAAGCCCATGTCTACTAGTATTATGTATGGTACAGGATTAGTTTTTAATGGACGATCTGTTGGGACATCCTGGGAAGATGAATCAATGCATTTGAATTGACCCCAGTAGGAGCTCACACTCAAACATCAAATCTCTAGAACGCATCTTGATGAGCATTTGAATGAATGGATCAGGTCAGGTGGTTGAGGTGCACTAGTTGGGTACTTTGGAGGATTCCCTAATGACATTTACTCAATTTTCTGAAGGTGGGCTAGCAGGGCGAGACACCATAACAAAATCCAACAATTCAACAAGGCAATTCAAAAATTGTCAATAAAGTACCAATAAAATTCAATGTTTTACTTGAAGGCTTTAAGCTTTCTCCCTCAAGAAGTTTTCACAAGGGGCTCATTGAATTGTAATTCCCATGAGCCCGTCTTCCTCCATTCGAGCCATTAAGAATCCAAGAAGTCCTGGCAGGGGAAATTCATGCATGTGACAAAGCCAACGGCTAAATATTTGTTTGCTACTCATCTCGAAATCTAGGTACTCCTTCATATATACTGGGCATTGTTCACTTTTTGAAGCTTTGTCTTGCACTATGAACCTCCGCACAACGGGCCTGTTTTTGGAGATCGGTAAGTTCATGAATGATATCTTCAGCTTCAGACTCTTTCAAAAGTCCAAATTTAACAAGATTCTCAACGTATACTATTCCTTGATTGAGTAATACGTCGCAAAGCCTGTGAGTACTAACTTCAATAACAATTTCCCCGCTGTCTTTACTATTTAGATGCTTCCGAACCTCTTCCACCTGCGCTTTGCTCTCTGAGAGTACTATTTTCCCTCCTTCTGAAAGATCACTGTCTGCATCACCCAGTTGGTCTTGGAAAAATTCTTGTGCTCGTTCGTGAGCATTTGTAAACGCAAACTCGAGAAGAACCAAAGAGCGTAGATCGCTGTATTCGTCTGGAATTCTGTCGTTGCAACGTAACCAACGAATGCCCTTGTCTGCAATTTTGGTATATTTCGTGGCCAATGTGTGAAATGTTTTCAGATGATTCAAGTCATTCAATTGCCCTCCCTTGTTGACTTCAGTTTTTGTAACTTCTAGACTTTGCTCTAATGCTATCGTAAGCCCGTTTTCCGAAGCAAGCAGGCCTTCATTGATCAGACTTTCATATTGGGCTCGAAGCATAGAAATAAATAGGAGACGTAATTCTACCGTCGACAGCGGGTCACCTTTCATCATGTTGGCCATACTTGATCTAAAAGTAGCCCTTCTAGCCCGCTTTCGTCTTTCCATTCTTTCCGTGTGAGCATGTGTTTCCGGACTTTCACACAAAATATCATACTTTTCCTTCTGAGACATCAAATCCTGATTATCTGTAATAACTGCCAGGACATCCTGAAGATATGGGGGTTTGTACGCATTGGCTTCAGTTGTCTCTTTCATTTTTTTAACGGCCTCCACGAGTTGCTCAATAGTCAAGTCAGCTAAAATCGGAATCCTTTCTTGAACAAACGAGAAATCAATAGACTTGAATCGTTCATGCGTGAGGAGATTGACACAGCTGTTAATCATTGTTGATCTCAAATGAACTCGATATGCTTCTATAATCTTCTCTCGAGTCTCGGTGGAGTCTGCAAGGCCGAGCCATTTCAGTAGTGGACCAGCTGTTGCACCATTGATAAATAAAGTCAAAAAGGCGATACCACCAACCATAAAGTACACTTGGTCAACATGGTCTTGTTCCGTTCTCACTTGGAGGCTGTCATCTGGTCTGTCGACTTCATTGTCAAGGAAAATCGCAAGAGCAATACCGACAGCTCCACGAAGGCCACCATAAATCTGGAATGAAGTTTCTTTCCAATTTGTTTTCAAACCAATTCTAGATGTAATGGGATACACGGATATGAACAAAAATGCTCGGATCACATGCAAAAGAACATAAAGGAGTACCAGGTATCCAAGAGCTTGTCCTGTGAGGAATCCTCTTTCATAATTGTCGTAAATTGTCTCTCCCCACACTAATCCTCCGAGACAAAAAAGGATGGTGTTCAAGACGTGTTCAGTGACGGAGAAAAAATCGTCCATTAAATAAATGTTGTTGATTGCCCCTCGACCAAAAAATTTTATACTGAGGCCTGCAGCCAATGTCGCAATCACACCGCTGGTAAGGCAAACCACCTCTGCTACAAAGTAGTTGAGGTACACCATAGCAAGAACCGCTGCAACCTGCACAATATTCTCTTCTTTACTAAACCGGCGATTTAGAAGTGTCATTGTCAATATGATAACGCCGCCAGCCACGAAACCAATCGCGCATCCGCCAATTGCCTTTTGGATAAATATCTGAAAGTCATTAGGAAAATTTGAAAATTAAATCAACGTGGCTCGTTAGACCTTGATGTTCAAATTTAATCCACGATAAGGACTTTAGTATAGCCTAGATTCTTACCGTTACACCTTTAGCCCAGCCAATTTCTTCGCCCATTCCAGGAATCCCGGTCTCGCTCAAGTATATACTTGAAAAAATAGAGAAAAAGACAATAGCAGCTCCATCATTCAGCAAACTCTCTCCAGCAATATGAGTAGTCAAACGAGGAGGTGCACCTGAATAGTGTAGAAAATCGAACACAGCATAAAGATAAATGTAAGCAACGCAGGTGGCAATGAACGTAGGCGCTTTAGAGAGAGAGAGAGATGATGATGATGATGATGCAAGTCAAATCGTTTGCGACTTACCGACTTCTTCGAGCAAGGCTGCGACAGCTACCGGATCCGTTGCAGATAGGATACTTCCAAATGTCAAGCAAAGGAAGAATGGCCAATCATTCGGAAGAATATAGTAGCCCACACAGGCAGTCAAAGCAGTTCCGGCCAAGACCAAAGGGAACGCAAATATAAAAAGCTGACCAAATCCGATAGCAAACAAGTAAGGGTTCTGGCCCAGAGCGTCTTTGAAG
>Ga0115013_10002555_pt1 | contig 10106 bp, 16 predicted proteins | sample SouAtlMetagenome_2_FD_88686 | JGI IMG/M metagenome (GOLD analysis project Ga0115013, IMG submission 88686) | Marine eukaryotic phytoplankton communities from Atlantic Ocean - South Atlantic ANT15 Metagenome | ecosystem: Environmental > Aquatic > Marine > Oceanic | place: South Atlantic Ocean... | reverse complement strand
CGGCGTCTGTTCTGTCACTCACGGTGCAAAAACACGATCAAAGGATTCAAAAGCGTGACCTTCAAGGAAGGCGCAGAGGATTTCATCGTCGACAAAGCTCCAGGCCTTGAACACTGGATTGATGGTGCTGGCTACTTAATCCTCAGCGCCATGAACCAAGTCAGGCCTTATCACCTGACCCAGACTCAGAACAGGTACGCATCGGTCTACTGATGAATCAGGTCGAGCAGGTCTGCACTGAGACAATGATTGCCATTCAGTCGTGCTTTGGAGCCTGCCTGCATGAGGTCAGTTCTAAAGATCCAAAGCGTGTGGCGACAGTGCTGCGCTTGGCGTTGGGCCAAATGCTCGTGACCTCTAGGCGGATTGAGGGTGCAATGAAAGAGGACAGTGCCCGAGGTTCACGCGCCAAGAGCTGATTTGCAGCAGTGCTGTCCTCGCCACCGCGACTGACCAGCCTTTGAAGGTTGGCGGGTTCACGGTAGGGAGTGGAAATGGTGGGATGCGTTGCTGTAACGGAATCGATGTGATATTATTGGTTCACGACACGCTGAGCGCCACGGCTCGTTTGTCGTCAATCACTTTTCACAACTGAGATCATGACCTGCTTCCTCGCCTGGGGAGCGGCGTTATTGCTCCTGCCTGTGATCGTGCTCCTGTACGTCACTGCATCACCCCAGCAACACGCCAAACGCCTCAGGGCTGGTGGCCACTCTTACCGAGCCATCGGCAAACAGCTACGCATCAGCCACACCACTGCTCGCCGGTATTGCATGGCGTAATTCATTGCCACTCCGGAATCGATGTGATATTATTGGTTCACGGGAGAGATCCCACCGTTTCTGAATCAATGACCAAGCAAAGCAAGCACGATCAAATGGCCGACAAGATCGCCAACGTCGACCTGAACAAAGAGCCAGCCAACGATCACGAGAAAAGGCTTCAAAACATCAAGCGCTTTCTTCTCAAGGCTGACTGGCTCGACGACAACTGACCACCACGGGGGCTCCGGCCCCCACCCTTTCCCGTGAGAGATCACACCGTTCCTAAATCAATGAAACGCGCCTCACTTGCAGCATTAGCCCTCGCCTCACTTGCCCTTGTCGGTTGTGGCGAACGCAAGCCAACAGCATTCAACGAAATCAAAGCCAAGGTCTATTGCGCAGACCTGATCAAGCAGCAATTGCGTGACCCTGACTCGTACCGCTTCAACAAAGCCAAAGTTGTCAGCAACAGCGGCGCTTATGACCAGTACGGCAAGGCTTACATCTCATTCAGATCAAAGAATGGGTTTGGTGGATATGTAAGCAGCAATGCCACTTGCACCGCTTACGAAAACAACGGTGAGTTGTGGCACCGAGCAGTGATTTATTGATGAACTACTTTTCCAGATGGAGGTTTAGCTGACCGCCTGCCGGGGCGCCTGCAAATACAACAGCGCGTGATGCGTAAAACAAGGGCACGTAACGGCGTGATCAATTCCCCGGCAACCTTTTACTTTTCACACGCAACCGTCATGCACACGTATCCAAACGAAAGACTCCATCACTTTGAGATTTGGCTTTCAACCCGTGAAATCGAAGAGATCAGGCAGCATTTGAAAGACAGCTGCATTCGAGACAGTGAGCTTGTGGATGGTGAGTCGATCCTTGATCGCTGGTATTACGAGCAAACCAAAGTGCTGTCCCGATCAACTGTGTGTTCGACAGAGACGCAGGCCTAGGCCGTTAGCCTTGGCATAACGGATCAGCAATGCCATGGCAGCCAAGCGCGGGCTCTATGCCAACATCGCCGCAAAGAAGCGCCGCATCAAGGCAGGTAGTGGCGAAACGATGCGCAAGCCTGGCAGCAAGGGTGCGCCGACTGCTGCAGCGTTTAAGGAGTCGGCAAAGACCGCGAAGAAAAAGCCCAAGAAAAAGAAGTGAGGTATTATTGATTCAGAACTGCCCGGTGTCTTACGCGAGCTAGCTCGTCTTCGCCCGGCCCGTTTCTTTGGCTGCCCGATGTCCTACGGGGATTTCCTTGTTCGCTCGGCCCGCCACCTCAGAGCCGCCTTAACGGGCGGCTTTGTTGTGTCACGGCATCTTCGGCAGCGGGTTCCTGAGCATGCTTTCGTACACCGCCTGCTGGCTTAACGTCTGCGCAAACAGCCGCACGCAAAGTTCTTGGACTTTGTAGAGGTCCGTTTCTTTCATGATCTCCCGCTCAAAGAACGCAAGCTTCAGGTCTTTGGCATGACCCAGACGTTCGACCCGATCAGTCATGCCTCAGTTGTAGTTGCTCCCATTTTTACTCCGGATTGACAACCGTAGAATGGGCTGTATTGACCAAGGGCGGGAATGTCGTCTTCGTATAACCAAGACCCAAACCTGATTCCCTATCCAGCGCCAGACATTCTGGATTTGCCGGAAACTCAAGGTGATCTTGAGCCGCCCAATCTTGATGTCAATTATGGAAATGATCCTGCGATGATTTCAGGCCCCGTGCTTGAAATGTCGAGACAGTGGAATGCGATAGATGCAGTAGTAGGCGGCACGCAATATCTGAGGGATAACTATGAAATTCTTTTGCCTCAAGAGCCTCGTGAGGACTCTGAAGCACACCTCAGGCGCGTTTATCACGCGGTGATGTCACCGTTCACGGTGCGGATTGCTGAGCAGGCTGCATCGTTGATTCTGCGTAAGCAGATTCAGCTGACTTCTCGTGATCAAGACGCTCAGGTTGATCCTTATTGGGATGACTGGAAAGAGAACGTCGACGGTCTAGGCACTGACCTAGACACTTACGCCCGGCGCGTGGTGATTAGCAGCATTCTTTATGGCCACGCGGGAACGTTGGTTGACTATCCCAACCCCGGTGATGTGCCCAACCTTCAGGCAGAGCGCGATCTAAATCTGCGTCCTTACTTCGTTCACATTGACGCCAAGCAGATTCTGGGCTTTAGGCGTCTGAATGAGATTTATCCCAGCCAGCCGATCACACAAGTGCGGATCAATGAGCTGGTTTCTGAAGCTGAGGGGCCGTTCGGCGATCGCATCCTGCGGCAGATCCGAGTGCTCGAAAAGGGCAGATATGAAATCTATCGCCGGCGTGGTGATGGGCCTTACAGCAGGCAGCTGGATCGGACACAGCGTGATGACACCAGCGGCTGGATCAAGTACGCCGAAGGTGAAACCAGCCTTGACAGCATTCCTCTATCGATCACGTACTCAAACAAGATCGGCGAAATGATCAGCAAGCCGCCCCTCTTGCCGATTGCTCACCTGAACATCTTGCACACGCAAAGGCAGGCGGATTTGAGCCATAGTTTGCACGTTGCCTCCCAGCCGGTGCTTGTCCTCAAGGGCTGGACGGACAGCGAGAACACAATCGGTCTGTCAGTCAACAAGGCAATTCTTCTGCCGCCTGATAATTCAGACGCGTTCTACGTCGAGCCTGCGTCGTCTGCATTTGACGCTCAGCAGTCGTTCATCACGCAATTAGAGGAGCAGATGAGCAGCCTTGGCATCAGCACGCTGTTCTCACAGAAGATGGCAAGCGAAACGGCTGCATCCAAGCGCCTTAGCCGTTCAGACTCCGACTCGTTGCTGTCGATCGTTTCTAAGAATCTGGAGGCGAGCTTGCAACTGGCATTTGACTACGCGGCGGAATATGTCGGCATTGAGAGCCCACTGATTCAGATCAGCCGTGACTTTGATCTGCAGCAGCTGGACGGCAACCAGACGGCGTCGTACATGCAACTCTGGATGAATGGCGCGATTAGCCAAGAGCTGCTTCTGCAGATGCTGAAGGAAGGCGAAGTGCTGCCATCAGTTGATATCAACGAAGAGGTGGACAAAGTGCAGGACGAAAAAGACCGCAACATGGGTCTGATCCCGTCGGCTGATACGCCTGAAGACGAGAACATCGACGCGGGTGATTCGTTGAACGATGTAGAGCGCGAACAGGAACGCGACGCGATAAGGGAAGAGTTGCCCTAATTAAACTGAAGCAACGCTAATTTCGGCAGATGGCTCAGATTATTCACCACGCTGGCGAGTCTTCTGTTTATCAAGTGGAAGGCGCAACGGTTGACGTGTTGATCACTCCTTCAGTGACTGCATATATGCAGTTCTGGACGAGTGCAGATGCTGTGAACTGGACCGTGTTGGTCCCTGGTGCGGTTTATAAGGATCCAATTGAAAAGACGTTTACGGCACCAGAACTAGGCGCCTATGTCAAGTGTGAGGTCTACGGCGGTATCGGTCAGGTGAGCTTGTCGGCGTCTGGCCGGACAATCCCACCGCTTGTAGTTGATGCAGCGCCGACGATTGCAGGCAATGACCTATGGGCTGGCAACACATTAACGATGACTCCTGCGGCATTCTCTGGCGGCACGACTCCGTATGAGATCGACAATATCTGGCAACTCAATACTGGCACTTGGGAAACGGTTGCGACTGGCAGTTTGACTTACACGATCCCGAGCGGCGATCAGTTCATCGGCAGGCCAATCAGAGCCCAGAGTGTTTGCACTGATAGTTCGAGTCTTTGGGATGTTCCAGATAATACGATCACCAGCACATCAAATTCGGTCACCATTATCGAAGAGCCAGTGCCCGACATTGTGGTGACACAAAAGACGGGCATTAGCGGAACAGTAAGAATCGGGAAAACGTTGACAGCTGTTGCGCCTGTATGGACTGGCGGTGGTGACGAGTCAAGCGTGACCAGTTATCAGTGGAACAATCAAAACGGATCAACTCTGCACACTGGCTCGACGTATGTAATCGACTCTTCAGAGGTAGGCAACACGATTCGATGCGTGGCCACTATTTCTAGCCCTAGGGAGAATGTTCCCAGCGTGTCAGACCCGACCGTGACGGTGCCGCCTCAAACACAGATCGGGCTGGTTGATGTTGAAGTTAATGGCTCTGCTTATGACACAGGGAGCGTGCCTGTTCTCAGTGTTTGCATGAACACTGCAGTGAGAGTTGCGGTCAGTATTAGCGGCGATGCCAGCCCGACTTATCAATGGGATTGCCGACAGGTTGGTGCTCTATACACTGTCACCAACGTTGAACCGGATGGTTCGATCGTCGATATTTCCATTGCTGAAAATAGAGCATTGACCTTTTATTGCGTGATGCAGGATGTTAACTCAACTGATAGCCCTAAGTCTGTAGAGGTGCAGCTATTTGCGAGCCCTGTTTATTCAGTTGGCTCAACTACGTTGACGGTAAATGGTACCCAGTATTCAGGCGACGTTTCGATTAGCGAAAACAAAGACGAGACGGTGACGATGTCAATCGCTTATGACGGGAGTCTTCCAGCAGGGTCGGCTAAGTACAGGTGGTACAGAACTGCCGGCGGTGGTGGGTTTGAAGGTGCTATGGACGAGGCAACTGCTGTTTTTAATACTGGAATGACTTTTGGAAACAACAAAATTCAATGTGAAATTACAGGGACGCAATGCACCACTGATTCCCCTAAAAATTCCAATGTGATCACAATTAGCGTGACTTGATTGAGATGACAGAGGAAAACGGGACTAGCGCCTATCGGCTAACCAGAGAAGTGGCCGAACTAAAAGGACGCGTCGACATGGTCATCAAAGACCAAGAAGACGAAGGTGAGGTGATGCGCGAAATCTTTGGGCGCTTGAGTGTATTAGAAAAACGAATGGCGCAAGTCGTTTTAATTGGCACTTTGCTGTCAATTGCATTGCCAACGGTTTTGACCGTGGGAATTATGCGCCTAGAGTCTGATCAGATTCACCGGCAAAAATGATGGACTTTTTGCATAACCCTATCTTCTGGATTGTGGTCACTGCTGCATCTGAAATCATTGGCATGTCGCCAAAGCTTAAAAGCAATTCAGTCCTGCAATTGCTAATCAGCGGTCTGATGTCCCTCAAGCCCAAATCTTCCGACAAGTAATCATGGCAGCTAAAAATTCCAAGGATTGGGTCCAGAAAGCTGGCATCAAAAAGGGTGCTTTCACTGAAAAGGCAAAACGCCGTGGTTTAACTGCAGCGCAGTTCCAAGCCAAGGTACTGAAGGACCCGACCAAGTACGATTCCACGACCGTCAAGCAAGCGAACCTTCGCAAGACTTTGGTCTCTAAAAAGATGAAAAGTCCGCGTAAATAGAATAACGAGGAAGTCTCTCTTCCTCCCTCATGCCTGCTGGACCTGGAACTTACGGCTCGAAAAAGGGCCGCCCCAAAAAGAAGAAAACACAGGGCTACAATTCCCGCCTTGACGAATCTCTTGGCGCACGCAATGGCAAGAAGTCCCAGAGCCTAAAAGCTCGACGCGATGAATCCAAAGGCGTTAAAAAAGCAGCGGGTAAGCCTGCCTATTCAGCCAACAAGTCCAGCAGCCAAGGGAAAAAGAAGAAGAAGTGATTTGGCTAGGCTGTTGTTATCTGCTCCTTTCAGATAGCAATGGCCTTCCAAGACGTTTTCCATCAAGTGACGGGCAACGCCCGGATCGCTGGCAAAAACATTTCCTACGTTCGATGCTTCGTCAAGCAGGGCGGAATTCTTGATGGCCACAAAGGAATTCACATTGGACTGCTGTATAACACTGACGTTTATCTGTACGAGAACGATGAACCAATTCAAGGGCTAAACATCATTCCGTCGGCTTATGACACGTTCCATGCGTTCTTCAGTCAGGGCATGTCTGAGATCGTGCCTGAGCTGTTGCTGGCTAATCCTGCCGCGATCAGTGAACTGGATTACGACGACACGAAGCTGAACGCCACTGTGATTGGTGCTGGCGGTGTTTGGGAGTTTGTAGCCGATCCACGAGTGACGGTAGAAACTGAGATTAATTCCAGGACTTGGGCTGTACCAGCTGCGGCATTTACCACGTTTAGGGATCTTGCTCTGCAACGTCTGAGCACCTTGCCATCTGGTGTGCAGGCATCGTCTTATATCACCTTTAACGGCGGTGACGACTACGTCAATTTCACGGGCGGCAACACTGCGCTCGGTTACCTGGATTGGACCAAAGACTGGACGCTTGGCATCACGTTGATTGGCTACCCACAGCACTCTGATGGCAAGTATCAGTGCCTGTTTGCCAGTGGCAACAACGTGCTGATGATTCGCAGAGGCGGCACAAATCAGTCTCTGTATATCGCCTCAAATAACACTGGTTATGCCAGCCAAGGCATCAACACTTGGACACCGATCAATGATGGCGACCGCCTTCAGTTTGAGTACAACGCAACCAGCAAACATCTGCTGTACTTCAAGGGACAGCCAGGCAATGTGCCTCAGCTGGTCGGCATCTTGAGCGTCAACGCAACCAACGTCGCCAACAACTCGCCTGGCGATGACTTTGCAATTGGTCGCGGCAATGGCAAAACAAACTATGAAGAGCTACTTCACTGGGATGGCGGTGTGAACAATTTCATCGGCATGCAGGGACCAATGGGCACGACCGATCGGTTGTCTTACTTCCAGTCGATTGGTGAGGCGTTTGATGAGCAGACTTGGTATCCGGATCTGAACAGCTGGGCAAAGCTTGGTGAGGATCCTTACCCAACTGTTGTGGATACTGTCGGCGGTTTGACTGGTGGTGCGCTGATCAATGGCACAGAGGAAGACTTCGTGCCGATTGAATCGGAATGATCACTCAGTAGGTGGCTTAAGCCCGCATGCGTCTGCTGGTGGCTCGATGCCACAGGCTTCTGATGCGGGCTCAGCTACTTTCTCAGCTTTGGACTCTTTTTTGGGGCGTCCTCGTTTTGCTTTGGGCGCTTCTTTTGTTTCTGTCTCCGCTACTTCCACAGGCGTTTCAATGACCATTCCACCGATCAGGGTCCGGACAATTTGCGTGGGCATTGAGAGAATTCAATTGATTGAAGCTTAGGCATGAACGCAAGACAGCTCGAAATTTTTATCCGGCAGGCTTATCAATCAGAGCGATGGGCGAAAGAGATTGTCGAAGAGGCGCGACCTGCATTTATTGCAGCGATGGCAGAGGTGCGGCGCATTGTCGGGCAGCTTCCTGATGAAAGCTTGATCAGGGAGATGGAATGGCGTCGAAGGTATTTGCCATTGGTAGAGGAAGCAATCCGCCCGTATAACGACGCGCTAGCTCAGGTGGTGGTGCAGAAGATGGTGGAGGTTGGCCCAGAATTTCAGGCTGAGGCGTTAGCGCAGCTCAGGGCAGCGGGCGCGATCCCGGCGGCCGCTCCGATTCCTCAAGTCCTTGGGCAACCGCTCCCAGACTTCACGCGGATGGCGTTGCAGTCGGAGGTTGTGCAAGGCACGAGCTTGATGCGTCTGTTTGGTTATGACCCGGACGGCGGCCCACCACAGACGACACCACCGTTTACGCGCTCAAACCTGCGGATCATCAATCAAAAGGTGTCGGCGGGAATTTTGAACGGCGACTCAACAGCAGACATCGCAAATCAAATTGCACGAGCAGTCCCAGCTCCTGGCGTGCGCCGGCTTCGGATCAATGAACGCGGCACGGTGGCGCATGAGTCGAACGCGTGGGCTGAGGCGATTGCTCGAACTGGCATCCAGGACATGAACCGACAGGTGAATGAGTCGGTATGGGAGGCCAACCCGATCGAAGGTGATCAGTGGGCTTATGAATGGGTTTCGGCGATGGATCCTCGCGTGTGTCCCGCATGCGCCCCGCTTGATTCCAAAGTGCGAAAGAAGCGGTCAGATTTTCCGCAATGGCCGCTGCATTTCAACTGCCGCTGCACTGTTGTTTTGATCGACAGGAACGAAAAAGAAGATGTGCGCAATGGCGTTGAGGTCAGCGACAGCCAGTTCACCTACAACGGCAAACCCTTTGATCAGCTAAAGGGAGCAGAACGAAAGGCGGCGATGAGGTCGGGCTATTACGCAACCAAGGTCAAGGTCAAAGGCAAGCGGGTCAACCGCAAGATTGAGGAGATTCAGGCACGGCCAGGGCAACGCCGACCCACGTATGGCGACTATTTGGCGCAGTCAAACAACCAAACGCAGGCGATGTTTTTTGGTGGTGGTCGAGGCGGTGCTGAACGTGCTGCAGATTTCAGGGCATGGATGCGATCTGGCAAAACACCAGCTCAAGCAATGCAAAAGACGATCATCAACATGCCGACGACAACAGGCAGGCTGAAGAATGTCGATGCGGCAGATGTGAGGCTTAGACCATTGGCGCAATTAACTCGGCCTGAATGATTTCTATTTCGGAGCGGTTATATTCTCTGTTAGATCCTGTGGATCTTCAACTGTTCATTTCTCTGCATGTCTGAAGCACAAGAGTTGAGCCCCGTGGGCGATAACACTCAACAGCCCGTGGCTGTGCCGCCTTCTGATTCTTCATTGGCTGAAATTGAGCGTCTTCGCGCTCACAACCAACAGCTTGCATCTGAGCAAGCGAAGTATCGAGAAGAACGGCGATTAGCGGAAGAACGCGCAGCAGCAGCCGAGCAAAAACTGAAAGGTGCGCAGAAGTTGGGTAGCTCCCAGCCTTTGGACCCTGACCAGCAAGCGCGGCTCAATAGCTATGACGAACTACAAAACCGCGTGTCAACTCTCGAACAAGAGTTGAAGTCGCGTGATGAGCAAGTTCGATCAGAACGGATTAAAAGCGCAGCCCTCAATGCGTTCTCCCGTGGAGGCGCAATCAATGGGATGCACCTTTATGAAGCTAGGAAAAATGACCTAGTCCTTCGTGATGATGGATCTGTTGTGGGACTCGATGGGGGCGTCGAGAGACCACTCGATCAATTTGTCGAAGGATTAAAAGCACCGGGTTCCGCCTGGGCTTATCAATTCCAAGCATCCGGAGCTAAAGGAAGCGGAGCAGTTGGATCACAACCCACGTCAACAGATGGGATTCCTAATCCTTATCTGACGGGGAATTTCGCAGCCGCAATTGCATTAGAAGCAGGCACGCCAGAGGAACAAGCTTTGGCGGCTCGTTTCAAAGCTGAGGCTGGGAAAAACTAGGCCCGTGGCCGCAATCGCCAACCTTACTTTTCCTGAAAAATGGGCGTCTTTCAAGGTAACGCCGGAACCAATCCTAATCAGTCAGTCTTTACCAGTGACATTGGTTCACTAACAAGGCTGGCGACTTCGGCGCCGTTTCAGAAGTACCTCAT
>Ga0115013_10002554_pt1 | contig 10106 bp, 6 predicted proteins | sample SouAtlMetagenome_2_FD_88686 | JGI IMG/M metagenome (GOLD analysis project Ga0115013, IMG submission 88686) | Marine eukaryotic phytoplankton communities from Atlantic Ocean - South Atlantic ANT15 Metagenome | ecosystem: Environmental > Aquatic > Marine > Oceanic | place: South Atlantic Ocean... | reverse complement strand
TGTTCGCCTCGCCGGTATCGCAGGCGCCACGTTTGGGAGCGGAATCTTTTTCTTCAACCTAACCCGCGTCCTCATTTTCATCCCAATGATCGGCCCTTTTGTCAATCGACTCTCCGGCTGGCTTGGAATGCTCCTCGGCTTCCTCCTGGGCCTCATTACCCTGGTAATCGCTTTCCTGACCAGCCAACCGCTGATCCTCGCGCTCTTTCTTCTCGTCCTCGGAGCCGGACTATTTTCCCTATGGAAAAATGCCAAGCGGAAGCGCGCGCATGTTCAAACGCAGCTGTTCAAAACCCTTGGCCACTCTCCTTCACAGAACGAATTGGAAGAACTGGAATTTATCAAACTATGGCAGCTGGTAGCCGAGGATGGTGAGATCACCCCGTCCGAACAAAAACGGCTCAATAAGTGGACCAAGCGCCATCGCTGGAGCTCGGAAAAAGTGGTCGAACTGACTCAAAAGGCCCGGGAGGAACTCTCCAAGACGAGCAAGCGAGAGAACCTGGAATCGCTCATTCAATTCTCACTTGCTGATGGTCGTATCGACCGGGCCGAGATGAAGAGCCTCGAGCACGCCGCCGGGAAAATCGGGGTTCGGGGGCCAGAGCTATACACGATGATCCTCCAGCTCCAAAGAGGCTGAGAAGATCCAGAGACCGTAGGAAAACTCTTCTTAGTCTGTGGGTGAGAAACTGCGGAAGAGAAAGAAACCAAGATTGAAAATCTAAGCTTCTTTGATTTGGCCTTACTCTGGTCACTACAGCTTGAGCACATCGGCGGGGTTTCGGAATTTCACGGCGGGGGGATGAAATTCTCCTTCGCGGAGTTTCTTTAGGAATTCAGGGGGATATTCTTCGATGAATTTGCTTTCGCCGGAGAGAAGCGCGAGGAAACCGGGAATGCCACCGCAGCCCTCGGGTGGGCAGAGGCCTTCGCCGGCGTGCATCATGGGAGTGAGACCGAGAGAGGTTTCTTCCTGCCCTGCTCCGACGAGGTTCTCGAAGGTGACGAGGTGCTCCCAATCATCACTGAAGTCATAAACGTAGTGGAATTTTGGTTCACTCCCGAGAATGGCATCGACGATTCGATTCCCCACGCCGCAGAAGTCATTCTCTCTGGCCTCCTCAACCGCGTTGCTCGAAAAGGTGGCTTCAACTTTTCCCTGGGCACGGAATTCAAATTGATGCTGGTGCCGGTCCTCCCATCCCATGGAATCCTGAATGGCACAGTGAAGATCAAAAAATGAGGCATCGCCGGGAAGACTGAATCTTCGCCACAGCAGCGGATCGCTCCCGCAGAGTTCAACTTTAAAAATCATCCGCGCGGGACTTTTCAATGGTTCATATTGCGACTCGCCACTCTCTTCATCCCCGTCGAGCAATTCATCGAGCATTCCACCCTCTTTCAGCTGTTCCCCGAAGCTCTCGATCATTTGCGCCCCGGCATCGCTCTCCATGACTTCCTTCATGAAGGCCTCGACCTCTTCCTCGCTTGCATCGTCGCCGGGGAAAGCGTCCATCATCTCGTTGAAGCGGCGGAGCGACTCGTCGGTAATTTCGCCTGCGGCATCGACCATTCCGTTATCAAAGGGCACAACATTTTCGGGCCCTTCATCCTGACCGTCCGGGGGCTCCGCTGCGTCAATAGACATAGACATTTCTATGCCAGAGAGCCAAAAACGAAGAAAGGCAATTCCCTCGTCAACTCTTGGTTTTCATCACGGTGAGGACACCTTCGTGACCCGATAATAGGGCGCCCGATGGGAAACTGAAACCGAGATTCAAGGACTGCGCTGATTGCCCTGGGAGATTCATGATTCACTTCCTCATTCCCACCTGACATCTTCCAGCAACGCCATGAAATTTCTGATTCACAGCTCCCTCGCCCTTTTCGCGCTAGTGGCCTTCAACTCCTGTTGCTCCGCACTCAGCAAGGCGGAACTCGCGGCCATCTCGACGGTCTCGGTTCCCAAAGCGACTCTCGACTCCGATTCTTACAAGCACCCCAGCGTCTTTGAATATCGCGACGACGGACGATCACCCCACGATGGCGTGGGCTTGATGGGAGCACTGATCGGGGTGACCGCTGCGGACAACGACCTGGCCGGATACCTCATTGGCGAAATGGTTGGAGACGCCGTCGGGCACGGAATCGCCGCGAATGAAAAAACGACCTTCAAGAAAAAATACGGAACCTATTATTCCAGCCTGCGTGGAAAAGTCCCAAGCGATCTCACCTCCATGGTCACCAAGGGAATCGAAGCGCAGGTCAAAGCTAATCCCCTCTTTGGGCCCCGCCTGAAGGATGAGGGCCGTCATCAATTTTCGGTGCGAATCAAACACCATTTTCTCAGCCGTAATGGAAGCGACCCGCGTAACCAACAGCCTCTCATGAGTGCCTACGTCCAACTCGAGGTCACCCTTTACGGACCCGGTCTTCGCGTCCTCTACACCGGGACCTATCTTGGCAAATCCCGCATCGCGATGGACATCCCGACCCTCGCTTCCAGCAAATTCATCAGTCGTGATGCCTTTCGCGAAGCCGTCAATGATGCCTGCAAGAAGTTCGCCGATGAGCTTCGCACGAAGTCCGGTCGTTAGGAAGAGTATCCTGGAACCGTTTCCTCAAGGATCGCCTCGCCGGATTTGCGTTCGCGGCTGCCGAGGCAGTTGAATTCCCCGGTTCCCTCCTCGCCGAGCTCAATACCCACACTCTGGCCGACATGGTAGCGCAGCCCAAGATGACGAATCAGCTTCGAAAATTAATTTCCGATTCTTAGAATTCACAATGCCCTGGCGTGCGGGCAAAGGGAATGACATCGCGGATATTTTGCATCCCGGTGACATACATCAGGAGACGCTCGAAGCCCGCGCCGAATCCGGCGTGCGGAACGGTGCCGAATTTACGCAGATCAAGATACCAGCCGTAGTCTTCCAAATCGAGACCGTCGGCGATCATACGATCCTTGAGAAGGTCATGGCGTTCCTCACGTTGCGCTCCGCCAATGATCTCCCCCACTCCGGGAACGAGAACATCCATCGCGGTAACCGTTTTGCCATCATCATTGGTCCGCATGTAGAAGGGCTTGATCGATTTTGGGTAGTTGTAAACGGTGAGCGGGCCTTTTACCACTTCCTCACAGAGATAGCGCTCGTGCTCGGACTGCAGGTTCACGCCCCACTCAACGGGATAGTCGAACTTCTTGCCCGACTTCAGCAACAGCTCGACGGCCTCGGTATACGTCATGCGACCAAAGCCGCTTGAGGCGAGTTTTTCCAAACGAGGGCGCAGCCCTTTATCGATGAACTTTTCAAAGATCGTGAGATCACCTTCGCTGTTTTCGAGAACATCCTTCACGAGAAACTTTAAAAAGTCCTCGGCGAGATCCATGTCGCCTTCGAGATTACAAAAAGCCATCTCGGGCTCGATCATCCAGAACTCGGCAGCATGACGCGTCGTGTTCGAATTCTCGGCGCGAAAAGTCGGGCCGAAAGTATAGATGTTCGAGAGCGCACAGGCGAAGGTCTCGCCTTCGAGCTGTCCGCTCACGGTGAGATAGGATTGCTTCCCAAAAAAGTCCTCCTCCGGCTTCCCGGTGGGATTAGTCGTTACCCGAAACATTTCGCCCGCACCCTCGCAATCACTCGCAGTGATGATGGGCGTGTGGACGTAGGTAAAATCCCGTTCGTTGAAAAATCGATGCACCGCATAAGCGAGACGACTCCGCATCCGGAAGACCGCACCGTAGAGATTTGTCCGTGGGCGCAAGTGGGCAATCGAGCGGAGGAACTCCGGCGAATGACCTTTTTTCTGAAGCGGAAAATCTTCCGGCGCTTCACCGAGCAGAGAAACCTCGGTCGCCCGTACTTCCCAGCTCTGCCCCTTCCCCGGACTCTCAACCAATTCCCCAACCACGCTCACCGAGGCACCGGTGTTCATCTTGGAAACCTGCTCCGATCCCGGTATCCCGGCATCGATGATGACCTGAATCCCCTGGAGGCAAGAACCGTCATTCAATTCGACAAAAGAAAACTCCTTGGAATCCCGCCGGGTCCGGACCCAGCCACTGAGTTCCACGGAAGCCTCGGCAGATTCACTTGCCAGAAGATGTTTCACGGACTTGCGCATGGCGTATTTGTAAGCCTTCCCATCCGAGAATCGACCCGAAATTCAGGAATCTCACCAAAAGAAAATATCTACCACCAAAACAATCACCATTAAGACTCCAACAATGAGATTGAAGAGCATTCCAGTAAGCGTTCCGACGACCGAGCCCACTCCCGACACCGCAGCGGGCTTGACCTCCTGATCGGCAAATCTCCATTCACAGACAAAGGATCCAATCAGTGGCCCCAAGATTAATCCGAGAGGCAAAAAGAACAGGCCAAGAAATCCCCCGACGATGGCCCCGAAAGCTCCCCACTTCGTCCCACCAAACCAGCGCGTCCCCATCGCCCCGCTGCAAAACTCGAGCGCCTGTGCCAGCGCAATCCCCACTCCGAGAGTAACCAGGCCCCAGACTTCTACCCCGCCGGAATCCTCAAGCGTAAAGAAGGGCACGAAAGCCGCGCCCAAGATGAAAAGGTGCCCCGGCAGGAAAGGCACAATCGTCCCAAGAAGCCCCACGATCACCAAACTGACCGTGGCAATCCCTATCCCCCAATCCAGAAGCCAGTCCCACATCGCTTAAACTTGCATCGATAGGAGCGTGCCAAGCAAGTTGGGAACAATTTTTCTCAACTCTCATGGCTCTGCTTTTCGATTCCCATAGATTTCTTCTCAAAAGACAAGGAATATTTGTCATACAGGAGATTCATGAAAAAAGAACTTATCACGCTATTCTGACAAAGCCGATTGACGTATTTCGTAAATAGGCTTCTTTTCCACAACACATTATGCACCGCCTGCTAATCATCACCAGCCTAATCACCGGCCTCCATGCTGCCGAACCCGACTTTATCTTTAAAGACAAACCAACTGACTGGAAAATGGCCGGCCCCGGTTCATTCGAGATCAAAGGTGACATCGCAACCGCAAAAGGGGGCATGGGACTCTGGTGGTATGGCAAGAAAGATTACTCCAACGCCTATTTCGAGCTGCAGTTCAAAACCACCGACGCAAAGCAAAACTCCGGTGTCTTTGTCCGCTTCCCCGATCCCGGCAATGACCCCTGGGTCGCCGTCAAGCAGGGATACGAAATCCAAATCGCTGGAACCGAGCCCGGAATTCAGTCGATTGGCTCGATCTACGAATCTCAGGCCGCCGTTGATGTTCGTGCTTTCGTGGGAGAATGGAATACCTACAAAATCATCACCGCCGGTGACCACATCTGCGTCATCCTCAACGACAAGATCGTCAACATCTTCGAATGCCAACCCGGTCGTGGCGATCAGAGGGGCTACTTCGGTTTGCAGAATCACGACGACGGCTCGCCCGTGCAATTCCGCGGAGTCAAAGTACAGGAGCTCTCCTCCGAATCTCTCTTGAAAGCCCTCGAAGAACTCAACGTTCCCCGCGCCGCTCTCACAAGATACTGGAACATCCGCAAGCCTGTCGGCAAAAAGTGGTATCACGCCACCGACCACGGTCCGGCCTTCTTCCAGAGTTTCGGCGACTACTACGAAGGTGATTTCCGCCGGGAAAGCGCCATCAAAGGTCTCGCTCTTTCCTACTCCGCCAACCCGGATCGCAAAGCTCTCTTTAATACCGAGACTCTCGCGCTCATTTCGTCGACCGACGGCGGCATTTCCTTGGACAATACCCCTTGGGGCGGAGGCCACGGAAAGGTTAACCAGTTTAAAAACAAGGACGACTATCTTTTCAACACGTCGTCCGGCCCGGTTTGGGCAGACGCCGGTGGCTCATTCGACGACAAACGCACCATCAAGGGATTCGGAAACTTCGATCACCTCAAGTTCAACGGGTACTTCCGCAACGGCTCTGATATCATCCTTGACTACGACGTACACGGCACCCGTATTCTTGATCTCATTAATGAGAACAGTTATGGCATCAGCCGCTTCTTCGAGGTCGCAGCCCACGACAAGGCTCTCAAGGTTCGCTTGAGCAACAACTCCAGCCACAAAGGATTTAGCATCAAGGTCGCGGGTCAGGGAGCCACCCTCAAGAACGAGAACGGAGCCTACTTCCTCACTCTCGCCCCCTCAAAAAACACCAGCCTCGTGTCGCTGAACTACACCACCAATGGCGCAACCAAGGCGCCGACGCCACAGGCCCTCTCCCCCATGACCTACAGCGGCAAAGGGATTTCACCCGAAAGCTTCACTTACGACCTCAAGCCCGCCGAAGGCAAGGCTGCTTGGCTCGTCGATGATATTCCCCTTCCAAAGATTCTCCTCGAGTCTCCTTACCACTGTAAGGTTCGCATGAGTGATGTTGACTTCTTTTCCGACGGAGATCGCGCACTGCTCACTACTTGGGATGGTGACATTTGGCTTGCCTCGGGATTAAAGGAGTTCAAGAAAATCACCTGGAAGCGTTACGCCACCGGATTCTTCGAGCCGCTCGGTCTTCGCATCCTGAAGGACATTCCCTATGTCGCCGGACGTGATGCCATCTGGAAACTCTCCGATGTCAACAAAGACGGTGAAGCCGACAAGTTCGAGATCTTCAACAACGACGTTCTGCTCACCACAAACTTCCACGAATTCCAGTTTGGACTCGAAACCGACGCCGAAGGAAATTTCTACTTCGCCAAGGGCTGCCCTGTCCGCCCAGGCGGTCGCGGATTTGATCGTATTCTCCCACACAACGGAGCCTTCGTCAAAGTCTCTGCTGATGGTGAATACCTCGAAGTGATTGGAACCGGACTCCGCGCACCGGGTGGAATCGCGATCGGACCTAATGGTGAAATTACCACCGGTGAGAACGAAGGAACCTGGCAGCCCTGCTGCAAGCTCAACTACTACGAGCCATCACGCGGCAAACCCTTCTTCGGCGTGGAAAATGCCCGTCACGAGAACAAGTCACCCTACACCGAACCTCTCTGCTACCTCCCAATGTCAGTCGACAACTCGGGCGGAGGTCAGATCTGGGTTCCCGAGCACGCCAAGATCGGCATTAAGTCCGGCGAACTCATCCACCTGTCTTACGGAAAATCTGCGATCTACCACGTCCTGCGCGAAAAGGTCGAAGACGGGTTCTACCAAGGCGGTGTCGTGAAACTCCCTGTGAAGCTCGCTTCTTCCGCACAGCGCGCGGTCTTCAACCCCGATGGCTCGATGTTTGTTGCCGGGTTCCGCGGATGGCAAACCAACGCCGCCAGAGAAGCTGGCTTCCAGCGCATCCGTCGCAACGACAGCGTCGCCAATCCGCTTCCTACCGGCATGAAGGTAACCAAGGACGGAGTGGCCCTCCGCTTTGACGTCGAACTCGACGACGAATTAGCCACCGATCCGAGCTCCTTCATCGTGAAGCGCTGGAAATACATTCGCAGTGTTCAGTATGGCTCCGGTCAGTTCTCAGTGGATCATCCCGATCTCGAGGCGGAAAAGAAAGCCACCGTCAAGGAATCCAAGGGCCATCGAAAGCATGATAATGTCAAGGTCCTTGCGGCCAAGCTCCTTGAAGACAAGAAGACTATCCTTCTCAAGCTAGACGGCCACAAACCAGCCCAGCAGGTTAAGATCGACTACGATCTCGAGTCAGCTGACGGCGACGAACTCATCGGCAACATCCACAGCACTATTCACAGGGTGCCCGCCAAATAATCGCCGGACTTTTCGTCAAAGCGTCTCCGGCACTCCTCCGGAGACGCTTCTTTCTTCTTTCGCCATCATGGCGTAAACCCTAAAAGTAAAAGTCGCTTCAATGAGGTTCATTTTACTCATCGCTCTTTCCTGCTTTATCGCATCTGCAAATGCCACCCTAACCGCGACCTTTAGCTCGGGAGGAAAATCGGTCACGAAGCAAGTCCGCATGCCCGCCTTGAAAGTGGAAGCCGGAGAATCTCCCGCCGCCGGCCTCACACCCGGCGCGTTCACAGTCGACTTAAAAGGAACTCTCACTATCCCCAAGCGCTACCGCGTTTATTTTTCCTACGACATCGAGGGCACAGCCACCATGAAAGTGAGTGGCGAAGACCTCCCCTTCACCGACGGAAAGTCCGAGCGCCTCCGCCTTAATCCGGGCGAAGTCCCCATTGAGGTTCACTACAAATCTCCCGACAATGGCGCAGGTTCATTCCGACTTCATTGGGAAGAGCGCTCGGAGTTCCTGCGTGAGCCCGTGTCCTCCACCGTCTTCACCAGGAGTGACTCTGAAATCAATGCGGCCCACCTTTTCGCAAATCACAATTGCGCCCAGTGTCACGACACCGGAGATCTCGGAACCCACGCCATGCCCGAGCTAAAATACGCCGGCCCCAATCTCACCGGCATCGGCGACCGCACCACTGAATCCTGGCTCACCCGCTGGATCGCCCAACCCGACAAACTCAAGCCCTCGACAACCATGCCCGCCATGGTCGATCACACCAAACCCGAAGGCGCCCAAGCCGCCGCCGACCTCGGAGCCTACCTTGCCTCACTCAAGACCGGCGCCACCTCCCCCGCTCCCGACCAATCACTCGCACAAGCCGGAGGCGCTCACTTTCACAAACTCGGCTGCGCCGCCTGCCACACCAAGCCTTCCGCCGACGAACCCGACTTTGATCACAAACGCATCCCGCTCAATAACGTCGCCACCAAATTCAAAGGGGGCGCCTTAATTTCCTTCCTCAAAAATCCCCAGCAGCATCACGAAGCGATCAAGATGCCCAACTTCCGTCTCAACGACGAAGAAGCCAAATCACTGGCCGCTTACCTCACCAAGGAATCCACCGGAAACCACACCCCCGATCCCTCCGAATTCCCTCCCGGCGATGCCGCCCGCGGAAAGGAACTTTCCGCCTCTCTCAATTGCGCGGCCTGTCACGAAGGACTCGAAAAAGGCACCACCAGCGCGCCCAAGCTCGCCGACTTCAAGGACTGGAACTCCAAGGGCTGCCTCGGCCCCGATGAAAAACGCGGTAAGGCTCCCCGCCTAAATCTCACCGCTGAAGAAAAAGCCGCCCTCACGCCCCAGGTCGTTCCCGAGCTGAAATTCGACACTGTGGAAGCCTACGCCACCCGTCAGGTTGAAAGCCTGCGCTGCGCTTCCTGCCACACCCACGACGGCAAGGCCGATCTCCTCGCGGCCGTTCACGGCGAAACCAAATCCCTCATCGCCCACATCGAGGGGCACGACGAGAGACTCGACCAATCCCGCCCGCCTCTCACGCACATGGGGGCGATGCTCAACACGCCCTTCTTCGAAAGCATGCTCCTGGGCACTGCCAACCCGCGCCCCCGTCCATGGCTTGAAATGCGCATGCCCGCCTTCCCGCTCCATGCCAAAGATCTTAGGGACGGATTGGCCCGCCAACATGGTCTGGGCAGGGCCGAACCTGGCAAAGAAAAACCCGCCGCTGATCAAGTGAAGATCGGAGAGGAACTAGTTGCCATGACGGGCTATGCCTGTGTCACCTGCCACGCTCAAAATGACAAACCCGCCCTCGCCGCCTTCGAAGTCCAGGGCATTAACTTCGGCGAAGTCCACAAGCGCCTCCGCCCTGACTACTACCACCAGTGGATGTTCAATCCCGCCCGCATGGTCTCTAACACCAAGATGCCACGCTACACCAACCCGGATGACGGCACCGGTCTCCGCACCGACCTCCTCGAAGGCGACGCGCAGAAACAATTCGAAGCCATCCGCGCATACCTCCAGTCGCTGCAAAAATAAGCCTTAGCGGCCAAGGATTTTCTCCAACACCGCGAGATAGTCCTCGAAAGCCTCCCGCCCGCCTTTGTCAGCTCATCGAAAATTTGCGGCCTCGCCACGCCGTGATTCATTCAACAAAAACAACACTCATCATCCCATGAAACTCCTTCGATTACTCGCTCTCTTGGGCACTAGTTGAACGCGGAGGACTAAGCACCCATCGAGGCGTCATTTCCTACGCTGGGGAAACCGAATCGGAAGTCGCCATCTTGGCCGGAGCCATCCCCGTGCCGTCGAGCACAGCAATGCTTCTAATGGAGATAATCTGGGCCTCGGCTCAAAGG
>Ga0115013_10002553_pt1 | contig 10107 bp, 3 predicted proteins | sample SouAtlMetagenome_2_FD_88686 | JGI IMG/M metagenome (GOLD analysis project Ga0115013, IMG submission 88686) | Marine eukaryotic phytoplankton communities from Atlantic Ocean - South Atlantic ANT15 Metagenome | ecosystem: Environmental > Aquatic > Marine > Oceanic | place: South Atlantic Ocean... | reverse complement strand
CTTGATTTTCGCATTCTGTCATCTTGGCAAAGTTTTCACCGTCGTCATTGCCTGTCAATTCAGAACACGACCATACAGAAATGACCTTGCTGACCTTTCGATGCTTCTCAAGCGCTTCCATGCTGGGGCACTTGTTGACATCCTTGCTACCACAAAATACCGCGGCAGTTATTTCTAGAGAGTCAACGAGATTGATGGCTTCTTCAATTATAACCTTCCTTGAATCATCACTGGGGAGTTCTGTGCCTTCATTGTTCGATTCTTGGCAATTGCGCTGTTGTACAATCTGAGGTCCGATTTTATCTCTGTCTTCTTCCCAAGTGGATGATCCAAACATTCCCCCAACGACAACACGAAAAAATGAGGTAGTCTTGGCCTTGAGGTCTTTTCCGATGCGTCGGCGAAGTTTGTCCCCATTTTGGAAGGATCCCCAAACTCCAACATCCACTGCAATATAGTTATGTTCTGGCCAAATTCGGGCAGAGGCATATCCTTCTTTGAAAACAATATTAACCATGGTACTCTTTCGATCTTTTGGTTTACCAATTTTCTGTTTAGTTGCCATATCATCTTCCTTATTGGATTCAATACTAGTGAAACCTTCTGCTTTTGCGGCCGCCATAATGACCTTTTCGATGGTATAATTATCCAATTTTAGCCCAACATCTTCAGCGTCTAAAATATGCAGTAAGCCAGCGCTCTTTGTCTGAGTAGTCGCGTTCTTTTTCTCGGTATTCAAATTACATTTGTCCTGTTCTAAAGCATTATTCTTTCGGAAATCATGAAAGAAGTCGTATCCATCCTCTAATTCGGCCACAGGTGGCAACAAAAGGGTTTCGACGCCATGTTCGATCACAGGTTTATGAAAGAAGTCAGCCTTGTTACTTCCAAAAACCATACATTGAGAGCAAATCTTTGGATTATCTTCCAAGTAGATTTGGAGAGTGTAATCAAATGTTTGGCTCATGGTCTCCATGTAGTGCTCGTTTTTGACCATAACGCCATCCGGGTTCAAAAGTAGGGCAAGGGCATCAAAGACGTCAAGTTCCTCTGTAACAGAGAAAGCCATGACAGTCTCTGATAGGTCAACAATAACTAGGTCAAAGGAACCCCAGTAGTCTTCTGGCAACAAAAGCAGACTCTTGGTCGCATCTCCAAACCACCATTCAACTTTATCATTGTCGAAATGTGCTTGGGTTCTGAAATATTTAAAAGATTTCCGAACAACTGTTTGATCCAATTCAAGTCCAACCACCTTTTCAAGAGAAGGATATTTGAGGATTTCGTGCAACATCATGGAATCTCCGCCACCAACGAACACCACATTCTTGACGTTGTCAACAAATCGTGCCGCAAAATGGGACGAAAACTCGTGGTAGTGTGGTCGATACGAGGAACAGATTTGTACTGTGTCTTCAAGATCCATGCATATATCTCCGTCTTCCTTGCTGAAGGCGAAGTTCAATTGTTGATAGTGGGTTTTCAATCCTTCCAACATAAAATACTCTGGGAACGTCATGATTTCCTTGTTATCACACGTTTGTCGGTTGTATTTAATAGTGTCCTCTTCGTATTTCAGGTCGTCGAAATAATTGATACCACAAATACCGTCTGAAGTGCAGGTATCCTTTCCAACAGGAAGCATTTCGCTTTCATGTTCAACAACATCGTTGTATGCGTATGACAAGGCGTTCGCCATTGCCTGGTGAAAGTCCCAAAGGCTATTCCACTCACTTGTCTTGATGGAACTTTTGCCATTCTGGTAATCTGTCTTCCAAATCTGGTTTCTTATCTTCACTAAACGTCTGACTTCTTTAATGATCAAATCTTTTGTTTCTACCTTATCTTTATCAGTTGTAGGTTTATCTCCGTGTCTCCAAGTAATTTCTACCGTATCGCTAGTTTCGGATTCGGATAGATCAAACATAATCTCGAGGTCCTCGAAGTGCCATCGCTGTGGGAATTCTTCAACAAATCCATAATCACGGAACACTTCCGGAGTTCCATATCCATCCTTTCGCCCACCACAGTTTTCACACATGTTGTACGAATTGTAGATCTGCTCGCCAGGCTGTATGTCCCTGCGAGCAGTCACTTGATAGTTTTCACCACGAACGACCTTCATGTGTGTGTTGTAATACTTTCCATTTCTATGGTTATACATATCATACACAGGAACTAACAAATCGTCATCAGCACGTGAAACCACCAACATAGCAGCTTTAGCGGCAAGATCGTCTTTTGGGTCACCTCGGCAGTCCTCATACCAGTCCTCCTCTAGCCAGGTAGTGGCATAGGAGGGTGGGATGTTTTGCCGTTCTCCTCCTAGAACATCTTGAAACATTTTCTTGCCACTCGTTGACCAATCGCTTGGAATGACTCCAGAGGGTTGGTCTAACAAGTATTCGATGTATGGTCCATATTTAGAGACGGTGCCTTGATCTTTGACGTACTTGCCAAGGGTTAGAACTTGTCTCATCTCTTTGGCGAGGTTTCTAGCAGTCCCACACTTCAAAACAGCTTCATCAAAATCGTGCTGCGAGAGTTTTGGGTCAGATTCTACATCAGTGATAATGTATGCCCAAGGGATCTCGGCAAGGAGATCTCCTTTGGCAATGAATTCCTTAGCAAAAATCCCATGAAATACATTACTGCCGTCTGAACTATCATTGACGGGACGTACTTCCTGCTTTGCATTGAAATAACCGCCTTCGACCGAATCCAACCATTTGGTCAATTTGGTGGCAAGTGGCTCCTTTTGTTCCTTACTATGGTCGCTTGTCAGATCGGCTGCGTCGTTTGGCGCGGCGCTTTTTGGTTTCGAATCATCTGCCCCAACGACAATTAAGCTGCTGCTGAAGATCACGAGCAACAGCACAGCTAACGTATTTTTCCGTGCTAGACCCATCTTCCAATGTACTCAATTACAACTACAAGAAGACTACAGTCTCTGATATACTTCTCCTAGGATTGTAAAATGACAAAATCATGTATGACTTCAATGTCGGTGGTAAGAGAAACGAGAATCCTACGTCGAAAAATGAAAAATCTATTAGTCAGGTCTCAACGGTCATAATAAATGGCCACGCGCCTGCTCTGCAAACCAACCTGCGATGCGGCCAAAAATTCACCATACGGACAGAAGCAGTGCCAAAAAACGAGCACATCAAACTCTAGATACCGTAAAAAGATCACTTTACACTTTAATTCTATTATCTTCGAAATACATTTATACACTAGCAGTGATAAAGGGCACTTAATCAAAAGGAATTAAACACAGATCGATTACCACATCAAGGAATTCACATCATGAAACAATCCCACTATGTAGCTTAGTCAGCTATGACATTGTTTGAAGTCTCGCTAGAATGAAGTCGATATTTTTTGGAAATTATGAGCTGGTTCTTACCATCTTTTGAAAAAAGAGGAAGGAAAGGAAATGCTACTCTGCACATTCCAAAAAATCAGAAAGTAAATGGCACGCAATGAAATGCCCACAGAAAACGAAAAAAAGAGCGGATGAGAGCGTTAAGTTATTGTCTTCAAAAGAGAACACGATGATATCTTTCCATCAGTCAGGTAAAGCGAAATTTTTTCTCCTCAATTTATTTGTTCAGAGAATGTAGATAAAATTTGAATAACGTCACTTGGAAACAAAATTTCAACATTCACGCACGTTCATCATGCATGCGTTAGCGGTCAGAAGAAAGGTTGGCACTTGGAATATTTGTCACTTCATGTCAAATTCATTTTCTCAGATATCTAAAAAGTACACTTTACGTCGAATCAACACATTATCTTCAGTCCGCCCGACGGAACTATCGTCATTGAAAATGATTTGTCACGCAAATAAGCCGAGTCCAAGAAATCTTGACCGTTCTTTTTGTGTAAACGAGAAATAAAAAGATTCTCACCTTGAAATTATTAATTTTTCTAGCAGAACAAATCTGAACCCGAGGAAGGCTGATACACGTCACGTTTGCTCCAACATGCCTCGAGAGCTTCCTCGCAATCTTCAAATTCAGGAAGTACACCATTCGAGACATCGCGGTTGAAATAGCCCCTAAACCGACGTGTTTTGATGGCCTCTTGCATACCCTTTGCAATTTCATTTAATGACGCATAAGATCTTGTTGAATTACCAAGCACCGCGAGCACTGGTGTGTCTACATGAGGTAATATATGCTTCCAGTAGATGCCTGCTCCGTAGGTACCACCGTCGCTACGGAAGGTCATCTGACCAAGAGAGTGATTTAGGACAGTAGCCATTGACCGTTCGGGGCGATACTGAATACCCATGCCTTGAATCAAGCAGGTAAGATAATTTGGTATTGTTATCTCTTCACCAGTACTCGAAAGTGATGACATATTTTGTCGAATAGATGTACTCATCGCAAAGTGATGCTGAGAAGACCTGTCAAAAGGTACACCATGGTAGGAGAGAGATGAAAGTAGACCCTTATTTCTAGTAGACTCGAAGCATGCATCTTGCAGCCAACTTCCTGGGGAGACTTCTCGAGGACGGGTTCGATTGAGGTGCCCACGACTCTCTCTTGTGCGTCGATCTCGTTCTACACTTGTGCCTTCTTGTATTAATTCGTACAACTTCTCATTGGTAATCATTTTATCTTCGTTCTTGAGCTGAGAAATGACATCAAGTTCCAACATGGAATATGAACTCGATGGCTGAAGAACTTGAAGGTATTCCGAGAATGTGAGACGTGATGTGGTACTTCCCCATGATGTATCAGATGCTCCGTTTGCCAAAAACGGAGCGTTTTGTAATCCCATTTGGTATGTCGGGTGACAACCTTTGCCATTATTTCCATTAAAACGGAAAGGAAGTGTGCTGACTTCTAAAGCCATTGCCAGTCGGGCAGTGTCACGAAAGAATGATAAATGAGAAGAAGAACCGTCGTCATCGTCATTTTTGGATAATTGAAGTGGTAAAACAGCATGAGCTTTTTCGGTGAAGTCATGCAGAGCCAGACCGGAAGATATGCGTTTTCGAATTTCGTCTATCTTTGCTTCTTGCCAAGTTCTATCTTCGTAAATGCTTTGGTTCATTGTTTTGGACATATTTTCTTCGACATTTCTGAGGTGATACACCAAACGACAAGCAGACTTGCACTCTTGTTTCAATTCTTCTAAAAGAAATGTCGCCAGGGACGCGTAAATACCATGACCCTCGGTGCTTATGGTAACACCTTGGATGCCATAATCGCAAGCTTCCAGCATGTGTCGAACATTTTCAAACAACACCTCTTCTTTCCATTCTTGCAAGAAAGGTATAGTACTATTGCTGTTATTACCATCACCCTGATACGACACATTCCAATAAGGGACGAGCTGTGATTGTGACGAAAAGGGAAGAACAATCTTCGATTTCTCGTTCCGAGGTGGCATCCAAATGCCCGTCCAATGATTAAAGAAGGAACCTCTTGTCACAGCAGAAGATGGCAGCGACTCTTGAGATTGATATCCTTCATCTGGTTCTTTCAAGCAGTCTGAAATTTGAGCATCTAATGTTTGTCCGAGGCTCACTGCTGTATTTAACTTCCAATGCCTTTCAGATTGTTCTTCACGGAAGGTGCATTCTGAGAGATCTTCTTCCTCTTCTTCGTCATCGTCCCAGACAACATGTCTGTCGTTGTTGGGATTAGCGCGATACTTTTGTACTAGATGATCTCTTTCTTTCTTGTAGCTGTACCGGGAATGTGGCGAGTAGGCCATGGCTGACGCCGTCTTCCAAAATGGGGAAGTAATTTGGAACGCACCGGCAACATTTTGATGTCCATGATTCCATGCATCCATCGTAGTTGCCGAGAGCGCAGTATCGCCAAGAACTTGAAGATCACCGTTCCAAAGATTATTGGCGGAGGATAAGGAGGGGTTCAGAACATTTGAGTGTGCTAATGACGTCTTCACTTCTCCACCAGTCGCAGTGGCCGAAACCTGATGGTTGGCCTCATCGACGATCAAAACGCGGGGTACCAATGTGCCGCTCCCCCTGTGATTGTAGTGCGTGGTGTTTGGATCGCAGTATATATCATCAGAGCATGACGACGATGTAGCTGCTAATCCCTGAAGATTCAGCAAATGCGCCGTAATGGCGTTAACGGATGGTCCCAGTGAGATTTGGATGATCTCTCGCGGTGATGATGAAGAATCCATATCTACTATTTTAATGAGAGGAACCGAGAGATCTGGTTTTATCGTACAAACTTCTGAAGAGATGTGCTTCTTCGTTTATGGGGAAAAGCAATACCAATTTAAGAGGGAGCATTTGATATTTTGAGGAAATCTCTCTCTCTCTCTCTCTCTCTTTCACACCGTCGATGATCGAGTGGCTTTTGATGTTGCGAAATATCAATAGAGGAATATCATGGTAATCGAAGAATATATTTCGAAATAAAATGTGGAAATCGTTTCCGTGCCAAAGATTTTACATTTTTGTTCTCGACCGTGACATCATCTGAGTGGTCCTTGTTGTTTCGTTCCGTCGGGCATGCGGATGGGCAGTGAAACTCATCTTTTGAATCACCCGATTAAAATTGTGATGTCGCAAAGGATGTCGCTTGAATCTGTTTGAACAGCTTTCTTTCTTGAAGCAAAAGGAGCAACTCTCTAGAGAGGCTAAACTGCTGGTTGACGATCTTGAGTGATCAAGATTCATCTTGATTGGCACAAAGTGTGACATCGATTGAAGAGCAGCACGATGGTTGAATTCGGACTGAAACTAGAAGACAACAAAGTTTCTGAGTGGGGCGAGCATTACTTGGATTACGAAGGCCTCAAAAAGATCCTGAAAAAGGCTAAAAGGGCCGAGAAGAAGTATGAGGAAACGTGCGACGAAAGTCCTAGTGAAGCAAAAGCAGTGACCAAGGCATATCGCGCTGGAGCCTACGATGTAATGAAAGATGAGGTATCTACACCCACTCAAGAAAAGACGAGCCAAAAAAGTGTAGCAGAAAGCCATGAAGATTTAGATCGACGCACTCAGGAATCCCAGACGGATGCGGAAGAGGAAGTTGACGAGGAATCAGGACATGTATCAGAAAGAAGCGCCCTGTTGAGAAACCAAGATTTAAATGATGCAACCAAGTCAGTCGGAATCGTTGTAGCTATTTCCAAAGTTGCAACGAATATGTTGTCTGGTCCATCTATCGCTTACGAAAGAAAGGTGAGACAAAGTCTGGAGGAAATCGATTATCAAACATCAGCCTTCGATACTCTCTTCTACGATGAGCAGAAGAAGGTCGTCTCCTTTTACTATACACAGCTGCAAGAACTCCAAGGTAGATTAGAATTTGTTGTGGAAAGCATTTTTCGAGACCAAGCAGTAGGGAAAGTCTCAAATAATTTAGATGGCGAGGACGGAAACGACTTGGATTCCTCAATGATATCACCTTTTCCATCTCAACAGAGGAGAAGTTCGTCGGTAGGAGAAAAAGTTGAAGAACTGATAACACAACTGACCGAAAGTGTAAGATCAATCGGGCAAAAACAAGAAAACAACAAAAGACACGGCAACATTGCTTTAGATGCGAGACCCAAAAGAGCAAGTAACAGACAAATGGGAAACGTCCTCAAAGTGAAAGGCGCTACAGACGAAGACAACGAAGATGATCCCGATTGGGACCACGAAGATATTGCTAAAGCCGAATCAATTCGAAGGTCTTTGGTTGACCAATATCGCGTCGCCAAACTTTTACAAAACTATGCTATGATGAACGTCACTGGCTTTGTGAAAATAATCAAAAAGTTTGACAAAACTGTTCCATCTGAAAGTGGTCGCTTTAAGAGGGCGCTTGAGAGTCGTCGTATGCTGAACGACGCCAAGGCAGTAGAGACACTCTCAAATAAGTACGAACAATACTACGCTAATTGGTTCTGCAATGGTGATATGAGAGAGGCCAAAGCACAGATGCTTGTGAAAAGAGGCGACGGCTTAGATATGGATTGGTCTCAACTACAGCTCGGATATCGTTTGGGAATGTGTGCAATTTTGGCACTATGGGTCTGCTGGGATATGATCTGGTACGTTGGATCAGTTACATTCATCTAGCATCATATTGGATATAAGTGTTTGGCTACTCATTTCCATCGTATTTTTTTAAACCGTGGACTTATAGGGGTATGCTCGAGCATGGTAAAACTACAATAGGAGCCCGTCATGCATTTCCTGTCTTTCGGGCTTGCGGTGGTCTTCTTTTGCTACAATGGCTTTGGGGCTGCAGTGTCTTTATGTGGACTCGGTATCGTGTCAACTATATTTTCTTATTTGATTTCAATCCCAGGGTGGTTCGAACGCCACTAGAAATTATCACTGATGCTGTCGACAATACACTAATGTATCTATGCCTCATGTTAGTAAGTTTTTGACCAAGAAAGCCATGAAATATAATCTGCTCTATGACTAAGAGGTACTAAACTACTTTCCTCCTATTTTTCCGTTATACGAAAATATGATCCCCACAGCTTTACTACAAGGTAAATTCTTATGATAAAGAACTCGCTGTTGTCGTCTACTTTTGTTTCATTGTAACGGATATAGTTTTGATATCTAATGTGAATTTAATTTATCGTGTCTTGAAATAATTATGTAATTCATCGTACGCCTCTGATGGCAGGGAGGTGCACATGACATACCACAGTTGATACCTCCTGGAGGATATCCATTGATCCTAGTTTTTGCTACTACTTGGAAACTGATATATCCTTTGAAATTAAGGTTGCCCATGTGGCTTTCAATATTCAAAGTTATCACGGCTCCATGTAGTGCGCCTACGTTCTTCCAAAACTACGTCGGTGATATCTTCACAAGTCTTGTCAAAGTCTTCGTAGATCTAACGTGGACGTAAGTTGCTCAATTTTTATCTCATGTTGTATGACTTTTCTTGAATTGGTCGAATAATTGTCAATACTTTTACATCTCAATATGAATGAATATTTTTGTTTCATGATAGCTTTTTTTGGGTACTTTCTGGAGACTTCATCCAATCAGAACGCACTACTCCTGATCATCTTGGGCATTGGTCACATACGCATTGGTATAAAAACGTTTTGATCCCAGTTATTTGCCTTCTCCCTCTCTTATTTCGCTTCAATCAGTGTTTGCGGAAATATGCTGATAGCGGAGATCGCTTTCCACACTTAGCAAACGCAACAAAGTATGCGCTGGCCCAATTAGTTACGCTTACTGGAGCGTTCCATCCTCTTTATCTGGAAGTGGAGTCAAAAAGAGGAAATTACAACCGCGAATCTCATTACCAAATATTTTGGACGTTTCTCTTTTTCGCATCCTCAATTTATTCTTTTACTTGGGATGTGTACATGGATTGGGGTCTAGGGAGGAAAGAATATGGATTTTTGGGCCCAAGGTTGATGTACCCGAAGAAGTCTGTGTATTACATCTCAATCGCCATGGATTTGGTCCTGCGTTCTATGTGGGTATTGAGTCTTTTACCGCCCTCTTCCGGTGCCGCGTTCGCGCTTCCCGCGTATCTTTATTCACTACAAGTGATTCTGGAACTGTTGAGGCGCACAATGTGGGGCTTCTTTAGGCTTGAAAATGAGCATCGATCGAACATCAATAGATATCGCCGAGTCGATTTTGTTCCCTTGCACTTTGACACGGGCCATAACAAGCACATGCACAAAGAGAAGAAGGAAAAGGTAGGATCATCTGTTCTCAGAGAAGTTGCTATGATCACAATTGTTGTTGCTGGGTTCTGCATTGCTAGTGTCGTTTCTGCGCAGCGTGCAACCAAAGCCCTTTCGGGCTCTAGTGGAGATCTTTAAATTAAATGGCATATGCTCACTCTTGTCTTCTGGGAGAGAGGGCAGGTGCAATGTGGTTCATCAGATCCCCAAATAGAATTTTATTAGAAAATACATAGTCCATCTGATTTCCGTATGCCTAGGGGAGGCCAACTGATCAAACAACGTTGTCCCCAATCACCTCTCTGGTGGCCATTGTGGTGGGTGCAGCTGCGAGGGGTGAGCTCACTGCACCCCCCCCCCCCCCCCCCCCCCGGGAAACGGGGGCCAATGGGGGGGGGGGGGGGCTTTTGGGTGCTCCCCCCCCCCCCCAATTGGGGTGTG
>Ga0115013_10002550_pt1 | contig 10119 bp, 7 predicted proteins | sample SouAtlMetagenome_2_FD_88686 | JGI IMG/M metagenome (GOLD analysis project Ga0115013, IMG submission 88686) | Marine eukaryotic phytoplankton communities from Atlantic Ocean - South Atlantic ANT15 Metagenome | ecosystem: Environmental > Aquatic > Marine > Oceanic | place: South Atlantic Ocean... | reverse complement strand
TACCTTCATTAAAATAACTATGCCAATTGAAATCACTTCGAAGCACTAGGCTCTCTGGGTCAATGTCGTTGTTACCAATGGCAATGGCCTTGAAGATGGCAGCCAGAGCTTCTCGATCGATGTCATGAACAAATGCCATTTTAGAGTCGAAAGGTTTCGGTTGTTGTTTGGTTCCAATGCCGCGTGATGCTTGCTCAAAAGACACGATGTGGTCCGTGTGTACTTTTCTGGACGCTATTGATGTAAAATGTCTTTGCTCTTGACGTTTCTCGGACGACGCTCTCGTTTGTATCGTTGGTGACCTTTGCTTGCCAAGAGAGAGAGAGAGGTAGTATTTATGTTGATGAAGGCTGTGTTTGTCGCACCAAAACTTTTCGTTCGTTTGTCTTCGATCGATTTCGATTTGTTCTCCAGCATGGATCTGCGCGCAAAAAACGCCCAAAAAAGCCACGGGCGTCAAAATCGTGTGCGTGCGAACAGCTGCAATTTTTCTCTCTTCGAATTTCGCTCGCACAGCATTGGGCTCGAAAACTCGCAGAGCAACACGGTCATTTGTACAACTTCCAACTAGACTAGCAAACAAAACAAAACGAAGCAGCCTTGTGATCAAAAGAGTAGGAAATGAAAACAATGAAACAGCGCAAGGTAAACAGAAGTATCCAATAACTAGTAGTAGTGCCGTTTTCAAAAATGACTTTTCCGAGTCGTGGTTCTCACCTTCGTTCCTCGCTCTTTGGTTTCGTTGCACTATTCTGACTCGTCGTCGCTTTGTTCTGTTTGCTTACACAACATCAGACCTTTGTTCCACCAAAAGGGCTCCGACAACGAGGACCCAAGTTGGTACCCAACGTATTCGGCCGTCGACCGACAGAGAACCCCGAGCAAGTTTTGGCACAGATTCCCGGTCTGGACTTTTTGAAAAAGCCTCCCTCCTCGGTTCCTCCTTCCTCGGTTCCATCCCCAAACAGCAGCAACAGCAATGACATCCAGTCTTCGTCAAACGACGACGACGAAAACAAACAGATCCCTTTCCGCCGTTGTTTGGAGCGCAGCGTCCACCAACAAAAGCATTTGGAGCAACAACTCCACCAATTCCATCAGTATATCGCAAAGAAACGAAGTGCCCCCAAGGAAACCCTGAATTTTGGGAACGATATCTGGTTGCAGCAGCAGCAACAACAACAACAACATTGCTTGTTCGAGACGCAGCAGCAACATCCCTTGTTCGGAGCGCAGCAGCAGCAGCAGCAGCAGCAACGCTTGATGGACGAATCCAGCGATGACCTTGCGAACCTAGAAACAAAATTTCATTACTATTGAGAGAGAAATGCTTTCGAATCTTTTGGTGTGAAGGAACGAAACGAAAATACAAACTCTCAATCGAGCCTATTGCTTCTCCAATCCTCCAAACACGCTTTGCAGTATTGCCTTTTCCGAAAGATAAAAAGCAAAGATTAGGATATAATTTGTAACGACTAATTTGTTCCAAATCTAGTTTTCTAGTAGTAGCCTACAGTTACTATTCTCTCTAGCACAATCTTTGTTTTCAAAAGAATCTTATGGATTCGTTCGTTTGTTTCTTGGATCGGATTCGTTGACGACAATCCCGTTGTTGTCACAGACGATCCAATCCCCGGGGGATATCGTCACCCCACCAAAGGTTACCGGAACATCGATCTGTCCCTCGTTGCGCTTGGTGGTGGGGATCGGGTGGGAACCCAGAGCTTGGACACCCAATTTACCTAGAGCGTAAATCTCGTCGACGTCCCGGATGCACCCAAATATGACCAGTCCCTCCCAGTTTTGTTGGAGAGCATCGGAGGCGACCATGTCCCCCAACAGCGCTCGCCGCTTCGAGCCACCCCCGTCGACCACAATGATTTTTCCGGTCCCGTCCACGGTCTGTGCCAATTTTCGGATCATGGAATTGTCCTCGTGGCATTTCACCGTGACGGCCTGTCCGCCAAAGCGTGTCTTGCCCCCAAAGTTTCGAAAGCCCAGCGCTGGATCGACGACCCGGACCGTCTCGCGGCAGTCGTCACAAACGTTGGGGGTGGTTGGAAAGGAGGAAAAGAGTCGCGTTTTCCGAAAAGCAGCAGCAGCAGCAGACCAATCCGATAGGGAGGGTGGGTAGCAGGTTTTTTGTAATAGTGTCCAGCGTCGTCCGAGATTTTTGCCAACGGCACTGCTCGTGGTGGTGCGCAAGGTCAGCAACGTCAGCAACGTCATGGCGGTGTTTTCTCGCAGATCTTGACTAGTTGTATCGAGGGGTTGCTCTATTCCGAAGAGTGAAGCTATCCAATCGATGTAATTGGTGGATAGAACGAATGCCAACGCTACTGATTGCTTGGATCGAGAGAGTGAACGATCACCATTTTCCAAAACTCTGATTTTATTGATCTTGAAAGTGTCAACTTTGGGGGTATTATTTTGAGAGGGGGAAATGCGATTTCGAAGAGCGCGATGCTTCAAAAGGACAAATTGGAATATCAACTAGCTAGAGAAAAATGGTTCTACTACAGTACCTAGAGTATTTGCAAACATGATAAGTATCCAAAGGCATATTATCATTCACTACAAAGAACTATGATACTATGCATATTTCCCTTTTTGGCACTTTACTATACCACCAGCTTGATTATTGTTCCGTCTTGTACAAGGACCAACGAGTCCTTGTGCTTGGCGATTGTTTTCTTGAAGGCACTCTTGAGTTGGTCTTTTTCCACACTCGAGTCTATCAGTTTCTTTCGAACCAACTTTTTCAGGTCCTTGAGCTTGAGCTGGTGTTGGGGTGCTTTTTTGAGGAATTTCGACACGGCCTTGTGGACCTTTTTATCGAGCGATTTTTGGGATTTTTTGTCAGGTTTCGTCGTTTTGGAAGTTTCTACAATTGGTTTGGGAGTTGCCTTTGCCAATGGCGCCGGTATTGTGGCACAAGTTTCTTCTACCTTGGAGGATGGCACGTCTACGTGTCGAAACCGACATCGCTTGAGCGTACAATTCTTTCCCCACTTGCAAATCCCCAGGACAACAGTCTTTTTCGTATCGCTGTTCTTTGGTATTGTCGAATTGTCGTTTTTGCTGTTAGCAGTTTCTGGATCGCCCTTTTGTTTGCCAGTTTTCGCATTTGGGATTTTAGATTCTACACTCACGGGAGTCTTTACAATTGTTGATGATGATGTTGTTGTTGCGTTTGGAGTATCATCGTGACGGTATCGACACCGTTTCATTTTGCAGTCCTTTCCCCATTTGCAGAGGGGAATCGTTTCAGGAACAATTTTTCGCTTCTTGCTAGATATTTCATCGTCGTTATTAGTTCCGTCTCTGTTGCTTGGATCCGTTTCGTTTTTGGTTGCACCATCCTCATTGCCGTCCTTGGACTTTCCGGCAAAGTCCGGATCGTGGTTGAACTTGCATCGATCTCCGTACGGGCAGTTTCCTTTTTGAAAGGCGTAGCACATGTTTCTTCCGGCCTTTTTGGTAGTTGGAACCGTTTGGCATATATTGTTTTCGTTGTCATTGTTGTTCTCCTCCTCCACCTTCTGTTGATAATTCTTTCGCCGAGTCTTTTGGGCTTCGGCACAGGCCCGACACCGCTGGGGTTTGTGATTCCATTCGGCCGCTTGGTAGTATTCCTGGTCTTCCTTGGTCCACAAAAACATTTGGCTACAGTCCTTGCAACAGAGCTGCTGGGCTCCGCCGCTTTGGTTCAACACCGCGGCATCCCAGGCGCGCTTGGCGGCCGTCCGGGCACGACGCAAATCCTTGTTGGTTTTTTCTTTTTTAAAGGCGGCCAACGCATTCCGATAGGCTGCCTCGAGGGCTTGGACATTGTCTTTGTCTGTAGTTGTGGTGTTTGTGGAAGGATCCATGGCTGTTGCATTTGTTGTCGTTGGTTGCTCTTGATCCATGGTGGAGATTGGAATCGAGAAAATAGAGAAGACGAATCGAATCCTATCATTTCGTTAGAGTCAAAAAAGAAATTAATTTTGGTGTGAATGGTTCAAATTGAGTCGACAAGAAGTCACGACTGAAATCGAAACAGCAGAAATTAGGACACTTTTGTCATGTCAATGCTCAAATCCTAACACTATGAACAACTGGCGATGAACGTTCTAATCAGCTTCTCGTAATGGACATCGAAGAAGGATTTAGTCTACGAGGGGAGTCAAAGTAATAGGTGCTCGACAACAAAAAACATGGGACGCCCATCCTCTGAGGAGGCCGCCGAGTTAATGGGAACATCATCAACAACAACGATTGAAAGTAAAAATGAACAAAAATCTTCGGAGCAACCACTTCCCCGGCGCAAGCGTCGATCACGCTGGGGTATCGCTAGTGACAATGGTACGAATATAGAAGCGAAAAAGAAGCGTCATTCGCAAAAAGAAGACGCAGCATCTCGCAAACGAACAAAGAAAATTCGTATTCCGATCGAAGAGCATCCTCATTACAACTTCATAGGGTTGATCATTGGGCCACGTGGTAGGAAGCAAAAAGAACTCGAGGCCAAGACGGGATGCAGAATTTCGATCCGTGGACGCGGATCGGTCAAGAAAGAAGGTAGCGACGACGAACCCCTGCACGTTGTCATCACCGGTTACGACCAACAATCGGTCGATGCTGCCACAGAGTTGGTTGATCAACTGCTAGTTGTTCCTGTTGACTATACGCCTGCTAGACCACCAACAGCTCTCATCACGTAAGAAATTGCTCTAGCAGAGAGAAGAAATTCGAATCTAATTACACGAAAAGAAACATTATATTTACAAAACGTTTATTTCTGAAACATTCGATCTTTTTTTTTGTAGAGTGGTGCGTTTTATCATGAAATCGAATCAATTGTTTGTTCAAGGTAGCTCTTCGTTGTCGTCGTAATACCCCTTGTGCTGACACGAATGTCCTGTTATACATATATATTATTACCCCTTCATGTGCACAGTCAAATTTTGCAGCGCCTCTGTGGAGAACGGAATGTTCAAGATTGGATTCCCGTCCAACCAAATTTCCTTCAAATTGGGCAAGGCTCCAATTTCACTGGGAAGACTTTTGATTTGGTTATTGCTCAACCTCAGTCTCTCCAAACTTGTCATGAGACCAATCTCACTTGGCAACGTTTCAATCTTGTTATTTTGCAGCCAAAGCTCTTTGAGGTTGGTCAAACCTTTGATTTCGTTCGGAAGGAACGTGAGTTTGTTGCCCCCTAAACCAATCTTCTCAACATTTTTCAGACGGAACACTCCACTTGGTATAATATCAATAGCGTTGTCATCTAGCCATAGCTCACTCAAGTTGGTCAAGCGTCCAATCTGAGCTGGAACGGATTTGATTCTATTGCCGTACAAACCAAGCACTGTCAAGTCCGTAAGTCGTCCGATTTCGCTGGGGACGTTCTTGATGTCATTTGAAGCCAACAAAAGTTTTCTCATGTTGGTTACGGCTCCGATCTCGGACGGAATCGATTCGATTCGATTCGAGCTCATCCAAAGTTCCTCCAAATTCGTCATAGTGCCAATTTCACTGGGAATAGAATTGATGTCATTACCATCAAGTAACAACGTTTTCAAGTTGGTCATCGACCCAATGTCGCTCGGAATGGATGTAAGCTTGTTAGCATCCAGTGCGAGAACATTCAAGTTTGTTGCCTGACCAATCTCACTTGGAATAGATTTGATGCGATTGGAGCTCAATGCAAGTTTTTCGAGTTCTGCCAACGACCCAACCTCAGTAGGAATTGACTGGATCATGTTTCCATACAATCGAACGTCTTTCAGGCTCGTCATAGATCCAATCTCAGTCGGAATGAGTGTAATAGAATTATCATTCAGCCACAGATTTTCTAGATTCGTCAAGGCATCAATTTCAGGTGGAATAGATGCAATCTGGTTCCCATCCAACGTAAGATCTGTCAATTGATCCATCATACCAAACTCGGTCGGAATGGATGTGATTTTGGGTCTTTCGTTGACACGTCCTTGCAAAGTATACTCTGGCAAGTTTATTTCAACGACCCTGCCGTCTGTACATTGGATAGACTCCCAATTACAGTGATCCTCGTCCTTGCTCAAAATTTCTGTCACGCCCAAGGCAGAAGCCATCTCGAACAAAGCAAAGCGGTCAGCATAATATCCACTTGGCACACTGTTGCATTGAATGCTATCCGGATCTTCTGCTCCTAGCCATGCGATAGCCTCGTTGTATTGACCTGAAGCTGTGTAAAATACATCGCCGTCGACGTGATCTTTCAGACTCTGGAAGTAGCAATCCGGAATTAATTTGAAATTCACTTTTCTCTCCTGATTGGTTTGCTGAGTCAAAATTTCAACCTTCGCATTTCCGTTATCATTCTGCTCTCCATGGAATAGTGTGTAATCAATGTACCAGATAGGAGCATCTTCCATAATATCAACTTGGGGACTCAATGAAGCAGAATTCTGTACTAGCAACTCGCACTCAGCTCCATCTGCTACCATGACAGTTTCCGACTCATTGACCATAGATTCATCAACGTACAGGCTCAAAACAGTTTTTCCGTCGCAATCCAGTTTGAAATATGGATTCACCGGTGGCTCGCTCCTCCATGTAATTTCTGCTGCAAGTCCTGAAAATGATTTCTTGAACGCACTTAGAACCTCGTCCGGTACAAATTCTTTGCTGCGGCTGCTTACAATGTCGTTTAGATGGATGGTGATGGGTTTCATACTAGGATCTTTGCAATGTCGATATCCAGTCCCTGATGTGACCCCTCCGTGTTTTCCTTGACTTGCAGCGGAACCAAAGGCACCGTTAGCGCCTCCACGTCCACACTTTGATCCCTTGCACGATGCAACACAGCAGTCCCCAAAGTCGTACTGATATTCCAGTACGTTGAAGGGGGCATCACAAATGCCATCGCCCAAGGACAGATCGCATCGCAGCTCACTTTCTTCCTCACTTTCGAAGACGAAGAAATCAACAGGATTGCCGTTTGAAGATGCCCAAACTTCCTCAAATGCCGATACAACATCAAAATCGTTGGTCTCTGAGGAGTGTGCAAGTTCGATTTCTTCTCCTTTAGCATCACACGGATCACCACCGTCATTGCTACCTCTGAACATAATCCATTGGCGTTTCTCTCGACAGTAACCAATGGAAGCGCTGTGCATGTCCTGACCAAAGCTATCGTATGTGGGTCTATCGTAATTTGAGATAGATGAGTGATCGTTCATGCGAAAGCATCCACTATATATATTAAGTCCTGTATCCTCTTGAAATTGTACTCTCAACATTGACGTCGAAAAACTGCTGTCGTTGCCGAGGAGTAGAATTGAACAGACCATAGCTGAAGAGAAAATCGAGAAAATACATCCCATTACAATCCAGTAGCAAACGTAACTCGAATTGCGGTCCATACAAATCGGCAGCCTTGTTTTTTCGATTTTCTTTGCGTCTTTCTGCAGTCTGGGACCAAAAGCACCCGACTTCAAGAGATGAAAAGAAATTTTGTTGAGCCCAGCCACGAATTCGATGACCATGAAGTTCAAAAGGATATCAACAATATCTTCGGATGAGATGGCAACCAAAAATATCGCAGTGGTCGTGACTATGCCTTGGATCACTTTCAAGAAAGACACAAATCGCATGCCCCATACTGAATCGCTTTTCTTTGCCTTGGACGATCTAGGGAAATATAAGAGCGCGTCGACCACATTCTGCATACTTGGGCCGGGAAAGACAACATATGCCAGTAGTGATAAGGCTTGTGCAGCTCTGGCACGACTTGACACATTTTCTGGAATGAAGTCGAAGAAAGATGGATCGTCATTGTCTTCATCGCCAACTGCGTCTAGTCTATTCCAAATCATCAGAGCCAAAAAAGCTAACTGAAAAAGGAAGACCAGCATTGCAAAACTCTTTTTCGCCCCTTTGACAGCAAATAACGAATAGCAATCTTTGGGAAAGTAGTTTATACTATCTAATTCGACAGCCTTCTGTCCCGCGTTTTCTACGCTTTGCATGTTCTTGAGACCTTCAACGACTTCTAATCTCTCCCTGAGATACAAACATTCGTTGCGTATCACATTGTCGAGGGCTCCTCTAATCTCAGCAACATTATCTTGTTGCCCATTTGCATAGGCATTTCTATTGCGAAGGCTTCCAGTGCTACGTTGAGTTTTTGTAGCAGCAACAACTTTGGAATGTCGATTGTTGTTGACATCAACATACTTTTTGGGAGAAACGGATTTTCTGGATTTCCTGCTGCGCTTGCTAACTAGATTTCCAATTAACTTATTGGTAAAATTAGATTGTGGTGAGAGTGGAGCTACACTGTCCAAGTCGAGAGCAGGAGTTCTGCTCCGTTCCAGGTCCAGTTGATCCTCAAGGTTTTTGACTTGGACGAGGATACTAACATCGGTGGCACCATTTTTGGAGGGAGCTTTGCTGTTGTCGGATACTTCGATACCGTCGTCGTTGTAGATCATTTCTATATCGCTGTTACTGGCATCGCTCATCGCATCACTGTCCACGTCGGAATATGACGAGGAAGCCCCAGCTTCTAGAGCGCCACTGACGCTAAACTCACCGACGCCAAGTTCTTCTTCCAATTGTCGAATGTGATCGAGGACATCCTTGGTATTATGAGACTTCTTCGTATTTTTGGTTTTTGAAGTGTCTTTGGTATTGGAAGTATTCTTGGTATGCGAAGTAGCAACTGAATTGAAAGTAGCTTTAGTCTTCAAATAATCAATCAAACTTGAGGTGTCCTTAGACTTAGAAGTGTCAATTGTATTTGAAGTGTTCTTGGAATGAGAAGTGTCAATTGTATTGGAAGTGTAAGTATTCTTAGACTTGGAAGAACCAATTGTATTGGAAGTATTCTTAGACTTTGAAGAACCACTTGTATTGGAACTGTTCTTAGACTTTGAAGAACCAATTGTATTGGAAGTGTTCTTACTCTCAGAAGAACCAATTGTGTTGGAAGTGTTCTTAGTCCCAGAAGAACGAATTGAATTTAAAGTATTCTTTGTCTTCGAAGTGCCAACTGAATTTTTGGTCTTTGAGGTAGCATTAGATTTCGAAGTAACATCAGATTTGAAAGTAACATTGGATTTCGAAGTAACATTAGATTTCGAAGTAACGTTGGTTTTGTAAGTACCATTGGTCTTCCACGAGCTCTTTGTCTTAGAAGTACCATTGGTCATGGATGTGCCATTTGTCTTGAAAGAATTCTTGCTCGCGGAAGAAACAATAGACTTCAAAGAACTCTGGCTCTTGGGAGTATCACTGGTCTTCAAAGAACTCTTGCTCTTGAAAGAGCCCTTGGTCACAGAAGTACCATTGGTCTTCACAGAACTTCTGGACTTGCAGTCGCTATTGTCTTCTTCCAAAAAGCTTCTGTGAGAACCACCACCATGGCCCTGGCTGTTGAGGGACTCCAGTTCGTTCTCTAGTTTTTGAATGTGGCTGAGGATATCATCTCCACTGCCATAACTTGGCGTATCTGCCATCGTGCTTGCAGTTTCTTCTCGAGTGCCCAATATGCGTTGCTTGGAAACTAGATTTGGTTCTCGTGATAGTGAAGAGATGAATATTTTCGTTGGTGAAATTCTTCAGCTTGCAATCGGGATGCTTGTCAGTTGCAGTGTTGGAAAAGTTCGTTCCAAAAAGAGGAGAAAAATAATCGCTTATTTTCCGATTGTCCCAGAATGAGACAGATGAGTATCAATGTTGACATCGTTTTTGATTGGAAGATTTTCAAACGAATTTTGTTCTTCGAAACGAATTTTCTAAGTAATTGCAATGCGTTTACCGTAAAATAACCGGTCGGATTGCGCGCGCGCGGGGCGACCCGCTGCGAAAACCATTTATCCGTAACCGCGCTAAGGGGGGATGAGGTCACACATGACTGAGGGCGATTTTGCCCTTTGTGTGCAGCTGCATGGGGGCCAATGGCAGAGTGTGGGGCAAAGGCAATGCCACACTGCACGCCAGGCCACTGCCCAGGCAGGACATGGCGCTGCCCCACCCTGGGCCATGCTAGGGTTTGCCCCCCTCGTGCTGGGCGCTTGCAACACACACCAGACACGGTCCAGGACTAGGTTAGGGTCATTTTTTTATTTTTGGACTGTTTTTAGGGTC
>Ga0115013_10002548_pt1 | contig 10123 bp, 4 predicted proteins | sample SouAtlMetagenome_2_FD_88686 | JGI IMG/M metagenome (GOLD analysis project Ga0115013, IMG submission 88686) | Marine eukaryotic phytoplankton communities from Atlantic Ocean - South Atlantic ANT15 Metagenome | ecosystem: Environmental > Aquatic > Marine > Oceanic | place: South Atlantic Ocean... | reverse complement strand
TGGGAATCGATAACTTCGTGATTCCACGGTGTCTACTGCCGTGCTCAAGACTTGACGAAGGCATATGATTGCGAGAATCGATCGGGTTTAGAAGGTGTACTGAACCTCGGGGGTAATTTTGGGATTACTCTGCGATGGCAAGACATGTGGGGTTGTAATGAACACACAAGTGCTCGTCGACGTTGAAACAAATTTTGTTTCTACTTGACAGCTGTTATCGGATGAAAAATACACAAATCAGTAGCTCATCTTCCCCGTGAAATACAAAAATATTGTGATAAACTCAGTTGACAGAGAGTTGATGTCCCATAAATGGATGAATGAGATTGATACCATGTGTGATTTTTTTGGGTGATGTTTTTTGCGCGCTCGATCTGGTTTTGAAACTGAGCGGTGGAAAAGCAGATCTAGTAAAAAGTGAAGCTCATCTTTTTTATTATCGAAAAGCAGAACTCCTCTGGAATGATATAGAAAAGAACCCATTTTATAATGATTCATAGGAGGCATTTTTCAAAGCACAACCATAGACCATAATTTATAGAGCTGTTCTAAAAAAGTTAATGTTTACTAATTGAGATTGGGATGTGAATTCAGCTCCATGCCAAAAAGTTCTAGTTTACATCTGTAACAGGAGTGTTAGACAGCTAATCGTCTAGTGCTCTCATATCGTTTTCTGTCACCACTCTCGTCTTCAACAGTCCCCAACGTGCCAACGGTAAAAGCGCAATAAGAAGAGGAGAAATCACGCCGTATTTGGATTGGGTCACCCTCATCATGATCCAAACGCAAGCCATCTGGGCCGCCGTAAAGGCTGTGATGGTTGATCGCTTCAAACCCTGAAACTTGTCCTCCACAATGCTGTCCTTGAAGAGACCACGAAACCTGTCCCACAGTTCAAGTCCCTGTAGGGAAGTAAATCCAAGATACAAAAAGACTCCAGAAAGGACAGGCTTTGGGACTGTCGCCAAAAGGCTCCTTGGAGCCGCTGCAACCGCGCACAGGCCGATCAGGGCATGAATAGAGAAGCCAGAGACGCGATTCTCGAGTGTTCCCTTCACGTCTCCAGTGGTTTCATCGACAAGACTAAGAGCTCTGACGTGAGCAGCACTCCGTGTCGGAGCTCCACACATCCATGGCAGGCCCAAGATAGACGACAGACCGGTCAGACCCGCCAATACTAGCATGTCACCGTGCATGCCATCAACAATCGATGATCGCTTTCCCTTGGTTTGATGGAATCGAGGATGGTTAATGAGACGAGCAGTGATATTTTGGTCTAAATACAACAATATCGAGGCCGCAATTCCGGCCGGAATCGCCACCAGCCACAGCTTTGAGGACGTACTAGCCAAGAGAGACGAGAAAAGAGACCATTTCCTACCCGTTGAGGTTACAAAATTCAACGGTAACTGCAATGCGGGTAAAGAAGCGATCGTCCCCCAACGAAGGAGGGCTGCTCTTGCCGCAAGAGAACCTACTACAACGCCAATGGCAGGTGCAAAATTTGAAAGATTCTTTCGGATTGATTGAGTCAGATAGCGAGTCTTGGGAAGATTCTTGAGCGTCACAGCGGTTCCAAATGTTAGTGCGCAGGTCCCAAATGTCATTAGGGCCGTGATCATTGCCTTTGCAAGAGCCGTTGCTGGTGAAGCTGAGGAAATTGGGACGGCGAAGGTCGCACTTACGTCGCCTACTGCCTGAGCAAGAAATAAGACTGACACTAAAACCGAAAAAATCTCGTCCGTCCATCGTGATAGCTTTTGAACTAGATTTGAGGCCGACATTAATGCCATCAAAGCCAGACATACGGATGCCACCGATCCGGTGGCAGCATACAGGCTCAAAAACGGCAGTTGTAGGGAACTTGCCAGGGCAAAGAGGGCGGAAACAAAGGCCACAACGGGGCCCTGAGGGCCGATGAGCTGAACAGGCTGGGCCGATAGAGTAGCGTAGAGCATTCCTGACAAACTGGTCGACGCCACCATTTCGATCACTCCCATTTGACCTCCTGTTAGAACTCCCAACACACTTCCGAAACCCACGGCTGGAGCCAGGCAGGCAAAAAACAAAAATAAAATTGTCGCCAAGGACTGGGCGTTCAGGCCATCGACAATGTCTGATTTATATTGTGGCAGACGGTTTCCAAAATCGCGCTTGACGCCCTTTGCAAAGGGCTCAAATGATGGCATGGGTTGTCTATCGTTTGTGGCATCCTTCGTCGATGTGGAACGTAGCACGACGCCTTTTGTACCGAAATGTTGAGTCGTCAGTGATGGACTAAATTGGGAAAGAAAAGCTACTGGGACAGGTGCTTTCGAAGTGGGGTGATAGTTTGGAACAAATGCAAACGCTGTCTTTGTATCAAACGGACCAATGCTGCAGCATGCAAATAGTACAAAGAACATTTGGATGCGTCTCGTCGATATGACACCAGCCGATGTTCGGTTGAATGCGCTTGCACTATTCTGCTTCATGTCGGAGACTTTAGTGAATTCGTGCATTGAGTGTATCGATTTTAGGATGTAGTATCCGTGTGATTATATCCTTGGCCTGAAACTAATGTCACCTTTCGCTGTTGTTGCCAAGACGAAATCGGATACTTTTTCGGGTAAAATTTCATTTTTATGACGATTTTATAGTTTTCATATATACGACACATAGGAATAGTACGTACTATAGTATTTTGATTTAGGTCATTATTTTGATGACCATCGCGATTCGCACAGAAACCGGGTTTTTACGAAAGTCTTCCAAATCCAAAAATGTTGTTCTACATTTTGGAATTGTGACGACGACTACAACAAGCCGATTGACTTTTTTATATTCATAGCTGGAAGGATTGTGCTATTTTTTATTCCAAACTAGCACAATGAAAAGACGGGTTAAAGCTTCCGACGAATGGGTTGATCTGATCCAGGCTGAAAATAGCGATGATGACGATATTGGAACTCCAAAAGGAAACAAAAATCGTAACAGCAATGTCCGCTGCAAGGTACTTGCTATGATGCTTTTCCTTACAACTCTGACTTTTCTAGTCTCGGTAATGCATGGTGATGGAACAAAAGCGACGAGGAAACGAATCAATTTAGCTTTCCATGGAGGGAAAAGGCGGAATCGAAAGGTAATATTGCTTGGTCCCCACGACCGATACAATGATTTTGGAGATATATTGGCGGAACGTGTTATAACCAAACTCCTGGTAGATCGCGCAGGATTTGTTTATAACGCAACCGATGACGAATCCAACACACTGTTGCTGGGGGGAATCGTGACCCGAAACGACATGGATAACCACGGGTTGACTGCGCACAAAACCGTCTATAGCATGAAAACAATCCAAGAAATGTCACGCAAGGACGAAAAGATGGGGCCCTATGATATTGTTTTCACTGGTGGTAGTGGAGATGGACCGGGAGACGAGGGACCAGCCATCTTGTACGAAAAACACAAGGAAGCGGTAGATATGTTGGAAACTGTAGCATTAAGGAACAGCGCTGTTGCCGACAGGAAGTGGGATTGCCCGTACCTCTTCCCAAAAGAATTGCTTCTTCCAATCGTGAACAAAACCCTGGGAACTAATGTTAGAATACATAAGACGGGATCAACAATAACCCTGCCGCGGCCACGAAAGAACTACGCCATCGTCGACAGTCTCGAAACGCCACCTTTAAAAGGCAAAGACAAAGAACAAGAGGGCCCCCCTTTTGCCTGTCGCCGTGTGACAGCAAAAGCTGATCATTTGGGTTTACGAGGTAGCAAACCCTTCGCACCCGAAAGTTTGATCATGACCAAAGAGCTTCTCGCTACGGAAATCGACGAAGTTTACGAAACACAGGTGCGGCAAGAACTGCTCGACTTTCCAGAATTCTCAGAAGAGTTGCCGATGCGTTATATTGCTGTTCAACACGAAACCGCTAAGCAGATGTCTAATCCATCTTATGCACAAGAGCTCGCTGACGCTCTCGATGAGGTGTCGCGGAAACTCGACAATGCTCCAGTCGTCTTCTTTCCTGCTGGGCGGGTTGGAAGATCCGTAGGTGATCACATAGCCTTTGGACTGTCGAGGGAGGTTTCCGAGAAAATGAAACAACCATCTGTACTATATGAGACAGAGCACGCGTTAAAAGTTGCTGCATTAGTTCAGGGAGCACAGGCCGTCATATCAACAAACCTCCACGTTTATATTCTTTCCTTTGTGTACCAGAAACCTCGGGCGATGTTGTACGGAGGTAAAAACCACGAAAAATTCATGACCATGTGGGAGGCCAAGGACGTCAAACTGAAGGGGATAGTATCGAGTGTACAGGATATTTGGGGGAACGCATTGGAACGATTTTTCGTCGACGGTGGATTTAGCAATCCGATGATTACTCAAAGCAAAACCGAAGCAGCCAGTCAAAGCGCTCGTCGGCACTATCTCAAGAACTTTGAAACATGGTCGACGTTGCTCACAACACCCTTAGGGGACGGCGAGGACGATGATTCAGTGGTAAGGTGAAACGAGATAGCCTAAGAAACTCCAAAAGCTCAGTACTAATAACACTATAGCGATTATATAGCGATTATTTGTTAAAATATTGTACATTATATATAAATTTTTAATTTTGGAGGCTATATGATGTCAGGGCCGGGCGCTTTTGTCAATGCAATAGCCTCCTCGTCGTATGAATGATCATCGTCCTCGTCCTGGAATCTGTCTAAATTATTTGAGAAATCTTCCACCCGATCATCGATGTATTTTTTGTTCAGGAGTTCTGTTTCTCCATCACTATCACTGTTTGATGACTCTGGAGTGACATTCTTTCTGGTATTCGTGAAAGCCTTTTCGAGTAGATCCATGGAGTGGTTCATCTCTGCTCTCGGAGGATTCGATCTCGCATTGTTTTCGGAATAGATTGATTTTTTCCTGCGGCGACAATAATAGAAGAAACCGGCAGCCACAAGCAGTAGACCAATTCCGACCCCAACTACTATCCAAATATAGTCTGACACGTATACTACCCCCGAGCACGTGTCAATTCCATTCGATACCCCAATATCTTCACAATCGACATTCATTCTAGGATAGGCGGTAGCAAGAGCAGCGTACAATTTCTGCGCTGTATGTCTCTTGTCAGATGGAGCGGAATTGCCGAAATAAGAATCAATATCACTTGCTGCTGCACGCTGTTTAACGAAAGGAACTAGTGCACGCCCGTATACGTATGCTTCGGCTCGTTTATCTGGATCCTCGCTCGTGGTAAGTTCAGAGGAGGCACTCAACGCTCCTTGAACAATTGGTATCAGAAGGAGACCAGATAATTCTTCAGCTACTTTTTCTATAGCCCGACATGAGCCACTAAGAACTGCCCCACGACCCGTGTAGAGCAGAGATATAAGTTTTTCATTTAGTTGAACACCTGTAGTGTCCACTGTGCAAGTACCGAATTCCAAGCAGTGCTCTTGAGCTAAATCGTAAAACATGTATCCTTCACTGGTGCCATTTTTCGCAGTGCCCTCTAGACTTCCGATCAATATACCTGCAGTCTGGTCCCACGAATGGCTGTCTTTGGATGTTTGAGATTTTTGCGCTTTACAATCTTCAACAGCTTCATAAGCATTCTGCAACGCTGCAAAATACATCACCAAGACCTGCGTAGCTTTTAAGATCACAATACGACGCTGGCTTTCTGTCCAATTGTCCCTCGCATCAATTGCCGCACGAATAACATCATCTGCAAACGTGTCTGTGTCATAATACTGAACAAAACTATCAAATTCTGGCACAATATTCCTGTGCTTTGTCGTCGCAAGCTGCCCGATACTAACACCGACTCCATTCGTGCCACGAACGTGCTTCCCATAAGTGTAAAGCTCGTCAACCGCCGTGTAGGCTTTCATTTGAAGAAGAACATCAATCTCGCGCATGTCAAGATCGAAACGTGAATACTGAAAATGAAAAAGGAGGTACAATTATTATAATGTAAGTAAATCATTGAAAGACATCTAGTCAGTTTGAACTTATCTCGCAACGTGGTTCTCTTACCTCAAGACCGCCTCTTTCAATAGGTTTATATCCAGCAAGGTTGGCAACAACTTTCGGATCTTTACATACTGGTGAAGTATCAGTTGTTTCTTCATTCGGAATACCAATGTCATCGCATTTGAGACCAAGACAATCATAGGACTGCCGGATCAGATCAATTATGCCTTCAACCTCAACAACATTGTACTCAGTATTTACGAAGAACTTATCCTTCAGAGATTCATACAAACTAGGGCTGCATCCTGCTACCAGTGGCACATATGCGTGCGAGTAGATCTTGACGCGTTCTCTATCGTTGGCTCTTAAGTTCATGATCAATCCTTGAATCAATGGGATCGCCATCTGAGGGATCAACCTATTAACAATTCCTCGCAATTTCGGGTACGTATATTGACTGTCGGAACAAGCATTAGGGAGAGATACCTCATTCTTTGCTTCATTAAAAAGTCTCAAAATGTTTCCATTTGTTCTTGATTGACCAGCATCCTCGATGTTGAATATTTCACCAAATCTCTCAGACAAGGCATAGAGTAGGTGCCCATTTTTGCTATCGCCTGCTATCTGATCAGTACCTATCCAGAATGCCACGGCAGCATCCATGAGGAAAACGCCATCGTCATCTCGCAACTTCTTGTTTTTGCAATTTTGAAGAGTTTCGTGCATTAAATGAACAATTTCCATCCAAAGATTCAAAACCATCGCAGCTTCGGTTGCAACTTCGTAGTTCGAACTTTTCGAATTGGCCAAGGCTTCCTCCACCAATTCGTCAGCGTACTTCTGATTTTGCAATGCGTACATGAACAGGTTAAACTCTGGTTCGTCCCGCATATCATCAGTTGCATATATAGAAAACCCTTGTAAAGTCCTTGTACGAACGAACTTGCCATTCTCATCATATTTTTCTGAATTTTTACCTTTTCTGTAAATTAATTGGGCAAGCTCATTGTTTCCTTCTTGAAGTGCCTCCGACATATCTTTGATATCGAGTGCAATATTTGCTCTATCTGTGACGTATGTTGAGGGAGTGTATCCCACAAAATTAGTGGGAGTATCTACTTCAGTTACTACACCAGTTTGCCCACCAGTTTGCCCACCAGTTTGCCCACCGTTCGATCCCCCCGGACCAACCGGACCAACTGCATTCTTGCTACATAATGTGAACCCACTTGGATTTCCGATGGCATCACATGGAATATTAAGCTTATTAACAACTTCAGCAAAGACTTCAACAACCTTGGATACCACTGGACTCGTTGAAGCAGTGGAAAATGAACCGAAAGTCTCCTTCAGATATGATCCACTACCTGGATTCAGTGCTTCGACAACTGGGATTATTACATGCGATAAAATATTTACTGTTGCCAACAATTCTGAATTGTTTGAAAGATCATTGTTCATCTTAATGGAAGAACTAATAATTCCTTGGATATGCGGTACTAACAGTTTTGGTTTGATAGAATCAGATACCAAAGTGGTGAGATAATCACACCCGCCATCAACCATAGAATCTCTTCCGCTCGCGAAGTCAAACATTATTTGCTGGTCAACATTGGCCTCTCCTGATGTTTCACAAGTGTTGAAGTCTTGACAGAACTCATTCCCAAGGGCGTACATCCATACCCCATGTCTTTCGGCTTTATTACCGGCTAAGATTCCCTCCATAGATCCGGCAAAGTAGGCAACAGCCATATCCCATTCTTGTCTCGCAGTTTCTAAAGAGCCGTCAGTACAGGACTCGATCGAAGACTGCATTTTTGCCACCACCGAGTTGTATGATATTACACTTTGTGCTGTCCGTCGAACAATTTCTGCCCTTTGCCCTCTTGTGGCGGTTGCATATTCGCGTCGCTGCATTAATGCTTGCATAATAATGCCATCAGCTGAAATCTCCTGAATCGTCGTATTTGCGAGTGATTTCAAAGTCGCGCCGTAAGACGCACCCGAGTTGTGACCAAAGGAATAAATATCTGTTGCAGCGCCATAAGCTTGGGTTCGCATCATGATATACATCTCGAGCGCATCCAAGTCTAAACGAGCTGCCTCATTAACGGAATATTCAGGGACGTATCCAGCAATCGGCAAGTTCGAGTTTGAACCTTTACCCAAACGATCACATAATTGATTCACAAGAATTTCCAACTTTTCATCAGCATCTGTTCCTGTCTGAATATTCTCGCAAGTGATTCTTTGGCATCGCAAAAAGGTTGCAAGACTATCCAATACTTCATTGGTGAGTGAAGTTTCATGGTCGTACCCACTGAAGAATGAAGTTTGGAGTGTCTCGTATGCATCATTGTCACATGCAGCACATTGAGGAATCGCTGCCACAGCATAGAGTTCGACCATGTTCTTGCTATTTTTCACCATATGAAATAGTAGTGATTGAATAATAGGCTGGGTCAACAGACGAATTATCTCACGAGAGAGATATCGAAGTTTTTTCGAAGAATCTGAGTTCTCCTCGCAACTTCTCGCAGCTGTTTGTGCCTGCAAGAAGAGGTTCATTAGAAGAGAATTCACTGGTGACTCTCCCTCCGGATAACCGAAGAATTTTTCAACCGACTGTGCAATAGAATACATCATCCACCCATCGTCAAATTTACCCTCGCCTTGCATATCTCCAAGCCAGAGTGCAACGGCAGAGTCAAGTTCTACTAGCGGTGCTTTCCTATCGGTACAAATGCGAACAGCTGTATAAAGTCGATTCGTAATTGCCATGAATACTTGAAGAATTACGGTGGATTCTGCTGCCAGCTTCGTATCGCTTCCTTTGTCAAAGGCCTCGGTAACAATATCATTGGCAAAAGCAAAGGTTTCGCCCGAGGAAGATTCAAAATCGCTATCTTCGTAAAGAGCATATTTGTAAACGTTGAAAAATGAGTCATCGAACATGACTCGATTCGCCAGTAAACTAAGGGATGCTAAGGATGGTGTCAAAGGCTCCCCATCGGCCAGGCCATAAATATTTGCGTCTTGAGCGTTGGCACCTTCCTTGTAAATGACGCTTCCTTCATCAGTTGAAGCAGCATTAAACATGTCTCGAACATCTAATGCAAATTTAGCATGCACATTGGCGAGGGTTGGGTTAGAGAAGACGTATCGGCCAAAACCAAGTTCTGATACAGTAGGGGATTTGGTTGGCGATGCAGCGTCTGCGCACATCCTTCCAACTGTTGGCTCAGCAGCAAGAACTCCTACCAGGGCGCATGCGATACCCATGTCGGAAAGCGTATCTCCCCGCAAAGCATCAGCTACTGACACGAAGCCGTCAACAACAGGTTGAGTTGTTTGCTGATATCCCATTTGTGTTTTTATAACGTTGGCACTCTCGGAGGACGCTTGGTTTACCAATGGCAAGATTGAACGGGAAAGAACGTCTCCAGTTGCTAAGCCACCGTCAGAGGTACCCGCCAACAGGTCTTCATTATACAATGCTTGCTTCAAAAGTCCCTGTATCAGTGGCACGGTCAATGCCGGCAAAATTGTGGACTCAATCAATGAATTGACTTCATCACAATCTTTTGCATCGAGTTTTTCGACGACCAGATTCAGCGACGAAATAATGAGGTCATTGATGACTGCTCCTTTTCCACCGTTTGTCACACAAGTACCAAAATCATCACATAGATCCTGCCCCATGACAAAAATTGATTTGCCGTCAATCGAATTATTCGAATTGCTTTTCATGTCCGACATGGATCCCACAAAGAACATGGCGCTTGAGTCTACAAACTTTTTGGCCGATTCTAGATCGCCTGCTGAGCACTGTGAACTAGCATATTTGAGAGCATCCGCTATGTTCACGAAAACAACAACAATTTGCAAAAGACCTGTGACGGCTTTCCTGATTTGTTCTGAGGAGGCACTTCCTTTTTGATATGTGACGTCCGATCCTGTCAATATGTTTGTGATTTTTTCACTTAAAAAGTCGGGGCTTGATCCGAAATAGTCTGAGCTTCCATAGTATTCTGAGAACATGGAGTAGTAAGATGATTTTGGATCAGGGAGATCCGGAACAAAGTCGTGCTCGGCTAGAGTGTGAAGGGAAAGCTCGGAGTTCCAACCATGGGAGTACCAGTCGAAAGCTAAATCATACGC
>Ga0115013_10002545_pt1 | contig 10132 bp, 19 predicted proteins | sample SouAtlMetagenome_2_FD_88686 | JGI IMG/M metagenome (GOLD analysis project Ga0115013, IMG submission 88686) | Marine eukaryotic phytoplankton communities from Atlantic Ocean - South Atlantic ANT15 Metagenome | ecosystem: Environmental > Aquatic > Marine > Oceanic | place: South Atlantic Ocean... | reverse complement strand
AGCCGAACATCATAGCCATTTGCTGTATCTCATGTTTAGGAAACCATGACACGACTTTCTGTGTCCAATAATCAGACACTGCACATTCTGTTTGTGCAAAACCTAATAGTATATTACCTACTAGATTTTTTTCTTCAGGTGTTAACTTTTCGTTCCAGTCTTTTACATCACCTGACATAGGTATTTCAGTATGTAACCAAAATGCTTGAGCTTGTTTCAACCAACCCTCAGTATAATACCAAGGGTACTCAAAAGGTTTATAAGGTATTCTATTATCAAATAATCCCATGTTTTAGTATTTTAGTGTTAAACAAATGTCAAATATAAATAAATAAAATACATGATCTATTTTATTGTTTTCGTTATCTGGATAATTTCTATATCCAAATAACAAGCCTTCAAAAAGGCCAAAACTTAATTCCCAGTTTTTCATATTCTTCCTTGGCCTCGATATTTCTTTTTAAATTTAACCTGTGATCTAGAGGCGTTTTTAGAGTGTACACCAGGTCTTTTTGTTTTATGTTTAAAAACATAAGGTCTTATAACTAGTTTTGCCATGGTAAATTATATTTTTCGTATTGTCTTTTTAAATCTCTCCATAACAAATAACCTCTTTTTTCTGTAGTCCATTTAATAAATCTTTCTATCTGCCTTAAGGCATACATCCTTCTAGCTATGTCTTTGTTCTTATGTTCTTTAATATTATTCTTACCGTTTCGTCGCATTCTTTTTGATTTTGTGGTTTATATAAAGTAAATGGTCCTAATCTATTTTCTGTTATAAGCTTTTTAAATAACTTCCATCTAAGTGGAAATGATTCGTTAGCTCTACCTTTAGTTTCAATTATAAAACCCTTACCTATAAAATCAGGTGTATACTTTATGTTTAAGATCTTTTTATTACCTCTATCTTTGTAAGCACCTTTGCCGTTACTACATCTCTCGAAAGCTTCAAAAGGAAAATCAAAACCAGGTACTAACTCAAATGTTTGACCTTCATATAAAGCTTTGATCTTTGCCTTTTTTAAAGCTTGATACATATATTTTTCAAGACCTGAAGCAAACGTGATGCCATCATATGTAATTTTCTTACTAACAACGGGACCACGTTTTTTCTTTTTATAGTACTTCTTCATCGTGAACCTGAATTCTATTTAGCATTGCTTCTTCTATTTCATCTTGTAAACATCTTTTAGCTGATTCAAGATATAACAACGCATCCATTAATTCTTCTTGTACATCAACAATAAATCTATTTAGATCTTTCTTTTGGCCTTTTATCTCTTGCATCATTGTAGCTCCATATTTCTTTTGGCCTATTAAACTGCGTTCGTCCATCTTATGTAAGACAGACATAACTATTTCATCTTTAGTTTTAATCTTCATCTTTTACAAATGTTCCGTTAATCATTTTACCAGTTCTCTTGCTTATAACTTTATACGCCTCAGCAATACAAGTTTCTATATGTACACCTCTTAAATGTGCTAAGTTAGTTAATACAACAACCATATCACCGATAGCATCTATAACTTCTGGTTGATCGTCTTTTAATAAAGCTTTAGCTAATTCGCCAGCTTCTTCTTGTAGCTTAACATATTGTGTGTGTGTATTACCTTTGTCATATAAGCCTCTAGTTTGTGCCCAGTCTCTAATGTTTGTAAACATTTTCAAAGGTTTTTTAGAGCATTTAACTTCTTTAGGTTGTCTTATTTCACCAATAGCATTTTCAGTCCATACTGCAAAAGCTTTGTTATATATATAACACCTATTTGTATTAAACATAGAAGTTTTAACATTGTCCATTATCCAAGATATTGAATGTGGATCGATTAAAAACTCTCCGTGTTCTGTTGTCCATTTGTATCCAAGCATATCAAATAATTGACCTTTAAGCTTATCTACAGGACAAGGAAACGTAGTAGTTTGTTCAGTTACGTTTATGTTCATATTAATTTTAGTATTTGGTTTAAGGTTTTTATATGGTACCATATCAACGCGATAGCCATATTCTTTTTGTCTTATTAACTCTAACTGTGATATATAATCTATATTTTCAGATGAGTCAAGTATTTCATATTCGTCTGGTCCATAACCTTGTTGAACTGTAACCCGGTTATTAAGATCACAGGTTACACCGATTTTTTTACCAGGAATATGATAAATATAATACATCATATCTTATCTTTATAAATGTGCATATTATGTGCGTGGTGGTAATACCAGCCAATATCTATATTTAATCTCTCTGCAATCATTTTTTGCAAAGATGAAAACTGATACTGATCGTTACAGAAACCGTACCAGATGTCATTAGAACGCATATAGACAGACATATTAAGCATATTGTTTATTATTGTAAATTGAACTGCATAAGTACATGGTGTATCATTACGATACTTTTCAAATTCTTTACAGTCATATATGCTGATAGCTGCATGTCTTGTTGTTGGATTTTCTTTTAACTTACCAACCACATAATCTATTTGATTATTACGTTGCCATTGCCAACCATAGTTAGACATTACATTACCATCACTATCAGCCATTTTTTCCCATATAGGTGGAATTTTACCATATAGTTCTCCTAGCTTTTTTATATTAGGATCACCAGATAAATACCATTGCCATTCAGCTTCTGCATAATCATGAGACCATTGTCTAAACTTATTTTTAATATGATTATCTAATGGGTTTTCTATTGTAAAACCTACATTAAATAAAGCTTTAGTATTATCAAAGTCTATACCTTCTGTTATTAGCTCATGCATTATACAATTAAATGCTTCGTTGGCCGTTTCAAATTTTGTTCGCATATTTTCTATAATAATATAATTGATATTCAGAGACTTTTTCCCATATCTCAGTTCTACCATAAGCTTCAGGAGATGTACCTATTATTTTTCTAGGGTATTCGCCTTTTGCTATATCGATGAACCATATTGGTTCTCCCCATTTAGCTTGTCTTGGTGATATACATATGTTATTTCTATTACACCAAAGCATAGCTTCATTTTCTTCAGGAGTTCTTGTATAAGAACCCATACCTTTACTTTTTTTATTCCCACGGTAATGAGCTGCCGCCATCTTCCTTGTCTAATACATTAACTTGTGGAACAAAAGAGCCTGATTTAGGTTCCCATGTAAACTGAGCTTCAGCTCCATTTTCACCTAAGTTTTGAAACTTAACTTTTAGTACTTTTACTTTAGTTGTTTTAGCCTCATAATCTCTGTGTACTAACAAACCATGATAACTTGCATCATACCACTCACCACCACCTTTAATGTTATACATAGTTGGTTCTTCCATTTTACCATCTTGGCCTTTGTACATTTTAGTTGGATGTGCTACTATAAATGTTAAAACATCATACTTTTTACAGAACTGCTCTATTTTAGCTAGATAGTCCATAGTATATCTATTTACATCATCTGAAACCGCATTTGTATCTCTAACCTTATTATAAGGATCTATAACTAAACACTTAATACCTTTACGTTTAACAAGCTCAGCACCTTTTCTAAGTACAGCTTCTAAACTATATTTATCCATATCAATAAAGAAGTAATTATCATTTACGTGATTTGCCACGTTAGTCCATTGACTACCGCCAATATCACCTGGTGATGGCATATCACCCCAAGTCTTACGCATAAGCTTATGAGCGTGTAAATAAATAGGTTGGTTTTCAGGACTAGCAAATGCAGTCTTCCAACCATACATCTTATTATAACCGACTACCATCTGATCAACGAAATCTGACTTTCCGCTAGATGGTATGCCAGTAACAGTGATAAACTGGCCAGTATAAGTACTAAAAATATCGTCAAAATTATGAAGCCCAACTTGAAAGCCAGGTTTGAAACCATTTTTAACAAAATCTTTAAGATCATTTTCTACGTTTTTAAGTGTTGTTACATTTTCTAATGGAACTTGTGTTGCGCTGTGTATAGCACTTGAAAGTGCTTCTTTGCCATGTTTTACTAAGAACTCGTTTGCATCTTTACAATCTACAAAATCTACTAAGTAACAGTTCTCAGCACCTAACCTACGTATGAACTCTTGTCTGAGCATCATACCAGCTTCATCAGCATCAACAGCTAAAATAATTTTTGTTTTATCTTCAAAATAATCTATACAATTATCTAGGTAATCTAAGTTATTGTGATTTAACGTTGCTCCATTTGGAACTGATACCACGTTAGGCACACCTGCCTCATGTAACGATAAAACATCTATTTCGCCTTCAACTATTACACATGTCTCATGATTTACAATACTGTTTATATTGTAAAATATCTTTTCAGCACCTTTGTATAGTTTAAAGTTTTTAGCTCCATCTCTATATTTAATATTTATAAGTTTATTACCCATAAAGTAATTAAACTTAATTGTGTTCTCTTGCTTACCAGTTTGAGGCATAAACTCAGGACCTTCAGACACGTTTAGCGATTCTAAAGTATCCTGAGATATTCCTCGTGACTTAAACCATTCTACAACTTTACTACTTGGGGCTTTATGAGTTTGTGTAGAAAAACTCGGCATAACGTATTCACGTTCGCTAGCTCCCTTACGTTCGTAAGTATGTAGTTGATAAGTTGAGTTACAGTTATGGCAAGTACCAAGACCACGTTCCCAATCATAGCTTGAGCATTTAAGCTTTCTATTCTTAGGCTTCCTTGTGTGAGAACACAGAGGACAAATCCCCTGTGTCTTACCCACTTCAAGTTTGTATTGATTGAACTCGTCAATCTTAAACCCATTGATCTCTGTGTTTTCTACTTGCATTTATAACTTTTAAAATGGTAAATCATCTACTGGTGCAGCTGCCGCAGCTGGTGCTGTTGCAACTGGCTGATCTTGTCTAGGAGCTACGGCTACGTTATCACCGTTGGTCCAGACAACTTTTACATTACCTAAATAAGTTTTAGCAGTTTTAGCATCTCTTTCCTCTTTAGTCTGTTGTACAGATACAGGACCTTGATTACCAAACTGATCTAGCTCATCATTTAATGTAATAGTTATTGGTAAGTATTTACCTTTTTTACCTTCGATAATTTTATCTTTAGGTATTTTCGTAAGGTCAATACTTGTAGCTATTATACTTGCCATATTATACAGTTGTTTGAAATAAATTGTTAAACATAGTTCTAAGCTCTGTAGTACCTACATTAGCACCCGTAGCTTGTAACCTTCTTCTGAAATTATCTGCTTTCTTACTGTAGTTGTGTAAACCATCAGTTGAATTAGAATTAGCATAAAATTCAGTTACAGGAAAAGTCATTCCTGTCATTGCACATTGCTTTGTTGTTACTTTTCTTTTTCTTGCCATATTTATAATATTAAAGTGTTTTGCTTATGAAATATTGTTTTGGGTCGAAACCCTCGGATTTATAGAACAGATCATAAGCTTTCTCTGCCCTATCAACCTTGTCTTTACCTTTTTCGTAAAACTCTGTTGAACAATCAAATATACCTATTTGATGGGTTGTTTTGTCTATAACAATAAATACCATTTCGTATCCGAATAGCTTACTGTATATGTAAGCTTGTGAGTCATAGTTATATTTTGATGCTGACCATTTAAATTTATTTATATCTGCTGTCGTCTTCAAATCAATAACTAATTTGTCTTCATGGTTTACAATGTCGGCTTTACCTTTCCACATATAATCATTAAGCTTTTTAATACCTGGTACTTCGTATTGTACGTCTTTACCTTGTATTAAGCTTTTACAAACCGAGTTGTTCATCATTTTTTCTGACATTAACTCTATACCGTCTACTTCGTGTTGTAATAGACATAATTCACCACCAGACATTTCTTTATAATGTTTTGTATTTCTAGTACTGCTTTCAATTATCTTAAACTTTTTTAATTTATCTGGTTCAAGTATTGCAGTATGAAAATAACCACCAACAAGAAATGCTGAACTAGGTTTACTAGGCTTACCAAACGCTAACGGGTTAGTAAGCAAAGTTCCTATGTCTGAATTACTAAGGTACTTCCTACCAAAAGCTCCATAATAGTCTTCGTCATTTTCTAGCTTTTTTAGGATCTCTTTTTTAGTCATACTATAATGTTATTTGTTTCTCAATTTCAGGAGTTACATTATATTTCTTTTTGATAGCTGATAATTGACCACCTGCTTTAACAAAGCTTTTAGCTTTATCTATAGCTTCTTTGTTCATTGGTAAGCCGTGTGTATTTGTTGCATCACTGTCAGCTGTATCATCAATTAAGAATAAATTGCCTAATGCGTATTTCTTCCCATAACTCGATGCAGCACCAAACTTTTGAGGCATTTGCATACCTTTCTGATCTAGGTCAACACCTACTAATGAAGTTGCGTGTATATTAGTTTTACCATCACTGATAGTAGCAATTGATTGAATAATTGGAAACGTTGAGTTATCAATTAATGATTCATCAATTTTTACTGATACTCCTAACTCTAATAGATAGGGTTTTGTTGCTTCGAGAATGTCTTCGGCTGATCGGAAGTTGTATTTGCCGAAGGAGTTAAATCTACTTTTCTTCGATTTAAACTTAGTCTGGATCTGAGCCAGCTTTTCATTTAAAGTCATATTTAATTTAATTTAAGTCTATATATATAATTACACATAAATAGATTATTTTACATTGTTTCACTATTGTAAACTACAGATAATCAAGCACTTGCGAGTGATCTACTTTATCAATAAGAGATTGAACAGCTTGTTTTTTTAGCTGTGAAATTCTTACATAAGCACTGCTGCCTGGTATTTTTAAAATGTCTGCAATAGTCTTTGCGTCATGCTTGTCACAGTCTAAGCCGTAGCTTAATCTTAATACTTCATACTCTTTATAATCTAAATGTTTTTTCATTAAACCTTTTAAATATATGTTAAGTAAATGCATGTTATAAGGTTCTGATTTATCAGGTATTTGATAAACCATATCCTCATTTTCAGATCCTTTAGGTTTGTCATCTATACTTAAAAATATAGAGTTAAAAAACATTGCAACCATCTTTCTGTCTTTACCAAAATTTCTACGTATTTCATTTAGCTTATGTTCAGGTATTCTTATATCACCTCTGTTTATATCAATAGCTCTACGTATTGCTCCTCTTATTCTTTTAGATAAAAAGGATTTTAATGTTTTTTCTTGATCTTCAGAATCTTTTAATGTTTGGTAATCTAATCTATCAACAGCTTGAGTAAGACCAGCATTACCTTCTTGAATCAAATCCATTATGGTCATTACACCTGATGCTTGTTGAGTAGTTGAAAATTTTCTAGCCAAGTTCTCTACAAGAGGTGTGAAACAAACAATCATTTGATCTCTGTCGTATATAGTATAATTTCCATCTAATACTTCAGGTATTTTACTTATAGCTTGTTCTACGTCATTTTTCCATCTAACGTAATTAGCAATATTATATTTCTTCATTTAATCTTTGTTTTTCTTGTTTTAATTCATCACACATATGTCTATGTATGGTTCTTGTAGAACAACCTAAAAACTTAGCAATTTTACTAATAGTAATTTTTCCGGTTATCTCTACCATAGCATCATATATATCATACTTATCTATGCTAGATCTACCTATAAGTTTACCTACAATACTTAGTTTCTCACTCAAGTCTAACCCAGAGTACGGTTTAAATACTACTTTACGTAGCTTGTTTGCAGGTGGATCACCACCTTGATTATATACATCTATAATCATTTGATCGAGTATTTTTTCTTTAATAAAAAAAGTTACAAAGCCATTATCTTTATTAGCTATAAATCTAGCTAAGTGTTCAAAGAAAGGACTTAATCCATACTCATTTTCTTGATTTAAATAATATAATACAAGCATATGCCACTTTAATGATTTGTATGTAGTTATCTTGGCTTTGCTATTAAACAAGTGATAACATTGATACGTACCATCTTTGTAGTATCTATATTGTTCGGTATCAATAGTAGGTACATCAGTATCAGGATCTTTCCTATATACGATGCGTCTATCATTCAACCATTTTATATTTCTTTCATATGACATTTGCCTATTACTATTTAATCTTTAATCTCTATTGTCACATTTTCCCATTTACCACCTTTTAATTTTTTAGAAACTAAAAAATCTATACGTGATTCAAACCTTTTATTCATTCTGTCTTGTACTGTCCATATACCATCGAGATCGCCTGCACCTGTTACTTTTACTTTTACGCCAAAAGTATAACCTTTTGCTTCTAAATCTCTACTAACAGCTATCCACCTGTGTGACTGTGGATCTTCCATATTAATGTGTTTACCACTCGCTGTAATATGTGGAGTACTATCAGTTTGTTCAGGTACTGCATGGTATATTGTCGCAGTAACCAAAACTATTTTTAATAAATTCTCTATCATATAGTTTTTCTTTGTTATGCGCTATATTTTTCTTTTCGTATACATAGTATAACCAGTACGCGTGTATAGCACAATCACGCTTGTATTCATCTGGCATAGCTTGTGGAGGTTGACTGAAGCCAACATTAAATATACCGCCTGGATATCTAGCTAAAACATCTTTACACTTAGTTATTGTCAGATGTTCTTTACCATATCGTTTAGTATATTCTTCGCCAAGAGCTATCATATGATGATATAACCATAAATAATGAGGTGCTGACTGTCTAACCCATATAGTTGAAGGGTGATTTTTGTGAGCAACTTTATAAGGTATATCATCTGAGTTACATGGGTCTAGTAAATGATGAGCTGTACAAAGCATTTGGGCTGATTCTAAGATCATCTTAACAACATGCTTATTGTATTGTAGCTGTGCAGCTTTTACTGGATCCTTATCTAAATAAAATATGTTCATTTGTATCTTTTGTTATCTAATCTATTATAATGTTTGTCTAGTAAGAGGTTTGCTACTTCTTCTGATATTAGATTGTCGTTGTATAGTTGCCAAATAAGTTTGCTCATCTTTAATTTGTTTTTGTATTATATTAAAATATCTATCTCCTAATGAATCATTCATAATTTCTTATACATTTAAACAGCGGGTGTCTGTATGAACCTGCTTTAGTTCTTTGGAAATAAGTAAAGGTGGCACGCTTGCCAATGTAATAGTCTATTTCAACGAGCATACTAGCTAGATCCTTGTAGGTATAACCTTTGCCCGGCGGACAACCGAACTTTATACCTTCGTCATCTAACATGATGAACTTGCCTAACGTGCCTGTCCTTTTACCTTTACCTAATTCATAACCTATGATGGTTGCTTCAGTATCGCTGAAGTCTTTAAATTTCATTAGATCGTAAGACCTACCGTGTTTGTATAAGCCATCTAGCCTTATGATAGAGCCTTCGTAACCTTCATCAAGATATTTTTTGTGTAACGTTCTAGCATAATTGTAGCTATCTACAAGCTTTGCGGGAACATACTTTACACAAGGACCATATATATCTGAAGTTACTAGATTATTCATACGAGTTTTATAGCTATCATACATGACACCATCGAAATAATCATAACAATGGAACTGTACAAGATGCTGAGCATCTATTCTATCAGTATCGGTAGGCTTTTGCTTACGAACTAATGATATAATCTTTTCAAAGTCATTTCTAAGCTTGTGATTATATAACTCGCCATCGAGCATAACATCAGGATACTGATCGAAAAATGGTTTAAGAGCCATTTCAATATGCCTGAGGTTCATAAATTTTTTATTGTTACGTGAGTAAGCGCCGTCTTTTGTAAAGACACATCTTACGCCGTCAAGTTTTGGTTGTATGTACACAGGTTGAGACCAGTCAACTCGACTGTCATCATACTTGTGTGCAAGCATTGGTTTTATCATAGGTTATCTAATTTTTTTTGTATTATTTCTAATTTTCTTTTTATCATTGCAGCTTTGATATATTCTTCTTTGTCTTCATATAAATGTAGCAATGTCATTAGTCTTGCTGTTTCTGCAATTAAAAACTCTTCATCTGTTTCTTTGAAAGGAACATAGCCTGTTAATAGGTCTTTAGCACTCATAGGTGTGCGAGCATGAAGTTCGTTTTTAAATTTATACAATAGCTTATCAAGTACTAGCTCTGCAATATTATCTAGCATTTTATCTGACATATCATTTATATTATCCATGTACATTCGT
>Ga0115013_10002543_pt1 | contig 10134 bp, 11 predicted proteins | sample SouAtlMetagenome_2_FD_88686 | JGI IMG/M metagenome (GOLD analysis project Ga0115013, IMG submission 88686) | Marine eukaryotic phytoplankton communities from Atlantic Ocean - South Atlantic ANT15 Metagenome | ecosystem: Environmental > Aquatic > Marine > Oceanic | place: South Atlantic Ocean... | reverse complement strand
TTTCACTTGGCCGATCGTTGCGTTACGGTCCAGGCGAACGACCACCGGCTCGTGCGGCGCCGGAACGAGGACAAAGCACTCTAGCAAGCCCGACATGTCCGCTGTGTGGACTCTAGGCAGCCGGAGAAATTTGAGGCGGCGCCGGTGCCGTCGGCCAGCGCCCGGCGGCACGTTTGTGCAGCCCCGGTGAAAACTGACGGACGGGTCGAGGCGGCGGAACCGAAACACGAGCTCAGTAAGTAAGTAAGTACTTACTTACTTGAAACACGAGCTCGTATACACAGCAACACGAACACAAGTAAACTCCAAACTACACCGACCTACCCGGTCGCCCTGCACCCCGAAATCAGAACTCTTACTGGTCGGTGTTCGAGCCGCTTCGCCGGCTTCCGACCGTGCGTCGCCCCCACGACCGCGTCGGCCGTTGCGCTCGGCCTCTCGTCGTCCCTACCGCTCACGCCTGAGCGCTCGCCGTCCCGCAGTCCTCGCTCGTCGCCGCACGACTCGTCGCGCAGGCCGCGCTCATTGCTGCGCGCACTGCACGCGCTGGCCGTCGCCGCCCGGGCCGTCGTCCTCCTCCTCCTCGGGCATGGCGTCCAGGTGCTCCTTGTAGGAGCTGACGGGGTCGATCGCCTTGAGGACGCAGACCTCGACGTCCTCCGAGTCCTCGGAGACGGTGGGCACGTGCTTCGGGGGCGGCAGCGCCTTCATGAGCGCCTTGGCCGCGGCGGGGTCGAGCGCCGTGGGGAACTCGATCTTCATGATGATGAAGAGGTTGCCGAACTCGAAGGGCGACTTGAGCCGGGGCAGCCCCTCGCCCTCGCACGCCTTCATCAGCCGCCCGGCGGCCAACTCGTTCGGGTCGCCGATGATGTACAGCTTGCTGCCCTTGGCGGGCTGCTTCGCCGCCATGGCCTCGGCGTACGTGCACTGCTTGAAGACGGTCTTGCCGTTCTTCATCACGAAGCAGCCGATGCCCTTGCCCTTGAGCTGCCCCTTCTCGCAAGCCTTCTTGCACACGTTGATGTCCTCCGTCTCCGCCACCGCCGCGTTCTCGAGCGAGGGCACGTCGCAGTCCATGTGCGGGGTCCACTCGCTCACCTCCTCCTCGGAGAACGGATTGTACGTGCACGGCGCGATGACCTCGCCCGGGCCGGATTTGATCAGCAGCTTCCGGCCGTCGAGGTGGGTGAGCTCCATGGAGAAGCCGCACAGCGCCTCCGAGAGCGAGATCGTCCGCTCAATAAACAGGTCGTCGCCCTTGCGCTTAAACTCGGCATGCGGCTGCTCCTGGCAGACAAAGATGACGTCGCCCGCCTCGCCGTCGGGGATCTCGTCGGCCTTCTCGGAGAAGGTGAGCTTGTGCCCGTCCGGCGCGCCCTTCGGGATGTGCACCTCCAGCGTCTCCTGCACCTTCTGCTGCCGGTAGATTGTCCCGTTGCCGCCGCACGTGTCGCACACCTTCTGCACCTGCTGGATCATCGGGCCCATCCGGATGGTCTGGATCTTGGCGCCACGCCCGCCACAGTCGGAGCAGGTCTCCACGCCCTTGTCCTTATCGATCACCTTCCGCGTCAGGCGCAGCGTGCGCGCGCTGCCCTTGTAAATCTGCTCCAGCGTCACCTTGAGCGGGTGCACCATATTCTCGCCCTTCTTGACGCCCTGACTTCTCCTTCGGCCGCCACGGCCAGAGAGCACATCAAAGATGTCGCCGCCGCCGCCCATGCCGCCGCCGCCGCCCTCCAGGCCCTCCTCGCCGTACTGGTCGTAGATCTCGCGCTTCTTCTCGTCGCCCAGCACATCGAAGGCCTTCTGGATCTCCTTAAACTTCTCAGGGTCGCCACCCTTGTCGGGGTGATTCTTCACGGCGAGCTTACGGTAGGCCTTCTTGATGGCGTCGGGCGACTCGTTCTTCGCCACGCCGAGGACGTCGTAGAGCTTCTGCGTGTCCACCTTCTTGCCCGGCCGCCCGCGGCCGCCCATGCCGGGCATGCCTCCCATGCCAGGCATGGCATCCTCGAAACCCGGGGGCAGCCCACCAAAGAACATCTCTTCGAGGCCTGCGAGCAGGCGCGGCGCGCGTCAGTGTCGTGACCACGGACACCCCAACACGGACACCAAGGCGGCCGCCCACGAAGGCTGCGGGCTTTGGTGGACCCAATCCTCTCGGACTGTTCTGAACACCGCTGGGCGGAACAAACCCTCTCCCTCTCCACCCACTTTTCGCAGTGTGCACGCACGGTCAACGCGCCCAGCGAGGGTGTCGGCCTGTCCCCGGCCTCAACAACCCTCCCCCAAACTAGGATGTGCACCAAAAGGGGCGCACCGCGAGTTAGTCGCCCTCCTGCCACGCCCACGGCGCCTTCGTAGATCCTTCGCTGGCCGTTGGCGTCCCTTTCTTTCTCCCCGGTGAAAACGGCGTAACGGCCATTCAGCAGATACGCGTCCAAAGCTTTGGCAAAGGTTAGTTTTCTTAGACGAAAGACTAACAGCACCCAAGCCCCCCACTCCCGCCAACCGCCACCCGGCGCCGCCACCCGGCGCCGCCGCGCCGCCGCGCCGCGCTTCAGTCGACCGCCGCCAAGTCCTCCGCGACATCGACCACGTCGCGCTTCTTCTTGCCGCCCTTCTTGCCCGACGTCGCAGCGGTCGGTGGTGCCGCCGGCGCCGGCGCGGCGGGCTCGCGCTCGGGGGTCGGCTTCTTCGGCGTCGGCTCGGCCGAGGGGGGCGCCGCCGGCGCGGGCTCCTCGCCCCCGGCCTCCTCGCCCCCGGCCTCCGTGGAGGTGGGCTGCGCGCCGGCGGTGGAGGGCGGCGGCGCGGCGCGCTTGGTCGACACCTTGAGGAGCAGCGCGACCGCCAGCTGGCCGTGCGCCTCGGCGGCGCGCAGCGGGGTGAGCCCGGTGCGCGGGTGCTGCAGGTTGACGCGCGCGCCCGCCTGCAGCAGCCGGCGCACGCAGCCGATGTGCCCGGCGGCCGCCGCCGAGTGCAGCGCGGCGAAGCCCGTGTTGGGCGGCCCCTTGTGCACGAGCAGGGCGGGCGGGTCGGCCGAGGCGCCGCGCGCGAGCAGCAGCGCGACCACCGCCTCGTTAGGGTTAGGGTTAGGGTTAGGGTTAGGGTTAGGGTTAGGGTTAGGGTTAGGGTTAGGGTTAGGGTTAGGGTTAGGGTTAGGGTTAGGGTTAGGGTTACCTCGTGCCCGTCGGTGCACGCCGCCACGAGCGCGGTGACGAAGCGCCGGGGCGCCACGCTCACCGCGTCAGGCAGCGCCTTGGCGTCGAGCAGCAGCCGCGCCTCCGCCTCGCGCCCCGCGGCGCACGCGCCCATGAGCAGCGTCCAGCCGTGCTGCGGGTAGTGCGCCTCGAGCGAGCCGCCCGCCGCCTGCCAGCGCTGCAGCGCCTCGGCGAAGGTGGGCGGCGGCTGCGGCGCGCCGGGGTCGGCCGCGCCCTGCGCGAGGCCGTAGAGCTGCACGGGCAGCTTGGTCGCGTCTTGCGCGGCGGCGGCGGCGCCCCTGCCCCCGCCGCCGACGGTGGAGCTCCCCGGCGGCGCGACCACGGGCAGGCCGTCCGCGCCGAGCTTCGTCTTGGGGCGCGGCTCCTTGACGCGCGGCTCGGCGGCGCCGGCGGGCAGCTTGCCGCCCTCGCGGCTGCGCACGCGATCCTTGGTCGAGGGCGCGCTCGGCGCCGCCGCCTTGCCCGCCGCGCCGCCGCCCTCGCGCTGCGCGCCGCGCAGCTGCACAGCCACCGCGTGGTGGCCGAGCTGCTCGGCCACGTGCAGCGCCGTGCGGCCGCTCGGGTCCTTGAGGTCCTTCTTGGCGCCCGCCGCGAGCAGGCGCTTGACGCAGTCGGCACGGCCCATGCAGCTGGCGCGGAGCAGCGCGGTGTAGCCCGAGCTGTCCACCAGGTTGATCGAGGCCTTGTAGTGCAGCAGCAGCCCGACCTCCTCCTCGCGCCCGCTGCCGCTCGCGCTCATGAGCGCGGTGCGCCCGCGCTTGTCGACGGCGTCCACGCTCGCGTGCATCTGCAGCAGCCGCTCGGCCAGCTGGAGCTTGCCCTGGTTGACCTGGCGCATGAGGAGACTCACGCCGTCCTCGTCGCACGCGTCGACCGAGCCGCCCTGGTTGACCCATAGCATCACCGCGTGCATCTCCGCGTTGCCCCGCAGCAGCTCGGGCAGCACCTTCGGTGTCTGGCGCGCCGCCTGCGCCAGGGTGACCGAGCGCGCGTGGCCCGCCATCTTGAGCACGAGCGGGCCGAGCTGCGGCGCGAGCGCCATCGCGTTGTCCGAGGCCATCCAGCGCAGCCCGTGCAGCCCGACCTGGTGAGGGTCAGGGTCAGGGTCGGGGTTAGGGTTAGGGTTCGGGTTCGGGTTCGGGTTCGGATTAGGGTTAGGGTAAGGGTTAGGGTTAGGGTGGCCGTGCAGCCCGACCTCGGCCGAGAGCTGCAGAGGCTGCGCGAGCTCGGCGGCGGGCCGGCGGAGCAGCGCGAGGATCTCCGCGTGCGCGGCCGCCTCGGCCAGGGCGACCGCGTCCATCGCCACGCCCTCGTGCACCTGGTTAGGGTTCGGGTTCGGGTTAGCCTTAGCCTAAGCCTGAGCCTAAGCCTGAGCCTAAGCCTAAGCCTGAGCCTAAGTCTAAGCCTAAGCCTAAGCCTAAGCCTAAGCCTAACGGCGTCCATCGCCACACCCTCGTGCACCTGCTTCGCATCCGCGCCCGCGAGCAGCAGCCTCTGCACGAGCGGCGGGTGGCCGAGCATGGTCGCGAGGTGCAGGGCCGTGCCGCCCTTGCGGTCCTTGAGGCCGGCGGAGGCGCCCGCCTGCAGCAGCATCGCGGCGACGTGGTCGCGCCCCTTGACGCTCGCGTACATGAGCGCCGTCGAGCCGTCCTGGTCGCTCTGGTCGAGGCTCGCGCGCTGGCCGAGCATGATGTGCACGATCTCCTGGTAAGGTTAGGTTAGGGTTAGCTAGCCCTAATCCTAACCCTAACCCTAACCCGAACCCGAACCCGAACCCGAACCCCAACCCTTCTAACCCTAACCCTGACCTCGCTGCCGCGGTTGCCAAAGGCGGCGGTCATGAGGAGCGTGCGGCCCTGCGCGTCGGCGGCGTCGACCGAGCCGGGATTCTGGGACAGGAAATTGTTCACCACCTCCTTGTTCCCCTCCTCGGCCGCCTGGCGCACCCGCTCCGGCAGCGTGGCCGCCGCCGGCTGCGGGCCGGGCAGGTCGTGCCGCACCGCCGCGTGCTGCCGCGTGCGCGGCTTCTTGTCCGGGTCTTCCCACGAGGTCTCCTTGGTTATGGGGTGGTAGTAGTAGGTCTTGCCCTCCTTGGTCTTGACCTGGCGCCACGGCGTGCCCTCCTCCTGCGGCGGCGGCGGCCCTTGGCTGCGCGGCATGGACGTGGGCGCGCCGGGCGGTTCCTCTTCTGGCCGGTCAGGGTCGAGGTCGAGGTCAGGAGCGGACTCGCGAATGCAGGAGTCGTCGTCGCGCGGTGCGAAGATCAGCGTCCCGTTCGACAGGCGCACCTGGTAGGGGGCGTACTGCCCCTTTGGCCACTGCTCTGAGCGCCACCAGTGCGACAACACCGTGCCGCGCAGCCAGCAGCCGGGCGCATCGCTGTTGCGCCACCAGCACTCGACATCGTCGCCAACCTTCCAGCGCAGCGGGCCATAGGCCGTGCCTTCCTTCGTCAGCGCCATGTCGCACGGAGGATCCCACGGAGGGAGCACGCCCGCGCGACACGCCGGCACCAGGGCTCGCTGCGTCGTTTTCGTCGCTTATCTCCCCGGCCTGGGTCTCAGTAAGTAATTCAAATCAACTAGCTCCAGTCAAGGGTAGCTATCTAGCCCCTTAGCGTAATCTGCAAGTTCGCGAGACGCGCGCCTCGAGGCCAAGATGTCGCGGCTCTTGTGCCTCCTCCTGCCGGTGGCGCACGCGGCGCTGCTCGGCCCGCCGCCTGCCAGCAAGCATCCGCAGCTCGAGGCATTGCAGCGCACGGCCCTGAGCACGGTCCTCGGGCTCTCGCTGGCCGTCAGCCCAGGTCTGGTGGCACCCTCCGCGGCGCTTGCCGATGCAGAGTTTGCGACCAAAGGGGCTGAAGAGTTCTCGTCGACGGCAGGCTTTGAGGAGTTCGCTGCCGATGGTGGCAAGATGCAGGTCGACCCGAACTGCTTCTTCAAGGAGTGCGGCCCTCAGACCAAGGCCTGCTTCTCCAACCCTGCTTGCCTCAAAGGCATCACGTGCCTCGGCAACTGCCGGGGAGAGCAGCTGTGCGCGACGCAGTGCTTCGCGCGCTTCGGCTCGGAGAAGCTCAACGACTGGCTCGGCTGCACGCTCGAGGACAAGGAGTGCGTGACCACGGGCGTGAAGCAGGACAACTCGGCCTACTACGAGAGCGCGCCGCCGGCCATCAAGGACTTCACGCCGGCAGACCTGGAGGGCGAGTGGTACAAGGTGCTGGGGTACAACCCGAAGTACGACACGTACCCGTGCCAGATCAACACCTTCACCAAGCTGCCCAACGGCGGCCTGAGCAACGACATCCTCTTCCGGGTGCCGAAGCCTGACGGAGGAGGAGCGTGGGTGAACAACTTCGTCGAGACCATGGCGAACTCGAGGGGACCGCAGAACAAGGCCTCAATGACGGTGGAGGGCAAGATGTTCGGCCTGACCTTCCACGAGCAGTGGTACATCCTGGGCAAGGGCGAGGGCTACCGCGTGGTCGCGTACAAGGGCGACACGCAGCAGGGGCCGTACGAGGGTGCCTTCGTGTACACGAAGACCAAGACCGCGCTGACCGACGCCGGGGGCGCGGCGCTGCGCAGCCAGATCGACGCGGTCGTCACCCTAATCCTAACCCTAACCCTAACCCGAATCCTAACCCTAGCCCTAACCCTAACCCTAACCCTAGCCCTAACCCTAACCAGGTCGTCAAGGGCGCGGGGCTCGAGCCCGCGCAGATGACCGCCATTGACAACACGTGCCCCACCGACGCGACCACCGCGGGCGTCTCGAGCGCCGAGGCGAGCAAGGAGAAGCTCGAGTGGCGCAGCATGTGATACTTGAAACTGCGGACGCCACGGCACACTGCCCCCTTGGTGGTGCCTCCGCACTCGGCCCCGGGCCCTCCCGAGGCTGGCCCTCCCGGCTCCCGGCTGCGGTACAGCCGTGCGGCCCCGGCCGAAGCCGCCGATCCCGCGGCTTTGCGGACTCCAGGTGGAAGGACGTCTTCGAGCTCACAGAGTGGTTCCGTCCCGGCACGATCAAGAAGGATGCCAACTTCGACCCCAACAAGATGTGAGCTCTCGTGACAGCGTTATTACGGCCTTAGCGTTTAGCCACTTCGTATTTTCAAACAAAAGTGTCCTGTTTTTTTAATTTAGGCCTCCTGTCAGACTAAGCCGAGTCCCGCTCCCGGGCGCCGGGGCCGGGCCGCCGGCGCCCGGCGGGCGGGGGGGCCTGGGGGGGGCCACCCGCGGCTCCCGCGGGCGCGGCGCGGGGGCGCTCCAGCGGCTCAGGCAGAGGCTCCACCTGTTCCAGTGTGTTTTATTCTGGATGTTTTTTTGTTTATTTTGTTTCAAAAGTAATAAATATCGCGCGCCCGAGACCCAGGGAGTGGGGGAGACACACATGCATAGAGATGCGCCGTCTGCTTCGAGCTTCGTGCTTGCGCATAAAAGCGGTGGGCAGGCACACTGCGGCTGGGCGGCAGCTGCACAATGCGCATCTCATATGCCTCACTCGTCATCCAAGTCGATCACTCTCGGGCGGACGAGCACTTGAGTGTTGGGCGAGGCGCGCACGATCACCTCGTACTCTGCCGGGTTGTCGGTGAAGAAATCCTTCAGCCCTTTGAGCTTCTCGTCGCGCGCCGGCTCCTCGACTGTCAGCTCAGGGTCGAGGGCCTCCTGCTCCTCGAGGTCGGAGACGGCGCACGGCGGCCCCTGCACGAACTGGCGCATCGCCTGCTCCCACAAGGGCGTGCCTTGATGCGGGCACTTGCACAGGATCGTCGACGCCCACTCGTCGAAGTGCCTGTACGCATGGGTTCGCAGCGCGGGTACAGACTAGTGCAGCCTCTAAGCATGGGGATGCAGCCTGTATGCATGGGTTGCAGCCTGGACGCATCGGGTTGCAGCCATTGGTCACAAGCCGCGGCGCACAGCTCGATCTGGTGCAGCAGCGCCTTCAGCGACACGAACGCGTTGCCGTGGTTGGTCGGGTCCTCAGGCCCAGGCACCGGGCTGCCGTTGGCCTCTTCGAGCGCGCGCACGGCGCCGACTAGCGTGGACATGTCAGCGCCCTCCGGCAGCGACCCGAGCGCGAGCGCCTCGCGGCCCTTCGCGACCGCGGCCAAGGTCTCTGCGTCAGGTTCGAGCCCGTCCTCGCCTACCTCGCCCAGCCGCACGAGGCTGGCCACCTTGGCGTGCATCGCCCAGAGCTTGAGCTGCGCCGCGCGCACCATCTCCATCAGGCACTGCACGCGGACCTTGGGCTCGGTCAAGAGGGTCTCGAGCGGGATGCCGCGGAGGAACCTGCTCCAAAGGTGAAGTGGTGAGAGGTGAGTGGCGAGTGGTGAGTGGCGAGTGGTGAGGGTGATTGCGAGGAGGAAGGGGGTTCGGGGAAGGAGGGTCGAAGTGAGGGTAAGGGCACGGTTAGGGTTCCGGCTCCAGCTAGGGGTCTGGTTGGAGCACGGCCAATGCTACCTCTTCTTCGGCGGCTTTTCGAGCAGTTCCAAGCGCAGCCCCATGTACGCGGCGTAGCGGAGGCGCACCTCGTAGACAGGCGTGTCCTCGAAGACGGGCTCTTTGTCGACGAGTGCACCTTGTTGGTCCTGGATCACGCGGCCAGGCTTCGACGAGAGGGTGTGCACCTTAACCTGGACGTTGAACGCAGCCGGGGAGCCTAAGGGCGCTCTCAAGAGAGCTGCCGGGAGCCTGAAGCCTCAGCCCCAGGAGGCTAGGTTGGTGAGCTGTGGCACTACAAAAGACGGCATCTTCAGCCAAGCTGGTGCACCCCCTTGTCGCCCTGCCCGTGCAGCAACCGCTGCGCTGCTGCACGCCGCGGCTGCTGCACGTTGTGGTTGGAGGGACGATAGATGGGCGCCCCGGCCTCGTCCGTCTTGACCTTGAAGAAACGCAGCACGGTCCAGCCAACCTTGTCCTTGTCCGCCTGGTTGACACTCTCGTCGTCGACGTCAACTGCTGTCGCTCCTGTTGCCTTGTCGACTGTTGCCTTGTGTTTCCGTTTACAAGGAGTGACGGCCGCCTTGCCTACGGCCGCCTTGCCTACGGACGCCTTGCCTACGGCTGTCTCGCCTACGGCCGTGGCGAAGCTCAGCGCATATGACTCCTTACTTGACCGATAGGAGCCTTCCACATTGAGGACGCGCTCATAGTCGCTGTCGCGTTTGTAGTGGCTGAACCACATGAAGTGGTCGAGCTTGTCGGGCTCCGGGATTTTGCCCTGGTCGAGAAACACATGGAAGCCGTACTCTGCTGCGTCGCTCGGAAAGATTTCCTTCACCTTGATCACAAACTCGCGGCCCGGGCAGGCAGCGTAGTGCGCCTCAAAGCCACGGGTTCCGTGATTCGTCTCAGCCACGTTCTCTGAGTACACTGGCACCATCGGGAGGTGATGCTCGCCTCCACTCTTGTTGCGAACGCCCAGGGCCACTGTGAAAGCGCTGCTTTTGCAATCCAGTGCAGAGTCCCAAGTTATCAGTCCCTCGCTGCCGAGTCCGCCACCCTTCGTATCCCTGTCGTCCTCTGACTCGTCGCTGCTGGCCAAATCCATTCGTCGTGGTCGAATGCCCTCTGCTCGGGGTGGTGCGTGTACCCCGCGGCGCTGCGCGCACTCTCGCGATCGAAAGGGGCATAAACACGGACCGTCGTTTTTAAGTCGACTTTACTATATGCGCACCTTCCCCGCCACTTCACGCACCTGTCAGTCACCTTCCGCTTTCGCATCCCCATCCCCGGCAGCATCGCCCCGCTTCGCGTCCTCGCCCTGGGTCGAGCTGTCGCCAAGCTCGCCCTCGGCCGCAAGGTCAGCGAGCACGGGTGCGGCCAGGTCCGCAGGTTGGCCGCCGAGCCGCACGGCGCCGTACCCGCTCTCCTCCTGCTGCTCGTAGGCGGGCGTCTCC
>Ga0115013_10002538_pt1 | contig 10144 bp, 19 predicted proteins | sample SouAtlMetagenome_2_FD_88686 | JGI IMG/M metagenome (GOLD analysis project Ga0115013, IMG submission 88686) | Marine eukaryotic phytoplankton communities from Atlantic Ocean - South Atlantic ANT15 Metagenome | ecosystem: Environmental > Aquatic > Marine > Oceanic | place: South Atlantic Ocean... | reverse complement strand
CCAAAGCCAAAGCCATGTACTGTTTCATCATCTGGCATTTGGCCAATAACTAATATATGGTCATCAGGTATACCTTTAGCATTTCTCCATTTAAGTAATACTGAATCATCCCATTTATTTGGCTTAGTATTTCTTAACTCTACTATGCTTTCCCAATCCATATCATTATTAATCTCTGGCTTTGTGAACGAGAGTGCACTGGAATTCGCGTATCCTATGGTATCTATTGCAAAGTGACGACTCGTGGGAGCTGTTGGTTTAACAATAAAGATATTTTTAGTATCAGTTGTGGTATGATTATAAAAATGGTAATCAGCTGAATTATCTCCAATTACTTCTCTATGACCTAAGTTATTCATAGCACTACGAATGATATCATAGTATCTATCAGCTATTTTTTCAAACTTATAATCGTGAAATTTATATAGCATTGAACCACGCTGGTATAGGTCTTTTAGTCCAGTCCATTTTAAATCTTTCTTGTTTTGTATGATAGAACTTGCGATACGATTCAACTGCATCTTCAGTAATACATTCAGGATTAGAACCCATTGCAAGTTTAAATGGAGTCATTTTTTTAACTGGAATGTTATTAGGTAATTTAGATAAAGCTTTTCTAAGTTTAGTATCTGTTGAATGTATTTTATCATAACGATATGTATACTCATCGCATAAACCAATAAAATGTAAATAATGCCACCTGTAATTGTGCATTGATTCTCTTGTCCATATAGTACATGGATGATTAAAATGACATGCTCGATAGAGAACAGTTTCTCTTTCATCAGGTAATTCAAAATATTTAGCCATTGTTTTACCTGATACAGATGGTCGTTTTATTTCACGACCATCTAGCATACGATGTACAGTTGACAGCATTTGAGCTGATTCAACAATCATTTTAACCACATGTTTATCGCATTGCTCTTGAGCTGCGAGTATAGGGTCATTGTTTAAAATAAATAAATTCATAATATATATTATAACACATTTTCAATCAAATGTAAACTAATCTTTTTTCTTTTTTCTATGTAATTTGGCGTAAAAGTTATGTTGTCGTAGTTCACGTATATCTTTGATGAATCTCCTTTTTTTCCTTGCTCTTTTGGATTTCATCATTCTTTCTGCTTGGGCTGGTAATTCTATATCCATTGTATCTCCTTTGAATAGTTGAGTTAACATAATAAACAGATTTTTCGATAGGCTTGCCTCCTTATTTTACGATTAAATTCGGAAATGCATCCATAACTAATTTTTTAGTTATTCCTTTACATTTCATTTTTTTATCCTTTGCAGCTATAAGTAATTCAGCTTCTTCAGGATTTAAAGATTCTAGCAAATTTAAAAACAAACCTTCTCTCTTAAGAGGGTTCATATCATTTGCTACTGGTCCTTTAAAGAAATACTTAAATTGTGTATATGCTTTATTTAAAATAGTATATTCATAACCTTTAGGTGCGTCATCTTTTTGATATGATGGAGCTCCTTCTGGTAATACTGATACTATACTTGCATCATACTGTATTCTAAGTATGTCAGTTAGACCTGGTGATTTATTGAGTTGTAAAAACTTGATTCTGTCATCACGTTTTATTATTTTGCCTGCTGCATCCAGGACTTCTGATACTAATTTTCTAGCCATTATAAAATTCCTCCACGACTTCAATTAAATGATTGCATCTTTTCTTTATTAGATAGTTTAAAACTTTCATATTTGGTGTTTTTGATTGACCATTAAAATTATTTATAATAGTTTCTTGTATGTCTTCTGGTATATCAGTTAAATCAATAAGCTTTTTATTACGTTGATAGTTGCGATATATCTCATCATCCATGTGTTCTCTTAGATTATCAGCATTTTCTAACCAACTATCTATCTTTGTTTGTCTTAATGGTGTTTGGCTTTTTTCTGATATAAAAGTATCGTCAGCTGAAAGAACATTTGGTATACCATCTCCACTATCTCCTCTCATTACATGATTAAACAAATAAGTTCTTGGATTTTTATCTGTGACAAACTTCTTTTGTATTGGACTATATTGTTTTACATTTTTAAACTTTTGTAATTGAATAAAGTCTTTGTCTGATGATATAATCATTACTGGTTCGTCCATACCAAACTCTTGTGTTTGCATAGCAAGTGTACCAATAACATCATCAGCTTCTACACCTTCTAAATGTACAACTTTATACGGTAGATAATCTCTTATCTCATCTCTTACTGTATGTAATATTCTAAAGATTTCTGTCCAATCTTGACTTGAACTATCTCTGTTCTTTTTACGAGCTGCTTTATACTCTGGAAAGAATTCTTTTCTCCATGTGTTCATTCCATCAGCACATATAATAAGTTGACCATATTCTTCTCTATATCTTTTGTTATACATTCTAATACTGTTAAGTATCATATGTCTTATCATGCTTTCATCGTTTAGTTTTTGCACTATTATATTTGATAGCGCAATTTGACTGTAATCAATCAGTATCATCATCATCTCCTGGTGGGTCTAAATCAAAATCAGGTTCAAAAGTAAATTCTAATTCGCCATCTTCTGGTACAAAGGTAAATAAATCATCTTGTGCTTGCTCATTTATTTTTATCATTTCTTTTATTTTGATATAAGCATTATCAAGTGTTTGATGTAAACCATGAGGGATATCATAGTATCTATTAAACATTGCGTTTAACATATTGACTATAACAAACATATCTCTTGACTCTTGAATAGTTTCATCTCTAAAATTCATATCCATTAAACTTTCGCTTACTTGGCCACTTGTTATAAATTCTTCTAGTACTTCTAAAAGATAGTGAGAACATTCAACACATTCCTGAGATAATTCATTAAGATTTTCTTCTACCGCTTTTTCTTCTATTTCCTTTTTAGTTGGAAATTGAATAACGTTATCTTTGTATTTTTTCATATAGTATATATTATATCATACTTTTACATAAATGTAAACGTTTATTTTAAGTTTTTTACAGCGTTTCCACCAATTCTGCAGTTAATAATGCCATTATAATAATCTTCAGTTAATAATACTTCTCTTTCGAATTGTTCTTTTGTTTCCATATACGCACACTCGCCTTTAGTTTTGCATAAATGTAATATTTCTCTATAAAACATATCTTGGCCACATTTTTCTACATCTTCTTGTAAATGTTTATTTGAGCCCCAATATGTTCTCCAATCTGATTCGACTTTTAGTCTTTGTCTACGTTTTCTTTTTTTGGTAATAGGAAGAGTCTTAGCTTTCCAAAAGAATTTTTTACCAATGTATTTTCTATTTGTTGCTCTATTAGTTATACAATAGACAAACCCATACCATTCTTTTCCATATCTTTCGTAAGTAAAAGGTTCATCAGGAGTAAACTTTAATCCTTGATACATCCAACTATTCATTAAAATCTAACTCGTCTGTGTCATCCTCAGTTGGTTCACCACAATGAGGACAAAAATTTATTTTAATAGGTTCATCTGGTTTAATGACTATACGTGAATAGCAATATTCGCATTCTAGTATCATCCAACTAAAGCCTCTAAATCTGTATATCCACCAATTTTTTTATCATCAACTATAATTTGTGGAAAGGTTCTAGCACCAGGAAATGTTTCCATCATTTCTTCTCTACCAAAATCTGTTCCTAAAGATTTATAAGTATATTCTAATCCTTTTTGTTCGCATAAAGCTTTTGCTCTATCGCAAAAAGGACATTGTGGTTTTCCATATATTTCTATCATTATTTTTCCTTATATAAATTTATTTATTCCCCAAAATGCCAATAACATAAAACCAAATACTAATACTTGGACTACTGACATTATAGCGACCTGTTTCATAGGATGCACTTCTACAATTCTTTCTATCCAAGATTCACTTGGAGAAAGATTTACTACCTGTAAAAGTTTTTCTTCCTTCATAGTTTAATTGCTAATAATAAGAAAATAGCTAACATTATAAAATTAGCCATTAACATTAATAAACCTAATATGGTGTGATACCATATCCATCTTGTTTTATAAGCATTTTCTATAGTTAAATCTGCAGGGTCTGGAGATTTTTCAATCTGTTGTTTGATTGCTTCTTCTTCTTCTGGGCTTCCCCATAATATTTGTGATATTCTTTTAATCATAAACTTAATCCTTTCAATGTTGAATCATCAACGTCTTGTTTTACACCGCCAGTTACGTATGAAGTTATCTCTGTTTCCTGTGGTGCGACTTGTACATTTCCTCCAGATATCCACTTTTCCGTCCAAGGCAGTGGATTCATCTGAGGAACTGTGTATGGACAAGGTAAACCTAATGCTCTCATTCTTTTACATCCTATCCATTCTACATAATCTTCTAATATTGTTTGATTTAAACCAATCATTGAACCATCTTTAAATAAAAATCTAGCCCATGCTTTTTCTTGTTCAATAACATCTACAAACAGTTTTATTATTTGGTCTTCATTTTGTTTTGCTATCTTTGCAAAATCTTTATCTTCCTTTATCATATTTTTTAACATAACAGTTGTTGAAGCTAAATGTGTATTTTCATCTCTTGCAATAAACTTAATTATCTTAGCATTACCTTCCATCTTTTTAAGTTCAGCAAATGCCCAACTGCAGGCGAAGGATACATAAAAACGAATTCCTTCAAGGGCATTCGCTGAAAGCATTGCTAAATATAATGACCTTTTATGTTGTAATCTATTAGTAGCTGTATTATTATCTTTAATTAAATCATCATAATATTCAGCGATATCTGAACCACAATCCATAATTTCTTTTATATCTAACATAGAATCAAATATTATTCCAGGGTCTGGATATACGTTCCTAATAATATGAGTATAAGAACGAGAATGTATAGTTTCAAAAAACGACCAGGTCTCGATCCAGTTCTCAACTTCGGGTAACGAAGCAATAGGAAGGAAAGCAAGGTTCGGGGCCCGACCTTGTACAGAGTCCAGTAGTATTTGCCTTTTGAGATTAGATGTGAATATATGCTGTTCGTGCGGCGTAAGTTCATGAAAATCCTTCTTGTCTTTTGACACGTCTACTTCTTCTGGTCTCCAAAAGAAGCCTAATTGTTTATCTGTTATTTTTTCGATTTGTGGATATTTGACTTGATCGAATCTTGCGACGTCAACACCTTCATCTAAAAACATGTTTTTTGTTAAATGTGATTTTTTATTCTTTTGTAGTATTGCCACTTTCCCATTCCTTTAATTTTTTAAGTTCACGTTCTACTACTCTTTCCAAATCTTCTACATCAGGAAGCATGCACCAATCTTCTTCAGATTTTACAGGAGTCGCAGTCTTCTTCTTCAATTGTTGATTCGATTTCGTTGAGTTCTCGAATTTCTTCATCTTTCATTTCTCCAGCACCGTCATAAGTATTTAAATAATATAATTGCTTTAGTCCATACTTATATGCAGTGACTAAGTCTTTTATCATAACAGACATAGGAACCTTATTATCCTCAAAGTGTTCTGGATTATAAGATGTATTTACAGATATACCTTGGTCAATATATTTTTGCAAGATACCGCAGATTGCTAGATATCCTTCCGGTGACTCTTGGTCCCAAAGTAAGTCGTATTTATTTTTAAGATGATGATAACCAGGTACGACCTGAGCCATTACTCCATCTTTGCTTTGTTTATATGATACTAAAGCTCTTGGAGGTTCAATACCATTTGTACTATTACTTATTTGAGCACTTGTTTCAGCCGGCATTAATGCCATCAGAGTTGAATTGCGGATGCCAGTTTCTCTGAGTTGTAATTTTAACTCTTTCCACGGTAAACGTTCCTCATGCTCTATTAATTTATCTATCGCTCGTTTATAAGTATCGATAGGAAGTATTCCTTTAGAATATTTCGTATCATTATTATATATCAATTTTCCTTTCTCAGCGGCAAGGTTTGCAGAACTTTTTATTAAATAATATGACCATGCTTCAGCATACTCATCAACTATTTTATACGCTGATTCGTCATATTTTAGCCCTCTCTTTGCCAAGAAATAAGCAAGATTGATAATACCTACACCTAAAGGTCTTCTGTTCATTGTACCTCTTTGTGCAGCTGGTATTGGATAGTTTTGATAATCTAATAATTCATCTAGTGCTCTTACTGTTAAGTCACAGTATTTTTCAAATTCAGATGGTTCGTTTATTAGACCCCAGTTAACTGCTGATAAAGTACATAAAGAAATTTCTCCTTCAGTATCATCTTGGCTGTTAAGTGGTGTTGTAGGTAAATCAATTTCACAACATAGATTACTCATTCTTATTGGAGCTCTTCTTGCTATAAATGAACCATGGTCATTAGCATGGTCTACATTCATAAGATATATTCTACCTGTATCTTTTCTTTCTGTTAAGAATGATTGAAATACTTCGAGTGCTGGTAATGATTTTTTTCTTATTGATGTTTTACGTTCATATATTTCATATAACTCTTTAAATTTATCTTGGTCTACAAAAAATGATTCATATAAACCAGGTACATCATTAGGGTCAAAGAAAGTTATATTACCACCTTGGATTAATCTTTCATACATAAGTTTATTAAACTGAAATGCATAATCCATGTGACGCACTCTTGTTTCTTCAGTACCTTTATTATTTTTTAAGACAACTAAGTCTTCAAACTCATAATGCCAAATTGGTAAGTAAACTGTTGCCGCTCCTCCGCGTACACCTCCCTGTGAGCACGACTTAACAGCTGATTGAAAATACTTTAGGAATGGTATTAATCCTGTATGAACAACTGACCCATCACCAATTTTAGCACCAAGAGCTCTTATAGAACCAGCACCAATACCTATACCAGCTTTTTTACTTATATATCGAACAATAGAAGTAGCAGTAGCATTAATGCTATCAAGACTGTCTCCCGATTCAATAAGGACGCAAGAACTGAATTGTCGAGTCGGCGTTCTAACTCCTGCCATGATTGGCGTAGGTAGTGATATATAAAATTGAGATATCGCATCATAATAATCCTTAACATATTTTAATCTATTTTCTTTATATGAACTAAACAAAGTCATTGATATCATCATATAAAGTATTTGAGGTGTTTCAAATATTTGTTTTGTTCTTCTATCTTGAACTAAATATTTACCTCTAAATTGTTCCATACCAGCATAAGTAAATGTATCATCTCTTTCATGCTTTATGTAATTACCTAATTCAACTATTTCATCTTCGTTGTATAATTGAGTTATTTCTTTATCATATACACCTAACTCTATATTTCTTTCTATTATAAAAGTAAGTGGTGGTACTTGATATTCTCCATAAGCTTCTTTTCTCATTTTATAAGATATAAGACGAGCTGCTACGAATTGATAGTTGGGTGTATGTTCTGAAATTAATTCAGCTGCTGATTTGATTAAAAGCTCATGGATATCATAAGCTGCGATTTTATCATAAAGTTGTATATTTGCTTTAAGTTCTATTTCAGACATTGATACGCCTGATATATCTTCAACTGCCCATTCTAAAACTTTGTGAACTTTATCTAAGTCAAATGGTTTTATTGAACCATCTCGCTTAGTGACATTTATTGTATTTGTTCCATTCATTATAATATATATTATATCACAAATCCCGTGATTTGTAAAGGTTTATTTTATTTTTATTAACCGCGGATTTCTTCGATTGCTTCAGGTTTGGCTACTTCTATTCCAACTCCTTGGCCTTTGTCACCATTTGGCATAGTAACGCTCCTATAATATATAACGACTTCACCTAATTGTTTTATGTATCTTTTAATTTCTTGCATATCTTCAGCCATAACTTTATAGTCACCAACTGTTGTTGCAACAAATACTACTTCTCCACCATTTAATTCTTTCATGTCATCCATAAATCTATCTAGATATGTATAGCCTTCTGGCCAGTCTGGATTTTCTCTTTCTGATAAATCACATGCTTTAGGTCTTTTATCATCAACCTTTTTACATGGATTTGCTATTCTTGCTTCTGAAACAACATACCATTTAGGTGCTGTTAATTGGACCGAACGTGGTAAGTCCGGTTGCATAATTTCTATTTCTATTGGTTTAGATACTATATCTATTTTTTTAGTAGGTATTAAACTACAACCACTAATTATTAGGATTAGTGAGATTGTACAAAGCTTCTGTATCATCTTCAAGGCCCTCCATCACGGCTTCACTTGCATTATTAAATCTATTTTCAATTAGTCCAGGCTTTTTAGTAGCAAGTAAATCTAAATTATGCCTAGAGAATATCGCAAGATATTCAGCTTTTTCTTGTTCTATTTGAGCATTTACTCTACTCATATTTTGTAAAGCCTTACCTTGTCTTTCGTATGATTCTCTTAACGATTCTATTGCTGCAGTTTGGTCAGCAAGAGCTGTTTCAAGTTTTAAATTATTTTGTTGAAGGGTTTGATTCTCATTATATAAGTACCAACTTCCTAAACCTAATACTAATAGTATTCCTATAAGTGCTTGTTGCATTATGAATTCTCCGAAATATATTTTTTGATAGCACCAACAGTAGTTAAATGTTCTGCGTCATCATCAGGAATTTCTATTTCAAACTCCTCTTCAAATTCCATTATTAACTGTACAGTATCTAATGAATCTGCACCTAAATCTTCCATTAGGTTTTTGTTATCTGTGACCGCATCGATACTTATATCTAATTGGTCTGCTATAATTTTTTCAATCATTACTCATCCTCTATTTTATATCTTAAACCTTGCATACCTCTGATATGCACAGTTTTTTTATCATGTGTTCTAAATTTTAATTCTTTGAAATTTGATTTGATTATCTTACGTACGTGTGTATACACTTGGTCGTCACCATTGCCCCATTGATTATCGAATGATACATGAATTGTATATCTTATTGTCCAAAAACTGGATAACCAATACCAGAAGTTTTTAAGAAGTGTCCAATATTTAATAACAAAAGCTTTCATATTATAATTTTTCTATATCTACACCTAGAACATCTAATACTACTTTACGTATTTTTTTATCATCCGTTCCCCAATGCTTACTATATGAGTTAAATTTAATAGAATCTCTACTAATATCTACATCTCTACCATATACATCATATCCAGCCTTTTTAAATGCTTGTTCAACGTCATACCCGTATGCGCCATTTCGTAGTTTAAGTTCCATTCCACCAGGTCTCCAGTACCTAAAGTCATTTTTATCAAACTTATAAGCTTCACTTAATTCTTTTTTAAATTGATTAAACGTTTTCATCTAATTTGCTCCCTTTTAGCATTCTTTTATTTCTTCTATCTAGTATTCTTCTAATAAAGGCTTTACCTTCTTTAGTTCTACCATCGTAAATTCTTTTCTTATGTTTTTTATGAGCTGCTTTCCCCATTGCATCTGCTGGCATTGATACACCACCGCCGCCTACTGAATTTGCTGCAGCGTCTTCCCAAACTGCTTCGAATTCTTTAAATGTTCTTTTCATATTTTTTTCCCTTGAACAGTTTTTACAAATGCATCTAATGATTTTTTATCATCAGATTTTTTAATTAATTTATCAACATCAATATCTTTTTTCTTAATAAGCATATCCCAAGATTTTATAATTTTGGTTCCTGTTTTCTTACCCCATAAAGCCATTGTTAGGCCTCCTGCACTGATTGCACCTATACCAATAGTTTTAACAACTAGAGCAGCAGTATCTCCTGTCACTCCAAATAAAAATAAAATAGTTTTAAGAAGACCTGAAGTTAAAGTTATTGTTGTTTGAGGAAACCAATAAAATGCTAATATAAAAGGCAATAGTAATAAATTAGTAGGTTTAACTAAAAATTTTGCAGTAGATTTACTTAATTCAGCAGTTGTCACACCAGCTGCAATAGCTAATTTCTTAAGAAAAACATCAGAATCTTTAATATAGTCTCTAATATTTGCTTCTAAAATTGCTTCTTCAGCTAAATGTTGCTTAAATGTCATCATCTGCATATATCTCCATTACTTACGTAAAGTTCCTGATTTGTTTTAGAATGTTTCACTCTATAAATATTTATATTCTGAAACTTTCCAATTGGTGCTTGTAAATCTTTTACAACCACTCTTGTATTTTTTAATGCTATTACTTCTCCAGTTATAGGAGATGCAATATCTTCTGTT
>Ga0115013_10002537_pt1 | contig 10151 bp, 9 predicted proteins | sample SouAtlMetagenome_2_FD_88686 | JGI IMG/M metagenome (GOLD analysis project Ga0115013, IMG submission 88686) | Marine eukaryotic phytoplankton communities from Atlantic Ocean - South Atlantic ANT15 Metagenome | ecosystem: Environmental > Aquatic > Marine > Oceanic | place: South Atlantic Ocean... | reverse complement strand
ACCACATAGGGTCCGCCGGTTGGGATTTGTCGTTCCACCACATAGGACGCAACACGCCAAGGCACGCCTTGCTGCACGTCCAAGCGCAGCTGGTTGTCGTCGGGGGTGAAGGTCAACCACGGGGTGGTCGCGGCGGGTGGAAGGCCCACCAGCACCATGTCACTCATCAGGTGTATGGCCAAGGACCAAGCGTGGCTTTCCGTATCCAGGGCGGTCAGAACCGTTGTCGTGTCCAAGCCCATGAGCGCATCTGCAGTGGACGAGGTCCACAGCTCAGCGGGCGCCACGCCCGAACCGTCCATCGGTTGCCCCCAGAGCTCGTAGCGATAGGGCCCGGGGAAGGCCACGGTGTCCAATTCCGTGGGCGGAGACCAGCCCGCCAGCACAGATCCTGACGCTGAGGTGGTCAACACCGAAGCGCGCGTCATGACGGGCACGTCCTTGCGGATGCGGCCACACACCTCGTCGCTGGCCAGGGAAAGTGCCCCATCTCCGTAGCGGGTCACCACGCGGTAACAGTAGGTCACCCCAAAACTCAAGCCCGTGTCGTCCACCCACCCCACTTCGTCCAGCGATTCCACGGACCCCACCAAGGTGTATCCGGCCTCGGCCGGAATGCCCGTCTCGCACAAGGCCGGCTCCCAATCGGTCTCCTCATCTGCCGTGCGGCGATGCACCTCGTACCCGCCCAACACTTGGAGTGGATTGGTCAATTCATCCACACACTCGTTGGGCTGCCAAGTCACCGACATGTCGTAGCCCACAGGGTCCACGACCACCTGCGTCACGGGGGGTGAAATGACCATGATTTGGCGTGTTTCCAAATCCACCAAAGGGATGACGTTGCCCACGTCCTGGGCCTTGAACACCACTTGGTACGGTTGGGCGCGAACTTCCGCGCATTCGGGCGACCACGCGAACACACCATTGCCTGCACCTACCGAGGCAAACGAGGCCGGATTCGCCACTTCACTCAAGGCCCCGCCCACGGCGGACAGCGTCACAGCATCTCCATCCGGATCGGACGCAAACACGTTGAACGTGAACGATTCGCCAGCAAGCACGCAGGTGTCACTCATGGCGGCGATATCCGGGGGTTGGTTGGCGCACAATTGAACGTCGATCTGGAGGTCGCGCGTCACTTCGCCCACCTTCCGCAGGGTGCCGCCCACTTCTCGCCACTCTTCAATGCGAATGGCCACGTTGTATTCGCCTGCGATTTGTGGGGTATTCCATGTGACGTCCCCGGTGGCTTCATCGATGCTGAACACATCTGACACCGCGCTCACTTCATCGGGATAGATGTACGTGGGGATGAACTCGCCCCCAAAACCGCGGCTGGGCACAAGGCTGTACGTCAACACATCGCCGTCGGGATCGTGGGCAGCCGGGTTGTGAATCCACGTCTGGTTCAAGCACGCATTTTCCGTGGCGGGATTCAGCAACTGCACGCTGTTGTTGTTCCCCGCTTGGGGGTCGATGATGAGCAGAGACTGGATGGCAAAAGGCGTGTCGACCGATCCCGTCATGTTCAGCACCCCTTCGTTGCGGTTGGGGTCTTCCACGGTCAACGGATAAATGCCTGGCCCCCCGTAGGTGTGCGTGCCGCGGTAGACGTTTTTTTGGATGTCCCCGGGCATCGTGACAATGGGCAACTCCCGGGATAAACTGTCGAGCTGGTCCCCCACCTCATCCCCCCACGTCAAAAACAGCCACGGCCGATCCGCCAAAGCACTGGCCTTGGTGTAGGTGGTGATGACCACCTCGTAGGTCAAACCCTGAACGTGGGTGTAGGTGATTTCGCCGGCGCGGTTGTGGGTGGCTTGGGCGAATTGGGGGGCCACAAGGCAAGTCAACAACATGCAAAACCCTGCGAGAATGCGACGGCTGGGCATGAAAGGAAAGATGACCTTAGACATGGGAAGACCAAGGTACTCGTCGCTACCTTTGACCTCACCCCATGAGCCCTAAGAATTCCAAAATCAAGGTCGGCATTTCCTGCGGCGATCCCAACGGCATCGGATTGGAAGCCCTTGCCGACGCGTTGTCTGACGAGCGCAGCTTGTCGAGCATGGTCCCCGTGGTGTTTGCGCCTCGTGCCCTCGCTGAGGCGGCCTTTGAAAATGTGCCCTGGGGAGAAGTCGAGGATGCGGGAGCTGCGCCTTCAGGCCAAATCAACCTCGTGACTTTTGAGGCCGACGACTTCGAGCACAAGCCCGGCGAGGCTTCCAAAGAGGCGGGCGCCGTGGCCATGCAGAGCTTGGAAATGGCCGTGGGGCACCTCGCAAAAACCGCGGTGGACGTGCTTGTCACCGCGCCCATCAACAAAGACACCATCCGCCAAGCGGGCTTTTCGTTCCCGGGCCACACAGAATACTTGGCCAGTGAAGCCGGCGTGGATGAGGTGCTGATGTTGCTCTGCTGCGATGGATTGCGGATTGGCATGGTCACCGGTCATGTCGCCCTGAAAGACGTGGCCGCGGGCCTGAGCGGCGACCGCATTGGCACCAAGCTCCAACTTATGAATGACAGCCTCATTCGTGATTTTGGCCTCCCCTCCCCCCGCATTGCGGTGTTGGGATTGAATCCCCACGCCGGAGACAACGGCATGATGGGCGACGAAGAGAAGCGCATCATTGCCCCCGCCATTCTGCAAGCACAAGCCAAGGGCATCCAAGCCCACGGCCCCTATGCCGCCGACGGTTTCTTCGGCTCGGGCGCGTTCAAGAACTTCGACGGGGTCCTGGCCATGTATCACGACCAAGGCTTGGCTCCGTTCAAGGCTTTGAGCTTTGGACGCGGCGTGAATTTCACCGCGGGGCTTCCCGTTGTGCGAACCAGCCCAGACCACGGCACCGGGTTTGACATCGCCGGGCAGGGCACCGCGAACGGGGACTCGTTCCGAGAAGCCCTGCGTTTGGCCTGCGATGTTCGCCACCACCGGCTCGAGCATCGGGACTTTGCCTCCAACCCGTTGGAGATTGCCCCACCTAAGCCCGAGTACCGCTCGCGGCGCTGACCTGCAACGCGCCTTGCGCGAATTCGCCGCCTGAGGTTGGCAATTCCGACCTGATTCGCTACCTTTGCACTCCCCAAAAAAATGGAGGACATGGATTTGTTGGCAGATTACCGCATCCCTTTTGTGGGTTTGAAGCCTGGAAAACATGTATTCCACTTGCGTGTGGACCCGGAGTTCTTTGCTTGTTTCCCCCTTTCAGACGTGGATCAGGTCCTCGGTGAAGTCCTTGTGGAGTTGGACAAACTCGACACCACAATGACCCTCCGCATGACCTTGGCAGCAACAATGACGGCGCCTTGCGACCGTTGTTTGGACGACGTCAGTGTTTCCCTCGAGGGAAGCGACCGGGTGTCGATTCGCTTTGGCGACGAGACATCTTATGACGACGAGTTGTGGATTCTGGGTTCGAATGAATACCAATTGGACTTGGCCGATGCCATTTTTCAGCTGGTACATTTGGCCAAACCCAACCGAACCATCCATGAAAACGAAGACGACTGCGATTTGGACATGACCGAATGGCAAGACCCTTCCTCGGATGATGGAGACAACGCAGATGACATCGACCCACGCTGGGCAGCATTGAAAGGACTCGACAACTAACGCACCATGGCACATCCCAAAAGACGGCAAAGCAAAACGCGTACGCGCAAGCGCCGCACCCACGACTCGCTGACACCAGCCAACGTGAGCACATGCCCCACAACCGGCCAGCCTCACATGTTCCACCGCGCCCACTGGCACGAAGGAAAGCTCTACTACAAGGGCAAAGTGGTGATGGAGCGCGAAGAAGCGTAACATCAAGACACTTCGCATCGACCTGTCGGTCGATTGAAAAAGGACCCATCGGGTCCTTTTTTCTTGCCTCAACTTTTCCACGGATGACGTTGAAGACTCCCGTATTTCTGAGGCATCGCGCCTGAATGTGGCTTCTACCTTTGGCGCTTCACCACTATGCAAATGGCAGCTGCAATCACATGCGTCGCCGGGTATTTGCCCGAAGACAAACTCACCAACGCGGACCTCGAAAAGATGGTCGACACCTCTGATGAATGGATCCGCACCCGGACCGGCATCGAAGAACGTCGCATCCTGAAGGACCCCAACAAAGCCACGTCCGACATGGGTGCAGAGGCTGTAAAGTCCCTGTGTGCCAAGTCGGGTCTCGCCCCCACTGACATTGACCTCATCATCTGCGCCACGGTGACCCCCGACATGTTGTTCCCCTCCACGGCCAACCTCATTGGCCACAAGGTGGGGGCCACCAAAGCATGGGGATTTGACCTGAGTGCTGCTTGCAGCGGCTTTTTGTTTGCCCTGAAAACCGGCGCGCAATTCGTGGAAAACGGCTCGGCCAAAAACGTGGTCGTCGTGGGTACCGACAAGATGAGCTCCATCGTCGACTACACCGATCGGACCACCTGTGTGCTCTTCGGAGATGCAGCCGCCGCGGTGCTTCTTCAACAAGACGAAGGCGATTGTGGCATCATCGACAGCCAGTTGTACTCCGACGGTTCTGGAGGGGATTACCTCTGCATGCCCGCAGGGGGTTCCTTGCGTCCCGCCAGCCATGATACAGTGGATGCCAAGCAACACTTCATTTACCAAGACGGACAACCCGTATTCAAATCGGCCGTGACCAAAATGGCCGACGTGAGCTACGAAGTGATGCAGCGCAACAACTTGACTGCGGACGACGTGGCCTGGCTGGTGCCGCACCAAGCGAACCTCCGCATCATTGACGCCACACAGCGTCGCACCGGTCTTCCCCACGAGAAGGTCATGATCAACATTCACAAATACGGCAACACCACAGCCGCCACCATCCCACTCTGCCTTCACGACTGGGAATCGCAATTGAAGCGCGGTGACAACCTCATTTTGGCTGCCTTCGGCGGTGGCTTCACTTGGGGGTCGGTGTACGTCAAATGGGCCTACGACGGGAGCAAATGATGCCCGTTCATACCGCCTGACCTACCTTTCTCCCGCAAAAAAACCCTCCGACATGAAACTGACGGAAATCCAAGACCTCATCAAGTTTGTCGCCCGTGCCGGCGTCACTGAAGTGGAAATCGAACAAAAAGAGTTCAAGCTGACCATCAAGTCAGAGATGCCCAAGGGCCGTGGTAAAAAAGAGGAACAGGTCCTCCAGACCATTCAAGTTCCCGCCGCCATGCCTCAAATGGTTCAAGCCGCTCCGGTGGCCGCTGCACCTGTGGCTGCTCCCGCACCCGCTGCGCCTGCAGCGCCCGCAGCTGAAGACACGAGCAACCTCATCGAAATCAAGTCCCCCATGATTGGCACGTTCTACCGCCGCCCTTCCCCGGATAAGGACGCATTTGCCGAAGTGGGAGATGTCATCAAGCCAGGCGACACCGTCTGCGTCATTGAAGCCATGAAACTCTTCAATGAAATCGAATCTGAGGTGCAGGGCAAGATTGTCAAGGTCCTCGTGGACGACAACTCTCCTGTCGAGTACGACCAGCCTTTGTTCCTGGTCGACCCCTCTTGAACCGCGAACCCAAACTGATCCCATGTTCAAGAAAATCTTGATCGCCAACCGCGGCGAAATCGCGCTTCGCGTGATTCGCACCTGCCGTGAAATGGGCATTTCGACGGTGGCCGTATACTCGACTGCAGACCGCGACAGTTTGCACGTTCGCTTTGCGGACGAAGCCGTGTGCATCGGTCCTGCACCAAGCGCCCAGAGCTACCTCAACATCCCCAACATCATTGCGGCTGCGGAGATCACCAACGCTGACGCCATCCACCCGGGGTATGGCTTTTTGTCTGAGAACGCCAACTTCTCTCGCATTTGCGGAGAAAACGACATCAAATTCATCGGCGCAAGCCCCGAAATGATTGATGCCATGGGCGACAAGGCATCAGCCAAGGCCACCATGAAGGCTGCTGGTGTGCCGACCATCCCTGGAAGCGCAGGCATCCTCGCAGATTTCGAAGAAGCCAAAGCGTGCGCCCACGAGATCGGCTACCCCATCATGTTGAAAGCCACGGCCGGCGGCGGTGGAAAGGGCATGCAGGTCTGCAAGGACGACGAAGAACTTGCCGAAGGGTGGGAATCCACACGCCGTGAAGCAGGTGCCGCCTTCGGCAACGATGGCATGTACATGGAGAAGTTTGTGGTGGAACCCCGCCACATCGAAATCCAAATCGCGTCGGACTACCGCGGCAAGGCGTGCCACCTCAGCGAGCGCGACTGCTCCATCCAGCGTCGCCACCAAAAGCTCGTGGAAGAAACCCCTTCCCCCTACATGACGGACAAGCTTCGTGAAGCCATGGGAGAAGCGGCCATCAAGGCTGCCGAAGCGGTGAAGTACGAAGGCGTAGGCACCGTGGAATTCTTGGTGGACGCGAACCGTGATTTCTACTTCATGGAGATGAACACCCGAATTCAGGTGGAGCACACCATCACAGAAGAGGTCATCGACTACGATTTGATCAAAGAACAAATCAAGTTGGCTGCGCGCGAAAAAATCAGCGGCCGCAACCACTTCCCCAAGCTCCATAGCATCCAGTGCCGCATCAACGCGGAAGATCCCGATCGCAACTGGGCGCCAAGCCCAGGCCGCATCACGGACTACCACGCACCAGGCGGACACGGGGTTCGGGTGGATACCCACGCTTACGCGGGGTACATGATCCCCCCGCACTACGACAGCATGATCAGCAAGCTGATTGTGGTGGCCCAAACCCGCGAGGAGGCCATCACCAAGATGCAGCGCGCCCTGGACGAATACATCATCGAGGGCATCAAGACGACCATCCCTTTCCACCAACGGTTGATGAAGAACCAACGCTTCCGCGACGGCGACTTCACCACCAAGTTCTTGGAAGAGGAAAACGTCTGATCAATTCCCCTTGCGACAACCAAACGCCTGACTTCGGTCGGGCGTTTGTGTGTTCAGGAGGTTCGGATTTTCTTCAGCGTGGCCGTGGTGCTCTGTCCTGGCACGAGGGGCACCGCCACAGCGTGCCCGCCCCAAGCCTTCACTTCGGCACTGCCCACCATGTAACGAGGGTCGTTCTTGTCGGTGCACGCCGCGTCGTAATCGCCCCCTTTGACGAGGACATCAGGTTGGAGGCTGTTCACAAGGGCAAGCGGCGTGTCGTCTTCAAACACCACCACGGCATCCACACTGCGCAATGCAGCCAATACACGGGCGCGATTGCATTCCTCGTGAATAGGACGGTCCGCCCCTTTCCCCAATCGCCGAACGCTTGCGTCGGAATTGACGCCCACGACGAGTTTTTGGCCATGAGAAGCGGCCACTTCAAGCACTTCAACATGCCCCACGTGAAGCACGTCAAACACCCCGTTGGTGAACGCCACTTTCAAGCCTTGGGCCTTCCATGACTGCACCTCTTGCGCCACGGTGTCCAAGGTGTATGCTGCCTTCTCAGCCACGTTGCATGCGGTGGAGGAACAACATGAGGTAGCCCAAGCCACCTGTGAGGACAATCATCGCGGTTTGGGTCAACCAAACCACATTCGCCACGGCAAACCCCACGTCGCCAGAGAATCCGACGGCCGCGAATCCGAGGGAAACTGCCCAGTGGTAGGATCCGATGCCTCCGGGTGCAGGCAACACCATGCCAAATCCGCCGGCCACCATGACAAGCACCGCGTCGGTCAGTCCCAGGTCACTCACGGCGGGGATGGCCTTGAACAGCACATAGGACATCAGAAAGTACATCACCCAAATGAAGACGGTGTGGAACAAAAACACTCCGCGCTTCTCCATGGCAAGCACGCTTCGGATGCCTGTGCCGATGCCTTGAAGGAAGCCCGCCATTTTGCCCAGCAGTCCCGAGCGTCCCTGCTGCTGAGAGATCCACCACAGAGCAACGCAACCCGCGAGACCTGCAACACCCGCCCCCATCAAGGTGGGCATCGCAGGCAGCTGGGCCTCTTGCATCAACGCCAAAAAGGCGTCGAGGTTGGTCAAAAGAGCAAAGGCCACAAGCCCAAACAACATCAGGAAATCCACCACACGTTCCGTGATGACCGTTCCGAGCAGTTGGTTGACGGGGATGTCGTCGGTTTGGTTCAAGGCTGCACACCTCGCCACCTCGCCTGAACGAGGCACAAACGAATTGGCGAAATAGGAAAAGGCCACCGCGTGCACACTGCGCGCCGGAGACGGATGGTGGCCCATGGGGGCGAGCAAAAGGTTCCAACGAAGGCCACGCGAGACGATGGCGAGGTAACCCATGACAAACGACGCCGCTATGCCCCACCATTGGGCGGAGCGCATGTCGCGCTTCAACGCTTCAGGATCTTCCACGCCCTGCATGGCCAGCCAGAACAAGCCGAGGCCGAGGCCAAAGAACACCAGTGTGGTCAATCCCTTGCGCAACGTCATGTCAATCGGTTTGTCTCGGTGTCAGGGAACAGGACGGTGGGCTTGAACGTTTGGGCTTCTTCCACGGTCATCATGCCGTAGGCGATGACGATGACCACATCTCCGGGCTGCACACGACGGGCCGCAGGACCGTTCAAGCAAACCTGGCCGGTGCCACGCTCACCCGTGATGACGTACGTCTCGATGCGTTCGCCGTTGTTGATGTTGACGATTTGGACACGTTCTCCCTCCACAAGTCCGGCAGCCTCGATGAGATCGGGATCGAGGGAAATGCTGCCGATGTAATTCAAATCCGCCTGTGTGACCGTGAGACGGTGCAGCTTGGCGCGCATGACGTTGATGAGCATGGCGTGAAATTACTGCAAGGAACGGACCCAACGCACCTCGACGCGGCGGTTTTGGGCCGGGTCGTTGCCAAGCGGCTCTGCGCTTCCCAACGCCTCAACCTCCACGCGTTCTTGCGGCCATTTCGCGAGGGATTGCAATTGCGTCGCCACGAATTCCGCGCGGGCCAGGCTCAAGGCGGCGTTCACATCGTCCGTACCTGACGCATCGGTGTGACCCGTCACGCGAAGGATGCCCCGGTCTGAGTGCCCTTGAAGTCCTTGGGCCCAACCCTGAAAAACCTGCCAAGATTCCGCGGTTGGCGTCGGCAAACCGCGCTCATAGCTCAGGATCGCCAGGGTCGATATGGGCCAATCGCTCCCATCCAGGGCTCCCAGATTTTGGAGGGCGACCACCGCATCCAAGGGCAACAGCACAAAGGCAAAGCCATTTTCTGAATTCAAGGCGTACCGTCGAACCACCCGCCCCTCGGGAGAGGTGATTTCAGCAATCGCTGTGATGCCGGCACCGCCGCCTTCCCACTCAAACGTCCATGCTTGACCCGAAGGCAGGCCTCGAAGGGAAACACAACCGCGCTCGTCGAGCGTCATGGTGCGCATCTTCGCACGCGACTCCACCTCCCGCACCGTCACTTGCCCAGCTGCTCCACCCATGCATAAGGTCCAACCTTCTGCCAAGGGACGCTCAGGTTCGGGCCAAGCTACGCGGACCACCTCCATCGCTTGATCCTCGGAGAGGCGGCGGGCCACCCATGTGAACCCCGGCCCCACCGTCACTGCAGAAAGAACTTCGCCTGGCACCTCAATCGGATGAGACTCGGCCCTCAAATACTGAAGCGCGGCCCGGGCTTGAAACAGCTGGAAGGTGCCGCTTCGGTTGGACGCGAAGAAGATGTCTTGGCCTTGCCATTGCGGGAACACATCGTCAGCTGCTGAATTCAACCCGTCGAGGGGAAGCGGAGAAGACCACATGTCGCGGCCGCCAGGCACACGGCTTGGGGTTCGGTGGGACAAAAACACATCGAAATCTCCGCCGTGTCTCCGGGCTGAAATGAGCGCCTTGCGGCCGCGCGGATGCATGGCCACATGTTGGATGTCCTGAAGTTCTTCCCATGCCTGTACGTTGCGCGGACGCAACTGCTCTCGAGACATCTCCCCGCCAGTGCGCGGCGCCGAATGCACCGTCCACGTTTCGCGCAGGGCCTGATCCAACGTCACCCGAGGCCGCGACACGCCAAGGTACACGCGGTCCGAATCCGATCCGAGGACCACCACGTGGCCTTCGTCCGACCATCCCTTCTCCGGGACAGCCTGCGCGTCAGCACGCAGCGCCGTGACGAGCACCAAGGCTGCAGTGAGCCACGTCAGGACTGGGCCTCGCGCCATAGGGTTTGGGCTTGTTGT
>Ga0115013_10002536_pt1 | contig 10151 bp, 6 predicted proteins | sample SouAtlMetagenome_2_FD_88686 | JGI IMG/M metagenome (GOLD analysis project Ga0115013, IMG submission 88686) | Marine eukaryotic phytoplankton communities from Atlantic Ocean - South Atlantic ANT15 Metagenome | ecosystem: Environmental > Aquatic > Marine > Oceanic | place: South Atlantic Ocean... | reverse complement strand
TCCTTCTTATGATGCTATACGAAAAGCCCTGAAAATTGCAAATGATTTTGAATACAATTTGTTGAGTTCTTCCTTGAAAGCTACTGTGGAATACGATTCCGAAACTTCGAACCAAGGAAAAGAAGAGTCATATAATGCGTCAACAAAGCAAAACCTTTCCTTATCAATACAAGACATTGATGTTCAGTCAATTCTGAAGGAACCAAAGCTCTTTGAAAGTGCCAGTAACTACTTGGAATTTAAACCTACCATCATTGGATCGGTAGCCAATTCTGTAATTGCTGTACGGAATCCAACGGGGGTTCCGGTTAGAATTCGCATAGGTATTGTACACATGAATTTATCTGATAGAAACAAACTACGGGGTTCTGGTGACAACTCGCACTCTTATTCTGATGATGAACGTCTATTAGAAAACATACAAAATCCTTACGTACAGAGCGGCTTAAACAATATCCCAACAAACGAAAGTGCATCACACTCGTGGTGGGAAAGCAACGGTTCGTTCTTTATTGCCAACGAACAAGGCGATGTCATTCGTTCACATAGTAATATATCAGTGACAGGTGGGGGTGGAACCACGAGTATCAGTTTGGTGAACCCATCACTGAATGCTCAAGTTGGATTCTTGGTTGGTTGTGGGAAAAGATGTGGATTGAGGGATACTAGTGCCGATTTGAGCAATCCTATATCAAGTAGTCCTATTGGAGCATCTGCTGCTTCTGGAATCATTCTTAAAGGCAATTTTCGTTACAATTCCCCAGAATCGAACGATAAGCAGTCCGAAGAACCTATAATTTTAGCTGGTGGTACGTCTGTATCCATTGATAATGGACCATCTGCCTTTGCTATTCCTTTTCATGCGTTGGATGAAATCGTCATCCCACCATTTGGGAAGGGAACTTTGGGTCCAATATATTTTAGACCACCTGGGCGCTACAAAACTATAGGGTGCGATGTCGCGAAACAGAGTGGTGCTAGGTTAGAAAGGAAGAAAAAAGCTCTATGCAAGTCTCAAAGTTTTGATTCGGTGCTTTATCTTGAAAACTCTCTGACAGGAATCGAGGAAGTAGAGTTGCGTGGAAAAAGCGCATGGGATCATTTATATTTTCTCGACCCTCCACCAAAAGAAGGAGAAGATGCATTTGGTGATATTGAATTTCGTGATGGCATGCCTACTCTTGTATTTTCTGGTACAAGCAATACTTTTATTGATACTGTAACGAAACATTCACTTTTTGGAAAACGAACTCAACGCTTGTCAGTAGTGAAAGAAATTATTCTGCAGAACGGCGGTGATACGCCATCCGAAATTATAGCTATATCGATCTTTGGGACAGGCACTCATGGCAAAAGGGGAGGGCCATGTTCACACGGCTCTTTCAAACTTCTCAATTGTTGGGAAGCAGCCATGCCGACTAATGCAAATATTGATTTGGTTAATGCGAATGTTCATTCGGGATTCGTTTTGAAACCGGGAACAAATCGGTCTATATTCGTGGAACATGTTCCTGATTGTAGGACGAGGAATGAGTTTGTTACTTTGCATGTCAAATTAAAGGATGGTAGCTCAAATATAATATCGAACCCAAGACGTTCGAGAACTAGAAGAACTGAGAATCAATTTGGAAGGAAACAGATAAGCATGCTCCTAGGATACGAGATGGATGCTTCCTCTTTTTCTCGATGCATGCCTGTTGACACGAGATTGGCGAGTTCAGTGATTCATACAGATTTGGCAAATATGAACCTTGCAAATTATTCTTCTAGAGTCGAATCAAAATCTTTTGGTAATAGTCAAGAAGAAAGTTCCGTCTTACTATTCCAAATTTTCCTATTTTCGGCAGCGGCGTTGGTATTGTGTTATGCCTTGCGCGCTAGATTTCATGCTATACTGGCGATGCTACAGAAAATCCAAGGAGAACCTACTAAGAACGATCGTAATTGGAACGCGGCATTTAGATGTTTAGCGAGATCACACCCAACTTCCGCAGAACTTCAGACAATGAGCCGCGAGCAGATGCGTCAAGATGTGATGGGTCGCTACAAAGCAAAAGGGAATGCACCTTCGTCTTCGTTGAATTATGCAAACGGTTTCTCGCGAGATCGACGAACGACAATATCAAAAACTCTACGCCACAGAGCCGGAAAAGAAGGAAGTGCTGGAAATGAAAGAACTCGCCCTTTCAGCGAAGCACTTTTTCATGACACTTCAGTAACAGATGATTCATCGTTGCGTATTCATTTCCCCGTTGGATTAGGATGGCGAACTGCGTATTCACGTGGGCTGATAAAAGACAATTCTTTACAATTTAATTCTTTCGACTCGCGTACCCGAAACTTACTACGTAGGAGAGCCGAACTAGCCTTCGAAAACGACAAAAAGAATGAGAAAGAAGAGAAAAACCAGGAGTCGCAAGTAAGCGTAAAATTGCAGAGCAGCAGAAGTGATTTAAAGCCAAAGCCTTCTCCTCCCTTTATTAATCCCGATGAATCCAATGGAACAAATAATGAAGTGGACAAAAATGAAGCTATAGAAACTAAGAGCACTATTGCAAAAACCAAAACTGAAGAAACAAAATCAAACAATGATGAAATCAACGATCCGACTGGCAATGAATGGAATAAAAAGAGCAAGACAACTTCAGGTCGAAGAGTAGCTCAGGTACGAAAGGGGGTTGGAATTGCAGTATCGACTGAGCGCAAAGAGACTTCAAGAAAGCAAGAAAATAGAGCAGAGAAGAGCATTAAACCAAATGATATTAATGCAATTAAATCTAAAAAGAATGCAAATTCAAGTGAGGTATCGAAAAGAATCCAAAATTCCAGAAATAATCAGCATAAAACAAGTGAAAACCAGGATTTGAATAAAATACCCAAAAATGCACAATGGGGACAAGGTCAAAAAGTAGGGGTGCCAGCTAAATCCACTCCTTCGCCGAAAGGAAGCTCAGTGAATGCGTGGCAAGGAGGGCGCCAGAAGCTCAGTACGAAAACACTTCCGAAGAAAGATACCACTGTAGCTGAGAAGAAATCCAAAGGTAAAGATAAGAACAAGAAGAAGACAACAAAACAAAGTGCTCAGGGCGAGAAATCGGCTGTGAATTCTACAAACCAAACTTCATTAGTTTCCGAGACATCAAAGGAAGCTGAAACTGTGGTATCTGGCACGAAACCTCAACCTGTGCTAAGCCCCCCTCCTGGTTTTGGGGCGCCTCAAACAAATACTCCTGTATCCCCTAGTGCCATTACACGCTTGCACCCTGTATCGAGTACTGATAGTCAGCTATCTCTCGACACAATGTTGCACCAAACACGAACGGGAAGCTCTAATGAGGCCGACCTTTCCCTTGGTGTTGCGTCGCAAGCTTCAGCTGCTCAATTGGCCTTTCCACATGCCAATGATGGTGCGAACGATCTATTGTTTAAAGGCAGCATGTTGGAATCCAAACCTTCACCCAAAGTGCGAGGATTCAATATTTCAGATGTTGGAGTGTCATCTGAAAATTCTACAGCTCTTGCATCGTCGGGAGATCAGCCATGGCTCCCTCCATTGATTAACGAAGATTCAGAGTTGGTCGAGCAACCATGGCTTCCTGCACTACGCAACGAAGATGCCGAAAGTGCATTCGATGTAATGGATTTTCTAGATGGTATTCTACAGGATGGTTCTAATTCTAATACTGAAGTAGAATCAACTTTAGATGTAGAACCTTCTATTCCTGGTACACCCAGAAGAATGGTGATGGAATCAGCAGGAAACACCTCTTCTACACCAGTATCGGCTAATCCTTGGGCGAAAGAATCTCGAGCAGCTGCGTACGGAATTTCCTTCGATGACGATGAAAACAAAAATGCGAAAAGTTCTGCGCCGGGACTAGAGGAAATACTGAACAGATCGTCGATTGACACAGCTATACCTGGAAATCTTGGAGGCAATGCCAACATGCTAACGCCAGCGACTTTTTTCAATGATAAAGAAGACAATGATCTCGCTGTCGAAGAGGATGACAAAGAAATATCGTTCTATGCAGGCTTGTTAGACGAATAAGCTATATTTATCTATTTCTGATTTGGCCAAACTAATTTAAAACAAATTGTAAGGAATTGTCAAAGCTCTTTCTGACTACTTCGTATATTGGCAGTCAAAAGCTTGCAACGTTTTTTGAATAATGTTGGAACAAAACCTAGAAATCACTTGATTAATACTTCATAACCATCTCTAATAGCTAGAGTACTGTCGCAGTACTAATAATCATAGTAAAGTCTGTTTCTCATCTGAGCCTTGTCGTGCGTTTCATTTCTGCTCCACTTGGGGATCTCAATGATGACCTCATACATATGATGTTTGATGATTTTGACCGGCGATTCCAGAAGTTGTGGACGAAAACATTTAAAAAAAGACATTTTTGCTATGACACTTGACTCTACCACAGCATATATTATTGACACGTAATTTCAGTACTTGGTTTGACGATTGAACGTTGGGCGAGAATTCCCACCTTCTTTCATTCGGAAGGCATAATCAAATCGAACTCATGAAAATCGTCGAGTCTTGGATCAAAAAACAAATGGCCCGCGACGCAAAAAAGAGTCATAACGTCATAACAAATCTCATCCTCCGAAAGAACGATTTGGATAAACCACTTGACGAAGTCCCCAACCACCAAGTATATATCGCTCCTCTCTTAAGTTGGTAAATAAACTATTACTTGAGCCATTGCCACCTCATTCACCACCAATTAAGTGCACATGAAGTGCTTGCACTAGCAACGACAAAGAACTGCAAACGAAACAGTAGCGATGGGTAATGATGACGACGACGGCGGACTTTCCGCCATGATGGCACGAAACGTGACTGCAACCACTTCGCGACCATCCCGAGGACGGGAATCTGGGAAAGGAGGCGGCAGTAGAAGTTCGAGTAGGTCTCGATCACGATCACGATCATCTTCCGTTCTTCGCAAACTCAAACTTATCAAAAAGAAGGATAGTGTCCCGGCTACCCCTACTCGAAGTAAAAGTCGGGACTGCGATAGAAGTGTTGCCAGTCGCAAAAGTGTAAAAAGTACAAAGTCTAAAGGGCAAAATCAAGTAAGAGGAAGTCTACGAAAGTTTCGAGTAAAACTTCAACCAAACCTTCACCTCCTGAAGCATCGACAATAAATGGTACGGGCGATGGAAGCATAGGCAGCGGAAGTAAGGAGGAACGAAAGAAAACAAAGAAGAAATCAAAAAAGATTAAACGGATTCGAAAGCCAGGAAACGACGAAAATGATAGTGGAACTGATGAGTATACAACTATATCGAAGCAGAGCACCAGAAGCACAAAGAGCACCAAAAGCACAAAGAGCACGAAGAGCTCCAGAAGTACCAGGAGTTCTGATAGCGGCTTTCGCCCGAAACCAAGAAAAAATATTAAAAACAGAGTGTCGAAACAATACAAAGAGACGTCGTCGAGAGTTGAAGCAATTCGTGAACCAATTTTGTCAAATGAAGGAGTAATTATCAAAGACGAGATGGATAATCTATTTCCATTACCTCAAGCACCGGGAAGCAATGGAAGGAAAGCAGCACGAAGGGCGTCAACCGGCAAATCCGGCAAATCTAATGGTACAGAAAGCAGAGTCAACGGTGACGCTGATGATGTTAGGCATAAGCGGCATTCAACGAAATCGATGGGACCTCAGTCTCAAAAAAGCCTGGGTAGTGTCGGTGGAAGTTCTACCGGCTATGGCATAATGACCAATAAGGCAGCAGAAGAGCAAGCAGAAGCTGCCTTGAACCGAGTGGCTGCCATGGAAATGAACAGTAATTCTGGTGAAAGTGAAGCATCAGTAAGTGAGAGGCAATTTAGTCGACGGTTCAGCAATAGCAGTAGCAGAAGCAAAGATCAGTATCAACGTTTACATCGAGACAGTGGCTTAACGAGCATGACGAGTGTCAACGACAACGACGACGATACGAGGAGCTACAGTAGTCGTAGAAGCCAAAGTAATAAAACGGCTATGTCCGCTATGCATAAACGATTGGATGAATACAAGGCAGAAACAGAGAATTTGCAAAAACGACTGTATGAAGCACTTGCAGAAGTTGAACAAAGTAATATGAACCTGAGACGCGAGAAAGAGCGTGCAGATAGCGTCGAAGGGAATGTGTCTAGCATGAAATCCGAGTTAGAAAAGATCCAAGAAGAGAAATCTTTTCTTATTGAATCTGTTCGCGACATGGAGGCAGAATTTGTCAAGAAGGATGAACGTGTTGAAAAATTGCAAGAAGTTGTAGAGACACAATTGGACACGGTCGAATTTTTGGAGGATAAGTTGAATAAAACTGAAGAAGAACTTGTTTTGATGGAAGACGAGATAAGCGAATTGATTGATGTTGTTGAAGAAAAAAATAAATCAGAAGATCAACTCAATCAAGTGAAATCAAAAAGGCAAGGACGAGTAGCCCAGATGGTTTCTATGCGAGAGGATATGATCACTAAAAAAGAGTCTATTAGGATGGGAAAAGAGGAATCACGACGATTATTAGATGGTCAAAATTCGACTGATCGACCTCGAGTGAATAATGTGATGCCTACTGTCAATGAAACTAAATACGATGACACTGAACTGAAAAATCGAGAAGCTAAGCTTAGAGCCAGCCAGGAAGAGTGTGATAAAAGAGAGCAACGCTTAGATACTTGGGAAAAGGAGCTCTTCGACTTGGAAGATCAACTGAAGAAAGAAAATGAAAAAGTTAATGTGGTGAATGAAGAGGCGACGATAATAAATACTGAACAAGAAGCGCTGATCACCTCACTTAAAAAGGAAAAGGAAAGCCTTCGTAAAATTAAAATCGACAGCCAATCGAAATTGAAGAAGCTAGAATTTGAGAATGAAGATCTTCGTGGAAAACTTGATCGTGTGACGAAGATGATGACCGAGACTAGCAGAGCACTTCCTGCTAGAAGTAGTGAACTAACAGATGCTCTGGCTCTTGTTGAAGAGAAAAAGAAAGTTATCGAGAATCTCGAGGAGAAGGTTAAGAAGTTAGGTGAAAGGGATAAAAATGAGGAGGAAGGTAAAGATCTTCTGATCAGAGAATTACAAAATCAGTTGGTGAATACAAAGAAGGAAGCAAATTCTCTCAGTTCGGGCACTTATGTCACCAGACTAAAGCTTGAGATCAAGAAATTGAGACAAAATGTTCTAGACCTGAAGAAACGAGTGAAAGACGCAGAAACTACTGCGAGATCCAATATGCAGAAAAAGGATGATTCTATGAAATTGCTCGAGAAACAAATGCAAAAGTTGAAAATTGAGTTGGAGCGACGAGAAAAACGTGAGAAAAATCTAGGAACCGATCAACAAGTTACCGACAGCGATCTGCAAAATCATATCGAAGATTTGGAGGATGAAATATCTCATTGGAAGTCTACAAATGCTGACTTAGAGAACGAAATAGAGACTCTAAGATCAGGAGCCCAGGACCACAATGACGTCTATCTAAGCGATGACGACATAGAAGACGACGACTGTTCAATTGGTTCTTTGGCTAGCGTCAATTCGAGAATGTCTTTGAGTGTTTCGCATGAAGATAATTTCTTACTTACAGACTCATCAACTCACAGCGTTAGTAGCGCATTAGAGGAAGTATCAGCGACTCCGAACAGAGCAATACGAACAGTGAGAAATCTTTGGTCCAATATGAGAAATGGACCGGAACCTCCAAACACAAATCAAGCCTTTCCTTACGGCCCTGGAAGTCTCTATGACTGAAAACTTGGCAAGATTGATTCTTTCTCTGATAGGCGGCTATTTTTACTCTTACAAGATGTCAGTATTGGCTGATTCGTTTCTGTATTTCTTCAAATATCCATTTTTACTTAGCATTATTACAAAGAAACCACAACGAATGAGATACAGGGAATTTGATGTCACGAATAATGTTAATTTGAAAGAATACCCATCATAATTATTGCACTTCTATTTTCATTTAATTTATTTTTGGAGACTATTCATTGGCAGGGCTAGCCTGCCAAGGGCAAGGGTAGTCGAACAAGTCCATGTACTATGTACGGATTGTTCATGGCTTAAGTAGAACCAACTCTACGATATTTCAAGTTTTCATTGCCATTTAATCTCTTCACGGCTTTCATTCACTTCAGTCCCGCCCTCACCCAGAGCCGCTGGCAACTCCTCAATGCTTGCCCGGCTCTTACAACGGACTTCCATTATTCCGTTAGGTCGGGCCAGTCAAGCAGCAGGGCCTTGCGGCGGCTCTGGGTGAGGGGACGAATGAATTAAATACAGTTGTTTTTGTCTGTTTTAGCTTTGTTGCCGCGAGATCAATGTCGTGATACTCAACAAGGCATCACGAAAAACCAATTCGTGCGGAGCCTGGCACTTGAATTCGTCAATACTTTCGTTGCCAAAAGAAATGGAGGGGTAGCCGAAACATGTCTTCTTCAAGAATCCGCTGCGGGCCCGTGCTATTATCGAGGAGTTTTTTGTGGCGGTAGACATGCTGAAGTCATATGTAATACGGAGAATAAATTAATACATATCTTAACAATTAGAAACTATTATGAATTTAGCTGTGCCTGCTTCGTGAATATACGTTCTACTTCTTGCCTTTTTTCTTCCCAGCCTTGGCCTTCTTTCCCTTCTTAGCACCCTTCTTCGTAGTCTTTGAGGAGCCTGAACCAAAGCCTGAATCACATCCAATCACGCAGGCATTTGGACCAAACGAATAGTTGCAGTAAGCCTCGTCTGGCTGGCCATCATTGTCACAAACCGTACCCTGTTGATCGAAATGTGGAGCATCAGGGATGCAGCAATCGTCACAATCAATCACCTCACAGTCATCCCACGAATCCAGGCTCATTGACATCATCATCCTATCAGCGTGGAAGAATAGCTCGATGGTAGCATCCTGTTCTGACGTGGAAGCCACTGTTGCTGTCACTAGCACGGCCGCAGAGAAAATGATTTTGAATAGAGAAGAATGATTAACGAACATTTTGGCGCTATACCTTGTTTGTATTGTGAAATATGTCAAAGCGGAGAAGAGAAAGGGGAAAAAAGTGTCTTTACGGTAAGACGCGTTGTGTGGAAATTGGAAAGTTAATGAGCATCATAACTTTGCGGGAAAAACTACTTCTAAAACGCGGGAGAAGATGGAATACTCCGAGGAAGTATTTCATTTTGATTACTAGTAAGTATTTTTGTCGAGGCTGGCCGAAAATGAAAATCCGATCTTCTCAACCATAAGTAAAGTCCGATTATGGAATTGCTTAGGGCGCGATTTTGATTGGGGGTTCTCTTTTGATCTTCTCAACCATAAGTAAAGTCCGATTATGGAATTGCTTAGGGCGCTTTTTAATCACATTGCTTTTGTCCGGTTCTCTCTCGCCGAAAAATGACGGGTTCTCAAGAAGTTTCAACGATTATGGAATGCTCGATTTGGTTCTTTTTAAATCACTTCTCTTAACTGAGCATGTGTTCCGTCAGAATAACATAAGTAAAGTCCGATTATTTTCGTCGACTCTCGCCGAAAAATGACGGATTCTCAAAAGTTTCAAAAGTAATGGAATGCTCGATTTGGTTCTTTTGGCTCCGCGTGTCTGGTGTGTAAAAGTAAATGACCAGCCATTTTTGTCGTGCTCTTCCAAAATTATTACTCCGAAGTCATGCGATCTCATCACTATTGCAACCAAATACTTACTAGTCGTTTGTGAGAGAGCAGAAAACAGTATCTCTTCATTCGACTCGACATCTTTTTTGTTGTAACACATTCGATCGATCGATCTAAAGTATTTTTTGGACTGACCGACCTTTGACTTGTTCTTTTTATTAACTGCATCGTGACTGGGGAATCAAGAAAATATCAATAGGAACGGAGGTTGGCAAAGTACTTGGCACTTGGAACTCCAGAGGGCATTTAACTTGGGCAAACACTCAGAATCACATCAGGAACACCAACAGTAGTCTCAAATTGTCTCGGTTCCTACACTCTTCAAGGAACTACCACCACAGTGCACTGGACAAGCACAAACGCTTGGATAACCACTTGGTAAAACACTAGGAACATTTCAAGTATGGTCAGAGCAACTGCTTCTTTCATTCCTTTCTTTTGGTTGCTTCTCTTACTTTTGAAACTTT
>Ga0115013_10002534_pt1 | contig 10153 bp, 10 predicted proteins | sample SouAtlMetagenome_2_FD_88686 | JGI IMG/M metagenome (GOLD analysis project Ga0115013, IMG submission 88686) | Marine eukaryotic phytoplankton communities from Atlantic Ocean - South Atlantic ANT15 Metagenome | ecosystem: Environmental > Aquatic > Marine > Oceanic | place: South Atlantic Ocean... | reverse complement strand
TTATGATTTTTTTTGCTCTTTCCCTTGACTGAACAACAACATTTTGGTCTTCGGCACGGTTGGTGAACTGTAACTCTAAAAGACCACTCTGTTTTGTGCCCATCATATTTCCTGGACCCCTCATTTTTAGATCAGTATTAGCAATCCTGAACCCATCATTTGTTCTTACCATAGCTTTCATCCTTTCCTTTGACTCTCCTGAAATTGTATATTTAGTCATCAACACACAGTAAGATTGTGCGTTGCCCCTCCCAACCCTACCCCTGAGTTGGTGTAGTTGTGACAAACCAAACCTTTCAGCGCTTTCAATTATTATAACAGATGCGTTTGGAACATCTACCCCAACTTCAATTACAGTAGTAGAAACCAAAATTTTAGATTTACCCTCAACAAACCTTTTCATTTCATACTCTTTGTTTTCTGATTTCATTCGACCATGAAGAACACCTATTTGGGTGTTTGGAAAATACCTTTTTAAACTCTCGTAACCATCCATTAGATCTTTATAATCTTTGGTTTCAGACTCTTCAATTAATGGGTACACAATATACACCTGCTCCCCTTTGTTTATTTTTTCTTTTATAAACCCAAAAACCTTTAATCTAGAGTTGTCAAACCTATGTGAGGTAATTATTTTTTTTCTTCCCAATGGCAGCTCATCAATTACAGAAACATCTAAGTCACCATATAAGGTTAGCGCCAATGTCCTTGGAATTGGCGTTGCGGTCATTACCAAAACATGTGGATAGTATTCACTCTTTTTGGACCATAGTTTTGCTCTTTGGGCAACACCAAACTTGTGTTGCTCATCTATTATAACTAAACCCAACTTCTTGAAGACTACTGACTTTTGAATTAAAGCGTGGGTGCCTATAAGAACATCTATAGTGCCTTTTGAAAGATTTTCTAACACAACCTCCCTCTCTTTCTTTTTTGTCGATCCGGTTAGCACACGTACATTAACATTGATTTTTTTTGCGTTGTTGTTAATACTATTGAAATGTTGTTCTGCCAACACTTCTGTTGGGGCCATAAACGCAACCTGACAACCGTGGTCAATTCCTGCTAACATGCATAAAAAAGCGACAATAGTTTTTCCACTTCCAACATCACCCTGAATTAACCTATTCATTTGCTTTCCCTTTGACATGTTTTCATAACACTCTCTTAAAACCTTTTTTTGTGCACCAGTAAGTTCGAAAGGTAAATGTTCTTTGTAGAACTTATTTATGAGTTTGTTTTTTTTGAATACATATCCTGGGAATGAAGATATTTTTGATTCTTTTAGCTGAAGAATTTGTAGCTGAAGAAAAAAAAGCTCCTCAAACTTTAATCTTTTTATAGCTTCTTTTACATGTGCATAAGTTTCAGGAAGGTGCATATTAACAATTGCACTGCTTTTTGAGGAAAGCTTACAATCAGCTATAATTTTGTGTGGCAAGTTTTCTTTGATGTGTGGTCTTGTTTTGGTAACAACCTGTCCTATTATTTTATTAAAAAAACGGTTGTTAATAAACTTTCTTTTAAGGTTTTCATTAGATGGATAAACAGGCCTTAACCCCATTGGCATTGTGTTTTTGTCTCCAAACTCAGGATGGAAGAATGATGCTTTCTTTTTAGCCACCTTTGCCTTTCCAAATATTAAGTATTTTTTTCCTATTATAATCTTATCCTCAACCCACTCTATACCTTTCATCCAAACCAACTCTGCATAACCGGAAGAATCTTTAACCGATGCTTTTAGGGATTTTCCTTTATATTTTCCCACCTTTTTTTTGTTAACAACCTGCACCTCATATAGAGCTGAGTTTGTGTCATCATTAATTTCAGATAGTTTTTTAATTTCAGACCGGTCCTCATACCTAAACGGGAAAAAACCCAGCATGTCTTGTAAAACCCTAATGCCAAGTTCTTTATTTAGCACTAAAGCTTTATTAGGACCAACACCTTTTATAAACTCAATCTTCTGAATTAAAGGGTTTTCAGTCATGCCAAGTAAGTGTGTTTAAAATTTGATTAACATCTTCCTTTAAATAATTTATAACCGGAAATATTGAGTCGTTCTCTATTGGGACATCAAGGTATAGAGCAGCCCTCAGAAAATTTTTAGTGCTGTCAGTTGTAATGAATTGATAAGGAGACGCAACAGCCCCTTTGATTTCAAAAATTATTCCCTGTTTTTTTTTTGATGTAACAACCTTCCTCTCTAGAATAGACTCAGCTTTAATTTGGTGCCTACCTATTAACCTATAAGACTCTTCAATAAATGTATTTAAGTCAGATTCTGTTTCTATTTCTTTATACGTTATTAATATTTCTGCTTTTAGCTTTTTATACTTTATTGTAACCCAAGGCAACTCCTTATCAAAATAATGATTAGCTAAGGTGTTTTTTTTAAACAAATAAACATCTTTAACATTTAGGTTTTCATAGTTTTTTTCAGGAAAAGAAATATAATTAAACCCTCTAGGCTTAGGTTTATAGGTTGTGTTACAAGAAACCAACAAAACAAACCAAATAAGATAAAAACTAACCTTTTTTCTTTTTAAAAACTCTGACACGTTTTATTCTTTTTTTATCAACAGACATAATTGTAAAAATAAACTTATCATATTTAATTTTATCCCCAACACTTGGTATTTTAGAGTTTAACTCTAAAATAAGACCACCAAGAGACTCGCTCTCCCCTTTAGATATATTAAAAAAATCTTTGTGAATATTCATCACTTTACACAAGTCGTTTAGCGATGTTTTTCCATCAAAAAGAAAGGTGCTATTATCAATTTTTTTATAGTAAAAATCATCTTCAAAATCAAACTCATCTTTTATGTCACCAACTATTTCTTCAATTATATCTTCTAGCGTTATAAGGCCAGAAACACCCCCATATTCATCTATTACCAAAGAAAGGTGTACTCTTTTTTCTTGAAAATCCTTAAACAACACATCTATGTTTTTGTTTTCGGGTACAAAAAATGCTGGTCTGATTTTTTTTGTCCAATCAAAATTTGAATCATTAAGATAGGGTATCATATCTTTCACATATAAAACCCCCTCTATGTTATCAATAGTTTCTTTGTAAACAGGTATTCTTGAATAGCCAGATTTGTTTATTAGTTCAGACACTTTCTTAAAAGAATCATTTACCTCAACAGCCACAATATCAACCCTTGACTTCATAATCTCTTTAACTTTAATGCTGCCAAAATTAATAATCCCCTCCAATATGTTTTTTTCTTGCTTACTAGTGTTTTTGTCTATAGTCAAACTCATAGCCTTACTTAACTCTTCTTTAGAACTCTCCAAAAGCTCTCTCTTATTGGTCTTAAAAATTTCAGAAATTTTAATTAACATTAAAATAAGAGGTTTAAATAAGACATTTGAGGGCACAAGAATTATTGATGAGGTTTTAATAAAAAGCTTTCTGTTTTTGCTTGCATAAACTTTAGGTATGATTTCTCCGAAAAATATAATTACAGAAGTAACAATGGCTGTTAAAATAAAAAAAACATAGGCAGACTTACCAAATGCGCTCCACGTGAAATATGCAGAAAGGGTTATAATAGCTACATTAATCAAATTATTTACAACAAGAATATTAGCCAGTAGCCTTTCGGGGGAGTTAAGTAAATTAACAGCAACCCTTAATCTTTTATTGTTGTCTTTTGAAAAGCTTTTAATTTCCGAAGTTGACAAAGAAAAAAAAGCAACCTCTGAGCCAGAGATAATTGCTGACAAAACAAGTAAAGATATAAGCAGCCCAGCTTGAAGAGATATGTTGAACAAATCAAACGCAATCGTTTGGTTTATTAAAAATAATACAATACTGGGTTCAGGAAAATCTATATCCAATTACATAAATTTAAAACGGCAAATCTTCTTCTACAGAATCTTGTTTTTCAACAGAAGTGTTCTCAGTGTTTTGGTTTTCAGGAGCCCTACCAAGAAGCGTTATTTCTCTGCCCACAACTTCAGATATATATTTTTTTACACCGTCTTTATCTTCGTAAGACCTGTTGGAAATTTTTCCTTCTATATAAACCTGACTTCCCTTTTTTAAATAATTTTCTGCAATATCAGCTAGAGGAGACCACAACACAATATTATGCCACTCTGTATTTGTTACTTTTTCTCCAGATTTTTTCTTATAAGTCTCACTAGTAGCAAGAGAAAAGTTTGCCACACCTCTCCCGTCGTCTAATCTACGAACCTCAGGATCTTTACCCAAATTACCTAACAAAATTACTTTATTTACTCCCGCCATTATTTTAATTTAAACATTAACTATTATATTTCAAATAGTTATCAATAACTTTTGGAAATCCAACTTTCTTAATTTCTCTTTTTTCAATTTCTTTCAAAGAAAGATTTTTTTTAATGCTGTAAAAATCCCTTTTGTTTCTTATATATATTTTATGAAAGTTAATGTTTATAGACTGATGGCTAAGCTGACTTAATCTCTTTAAACTGTTGTCTGACTTAAAATTAGTAAGCCCAAAGCTGCTGTGTTTTTTAAATAAATTTATTGCAGCAGCAGAGTTTTTATCTTCAATAAGAAAAAACTCATACAAGTTATTCCATATATCTTTCTTGGTTCTTTTTTGTATCAGATACTTGTTTTTATTCTCTATTGCAAAGTAATTAAAATACCTTTTTTTTCTTTTTTTTGGTTTTTCTTTAATTGGATATTTTTCTTGTGTGTTGTTAATAAATGAGTAACAGGTTTTTTTATTATCACAAACCTCACAGTTTGGTTTTTTAGGCATACAAACCAAACTTCCAAAGTCCATTAGAGCCTCATTATATGATCCTATATCTTCTATGTTTTTAGCCAATTTTTTTGATATTTCTTCAAACTGACTATAAGAGCTTGGTTTGTTTATTTTCTCCTTAATACCTATGTATCTGGAAATAACCCTAAATACATTTGCATCTATTACAAACCTTCTTTTCTTAAAACAAATAGAAGAAATAGCAGATGCTGTATACTTTCCAACGCCAGGTAATCTTAATAAATTATCGTAGTCAGTTGGAAAAAAACCTTTAAAATCAGCTGTTATTATTTTAGCTGTTTTATGAAGGTTCTTTGCTCTATTATAATACCCGAGTCCCTTCCACATTGAGTATACCGTTTCCTCATTAGCCTCAGAAAGACTTTTGATGTTAGGAAATTTTTTAATAAACATTTTATAATACCTTATTCCGGTATCCATTTGGGTTTGTTGAAGAATTATCTCAGACAACCATACCTTATAAGGGTCTTTATCTTTTCTAAAAGGAAGGTCTCTTTTGTTGGTTTTGAACCAATTTAAAATATTTGACCCAAACTCTAATTTCAAATCGTATTTGAACATTGATTTTATTGAAGTAATTTTACGTTTTATAACAATAAAAATTAAAAATAGTGAGAAAAGCAGAAATTATAGCAAAGGTGTCATCACAAACGGGGGTAGACCGTTCAGATGTTCAGGAGGTTGTCGAAGCAACCCTAATCACAATAAAAGAAAGCCTAAAAAATGGAGAGAGTATATATATACGTGGTTTTGGAACTTTTTCTAACAAAAAAAGAGCAAAAAAAATAGCCAGGAACATATCTACCAATACAGCTATTATTTTAGACGCTCACTACATCCCTAGTTTTAAACCATCAAAAATTTTTAATGAATCCGTTAAAGCAAATAATAAAATAACCTAGGTGTTATGTCAACGAAAAAACTTCAAATAATATTTTTTACAGTAGCTATATTATCTACAATAATGTTATACCAACTCCCAACATCAGTTATTGACAACAGCGAAGTAGAAAATAATGTTAATGAAAACGTTTCTATTGACAGGGCTATTGAGCTTGTTGAGGGAGAAAACCCTATGGAGGGTATTTTTATGTTGCGTGATATTATAGAGAGGGAGCCAGAAAACATTGACGCTTTGTATTATTTAGGTGTATTATCTTTAAAGACCTCTCAATACGAAAAAGCTTCTCAAAGATTTAATCAAATAATAACTATTGATTCATCAGATAAAAGAGCATATTTGCAGTTAGGTTTTAGCAGCTACTATTTAGGAGAGTACAAAACCGCTGACTCGTTGTTTAATTTTATTATAGAGTCTGGAGATAGTTTGCTAATAAAAGAGTTAGATGTTTTTTTAAAAAGTAAATAACAGTAAATATGCCAAGTGGTAAAAAAAGAAAAAGACATAAGATTTCAACACATAAAAGAAAAAAAAGATTAAGAAAGAATAGACATAAAAAGAAATAAAACAATATTACTATGAGTAGCGAGTTAATAATAAATTCATCTCGCGACAAAAGTAGAATTGGACTTCTAAAGAATAAAAAACTTGTCGAATTTCATCAAGAAAGTGATGAAACTAAATTCAATGTAGGTGACATATATGTAGGAAAGGTTAAAAAAATTAACAAAAGTCTTAACGCTGCCTTTATAGATATAGGTTTTGAAAAAGACGCATTTCTACACTACTTAGATTTAGGTCCCCAATTTTTGTCGCTAAAATCATATGTTAAAAAAGTTAGAGGAAAAGGAAAGGTATCATACGACTCCTCTAAGAAGCTTGATGACATAAATAAATTTGGAAAAATAAATGAAGTTTTAACAAAGGGTGATGAGATACTTATCCAAGTTGTTAAAGAGCCAATTTCAACTAAAGGCCCAAGGGTTACAACTGAACTCTCTTTAGCCGGTAGATATTTAATTCTAGTCTCTTTCTCTGATACAATTAATGTATCAAAAAAAATCACACATCGTGAAGAAAGAATGAGGCTTATTAATTTAATTAAATCTATAAGACCTAAAAACTTTGGTGTGATTGTGAGAACAGTCGCTGAGAATAAATCTGTGTCAGAGTTAGACAAGGATTTGCAGAGCCTAACAAAAACCTGGAAAGAGGGCATCAAAAAGATAAAGAAAGCGAAGGTTGGAGAAAAAATAATTGGTGAAGAAAATAAAGCCACATCGTTATTAAGAGATATTTTAAACTCTTCATTCGATAATATTATAATCGATGATAAAAAGCTTCACAAGGAGGTAAAGAGTTACGTCAAAAAATTTGAGCCAAAAAAAGAAAAAATAGTTAAACTCTATTCCTCTCCAGCTCCTATTTTTGAGGTATATGGTATTGAGAAACAACTTCAGGAATTGTTTGGAGAAACAGTACCTATCTCAAATGGAGGATATGTTATAATTCAACACACCGAAGCCCTTCACGCTATTGATGTTAATAGCGGAAAAACAAGTAAAGCTGCTAATCAAGAAGAGTCTGCAATAAAAGTTAATTTAGACGCAGCTGTAACTATTGCAAGGCAGCTAAGGTTAAGAGATATTGGAGGGATAATTGTCATTGATTTTATTGATTTAAAGAAAATATCCAACAAAAGAAAGCTCTTTGAGGTAATGAAGAAAGCAATGGCAGAAGATAGATCAAAACACACCATTTTACCTCTTTCTAAATTTTGTTTGATGCAGATTACCAGACAAAGAGTAAGGCCTGAACTAAAGATGACAAAAGAAGACGCAGACCTCGATCAAGAGGGAACTGAAGCTGCAGATAAAATTGAGAAAAAAATAGAACACTTATTTGTTAAGCAAAATGAAAAAAACCTCAACCTAGTTGTTCACCCTTACCTATATTCTTATTTTACTATAGGAGTATTATCTAGACAATATAAGTGGTTTATAAAATATAGAAGATGGGTAAAGATTGAAAAAGATGTTAATATTGGATTAAAAGATTATGTTTTCTTGGACTCAAATAGACAGATAATTCAAACAAAAAAGTGAAAAAAATAATTTTTTGCTTTATTGTTCTATTCTCATGTAATCCAACTCCTTGTAGAAAATCTCACCAAGCTTTGTCAAAAGAAATAGAGCTTAACGATTTAACATCAACCTTATTTGCAACTAAATCTGAAAACGAATTTTCAGATTTTTTGTTAATGAATCCAGATTTTTTAATTCCTTTCTTTGAGCTCAGTGTTCCCCTTGTAAAAGAAGATGTATCCCAAGTCTATTCTCTTATTGACAATGTTTTCTATGACAGCCTATACTTAGATGTAAAAGACACATACAATGACTTTAGTTCTGTTCATATCGAACTAAACAATTCTTTTCATTTATATAATAAAGAAAGTAACATAAAACATCAACCTAGGTTAAACATTATTGTTTCAGGTTTCTTTAATGATCTAACAGTTTCTTCAAATTCTATTAGTGTTGGTATAGAATACTTTCTAAAAAAAGGGAATAAATATAAACCAAGTGATTTGCCGGATTATATTTTAGACCGATATACACCAGCTCATTTAAATTCAACTTTACTTACTGCATTTTTTTCTCAGTTTAATATTATAGACGAGTCTGATAAAACTATGTTAAATGAAATGATTGCCTTTGGTAAGCTGTATTATATTGTAGAAAAGATATCTGATTGTGTTCAAGAAAATATAATCCTAGGTTATGACGATGATCAGCATAATGCATTAGAGGAAAATGAAGCATTTATATATTCATATTTTATTCAAAACGAATTGTTTTTTGAAAAGCAACAAAAGGAAAAACAAAAATACATGTCCGAGAGACCCCGAACTTATGAAATATCACCGCAAGTTCCTGGAAGAATAGGAAGATGGTTAGGTTGGAAAATAGTCCACTCTTACATGGCTGAAAACGAAGTTTCTTTAGAGGAGCTTTTAAAGGAGACAGACTTTAAAAAGATTTTTTACAATTCAAATTATAAGCCTAGCTAAGGAATGCTTAAGTCTGATAAGGTTAAGTTCATGATCAGTAAACTAGAGGAGTTATATCCCAAGGTAGATGTTCCTTTGGCTCACAAAGATCCATACACATTATTAATCGCTGTTTTGATGTCAGCCCAAAGTACTGATGTTGGTGTAAATAAAATCACCCCCATATTATTTAAAAAAGCTGACAACCCATATAAAATGGTTAAGCTTACAATAAGTGAAATTAGAGATATTATCAGACCGGTTGGCCTGTCACCAATGAAATCAAAAGGTATTTTTGAATTATCTAAGATATTAATTAAAAAATATAACGGGAAGGTCCCAAAAGATATAGTGGCATTAGAGTCTTTACCTTCAGTAGGGCACAAGACAGCAAGTGTTGTTATGTCTCAAGCTTTTGGCGTACCCTCTTTTCCTGTAGACACTCATATTCATCGTCTTATGTACAGGTGGGGATTTTCAACAGGACAGAATGTTAAAAAGACAGAAAAAGACGCAAAAAGATTATTCCCTAAGAAACTATGGAATAAGTTACACCTACAAATTATATTCTATGGAAGAGAATACTCACCTGCAAGAGGATGGAACATTCAAGCTGACCCAATTACAACAACCATTGGAAGAAAATCTGTTTTAAAGGATTTTTCTGAGAAATAAGTTAATCAACAACTTTTTTTGATCTAGAATAGAGCAATATTTTATCTAATATCTTATTGGACGGAATAATCTCTATTTTATTAATTTTTCTTAACAAATTCACTAGCTCAGAGTTTATTTCTAATTCTGTGAGTAGGCTAATCTTAAATTGTTTTTCTTTATTTTCTTCTAATTCTCTGTAGATATCTTTTACAACATCTTGGTTAGTAGAGGTTTTACTCATAGGCAATTTGTTTAATTTTAATTTTTTTTCTTAAAGCAAGGAGGGCATATCTCATCCTTCCTAATGCTGTATTTATACTTACACCAGTCTCTTTAGCTATCTCCTGAAAACTCATATTCATATAGAGCCTCATAACTAACACCTCTCTTTGTTTGTCAGGAAGCTTTAATATCATTTTCTTAAGATATCTTTTAGAGCTTTTAGATAAAGTCTCATTATCATCTGTGCTTTCTGAAAATTTTAAACAATTGAAAATATCAGATCCATCAGCTAGTGTTATTTTAGGGTGTCTTTTTTCTTTTCTAAAATTATCAATTGCCATGTTATGGGCTACCCTCAGAATCCAAGGTAAAAATTTACCTTGCTCGTTATATTTTTTGCTTTTAATTACATTAATTGTCTTTATAAAGACTTCTTGTAATATGTCTTCTGCAACATACCTGTCCTTAACAATAAAGAAAACTGTCGTGAAAATTCTGGATTTGTGCCTCTCAAAAAGAGATGACAAAGCC
>Ga0115013_10002531_pt1 | contig 10158 bp, 10 predicted proteins | sample SouAtlMetagenome_2_FD_88686 | JGI IMG/M metagenome (GOLD analysis project Ga0115013, IMG submission 88686) | Marine eukaryotic phytoplankton communities from Atlantic Ocean - South Atlantic ANT15 Metagenome | ecosystem: Environmental > Aquatic > Marine > Oceanic | place: South Atlantic Ocean... | reverse complement strand
GCATGCCCTTGCCGCCGCCGCCCATGGCGGCCTTCATGATGACGGGCAGGCCTGGTGAGGGCGAAGGTTAGGGTTGGGATTACGGTTAGGGTTGGGGTTGGGGTTAGGGTTGGGGTTGGGGTTGGGGTCGGGGTTGGTGTTGGGGTCATGGTTAGGGTTAGGTGGGTGTCGGGCAGACCGTTCTCCGCGACGAAGTCCTCGAGCTGCTTGACGTCGGTGATCGAGCTGTCCGTGCCAGGCACCACGGGCACGCCCGCCTTGATCGCCTCCGTGCGCGCGGCCGTCTTGTCGGCGAACTTGTTCATGACCTCCACGGTCGGGCCGATGAACGTGATGCCCTCGCGGTTGCACGCCTGCGCGAGCCAAGTGCAGGGTGAGGCGGCAAGGGAGCGGGAGGGGGGAGAGAGAGGGCCACGTGTGTACGATGCTGAACAGGATATAGCGTCGGATTTTGCACGGCGTCACACGCCATCTAATGGATTGGGGGGTCGTTAGGGCCGGGGTAAGGATTGGAGCGGCGGGTCCCGGGCGGTGGAGCACGCTACGGCGCTATGTGCATGTGCGTGTGCGTGTGCGTCTGCTGCCCTCGCCGGCGCACCTCGACGAACTCGGGGGACTCAGAGAGGAAACCGTAGCCCGGGTGGATCGCGTCCTGTCGTGGGGTGGTGGGGCAGGCACACGCGTCAGCTCGTGTGCCGGGAGGTGCGGCGGCGGCGGCAAGCGCGTGCGGCGGCGGTGTGTCTGCTGTGGGCAAGGTCAGGGCAGGGCGGCGGTGGCGGCGGCAGTCACCACGCCGTTCTCCTTGGCGATCTTGACTACCTCCTCGACGTTGAGGTATGCCTTGACGGCGGTCTCGGCCGGCGGGAGCATGTACGACTCGTCCGCTCCCCAGCGGTGCTGCGAGTAGCGGTCCTCGTAGCCATAGATAGCCACCGTCTCCATGTTGAGCTCGGTCGCGGCACGCATGATGCGCACGGCGATCTCGGCGCGGTTGGCGGCCATAATCTTCTTGAAAGGGGGCTTGGGCGACGCCGGACCGCAGTTCATGTCGGAGACATCGCTGGTGACATCACAGGGCTCCGCATCCGAACCGGTCGTCGCCACCATCTGGATCGGACTGAAGCTGGCTGCAGCGGCGGGGCCGCGCATCGTCGCGCGGTGCATCGGCGCCGGCATCGAAAGCGCCGCCATCAGCGGCGCCGCCAGCAGGATCTGCAGCATCTGTTCTCTCATGCTGCAATGAGATGCCGGGAAGCACAGACCGCAGTCGGGGTGCGGAGGACGAGGACGGTCTCGCACGACGGAGGTTTATTACGAGGAGACCGCTTCGTCACATAACTATTCGGAACCAATTAGCGCGCAAGTCTGATGATTGGGGTGATACGGCGCGGACTATTCGCAAACTTGCGCAAGTTCTGCATGATTGGGGTGATACAACGCGGCCAGACCTGGGAGAGGTGAGGATAGTTGCAGTGTCCGAGCGGCAAATTTCAACAGAAGACAACACGGAAACACGCCAGCCGACCCCGTGCGCGCACGCGCGCGCACACTGCGCAGATTGCTCCCGGCGGCCGGCGGCTCACTTCTGCTTGGTGAGCGTGAAGGCGGCGCCGGCCCACGAATCGATCTGGTAGTACGTCACGACGAAGAGCTGGAGGAAGGCGACGACGCGCATCGGGTCGTTGTGGCTGAGCAGCACGTTGATGACGGCGTCCTTGGAGAACGTGCCAAGCAAGAAGATCCCGTTGATGGACGCGGCGCGGACGAGGCGGTAGCCCATCTCATCCTCCGGCGCGACCGACGCGACCGCGAGCATGGTGGCGACGTTGGCCAGCATCATCTTGCCCATGTTGCCGAGGAGCACCATGACGAAGAAATCGACGTGCTTCGGCATGCCGGCCATCAGGTCCTCCCAACCGAATTGCGCCACCATCCCGGAGCGGAAGAACACGAGCGGCACGCCAAACAGGAGCCCGTTGACGCAGCCGGCGAGAAGCGGCTTGCCGAAGCGGCCGGACGGCATCATCTTGTCGAAGTTGGGCGTGACCGACCCCGACTCCTTCCACCCGAGAAGCGCAACGACGATGAAGCCCGTCCACATGACAAAGTTCGTGTACGGCCCCTCCTTGGGCATCGCCTCGGGCCAGTCCGGGCTGAGCGTCGCGATGAAGTCGGACACAATGAAGCAGGCGTAGACGACAGCATTCACGAGCAGCGCGACCGACTGCGCCTTCTTGTTAACGCCGTCACGCCCGAGCATGCCGAACAGCATCCCGTTCAGCATGATCTGGACGCCGAAGCCGTTGAAGCAGTTAAATGCGATCGCCTTGTTCTGCGTTGCGTCGCAAGCCGCGGCGGGCTTTGCACCCCAGCCTCCTTTCGCCGCCGGGCAGTCAAAGAAGTCCATCGAGTAGATGCCGAGGAGCGTCTCCGGGAAGGTCGTCATCAGGATTCCCATGAGGAGGCCAAAGTACTGGAAGATCTTGAGGCCGGTGGAGGGGGAGACCATGGCTGATTTCTGCGGGGTAGTATATGCAGGATTCAGGTGCGGCTGATCAAAGTATAATCAGGTGCGGCTGCGGAGCGCGCCGTGTGCGTGCAGGTGCGCTACGCAGGCCCATGCGAGGCCTCCGCAGCCTCAGCACACGCGCTGCGCATAGTGGGCGCGCGCCTAATTGCTGCGGTGCACGATTGATGAAGTGGTGCCCGCGCAGGGGGTAAAAACACACGGACGATTCACAAGACGAACGTGTTTAAAAGACACAATCACCACGCATCGCCGCGTCGAATTCGAATTGGAGAGACTGCACAGCGACGAGACACGCGCGAGCACAAACTTTTGCAAGTTTGCGCACGGAAACTCAAAAGCAGCATGGCGCGCCGGCTGCTGCTCGCACTCGTCTGCAGCGTTGCCGACGCCGAGATCAAGGGTATAAACTACGGCGGCCGATTCATTCCTGAGCACTGGCTCGGGCTCCCGCACATGCGTGAGCTCTACGAGGGAGCAACGCCCGGTGGAGACTGCTCACCCAAACCGTGCAAGCTCAGCCTGTGCGACGTGGCGGCGTCCACCGACGGCGCCGCCGGCCAGCGAATGATTCAGTACCTAAACCGTTCCATCCAGCTCGAGCACTTCGAGACGATGAAGCGCATGGGGTTCAACTATGTGCGCTTGCCGCTCGGCTATTGGAACGTGGTGCAGCCGACGGAGGCGCCGGACGCGCCAAATAGCACCGCCTCCCGGTGGCGCGCGCTCGAATTGATGGGTATGCCCAGCGAGTACGCGCCGTATATCGCACGCGTCCTGCGCTTCGCCAACAGCACTGGGCTCCAGGTGCTGCTTTCCCCTGGAGCACCTCGAGCTGCACTCTCACCCTCACCCTTGGCGGCGCCCTCACCCGCACCCTCGCCCTCGCCCTCGCCTCCACCCAGGTGTTGCTCGACCTGCACGGGGCGCCTGGCGGGCAGACAGTCAACCAAGACACCGGCTGCGCCACAGCGTGTGAGGGCGATGGCTGCGGCAAAGCCAGCCACTACTTCACTCGCCCCCGAAACGTAGCGACGGCCGTGACGGCGGTCACGCGATTGGCGCAGATGTGTGTGGCGGCGGGGCCCACCTGCTATGGCATCGAGCTCCTCAACGAGCCCACTCCATACATCGTGGGCGAGGGCGCGTCGGACCGCGCCGCGCTCCTCCATTACTATCAGCTTGCCATCGCGGCCGTGCGCGGTGCGGGCGGGCTGGACGCCGCCGTGCCGATCGTCCTCATGGATTGGCCGCAGTTCCTCGCGAGCTACTGGCTGCGGAACGCGCGTGCGCTGGCGGCGCTGCCCGGCGCGGGTACGCTGGTGTGGGAGAGCCACATCTACGCGGGGGTCAGCACGTCCACGCTGCTCGAGCTGAAGGCGCTCGCCCCCACGCCCCCCACCTCGCCCTTCTAGCCCACTCGGTGTGAGCCCTCAGGCAGCATGAAAGCCCTCTCCCTAGCTTTGCCCCTCCTACTATCCACCCGCCTACCGCCCGCCCTCCAAACACGCACCAAGGCGATCACGCTGCCTTTGTTCGAGCTGCTGCGCGGCTTCGCGGCGGCGACGGGCGCCAGAGTGATGCTCGGCGAGTGGACGCTCGCGCGGCTCGGCTCCCGCGCGGGGCTCGATGCTGCCGCCGCACGCTACTACTACCAGGAGACGAGCGCCTTCCTGGGGCGCTGCGTGTGGAACTTCGATGGGCCGGGCGCCTGGCGCGCCGCCGCGCCCGCCCCTCCCCGCCTCCCGCACACCCTAACAATCCTGATCAACCCTGACCACGTGGCCCTAGCCATCCCCAACCCGTCCCGCCTGAGTCGGCCGTGGTGCACATGCTGCACAGGGGGGCCGTACAGCCGAACAACGCGTCGGAGCACGAGTTTTGGCCGGCTGTGAACCGCAACGAGGTCGAGCTCGAGGAGGCAGCGCTCGTCGAAAGTCGAAAGCGGGCATATTAATTTCTGAATAAGGTCGTTGTGAGGTTTCTAGAAATTTTGGTTGGTGGTGAACCGAACATAGGTGAACCTGGGGCCCATTTTCTCTCTCTCTCTCTTGATATGGGAAGCAGGAGCCACATGCACATCTCGACGCGCGCGCGCGGCCCGCCGCCCCTACTGCCCTACTCGTACTCCAGCCCTACTCTCTCCTTGTCCGGCGGCTATTTGTCCTCCGTAAAAAAGGGCCTCAAAAAAGCTGTCAAAAAACCCAAAAAAAAGCCGTGTTGTGTAAGTTGTACATCAGTCATTTTACAATATATACCGCGTACAAACCTGCTTCGCCAACAGCGGAGGCCGACGGTGAGGCCATGCGAACGGTGGCCAACGATCAAGTACCTCAGGACGTGATGTTCCTCTGCGCTCTGACGACGCCGTCCACCGTGCGAGATCCACCGAGCACGCCTGCCAGCAGTGGCGCCCACTGGCTGCCCCCGCTCTGAGTGTAGGCGGACGCCGCCACCAGCGCGCGCGCGGCCGAGGCGAGAGTCGTCCGGCGCGCCCGCTCGCGCGCCGCGCGCTCCCACTCGGCGGCGGCTTCTTGGAAGGCCGCGTCGCGCCGCGCCGCCACCTCGGCCGGCGCGTCGAGCGCAAAGCGGCGCGCGCTGCGGGCGCGGCCTGGTTAGGGTTAGGGTTAGGGTTAGGGTTAAGGTTAGGGTCAGGGTTAGGGTTAGGGTCAGGGTTAGGGTAAGGGTTAGGGTTAGGGCTAGGGCTAGGGTTAGGGTTAGGGTTAGGGCTAACCCTAACCTTGCGCGACGGCGCTCTCGGCCGCGCGCGCCTCGGCGGCGGCCGTCGGCCGGAGCGAGCGCGCCACTGCGCCGTCGGTCAGGGTGGCGAGGCCGGCGGCGAGCAGCGCTGCGATGAGCGGCGCGAGCGCCGTGCCCGACGCGACGACCGGCCACCACCACGTGGCGTCGGGCTCGGCCGGCAGCGTGCGCACGGCGGTCGAGACCGCGAGCTGCGTCAAGCCTTGGGAGGCGCCCTGCTGCACCACGCCCTGCACCCATGCACACGACGCCGCCGTGCCCGCCGCGTGCAGCAGCGCGCCCGCCAGCGGTGACGGCGCGTCGAGCGCCACGCCGATGGCGCGCTCGCCCACCGTGGCGTCGCCGGTGACGATGCTCGCGACGAGCGCGACTGGTGAGCTCGCGACCAGCACGGCATGCGCAGCGACGGGCTCGCGATCGTACGGCGTGTCGTCAGTAGTGGCGTCCATCCGCCATGCCTCTGTGCCACGCAGCACCGCAGCTCCAAGCAGGCCACAACCGACGCCACGCAAAGCATCCGCCTTGCAAGCGGCGGCCCCGGCCGCAGGCCAGCACGCGCAGTCGAGAGCCGTGGCGGTGCCGCCAGCCAGCTGGACCAGCGCCAGCAGCGTCGCTGCACACTGAAAGACGAGGTACGGCAGCGGTAGCTCCACACGCTCGCGATTTGCAGGCATCGAGGCTCGCGCCTCTGACAGCACCGACTTGAGGTGGCGCTGTGCGAAGGCAGCGTCCTCCGGCAGCGTCATACGCGGTGGACGCGCTCCGGTGTGCGCGAACGGTCTCATACGCGAGCTACCACTCTCCACGACGGCGCGCGCGAACTTGCCAAGTTTATTTTACGAATTGGGCCATCTGTTTTAGGATTTATTAATAAACCATGCGTCATAGGAGATTTAATAATAAACTATAACCTTGGAATACGGCAGGTATTACCGTAGCCGCATTACAATTCAGTCCAAGTCCATCGACAAGACGGTGGCGACCGTCGACCGCCTGGCACTAGTCTCCGCTTTCACCTCCTCTCCTACCGCTGTCCCCGTCGTTGGTCTGGTAACCATTGCCCCCGAAGGAGCGGCACTCTCCGCCGACAGGGAGGCGGGCGCGCGTGAGCAAGGCTGAAGCGCGATGCTGCTGTCCCATGGGTCAATGTCGCCCTCCTCCAACTGACCCAAGTCAATCTCTGGCTCAATTTCTGCCGCCGCCAAGGGCAGCTTGGGCGTCGATTTGACCTCAGCGGGAGGGCTCGGTGACAGGGAGACTTCGGTGACGGGCCGGGGGGGGGCTGCGAGCTCGGTGGCGGAGGTCCAGCACGGCGCGTCGGAGGCGGGGGCGGTGGGATGGGTGGAGCTTCGTCTGCCGCGACGCCCCCTCCGAGCCGTGGCACCCGAGGGCCGGGCACTGGGGGGGGGAGGCGGCGGGTCCGAGGGTTGGGCCCTGCGAGCCGCAGCAGAGCGCGCACGCCGACGGGCTCGAACGCAGAGCGCACCGCCAAGTGCGACCATGATCGCCAGCAGCACGGCACCCAAGGCCGTGTCGAGAGGCCCGAGCGGCCAGCCGTCGAGGGTCACGTACCCAAGGATGAAATCTGGCGGGACGGGCGGCGCGGGTAGAAGAGGCGGCGGAGGAGGAGGCGTGCTCGGCGCGGGCGGTATAGGTGGCGGCGGCGGCGGCGGCATCTGTGGCAGGTACGCTGGGTATGCGGGTGGTGGTGGCGAGGGATAAGGCGAGGGCGGTGGGTGCGGGCTCGGTGGCGGCGGCGGCTCTGACGGCGGTGAAGATGGCAACGGCGGCGGTGGTGGGGATGGAGGTGCCGGTGGCGGCGGAGCGCTTGGGGGTAGCGCGTTCCAAGTGAATTGAAGGTCGGCAATGAGACTGACGGGCATTGGCGCGAGCATCTCGAGCCTCTCCGTCCGGTGAGCGTCACCAAAGAGCGAGCCGGTATTGTAGGAGTTGTCGTTCAGTGTCCAGTAGAAGAAGCCGATGTTGCGCGCCACGAGGAAGTCACGGAGCTCATGCTGCCAGGCGACCGTTGAGGGGTACGTCCTCTTGTTCCCGCGGGTGGTGACCTCCCAAACACCCCCCCACTCTCCGAGCAGCACCGGGATGCCCGTGTCGACCGACACATTGGCCCAGTGGTCGCTCCACACCTCGGGCATGTTCGCAGGAAAGTCGCTGGCTTCCATGTACGCCTGGGTGCCATGGCCATCTGTCAGGAGGCGGCAAGCACACGTGAGGGCAATGACAATACGAGTAGGTTGCCTGGGTGCTTTGGGGAGGCGGCGTACAGACGTGCGGCGAGAGGACGAGCCTGTTGGGCAACGCCAGCTGAATAGGGTGCTCTCGGGCAGAGATGATGTTTTCTCCCCACCAACATCCGCCGTGCCCCATGGCGCCGCACTGCCCGTCGTTGCCACCGACGCCCTCAACGAGGATGAGCCAGCGCGGGCATATCCCAAGCACGAAGTCGCCCATCCGCTTGGCAAAGTCGCCCCAGTCCGACCCACCCAGCTCGCCCTTCCATGTCGCGTGGTACGGCTCGTTGAACAGATCTGCGAGGATCACGTTAGGATAGCTGCAGTATCGATTGGCCAGCTTCTCCCACGAAGCGAAGATGAGCTCCTCTGTCTCGGCATCGCAGCCACCGTCACTGAGGCACCACAAGGGGTCATTGTGCTCTGGGTGGCTGAGGGTGTGCACGTCAAGGGCCACGAGCACCCCTGCCACTTTCAATTTGCTCACCACATCGTCAAGTATGTCGAGCGATTCCCAACCTTCGTACGCCCCACCACAGGTGAAGCCGCCGTCGATCCGCCACGATGGCGCAGCCACTATTGCCGCGCTGAGCGGCAGGCGAACCGCATTGAAGTCGTGTTCGACGAGGAAGCTAATGTACTCATCAACAGTGTACTTCCACAACTCGTGAACACAGCCATCGGCCTGGAAACCCGCCTGACGGTGGAGATGGACAGCTCAGGCTCGGTGGATCAGGCAGGGCGGCGGGCGCGGCAGGTGCATACCCAATTCGTCCCTTTGATATGAAGCTCGTGCTCACGGCCGTCCTTGTCGGCGGTGATCCACAACCGCTGACTGCGGGCACTCAGGTTGAACGGGACCGAGAACGACTCGCCGTCCACGCTCCACGCGACGCGCATCCGAAGGAGCGCGCGCCGTGCTGGCGGTGTTTCTCAGCGGGGATAAAAAGAGCCGAAAACCACGAGGTTTCTGGTTGCGGCGCATCTACACCCCGACCGCTCATCCACTGCGAGCCCGGTGCTCCGCGTCTAACTCGCGATGCAGTGACCGCTCCCACCGGTTCACGAGCCCAAAGAAAAGGTTGCGCCGGCTGGCGGCGCCCGTCCAGCTCGCCGCGTCGGCTGCGTGCTCGAGCGGCGCCAAAAGCGTCTCGCGTATCCCCGCCTCGGTCTGGGGGTCCGCCCGGCGCGGCGGGCCGAAGCCGCCGTAGTTGGCGCCGTCGTAGTTTTCGGTGTCGGACCACCAGCGCCGGCCATAGATGAGCATTGCGACCGGCCGCGGCTCGGCTGCCTGGTTGAAGGAGCCCCGGTGCATCGTGCGGTAGTCCGCGATGATGAGCGAGCCGGCACCAACGGCAAACGAGACATTGAGGTTCCCCGTGAATGGCAAGCCGTCGCGCGCGTGGCGGTGCGTGCCCAGCGCAAACTCGGTCGGCCCGTTGCGCGCCTCGAGCGGCACCAGCGGCACGAAGACGTTGATAGCGTACGGGGGCAGCGCCGCCGCCGCCGCGTGGCCATCGAACAGCAGCGACGTGTCGCGGTGCCAATGCTGCGTCTCCGCCTCGTCGCCGCCCAGCGAGTAGATGGCGTGCACCGAGTGCAGCTTGTGCGCCTCGCCCAGCAGCGCCTCCAGCAGCGGCCGCACGAAGCCGTTGTGCACGAAGGCCGACGCACCAAAGGGCGGACCCCGCCACGGCAGCGTGCAATCGAGCCGTCCCGAGTTGCGCTCGCGCACCTCGCTCCCATCAGCGAACATGAGCTCGTCCTGCACCCTGCCCGCCTCGGTCTCACCCTCCTCCCACAGTGCCTTCAGGCTGCCACGGCCGAGTATAGCGCGCTTGAGCGCCGCGCGCACGCGGCCGCGGCTGGCGAGGTGCGGCCTGAGCCGCGCGGTCAGCGCGTCGCGGAAAGCCGTTACGTCCTTCTGCGGCACTCCGTCCTCTATCACCACCACTCCGCACGCAGCAAAGGTGGCCAAAGCCTCGCGCTTGTGCGAGGGCGATAGCATGGCGGACTGCCGCTCGGCCTCACTCAGGCGGAGCTTGCGCATCTCGCATGGGCGTGACGAGGCCTCCGCCCAGTCGAAACCCTCGACGCCGCCGGATAGCGCAAGCCAAAGCACTTGCGGCGGCGGCAGAACCCAGCCAACTAGCACGGCCAGCGTCAGCCCAATCCCGGCGTGCAGTGGAGAGCGGGAGGCAGCAGACTTGGGCTTGGGTTGACGCTTGTCGGGCTTATTGGAGGTTTCGTGGGCTGGAGCCGGCTGCGGAGTCGGCTGCGGCATGCCCGACCGACACAGGCGTGCGGCAAGCGCGCTCGCACGCCACGACAGCGCGCGGGGTGTTAAAGGCGCTCTTGCGGGCTACTTCGTATCATACCAAGTAATTACATCATGCAGCACCTGGTTGGGACATATGATCCTGAGATTGTCTGGCATGCGCACACCGCGAACAGCGAACAGCGAACAAGCTACGAGTAGAGAGGGTCAGGGCCGAGAGGGCGGGCGGGCTGCGCGACAGCACTACGGCGGGGGCGCTTCTCACTCGAAGTCCGCCAGTCCCATCGTCCACTCGAGGAGCCCATCGACCTCCTCCTCCCACTCGGCACTGAGCGGCGTCG
>Ga0115013_10002530_pt1 | contig 10158 bp, 8 predicted proteins | sample SouAtlMetagenome_2_FD_88686 | JGI IMG/M metagenome (GOLD analysis project Ga0115013, IMG submission 88686) | Marine eukaryotic phytoplankton communities from Atlantic Ocean - South Atlantic ANT15 Metagenome | ecosystem: Environmental > Aquatic > Marine > Oceanic | place: South Atlantic Ocean... | reverse complement strand
TCTCTTAGAACCCCTTCTATTTTCTAAAACACGTCATCATACAGGTTTGTAACCCTTTTTTCTGAATGAGTCCATTAACCTCTTTAAAATCACACGATATCTGAAAGGATTAGAAACAATCTTATCCTGCAATAATTTAGATAAGATCACAGGGTCATCAAAAGCATCATTAACTATACGAATGCTTATAGAAACGTTTTTATTAAACTTTAAAGCTAGAATGGATTTTGTAATCCCTATGATTCTCTCTAAATATAAAGCACAATAACGACTATTTTTATTCTTTTTGCTAATAAATACTAAAAACTTTAGACTAATTTTTTTTGGATAAATATGAATGAAAACATCTGACACAAAGTAGTTATATTTTTGAAATAACCCTGTAACAAACTCACGAATTCATTTTTCACCGAAGTAATCTTGATCTATACTTCTTGATAGTCAAGGATAACTTAAACCTAATTTTTTACTGACCATATTAATATATTATTTTTTATTATTCTTAAAAACAACTCGTTTCTTTGTTTGAAAAAATTCCCCACATCGATGACCAACATGATCTGAAGAAATTTTAATTGATTTAGTTAGTATACCGTTTTCAACTGTAACGGTACTATTAACATCAATGGGCTTGATAATCTGCGCCCTATTAAACAAGTTATTATCTGACGACTCTTCATTAAAAGAGTAATCAATCACTGGTTTTCATTTTGATCTTTTCACGTTAGATATAAGAGGATTTGAACCTCTGGCCAAAAGATTAAAAGTCTCCTGCTCTACCACTGAGCTATATATCTATCAAACCTTTCAAGTTAGGAGGACTTGAACCCCCAACTTATACTCCCAAAGCATACGTTTTACCAATTGAAACTATAACCTGGTTTATGAAAAAACTAAATCTTTATTGTTATGGTTAAACCACAACAAATAATTAGAAGACATCTTTCTACATACAATCTTTTTTTAGAGATTCATACTTTATATCTAAGACTTTTATAAACTACTGCTGCAGAAACATTATACGCTTTAACTACCTCCTTCACTGTTGTATGATAAGTTGTGGAATTATCTTTCTTTAGAACCCTTAACACCTTCCACTCATGAAAAGGAAGACTGCTTACATAAGTATTAACTGGAAAAGGTCAATAAAACAGTGTATTTCCACAACAGTTAGAAACTCCACCTCTATAACTATACTCAATTTGCCTAACTGTAAGTCCTGTTTCTTCGGCTGCCTTAGTAACAGACTTATAAACTGTGGCTTTACCACTTGTTAAGTCTAACCGATAACACGGACCATAAGGTGCTCTACGATTATAAGGTCTGTAACCCTTTAACTCCAACTCTCTTCAGCAATATAAACTAGCTACATATTCAACATAAAATAAATCTGTATTAGAACTGTAACCATCAGCTCTTTTGGTCGTTTTACTAAATACAAAGACTTTAAAATCTTTATAGTATGATTTATCAGACCCTAAGAACACTCTTTCCATCACCTCTACTCTGCCTGGCCTTATCCTCCTCCCATGTATAACGTTTCGAAACTTATTCTGAAGACGCTGGGGAAGATTTCTGGAACAACCTCAGTAAAAGCGTTTTTCTTTTTCATTAATAATTAGATACGCTCCATTTTTAAGTTCTTTTAACAACTCATAATTTATGGAATCTCCTCTTCCGATAAATATTAATTTCCCAAGGATTAAATTTAGATCAACCTTTTCATATTTAGTCTCTAAGAGATTCGAACTCTTGACCCCTTCCTTGTAAGAGAAGTGCTCTAACCAACTGAGCTAAGAAACTAAAGCCCAAAGCTAACCTAAAAAGCTAGCCTTTTCGTAACCTAACAATAGGTCTAAAATTACATTCCATATAAAATTAGGAAAGCAAACATTAGAGCAAATAGCCCCATAGCCTCAGCTAGTGCAAATCCTAAAATACAATATGTAAATAATTGAGCTTTTAATGATGGGTTTCGAGCATATCCTTGGATCATTCCTCCGAATACGGCTCCGATTCCGGCACCAGCTCCTCCAACTCCGGCTGAAGCAGCTCCTGCTCCTACTAACTTAGCAGCATCAAACATAGCACTTGGTAATCAATCTTGCATTATTGTTTATTTTAAATTTAGGTTAGCAGTGGCACGTAGTTTTAATAAAAAAAGTATACATTGCCTGCTTTACGAAAGAGACGAGAATCGAACTCGCAGTCACTCGCTCGACAAGCGAGGGCATTACCAATTATGCTACTCCTCCTTTTTGATTTAAATTTTATACATGATGTTACACAGATTCGAACTGTGATATTTTGCGCATGAAACAAACATCTTACCATTAGATGATAACATCAACAATGCATTACTCACAAGGCATTACTTCGGAAAATTGAATTCCTGAAGTAATTAACCTTTTAGTAAATTAATAAATCGTACAGAAATAGAACCTTTTACTCTATAGTATGCAATTAAAATTGATAAACCAATAGCGGATTCTGCTGCTGCTACAACTAGAATATATAAAGCGAAAATCTCTCCATTTAAGTCATCGATGAATGAACTAACTGTCAATAATAAAAAGTTAATACTTAATAACATTAGCTCAATAGACATTAGTAAAATAATAATATTCTTTCTATTAACGATGATCCCAAGAACACCCAATAAAAATAATATAAAAGCGATTGTTAAATAATCCATTAGCATAATAAAATATACCCTGAACAGGATTTGAACCTGTGTTACTGTCGTGAAAGGACAACTTCTTGACCAACTAGAAGATCAGGACTTTTTTAAACTTAATTATTATGGATAAAGGGATCGAACCTCTAATTGCCTTAATCAAAATAAGGAGTCTTTCCATTAGACGAATCCATAATTAGCACCTTGTTAACCTGTAATTTTTCGTTGTTTGATAGTCTTACATTTAAAAGGTAACTTTTTTTTAACTAGAGACAAAGCTCCCTCAGCTACTACTGGACTAATTCCACCTCCAATTTCAACAACAACACTCCCTGGTGCAACTCTTGTTTGCCAAAACTCAACCGATCCCTTACCTTTACCCATTCGAGTTTCTAAAGGCTTTTTTGTCACCGGAATATGAGGAAACACTCTTAACCAAATTTTTCCTTTTCGTCTTAAGCTACGCTTTAAAGTCATAACAAGAACTTCAATTTGACGATCTGTCAGTAAACTAAACTCATCTGACAATAACCCATACTCACCATAAATAAGATGGTTTTTTCTATTGATAGTTCTACCAACCTTATAAAGATGGTGCTTCTTAAATTTTCTTTGCTTAGGTCTATACATACTTAATTATTTTATGAACGCAGAACGTTATACTTTTTTACAACCGTATTTTGAACGGCTTGATTTTCGTGTTACAGGACCTAAATCGAACTTACCTCTAATACACTTATATTTAACGCCTGGTAAATCACGTGTTCTTCCTCCTCGAACCATAACTACACCATGAGACTGTAAGTTATGACCTTCTCCTGGAATGTAAGCCCAAACAGTTTTTTTTGTAGAAAGCAAACGTACTTTAGCAACTTTTCTTAAAGCTGAATTTGGCTTCTTAGGTTTTCGTACCTCTATTCTTAAACAAACCCCTTTTGCGATGGGTTGACCTTGAAAAGCTGGAGCTCTAAGTTTTTTAGCTGGCTTTTTTCTAGGTTTTCGAATTAACTGATTTAATGTTGCGATGGGTGATAAGAGAGACTTGAACTCTCGACCACTCCAACCACAATGGAGTGCTCTACCAACTGAGCTATAACCACCTTTTTTTTAATTTTTATTAAGCCAGATTGGATTCGAACCAATATCGGTATCTTTATGAGAGACGAGATTTACCAATTAAACTACTAGCTCTTTAAAAATAACACTCTCTGTGTTTAAATGCTACTGATAGGACTTGAACCTACGACCTTTCGATTTTCAGTCGAACGCTCAACCAACTGAGCTTCAGTAGCCAAGGATAAGGATAATGTAAAGAGGCGATTGAGGTCTGTTGGTTTCAGGCCTAATTAAAAATTTATTATACACTATCTTCCTAATTTTTGTGGGCGAGACTTGAACTCGCACGTTAATTAAAACACCTGATTTTAAGTCAGGCCTGTCTACCGATTCCAGCACCACAAAAAGGAGAGGATCTAAAATTTCCCTCCAGCAATTGTCAAAGGCACATTTATATCCTTGTTGTGATGATAATGTGTGAATAGAGCTTCATTCAAACCTAAATAAATAAAGTTACCACCTAAATTTACTTCAGGATGCTTAAAACTTCTCTTGGTTATTTTTTTTAAATAACCTCCTGACTTTCACAATAGCTTTCTTCTCAAGTTTTTAAAGAACATATAACGCTTTCAAAGCAAAGATTTATCTTTCTTTTCCCCAACTGAATCATACCCTGGTTTTAAAAACCTAGATTCTGCAGGTCTAAAATCTCCTGAAACTTTTGTGTCGTTATATTTTTTAAACCAGTGCAATCAGTTCATAGTAGCTCGTCGATACTTTTTATATTGACGGCTTTTTGGACGCATCACCATTCTTCACGTAGCCGGAAAGTGTTTTAGATGTTCTCTTTTTAATAAAGTAAAAGGTAAGTTTTCATAAACGATAGATATTAAAGAACCTGCTTTCATTAAAGAGTGAGCATTAAAATCTACTTTATTATTAACTTTCACTGCTCCCTTTTTTATTAATTGACGTGCTTCGCCTAAATCTAAAGCATAACCCAGTCGTACTAAACATACATCTAACCTACGTTCCATATTCTTATAAAGAATTTCTTTAAAACCAGAACTGCTAGGCCAATCACTTTTATTTTTAGAAAATGATTTTATATACCGATTATTAATACGATAATACTTTTTGAAAGATGACTTACTGATAACTTTTTGTTTATATGGACTATGGAAACGACCCTTTTCAAAAGAAAACTTTTTACCCATAGAACTTAAAACTCGATCTGATCAGCTACTTCAAAAGGCAGAACTAACCTTAGAACCTTGGTAGCGGAAACCTAAATTACCTTCCGTAGCCTTTTTTTTTAAGGAAACAGCCGCTGGGGCCTTCGTTAATCTATAACGAACTCCTTTAGAAACAACTTCAAAAGGATTTAACATCTTGTCTTTGTTTTGAAGCACATGACCGCCCCGAATAAGACCTAAAGCTGCTTCTTTTTTTTTTCAACTTCCATTTGAAACAACTCTATTATTAGAGATTGCTTCAACTAACATTCAATTTTTATTATTAATAGCGTTATTTTTTTTCATTTAAAACTAGACTTCCTGTTTTAGCAGGAGTTTTCTTTATAACTTTATAAAAAAAGTTATTCATTATTGATAAATCAGGACTTCAACCGTTAACGGTACTTCCTGTCACTCGCACGTGCATGTTATCAGGGATTTTATAATCTATACTTTCCGGTTTACCAACTCTAAGTTTTAGAAAACCGTTTTCGGTACTAGCTTTATAACCAACACCTTTTAAAGTAAAATTATTCATGAATCCCGACTCAATAGCCTCTAATGATTTCATGATTTTTCGAGTGATTTCTTTTTCTGAGTCGATGCTATCAAGACAAAACCAAGCTGAAAGACCTGTGTTTTTATTCTTTAAAAAAAAGAAAAACTGATTCTTGATACTTCTACATACTAACTCAACGTCTTTACCGATATCTACAGGTAATTTTAATGTTGTTTTTATAGCTTCCATTTTTTAGAAATATATTTTTGGGTATTTAATACTCGACTTATAAAAAGAGACAGTATCAAAATTTTTAATTATACAATTACGATTTTTAGTACAACTAAGCTTAACAAATTGCTTTGCTTTCACATGTTGCCTATAGTTAGAGTTAGTCTCACTCTTAAAAAAAACAAATCTAAGGTTAATTTCAGGCTTGAGCTGCTTCCAGCCTTTAAGAAGAAGTACGTAGCTACTGAGCGATGCGCATAAACCACAACTCATACACCAGAGGTACCAAGCTCTAAGTCCTTGCGTACAAAAGAGCTTTCCTTATTCGTTTATAATAATGCTGTGGATAGAATCCAAGCTGTCTCACGACGCTTTAAACTCAAATCATGTACCGTTTTAAAGGACGAACAGTCCTACCCTTGCTACCGGCTGCAGCAGCAGGATACGGCAATTCAACATCGAGGTGGCAAACAGCCAGTTCGATAGGAACTCTAGCCGGCTATTACACTGTTATCCCTTGCGTAACTTAACCTATGATCGCATGCAAAACCATGAATGACATGCGGGTCACTATACTCGTCTTTCGACCCTGCTCGAAATGTCTCTCTCGCAGTCAAACCTCCTTATGCTATTACACTCTACATTTTATTTCTAATAAAATTGAGGAGATCTATTAGAAGCCTTTGTTACACTTTAAAAGGCTATCGCCCCAATAAAACTGTCTCTGATAAACTTTCTGCATAAATGCATGAGTTGTACCTATTGATTTAAGGCTAGTATCTCATCTTGCGTTTCCTCAAATATCTGGCGATATGAAGTCAAAAACTACTAGCTATAGCTGCACAAAAATAATAAGTAAACAATTTATCATAACAGTAAAGCTGCAAGGGTCTTCGTGTCCTACAGCACCTATATAGTATCTTCACTATAATTCCAATTTCACTGAGCTTAACTATGAGACAGTTGACCCATGATTACTCCTTTCATACTTTCCAACAATTAATTGGATATTGATTGCGCTACCTTAGGACCCTCAGAGTTAGGGCCGCCATTAAGTTGACCTTATACATTTATTAAACGCTTTCGGTTACAACCATTGGGCAGGAGTCACTTCAAATACAAAAACCCATGTTTTAGCTTGAAGCTGTGTTTTTAGTAAACAGTTCCAGGTCTCGATTCTATGATTCTAAATTATAGTTTAGATTTCCTTCTTGCGAACGTACGGAAACATTTTGCCGAGTTCCTTATAGTTATTTCTCTCATCACCTTAGAATACTCTTCCTGGACACTTGTGTCAGTTTTAGTACAGTTATACACCCTATCATCTTTCTCGATTTATTACTGAATAAATGTCTGAAAAGGGTAACCCATCGAACTACATTTTCATATCACTCTTAGGGGCTGTTTAGTAAATGGAATGTTCATCATATACCCATAAAACCTTGTCCTTTCGGTGAATCTTTTTATTAAAAGATTTTTTAGTTACTCATAATTACATTATTACTTTTGATTATCATTTGGTCTTTTACAAGACCCATACTAATATACAAAACAATCTCCTACCAGATAAATCTATCTTCTAAGTTTCAGTTAATAAATTTAAGCCACCTAAATTTTCGGTTATCATGAACAATTAAGTCAGTGAACTGTTACGTTATCTTTAAAAGTGGCTGTTTCTAAGCCTACTTCTTGACTGTACTAACTCATAATAAGCCTTTCACACTAAATTTATTTTAATGACTTTAACTTTAGATCAAGGTTGTTTCCTTCTCGAACTATTACCTTATCGCAATAGCTCTGACTGCTTAACATCATTTATTGGAATTCTGAGTTTGAAAGTGTAAAGTACAACTCAAGGAGAAGCCAAGTACACTATCAGTGCTTTACCGCCAATAAACTAAAAATTAAACGCTATACCTAAATATATTTCGGAGATAACCAGCTATGCGGAATTCGATAAGCCTTTCACTCCTAGTCACATCTCATCCAAGATTATTGCAACAATCAATGGTTCGGCCCTTCGCTATATAATAATATAGGTTCAGCCTGGACATAACTAGATCATCCCGTTTCGGGTCCGATTCTATCATACTTTAACGCTCTATTAAAACTCGTTTTCACTAAGGTGCTAACCGTGCATGATACAATCACTTGTAATTCCATTATACAAAAGGTATCGTCGATTAAGACGGGCTTTAAATAACCGATTTCAGAACTATTTCAATCTGTATACAGATTTTTCAATTTTCCCTCGCAGTACTATTTCACTATCGGTGTAAATATGTATTTAGTCTTAGAAAATGGCTTTCCTAGAGTTCAAACCAAATTGATTCTACTCTTTAATATTGCTAAGTATCTATCTCACTACAGGACTTGGTTACCTTTTATAGTTTAATTATTTGAGACCAACTTAAATGCAATATTTTAGACTCTAAGGAGTTCGCTCACCGCTACTACCCTTATCTCGATTGATTTCTTTTCCTTCAGCTACTAAGATGTTTCATTTCACTGAGTATTTATTGTCACGGATTTTTCCTTTAGGGAAGATAGCAAGCAAATTTTCTTTTGCTATCCTTTCGATTCTTCGTCGCCCTACTCATATTTACCCAAATCATCCTTCGATTATCTTACATTATAATTAAAAATATGGGATAACGGACTCGAACCGTTCTAATCTGCTTGGAAGGCAGGAATTTTACCAGATAAACTAATCCCACGGGCCAAACCAACTTCAAACCTTTTTGTGTTGATTGTAGCACAGGCGAGATTCGAACTCGCTAAGTACAGATCATGAGTCTGGTAGCTTCCAATCGCTATCCGTGCTTTCTTCCCACCCCAGGTTCCCCTAGGGTCACCATGTTATGACTTTTACCACATTTGATGCAAAACCTAACAAAGAAGAGCTAAAACAGTTTATACTTTTAAATATAAATAATGCCCTAGATTCCAGGCTTCAGACTTACAGACATTTGCGGTAGTGACAGGCAGTTAGTGGCAAAGTAATTTACAATTCACCGAGCCGATCTAATACTCGATTACTAAGGAATCCTATTTCATGGAGACGCTTTTCAGTCACCAATCCAAACTTCGAGCCATTTTAAAGATTAACATTTTATTACTAAATAGTCTCCTATTGTATGGCCCATTGTATCACATATGCAGCCTTTTTCATAAAGCGCATAAAGACTTGACGTTATCCACACCTTCCTCTATTTTACAATAGCAGTTGCTCATGATATCAACATAAGCTAAGGGTTACATTCGTTTAACGAAATTAATCAGACATCTCAAAACACGAATTGACGACAGCCATGCACGACCTGAATAAAGCATAAACTTTACACTAGAAAAAGTAAGATTTCTCGCGGATTGTCGAATTAAGCTACATGATCCTCCCTCGATTTTACTAACGCTCTATTAATTTGAATTTTAATCTTGCGATCGTAGTATTCAGGTGGTAGATTTAACGGGTTACCTTGGGCACGAAACTAACTGTCTCACACCGAATCTACATCGTTTACAGTTTAGACTACAAGGGTATCAAATCCTTTTCGCTCCCTAAACTTTCATGTCTCAGCGTCAGTTTATGACCAGATTATTGCCTTCGCTTTTGGTGTTCATACTAAGATCTACTCATTTTATCGATACCTTAGTCGTTCCATAATCCTCTTCAAAACTCTAGACTTACAGTTTTCTAAAACCCTTTCAATCCTAAATCAAAAATTTCACTTAGAACTTATAAGCCAACCTACACATCCTTTACACCTTAAGTTATAGAGTAACACTTGAGGCCGAGGTATAACCGATGCTTCTGGCACCCCAATTAGCCGCCTCTTCCTAAAATAAAACCTTCACTATAGATTCTATTTCTTGATTATATCAACGTACCTTGATTCATTTTTATAAGGTACCATAATTATTCTTAGTAGCTTTCTCAGGATTTCTCCCATTGGAAAATATTCATTACTGCTGCCCCACATTGTGGGTAGTGCCCGTGTCCCAGTGCACTTGAGGCTGGACGTACTTTCATACCAGCTACGCATCTTCGCCTAAGTAGTCTTTTACACTACTCAATAGCTAATACGGATAAAGCCCATCTTTCATCGATAATCTATCTTTATTATTTACTTCAAACAGAAGTAATTTTACCAGTATTTATTTTATCCTGAAACGAAAGGTAGGTTCTTTATTTATACTCTCCCGGACGCCATGTTAATAAATTAATATTAATTTCATACGACTTGCATGTATTAGTCCCTAAGCTAGCGCTCACTCAATGCTATTATCAAACACTACAGACTCAAAACTTCACAATTTCTTCTCTTTCCCCTTCATACAAAAAGGTTTTTTTCCCCTTACATATGTCCACTTTTGACACTTTATACAAAAAGGTTTTTTTCCCTTACATATGTCCACTTTTGACACTTTACATAAAAAGATTTTTTTTCCCTTACATATGT
>Ga0115013_10002528_pt1 | contig 10159 bp, 13 predicted proteins | sample SouAtlMetagenome_2_FD_88686 | JGI IMG/M metagenome (GOLD analysis project Ga0115013, IMG submission 88686) | Marine eukaryotic phytoplankton communities from Atlantic Ocean - South Atlantic ANT15 Metagenome | ecosystem: Environmental > Aquatic > Marine > Oceanic | place: South Atlantic Ocean... | reverse complement strand
CAGATGAATACTGTTGACGGTAAACTGATAAAGCCAAACGAGGGAGACAGTGCGACTGCTGATTATAAACTTGCAGTAGTTGACTTGTTTAAGCAAGGAAAAATATTAGAAGCTCGTAAAATGTTATGTAGTCAGGTGCGTCCAGAAGAAATGGATGAACTGTTCAGATGGATGTATGACAATTTGCAACTGTGGGGAGAGACACAAGAACAACATGATAGTGCTATACTCATTATTGCAAAAGGACTTAGAAATATCCCAATGGTTGCAGACCAGGAAATTAACCTGGCGGCAACTCTGGTAGAACTATGCCAGATATCAAATTAAAAAATGTTCTTAAATTTGAGAATAGTTTCTGTGTTTTACCTTTTATCCATGAACATATAGACGTAAACAATGTACGTAAAGTTTGTTGTATAAGTCGAGATTCAATTACACTCGAAAGACAGGAAGAAATTAAACAATTAATGTTTGATAATAAACCTGTGCCTGAATGTGTTAAGTGTTTAGAACAAGAGAAAATAAAAACATTTAGCGAAAGACAACTTAATAACAAACATTGGTTAAAAAAACATAATATAGACTTTACTAATCCACCAACTCTTAGTTATGATTTACGTTACAGTAACTTATGTAATTTAAGATGTCAAACCTGTAATGCAAAAAGTAGTAGTGAATGGGCAAGATACTTAGGACAGGAAAAAATATATAACACTATCGATCCTAATGATTATGAAATAGATAAAAATGCTGAAAGAATATATCTTGCTGGTGGAGAGCCTTTTATGATTAAAAGTTTTAGTAAGATGCTTTCCAAATTAGAAAACAAGAATTGTGAAATAGTTATCAACACAAATGCCACAATACTAACTGATCATATGTTACAAGCATTGGAACCTTTTACTAATATATGTTTTGTTTTAAGTATTGACGGTACAGGCGAAACTATTGAAAAAATAAGAACACTTTGTAATTGGGAAACTATTCAAAACAATATTCAAATACTAAGAGATAAACTTAAACCTAATTTTATGGTCAACACTGTTTTACAAAAAGATAATATGGATAATATTCCTCAACTAGCAGAATGGATAGATGATCAAAGAATTACAGTATGGCATACTACAATTTTAACTGAACCTAAGGAACATAAATTTCAAAATTACAATGGTGTTTTATCATGGGACGAAGAACTATGGAATAGAAACTGTGTGAAAAGAAATTTACAATCACAAAATAGTTTAAAGTACGTACAGGATTACTTAACCTCTATCCTTGCACATGAATCTTGCCATAATACTTTTACGTAAGTCACATTCAATTTCATCACAACTATGCCAACTATTTGCATCAACTCTCATTAACCATGATAAGTTTGGTATAAATGGAAATCTTTTTATTTCGTTTCCATGTTCGTCATTTATACTTGTTCCCCAGTGTTCTCCTCCATCGCAATATACATATGATTGCCAAGCAACACTAATAGTATAACCATCATAATGGTTTTTAACACCATATCCTCTATAATCTTCCCAAAGACTACTAGTAGTGTAAGCACAATTATTTTTAAGATCTTCTAAACTATAAACTGCTTCTATTATATCACTATGATCAATTATGTTATTATAGTAATCTTGCCAAAATGGTAGGTCTTTTCTATTTTCTAATGGGGTATATTTTCTATTTTGGTTAAAACCATCTGGATTTTTATTATATGCTATCTTGGTGAAATCTGGCCAATGTTCTTCTACAAGTTCAAATAGTTCAGGATGTAGTGTGTTATCGATTCTTACATGCCAATACGGTTCCCAATCCACAGTGGAATTGCGTATACGATCAACAGTATATTCTCTAAATTTTTTCCAATTGTAGGTTGACAAGTTCTTCATCTATGCTATTATGTAAGTATAAAGTATTTAACTAGGAGGACCAAGCAGATGAAAAAATTTGATACTATTTTTGATATTAAAACTGTAATGACATATGCAGTGGCGGCTTTTAAACAAAATAATGAAAAGTATGTTACAGATGGTGAGGCTAGTAATAAAACAATAATACAAACTCATTTAGGATTACTAGATGATCATAGAATGGCTTTTGTAGATATAATGCCAAAAGACTGTGAAGACATTGCAGCCAAAGTTATTGCATACTATAAAGGACTTACATTTAAGGCAATGGGTGGTAAGATAAATGATTTCGAGCAACGTGTACTTTCACTAATTAATAATGGTGAAGTATCAATGAGAGACATAGGTGTTGTTGCAAGTTTACCCAAAGCATATTTTAGGAGTTTAAAAAGAGATATTACAGATCAAACTATTAGAAAATTAAGTATCGACAGTGTATTTGTAGGAACTGTAAATAATGATATTATAGGTGAAATTAATATATTAAATTGTAGTTTTATACAAAGCCTACAATGTCATGTGGTAAATGCTGAAATGAATGGCAACTTAGTATGCTTTTTTACCAAACATCCTGCAGAACATTGGGGTAAAACATGTACTGTAAAAGGAAAAGTAAAAAGACATCAGAAGAGTAAGTTTCATAAAGGAAATGAAACTGTTCTTAATTATGTTAAGGCTTTGCAAGTGTATGAAGAATAAATGAGTATAGGTTTTGTATATCATCCAAGAGAAAACATTGACCGTAGAATTGTAGGAAAAGGCGGTACTGATCAAATCTGGCTTCATCCACAAACCGATAAATTAGAACATACATTTTACGTTTTAGACATTTACAATACTTTATTACTTCATCCTAATCACATAAAAAACATTCCAGAAGATGTATTACAAAAGTTAAGCACTGGTGAGTGGCATTTACTTATAGACTGTATTGAAGAATATGATATTTATAAAATAGACAGTTATAAAACAAGTAGATGGAGTCCTCAACAACATATGATTGTTACTACTGGTCTTGGCAGACTCGTAAACTTTTGTAACTTTTTATGGGATAATTATAGTATACCTCATAATCATGTACACTATGCTAGTCCTTTTCTTTATGATAATAAAATGCTAGACAAGTTAAAAGTTATGAATGTTACTACTGATATTAACTTTCATTTTAAAGATATAGATCTAATTATGTATGGTAATGACACAATAGAAATTAATACTAATGAACCTAAGTATCAATATTGTGCTTTAAATGCAGGAAATCCAAGACCTGCAAAAGTAGAATTAATCTATAAACTATGGCAAAATAATTTACTGGAAAAAGGACTAATTAGTTGTAGCAAACCTAAAAACATTAATTATGAAAAAGAGTTTATGGATTTACTTCCTATTAGAGAAAGAAACAAAAATAAACACTGGGTACAAACTAAAGAACAAAGACAAAATACAGAATTACATGAACTAAAGGATGTAAAACTGTATATTAGTACAGAAACAATGGCGCAAGATAACTACTGTCAAATAACTGAAAAGACATTCAGAGCAATTGCTTATGCTAAACCGTTTGTTATAATAGGAAACAAAGGTAGTCTAAGTAAACTTCATGATTTAGGTTTTAAAACATTTAGTGGTTGGTGGCCAGAAGAATATGATACATTAGATTGGCCAGAACGTATTGATTATGTAGTAAGTTTACTCGAAAATATTCCTGATTTGACAGGCATAGAGGAGGTTACACAATACAACCTAAATCATATGAGGGAAACTAAATGGACAAAAATGTATAAAAAAAGTTTAATTAATGCCAAAAACAGTTGACAATCTTGTAAAAGATGTTATTATAATAATATAGTTAGAAAACGGAGAGAAAATGAAAAAGACGATAGTTGTAGATTGTGATGGAGTAATATGTAATTGGGAATATGCCTTTGATATTTTTATGGCAGAACTTGGATTTAAAAGAGTTAAAGATAGTAATTTAATTTACAACATTGGTGAAAGATATGGTGTAGATAAAGCACAAGGTAAAAAACTTATCAAACAGTTTAATGAAAGTGCGGCAATTGGATACCTTCCTCCATTAAGAGATGCAGTTCAGTATGTTACAAGAATGGCAGAAGAAGGTTGGGACTTTCACTGTGTAACAAGTTTGTCTACAAACAAGTATGCACAAAAACTAAGAAAGATGAACTTAGCAAAGTTGTTTGGTAAAGATACATTTAGTGTTGTTACATGTATTGGTACAGGTGCTGATAAAGATGATGCACTTAAAGTTTATAAAGATAGTGGTTATTTTTGGGTAGAAGATAAGCCTGATAATTGTTTAGCAGGACTTAAACAAGGAATGAAACCGTTGCTTATGGAACATGGTTTCAATATGCACGATAAAGATTTTCCACTAATGAAAAATTGGAAAGAAATATATGAAACTGTAACTAACTCAATACAAGTGCAAATGCCAGTTGGTAATTCATATATAAAATCTTAATATGATACGTGTTACAGGATATTGGCGAGATACAAAAGTTGTAAGATATTTTTACGATAGATATGATGCAATTGATTTTAAAGATGTAGTTGATGCTAATTATCCAATTAGGGTCACATTTGAAAAAGGAGTATTCTCTATGAGAGAATGGATTTATGATTGTTGGAACGGTGTAATGAATGCTGATATCAATCCACTTAGCAAAATTCCCCATACAAACACTAGGCATATGGTACTACAAGTACTGGCATGGATGTGGTGCATTGTTTTTAGTAGTTACTTTGGTAGTATGTGGGTGTTTGGTATCACCACTATTGCACACATATTTCTATTGGCGGCTATTGTAGTAACGGTGGCAACATTCGAAACTGCAAAAAGGCGACCACAATTTTTTCTTAGATTAGAACAAAGAACTAATGGTTATCATACGCCTAGCAGAACAAGATATATGTACCATAATGGAAAAAGGATAGAATTAGATCCTAATGATCCAGGGGGTGAACACGAATAAGCGCCAGTAGCTCAGCAGGATAGAGTGCTAGTCTACGAAACTAGATGTCGGAGGTTCGAATCCTTCCTGGCGCACCAAAATTAGGGGATAAGTGTTACGGTAGCACGGCTGGCTCCAACCCAGTAAGCGAGGGTTCGACTCCTTCATCCTCTGCCAATTTAAGTCACAAAAAAAGCAGGATAACTCCTGCTTTCCTAAAATATGAAAATATTATCCCATAATTGCTTGTGCAGGCTGCATAATCTTATATGTTATGGTAACACCATCGGTTTCATCACCCCAAATTGGAATTGTATGAAACGCATCTGAAGGAATAATTGTATCTGACCACCAATCACTTGCAAGTGAACTAGATGTTACTGTTGCTGGAATTGTTCCCCATCCAACATAACTTGCTTCAGCAGTAAAATCACTTATTGTATCAACTTTTATTTTACGTGATACTCCACTTGAATCATTAGCAGTATAGTCAGGAGTTTCACTACTTCCATCTTCTAGTATCCTGGCTTTCAAATAACTACCACCAACGTCTTTGTCTATGTACCCAATTCCACTTATGTAAACGTTTCTATCAGTACTTTCATCAACATATAACGTATTGGCAATTACAACCTTTAATGTTACTATAGTATCTGATTCTACATCGCCTATGCTAGATGCATCAAAAGTCAAAAGAGAAACATCATCTACTGCTTGTCCACTAATCGCTGCGTTAGTAAGAACTTGGGCGCCGTTAAAAAATACGTTTACCTTTGTATCTTCACTACCAGCTCTATCTTGCCAACATCTAATTGCAAATTTATAATCTGTCGCCATTTTAATTTTTCTCCGTCTACATAAAATGTAAAAATTTAATTTATAAAGTTATTTATCTTCATATATGTCTAATACTTCTGCTCATGAAATAACTCATATGTTTCCTGATGCATGGATACAATTAATTCTTTGTCTGTAATTATAGTATTTGGACCTTCTGGTGGCCCTAGTGTATCATAAGATAAACTTTCTTTGTATGATTCTATTTCATTTCGTATGTCGTCATTTACTATGTAATTATTTTCACAAAAATCATTAAATGTTGGCCAATTACTTCCTGCTAATTTATTATAGTGTTGTTCATCAACAGTTGCAAACACTCTGTTCATTTTTAGATTATCTATTATAAAGTATTTGTGTTTACGATGAATATCTAATTTCATTTGTTTATCATAAATTACTACTGGAACCATAACATCAGAAGCACGTTGTCCAAATACTCTAGTACATATTATATACAATGCTATTGCAGTATGCTGGCCATCCCATGCAATATAGTATCCAGGTTTAATAGGATCTTTATATACATGTATTGAATTTACCATACATTCACTAAAGTGTGTCAAAATTTGATATATTTGTTTTATATTAAGTGGTCGTTGTACAGTCTCATCAATTAATATTTTATCAACTGGAACTTCTATGGCTTTACATAATTTTATATCTTCAAAAGTTTTCCACTTATTTTGGTTTAACTTTTTGAAATCTTCGACTGATTTATCTAAGTCAAAAGCACTATCAGGCAGTGCTTTTGATAATTGTTCATCTAATGTTACAAAAGTACTCTCTTGTTCTATGTACAATTAACTATCCGTCTATATTATTATGTGAAATTGTTATAACATGTCTATTTATCACCGTAAATATCTAAAACTTCAGCAACCGCAGGATGTCTTTCAATATCTTGAATGTCAAACTTACTTATAGATACATACTCACTGTCTAAGTAAGCATCATATAACTTTTGAAAATCTATTAAACCGTTTTCATATTCTTTACGATCTGTTTGTGCTATATCACCAGTAATGACCATTCTACTATCATCGCCGATACGAGTAAGTAACATTTTCATTTGACTAGGCGTGGCATTCTGCATCTCATCTGCAATTACAAATGCATTCTTAAAAGTACGTCCTCTCATAAAAGCAAGTGGACTAACTTCTATTATACCTTCTGAAATCATAGTTTGTATTTGTTTTGCATTATAGTATTCTCTTACTACATCAAATATAGGTTTTGTCCAGGGTTCCATTTTTGCATTAATATCGCCAGGTAAAAATCCGTGTTGCTCATCATCTACTCCTACTGCAGGTCTCGTAATAATTAGCCTATCAATAGTATGTTCTTTAAGTGCCTTCACTGCCGCCAGTACTGCTAACATAGTTTTACCCGTACCTGCAGGTCCTGTTGCAAATATAATAGTTTGCTCAGGATCTAATAATTTTTGTATATATTCTTTTTGGTTTGGGTTGCGTCCATGAATATGAACTTCTTTTTGTTTTTTTGCTTGTGGAAGGTAGTGAACGTTAGAGTTGAGGTAATCAGCATGAGTTTCATTTCTGTATCTCTGCTTACGGTTTTTTCTAGCCATTTATTGCTATCTCCTGTTTATGTTATAGAGAAGCAAAATGTATAATTGATTCATGAAGACTCTTGCCTCCCTTTCTTGTTAGTATTTAAATATACATGTATCGAGATATAATACCACATTACAGTTATATACGTATATAATGCATAAATAATTACATGCTTCCAGAATTAATATTTTTTACAGGTGTTCCTGGCAGTCGCTGGAGTGGCATTGCTAGAGAAATTAAAGAAGATCCTAAGTATGACACTACGGATAGGGCGCCACATAGAGTTTATAGACATCATAATTTTAATGGACATCAAGAAGCATACTTTGGTACAGGAATGGAATTCGATACAAGTTTGAATGCTAGTAACTTGTATGCACCTTTCTCTGGTGAAGGCACAAAACTTCTACTAAGTCATGAATGGCCCTACTACTTTGCGGATATACAAGAAATGTATCCAGATGCATGGATACAATTAATATATAGACCAGATCAACCTAGTATGGATTGGTGGTTAGAAGCAGGTGGCTTTACTATTACATATCCTAATTATGAATGGTATGTGGACATTGATGTTATGTGGGAACAAATTTGTAAACAAAATGAATTAATACTTGACTTCGCTCAGAAGAATAAACTACAATGGATACAACACAATAAACATAAAGATATTTTTATCACCACATATAGGAAAGATAATGAATCATAAAATATTAAACAAACTAGAAAACATGATACATGTTTCGCCTAAACTATTACGTAATCCAGAAACACTACGACAAGCCATACGTGGGGCCTTTGCAGTTGATGTTGAAGACGTAAGTTATAACAACATAGGAGAACTGGTTGATAAAATAGATGACTTAGTATTGGATCACTACTTTAGGCATGTGTGGCACGGTGAAATAAAACGTTTCAAGTATTCAGGTCCTGCACTAATAGGTGAAATAAACAAACTTAAACCAAGACGTGTGTTGGACATTGGATGTGGATATCATGAATTTAAAGGCAAAATTGACAATCTAATTGGCATTGATCCCTACAATGATAATGCAGATGTAATTTGTAAAATACTTGACTATCATCCTGGTGAAAAGTATGATGCTATAATGGCTCTTGGCTCAATCAACTTTGGAAGTACAGATAAAATTTTTGCTGAACTTGAACATGCAGTCAGTTTATGTGAACCTGGTGGACTTATGTATTTTAGAGTTAATCCTGGATTACCACATGACAGAGATGAATCAAATTGGATTAGTTTTTACCCATGGGACGCTAACTTTATTGTAAACTGTGCAGGTGAACTAGGTGTTGATATACTTGATATAAGAACTGATAGCCATAAAAATAGACTGTACTTTGTTTGGCGGACTAAACAATGAAAGCAGGAAAAATTTGGGGACAAACAGAATTAATACATGCTAATGGTGTGCTGGAGTTTCATCGTATAGAATTTAAGTCGGGTTACAAGTGTAGCGAACATGAACATTGTTATAAATGGAATGGCTTTTTTGTTGAGTCAGGTAAAATGATTGTACGTGTTTGGCAAGATGGTGAACAAGAAGGACTTGTGGATGAAACCATTTTACAGGCAGGAGACTTTACACAAGTAAAGCCTGGTAAAATACATCAGTTCGAAGGACTAGAAGATGGTGTTGCATTTGAATTATATTGGGCTGAATTTAATCATGACGATATAAAACGTAGAACTGTAGGTACAAACGTATGACTAACGGAACTAAAGACGAGAACGAAATCTTTTTTGCAGTCAAAGGACATTTAATTCCTGAAGGATATAGCCGAAAAGATATAGATAGTATGATGAAAAGTTATATTAAAAGACTATGGGGTAATTGTGAACGTTTACCTCGTACTTCAGATAGATTTGAATCTATATGGAAAAAGCATAAATAAAAGCATACTACAACTAACGCTCGAATGTAAAGAAGTTCAGTTGTATACCCCCTAACTTAAAAAAGGCACTTTCGCATTTTTGTGACAGTGGATTCTCTATGATTGAATTAGCATATCTACTCGCCGGAGTATTCTACGGCTTAATAATAGGTATAATTCCTAGTGCAGGAGCCAGTACTGGCTTGATAGCATTATTTGGATTTATAAGTTACTTTGCACATGAACCTTACCTCGGTGTTATATTTTTAATGGCAGTAGTTGCCGCCTCAACTACAGGCGATAGTTTTACGGCAATACTATTAGGTATACCAGGTGCCAACAGTGCAGCCGCTACTATGGTAGACGGGTTTCCCCTTGCACAACGTGGCAGGGCAGGTTTAGCAATTAGTGCCGCCGTTACAACTTCAACTGTAAATGGTTTACTTTGGGGTTGTTTAGTATTTTTATTATTGCCCTGGTACACTAATTTAATTTATATTTTAGGTGTACCCGAACTATGGGCATTTACCGTATTGGCACTTGCTACCGTAGGATTCTTAAGTAATAAGTATTGGTTCCGTACAATACTTGCAATCGTGTTTGGAATCTTTGTAGGCATGGTAGGTGTAAATCCAGACAACAACGAAGCACGTTTAGGTGCTCAGTATTGGTTTTATTTAGAAGATGGAATACAAATTATGGCAGTTGCGGCTGGATTGTTTGCAGTACCAGAACTCACACGAGGATTGTTTTTGAAACATTCAACTGCTGATGGTGAAATCAGAGATGGCGAACTTTGGGCAGGTATTAAAGCAAGTTGGGAAAACAGATGGCTAGCACTGCGTGGTGGATTCATCGGTGCGTTTATTGGACTTCTTCCGGGCTTGGGAGGACAAATGGCGGATTGGATGGCTTACGGTCAAGCAGTTGCTAGTAATCCAAAAGAAAAATTTGGTAACGGAAACAT
>Ga0115013_10002525_pt1 | contig 10161 bp, 5 predicted proteins | sample SouAtlMetagenome_2_FD_88686 | JGI IMG/M metagenome (GOLD analysis project Ga0115013, IMG submission 88686) | Marine eukaryotic phytoplankton communities from Atlantic Ocean - South Atlantic ANT15 Metagenome | ecosystem: Environmental > Aquatic > Marine > Oceanic | place: South Atlantic Ocean... | reverse complement strand
CCTGCTCTCTTTGGAAATCAGCATCTCTAGAAGCTTGCTCAACACCAAATCCAGCAGCAGCCATGTTCACATCCTTCTGGGCTTCCTTCTCTCTTCTCTTCTCTTCCTTGTATGCCTGCTCTCTTTGGAAATCAGCATCTCTAGAAGCTTGCTCAACACCAAATCCAGCAGCAGCCATGTTCACATCCTTTTGGGCTTCCTTCTCTCTTCTCTGCTCCTCCTTCCAAGCCTGCTCTCTTTGGTGGTCAGCATTTCTAGATGCTTGCTCAACACCAAATCCAGCTGCAGCCATATTCACATGTTTGTGAGACTCAATCTCTTCCTTTCTTTTTTCTTTCTCAGCCTGCTCTCTTTGGAAATCAGCATTTCTAGATGCTTGCTCAACACCAAATCCAGCAGCAGCCATGTTCACATGTTTGTGAGACTCAATCTCTTCCCTTCTTTTTTCTTTCTCAGCCTGCTCTCTTTGGTGATCAGCATTTCTAGAAGCCTGCTCAACACCAAATCCAGCTGCGGCCATGTTCACGTGTTTTGCCTCCTCTTTCAAGTTTTTGGCCTCGTTCTTTCTTGCACTTTCTGCGGCGTTTAAGGCCTTTGCGTTCTCTTCTGCGAGAGTCGAAACGCCCTTTGATTTATAGGAATACATTTTCGCCTTTGCCTCACGCTCGCGTTCCTTTCTTTTCTTTTCTTCATTTTTTCGTCTCATGGCGAAATCGAACGGAGACACGCCTTGAAACGCATCATTCTCGTAGCTCTTAGGCTTCCATTTTTTGCGGTTATCTTCTGGCGCCCGAAAGTCGTATTTAGGATCATCTTGGTTGTCCATCGTCGTTTTCTGTTCGTGTTTTCTACGTTGATAATGATCAACAACAGATCTCTTATGATGTGTTTTATCGACTCAGGAGTTTAATAGTTAAAAAGACGCTCAAACTTTTCTCGTGAAGGAACGCGCGTTGGTCACAGTCACAATAAAAAAATGGTCATTCCGGGAACAAAAGATTTGGGGTAACCAAGAATGACGAGAAAAAATTGCACAACAGTTGATGACAAACTATTTCACGAAACTGTAAAATTTATATCAAGAGCACAGAATCGATTCATTACTTATCAGGAAATACCGTTACAAGAAACTTTGTGCAAAATGGTTTTCGACTTTTTCACGCGTCAGCATAAGGATTTGAATAAACCAATTCCAGAATTCCGAGATAATGATTTCAGACACGCTTCAATTACAAAGTCGTCGCAGGATATTCCAAACGGGCTCATTATTGAGGTGCACAATATACCAGCTGAGACGGGATCGACTAAGAAGGAATTCTACATTAAGGAAGTCGTTAAAGGAGGTATTTTCGAAAAAGTTCATGGAACTCGGATCCAGCCCGGTGATCGTCTTGTAAAAGTGAACGGCAAATCGGCCGAAGAATTTCGCAGCTTGTGGGATATAAACGACTATCTCAAAAAACAGCTGAAGATCACGATTCATGTAAAGCGTGGTGGCCTACACCTTGAACAGAAGAATCAATGGGATAAGGCTCAATATGAACCAGGGAAAAAAATATGATATTTTGTTGCGAATAAAATAAGGCAAATTGCAGTCACATTTTTTAAAATCCTGATGAAACGTTTTTGCGGACAGAGTTTGTCATTGTGATCATTGAAAAATAGACGGTAAAAGTAGATTTATTTAATATGATTATGAAACTAAGAATCTTCGTGTTAATACAACTCGTTGGATGACATACTTTCACAAAAATACTCAATAATTGAATGTCTTGTTCCCAAAAAATCCACTCCATTGGGATGGACAGAAACTTCATTCCATTTTCTCGCTGCTCTTTCTATTTTTACCTGTTCGATCTAAACTTGAGTTTTGTGGCGATCTTTCAAAAAGTATCAAACTCTCCACGCATTTGCCAAACAATCTGTTATACTGCAACACGTGCAACACGGGCAAAAGACCTCGAAACAATCGACCCCGAGTGTTTTTAGCGTGTTAAAGGGGAATTCAGTTTTTTTACATATTGATGCATCCATAAACCCAGTGAAGGCGTTTTCTTCAAGTTCAAGGTGCCTCAGTTTATTCATATTTCCTAGCTCGGTCGGAACGGATCCGGTGAGACTGTTAAATTGTAACCACAATTGTTCCATTTCAATAAGGTTTCCAAATTCAATAGGAATGGACCCCGTCAAGCTGTTGTATGCAAGTGAAAGCGATGCCAAAGTAGTCATGCTACCCAACCATGGGTACAATGGCCCAGATAGTCCAGAATTGCCGTCGGCCCAAAATTCCTTGATCGCAGGTGATCCTTCAAGTGGCGATAAGTCTCCGGTCAAGAAATTATCAGTCATGTACAAATATTCTAGGTCAGGGAGTTCGCTCAGTATAGCTGGAATACTGGTGTTGAACATATTTCCATCTAAATTGAGGTAATTCAACTGACTTAACAAAGAAAAGCTATCGTCAGTCAAACCTCCCGTGAAAAAAGCGTTCTTTATATTGAAGTTGATCAAGTTTTCTGGCAGTAATGGGATATCGCCACTGAATCCAGTACTCTCAGCAAGTATAGTAGCTGACACGGGGGAAAATGTAGCGAATATTGAGAAAACATATAAGGTATATTTCTAGTTTCAACAAGATAATTGCTAATTGGTATTCTCTGCCGTAACTTACTCATATTAGACCCAAGTTCAGACATCCAGCTACTGTCTCCACCATTAGAAAGAAACTCATTATCGTACAGGTCCAATTTTTCAAGACTTCCCGCTCCTGTGCTGAAGGGACCGTCAGAAGCTAATAATAATACTTCTTCCGGCCATGTTCCCGTCAAGATATTAGAGAATAATTCCAGGGCAATAACGCGTCCTTCAGTGTCACATGTAACACCGTACCAACCGTCAGAAGCTACGGTGGAAAGAGTTGTAGCAATCGAAGATTCTGTATCATTCATCAGATCAATAGAAATGACGCCACAAGGATCGCTATTGTTGCTCGTCCAGCCGGAGGCTTGCAGCCATTGGGGCATCACGATGTTTTCAAACCTAATATCATTGTCCGTTATATGATTCGGAACTGCATTAGTTGCGTAGTAGATACTGTACAGTGCATAATATTGAGCGATTTTAGCGTCCGTGAATCCATCGACACCGATTTGTTGTGAGAGGCGAAGAAAAGCTTTTGATTGGTAGGAGGTAACGTTAGCGTCATCGGTGAATCCAACCAAAGCAGCCTCGTTTAAGCCTTTCGTAGCATCAATTACACGACTTTCCAAAACACTTATATCTGATGTTTGTGCTCTGACATTCACCAAACACCAGACCGTCACTATTAGAGCGAGTGCAGCTTTTTTAAAACATGACACCTGAGGTAACAAGAATAGATTTCGCATTGCTTCAGATATACTATATTGAAAGCATGCGAAGTTGATCAAATTTGGTTCACTTTGGATAGAAACAACTTTTAGATTGTCGATGCGTTCTGAAGAACGGTTGACCACAATCTCTTATCAGTTTCAGAACGGTTGACCACAATCTCTTATCAGTTTCAGAACGGTTGACCACAATCTCTTATCAGTTTCAACAAATGGCAGTCTCTTATCGGATTCAACAAATGTTAAAATACCTCTTGTAACTCCGATCAGAGTCACATTATTTTTGGCGAATACGTGGACGCATTATTTCTAAGGGCTGACGTGCTCCGTGTTCAAAAAACAACACGAATCAATCGAAAAAGGTGCGCAACGTGTGTGTCACACAGCAGGCAAAAGCCATGCAGAGCACCACAACCCAGTGCTCGTGGGCTGGGGTTGGCTCAGTGTTGGGGTTAGCCTTTGGCTGGCTTATGCTCTGCTCTTTGCGAAGTGGTGGCCCAACCACCATCCCAGCCACTGGGTGGCCCAAGCCCAGCGCTCAATGGGCCAGGGGTGTCGCCAGCAGAGCCTTGTGCCACCCACACAGCCAACCAGTGGGAGCTTGGGTGCACTGTTGGGGGCCTGGTCTGGTGGGCAATACCCAGGGAGCTCAGCAGGGGGGCACAGAGAGTGGCCCACAAGGGCCCTTCCCAGGGGCACGCTTGCATCGTGCGAGCACCACCACTTGTGGCTTGGCTGCCAGCCCGCCCTGGCTTGGGGCCAAAACGGGATTAAGCCAAGGGGCACACCACCAACAGGGTGCCATGCAAAACCAGTTGGTTTGGTCGTATGAAAATACAGTTGTTTATGTTTGGCTCGTCAGTTATGAGTTGAAGCAATCGTCACATGGATTATTTTTTAAAAGCTCAAGCAATTTTTATTACATCAAATGGGATTAAGAACTCATTTCGTCTTAGATCAATCTTTTTTGAAAGATGAAGAATGGATAATGGCATTTTCAAGATCTTGCTTAACACCTTCGTCAGGAAGAAGCAGAGTGACGCGTTCTTGGCCAACATTGCCCCGACCAAAAATAGTAAGGCACAAATGAAGTTCCTTTTCTTTATCAAGCTGTTTCATTTCGATCGGAGATGGACCACCTAATCCAGCATGTCCCGATAAAATTACTTTTCCAGATGGCAACTCTCCCTCGTCGAATTCATCAACTGAATTCCACCAGAGAAATCGATGTCCCTGAACAACTGCAAATATCAGCTTCTTATGGTCCGCTCCATTACCCCGAACAAGAATTCTCGTAGACGAAGAATGCCACGTTGCCTTCCATAGCTTTTTCAGTCTTGATTCTCTTTTCTCCAAAGCATATTTCTTTGCTGTCTCGGTTCCAAGTTGACGGCTTTCCCAGAAATAAGTCTTGCGAAGATCTTCATTGGTCGGAATACTGCGAATGGCATTGTATATTTTAGTTGCGAATGGATTTCCTGTGTCTGCTCTATCCGGGGATCCTTGGTATGCCTTAGATTTCCTTTCGGATATCAGTCCTAAATTTTCACCGTACTTGTCAACAAACGTAATAATGTACTGAGCGAGCCCAGCTAACAAGATAATGTATCGCGTCGGTATCAAACAAAATATTACCCAGCATGGCAACAGGCCAACAAATATGATTGATGACTTGTATGGGTCAGTGAAGTTGATCAAATTAATGAAACCCTCGACAGAGTCAACAATGGATCCCAGAGTATTTTGGACTACTTGAACAGTTCCTCCAATACCGAGAGCTTTACTAACAGCATCAATAGAGCTATCGACAAGGTTGATTTTGCTTTCTTTGTATAGGATACTAGACCGAACGAACTCTTCTTCGATAACGTTTGACAATTCTCGCTCTCCGTCGTCGGGATTGTTTACCGCGGAAATCGTCGGAGGATTCCATTTAAGATTCACATATATCCTTGGAGGATCTATATTTGTTCCGCAAAACAAATCTCCGCCGTCAACTTCGTGATCTTCCAGGAAAACATTTGAATTCGTCCCAACAGGTAGGACTTGATACCATCCTTCTATTTCTTTCTCCACAGCGAGCTCATTAAATGGAATAACTACTTCACCCAAAACATGATCAAATCCAGGAAGATTATTAAAGAAATCTTGGAACCTGACCTGCAGGACAATCGCACCCTTACTAGACTCCCATGCGTCGAGTTTACCTTCATCTCTTTTTCCATTCGTATATCTAATTGGTTGAAGAATTGGAAATACCAATGCATTAGTGTCAACTTCATCAGAGGTTGAAGTTTCAAAAAAATCATTCTTAGCCGAAGGAAGCAGCTGATTCAGCCTCTTCGCGATAGAACTCTCCTCTATTCCACCCCAGTTAGGGTCTGAAGTATAAATTGTAGGGGTGTTTCCCATCTCAAAAGGAGTGTCCACATCTATGCCGTTTCCAGCGAGAAGGATTTTCGTTTTTTCATCTACAAATCGTAAAGGATCCCATATCACTCTACACGAGGTATTTCCAGCAATACCTAGTTCTTGATTTAGTAGATTGCGCCCCTTCCCTACGGATATGACAATTATTCCCTTGGGTCGATGAATTTTGCAATCAACTGTATTTCCTTCAACCTTTTGTATTCTTTCTACTGCTCTTCGAATAAAACGGTTCTTCGTTCTTCCTTGACTTCGCTGGTGAGCGCAATAAACAAGAAATGCGATAGCAAAAAATATAGGCAAGCATCCAACGTATTCAATGTCAAAACGTAGGCAAACCCAGATAAACATGTACAAACTTAGAGCAGTCCACAACGGATTTTCCCATCCAACCATGTATTGGTAACATGCTATTGCATATTTCAAGTCATCCGCAATGGCTTTTATACGACTGATATAGTTCGAAAAGTTTGCCATGTTAAGGTCTGCTGGTGGACGGTATGGGCACTCGATAGGGTTTGGACCGTACATTCGACTGTATAACTCTTCAATTCCAACGGATAACTCTATCCAACCACTGATTAAGTTCTTCTCATCCCCTAACGTAGAAGAGTTACCACTACTTTTTAGTGGAAAGGAATAGTACTCATTCGCGCTAGCGCCAGGCTTGATCCCTGGTCGTAACTTGAGCCTGATTTTTCGAGGTGTCATTGAGGAAATCGGACCATTCAAAAATTGAAGTAAAGACGCACCATTCTTGGCGATATACGCATCTCGTTGCTCCTGCAAAAGTCCATGTGTCGTCACAAACGTGCTTCCTATAATTATATCTGTATCAGCGTCTACAACATCGATTCGAAATTCCACTCCATAGTGGGACACGCAAAATTTCATTTCGGCAGATCGAAAAAATGGTTCGCCCCCTGTCTTTTGTAAGGTTGGAGTTCGAGCAGATCTATCGCTGTCTGACATTGAAACGCGGGCGTAATAGTCGCCCTTCCTCAGAATCGGTTTTTCGTTTTCTTGACTACTTTCATTCTGTATACTAATATGTTGCTCGAACAAGCGGGCGGTGATAATTTCGAAACGGCATCTTCCAATCCCCTCTAGAATGTTCGATTGTGTACTGTCTATTGAACCAGAAGAAGTGTATGCAGTCATAGCGTGCGTCTGCTTAGAAGAATACTTAGAAGAATGTATTGAAATAGTCGAATCTCTGTTTCCGGATGGTTGCTTGGACGCATCCCCTTCAAGCATAGACTGAATTTTCTCCTCATAAATCTCATCTGGGGCTATGTAAGAGAGAAGACCCGAAGGACTCATTTTTTTCCGAAAGGATGCTTCGACAATATCTGACGCCAAGTCCGACCCGCATGGCACTTTCACGTCGACGTGCAGTCGACAATCGCTGCAGCAATCAATATTACACACTTCACAGCGGAATCCAGAGCCGTTTCTAAAAATTCCTATCAATAGCTTGGAACATACTGCACATGTCGCAGGTGCCCAGTAAGTTTGGGCTCGCAATAAATGAGGAGAACGTAAGGCAGAAGCGGCAGATGCTGCTTTCTGGGAAGCTGTTGTCCTCTTTGAACTAACAGTTATGCTATCTTCATTCAACGTAGCAGTTTCTTCGTTGAATGACAGCTCCTGTAGATCCCAAAAGTCATTCTTCGGGGATCGTACGACAAGTTCGTCATTTCGTCGATTCGTTGTTATCCCTTCTCGGTTATCATTACTTGTGGCTTCAGTAATCACTGTTGCAGAATTTTTAGGATTTGATGCGAGTTGCGTGATGTCGGGATCGGTGCTGTTCAGAAATCTATCTTCTTTCTGTATTATAAAGGTACTTCCCGCTGGAGATTGCGGAGGCAGAGTCGGTGAAACAGGGTCTTTGATTGGTTTTGAGGGACTTTCTGATGATATGCTCGGTACAAAAAGTGCTTGGATCCGTATAAACGGATTATAATTGTGGCGGTGATCGCCATTTGATTGTGACGATGATGATGAAATATTCATTGGGCACCATCGTGTCCTCCAAACTCCTGGCCTCTTCAATAATAGAGTTGACGAAAGTTCTATCGATGCCATGGTGAAATCGAATACCCCTAATCCAAGAGGACTAAACGTTAAATCAATTTTAATTGACGGTACCGGTGACTTTGGGCCATTCCAGGCATTGACCATCGATAAAAGCCCATCTTCATCTTCGAGGCCTTCTTCATCCTCGAAGAAGCTGTCAGTGTTCCCGTGGTTGCTGTTGCAATTATCATTGTCGTCATTCCGCCTCCGTCGTTCCCGTCCCCATTTAACACAAACTCCGTGATCGATTGATTTTCCCAAAAAGGCCTTTGAAAGAGAATTTTTAACCCTCCCCTTGTACGGTGGCAATGAAACTGTAGCCCCAACATTCGATCCTACCGGACATGACAAGTTACGAGCACGAAGCAATCGCACATAAACAATACCATGGCTATTAGAATTGGTGCTGGCGTTGTCAGTGTGACAGTAATCGCTGTCGTCATCCCATGCAATGGAAGGGCTTGCGATATCGAAATCATCGTAGTCGAGGTTGTCTTGGATTGGGCCGGAGAATGGCACATTTTCATCATCATCGACATCGTTGAACTCATAGTCAAAGGTCTCGCCATCATTGCCTTCCTCGTACTCTGCATACTCGCTTTGTTCTTCTGTGTACTCGCTCTGTTCCTCCGAGAAGAATTCTGGTAGATCCCAGTCCATTCTACATAAGATGCTTTTTGTTGACAACTGAACTCTTTCAAATCATTAATTACTAAATCACAGCTGCTCTAAGAGCTTGACATCTTTAAGAAAAGAATTTTTGACGTCGTGTTTTGAATCAACCAAGAAAATCACAAATAACGGTAATTTGAATGACACGAGCCAAAAGGTGCATGAAAAAGGGAAATTCAAAAATTATTTTTTACTTTTCTTGCGACCGTTGGCACCACCATTGCAAATCAAGTTTTACGAAGCCTCCTGTCACCAAAGCTTTGGTGATCCATCCAAAGCTTACGAATACGGAAAATCAATATTGGGAGAAAAATGCAAATACGAGCCAACAATGTCAATGAGAAAGAAGTCGAGCATGCTGGGAGAGGTGCGGCGTTGTACAAGATTCTCTTGGCTACGATAGTACTAGGGACCCTGCTTATGAAAAGAAACGCGACGAATAATGTGAAGCTTCCGGGGCCAGACACAATTGGTGGAAGCTTTGATGAAAGTTTTGATGAAAGTTTTGATGAAAGCTTTGATGAAAGCTTTGATGAAACCCTTGAAAATCCCACTACCCAAGAAGCTACAATAGAAGGCGATGACGTTGATGCAAACAATAGCAAAAGTCTTAAATTGCCAAACAACATAACAACCAATGATTCGATGGAATCTCTAACGACGAGAACAGAAACAATTCGACTGTTTCATGTGCTGAATATCTATGCCGAACCCAAACAACCATTACATCAACCTTACGACCAGTGGGTGGCCCTCCAGAGCATCGAACGCGCCAAAAAATACATACCTGAAGGCTTGGAAGTAACCCTTGTTTGCGCTATCCTAGAACATGACACGAAGTACCTGAAACAGAAAAAGTTGCCCGTGTGTGATCGCTGGGTTGTGCTGAATAGATCGACCGAGACAGAGTATGTGAATCAGTCCAATTACGACAACACCACGTCGAAATTCTTAACCGAAACCTTTCATAGGAACAATGAAGTGATCAGACTCCCGTTCATGCAAGACGTAATTGATGCGGGTGTTTCTTCTGCCCGGGAAAACGGCATCGACGACTTCTACCTAATGCTCACCAACGCAGATATTGGACTGTCGAAGCATTATTTCAGTTACCTGTTTCCAAAGTTGAAAGAAGGACGGAAAGCGTTTACCATTAATCGCGTTACTATGTATGCAAACACGAAGAAAGCCAACATGACAGTGCTCGAGCCTACAACCGACCAAGCTAAAATCGAAAGAATGTTTTCAGAAATTGATGTCAACATTGGTCAAGGATCAACTAGACATCCTGGGACCGACGTCTTTTTTATGAGCTCTTCGATTGTCGATAGTATACACCTCGGAAAACAGTTTCCGGGCTTTGGACACTGGGCGGTTGTTTTGAAATTGATACTGAGAGATATTCTGGCCAAAGATGATTTTTCGATAACAGAATCATCTCCTTGGGGGTCCTTTCATATAGGAGATGATATAAAATGGAAAACAAAGGTAAAGGAAAACGATAGGAAACGATTACAATACGTCAAAAAACACTTCCGCGAACAAATCTTGCTTTGCCCTGCACAAGAACCTTTGCACAGTTCCATGGTGGTCATGAATCAAGTCGGTTGTG
>Ga0115013_10002523_pt1 | contig 10164 bp, 9 predicted proteins | sample SouAtlMetagenome_2_FD_88686 | JGI IMG/M metagenome (GOLD analysis project Ga0115013, IMG submission 88686) | Marine eukaryotic phytoplankton communities from Atlantic Ocean - South Atlantic ANT15 Metagenome | ecosystem: Environmental > Aquatic > Marine > Oceanic | place: South Atlantic Ocean... | reverse complement strand
TCCCGCAGCCGCCCATTGGGCCCCGCACCTCCGTGTCCTGAGTATGCCCCGGGTGTGCCGCACAGCCACGGTCTGGGGTACCCACGGAGGCCAAGCCAGGGCGCTGCTGCGGCGCCAAGAGGGGCACTCCGCCACGCCGTCCGCGCTCAGTCGGAAGATCCCCTCGAGCTCGAGCCCATCCTTGGTGCGTGCTGAGAGCTCGGCCCACAGCAGCAGCAGGGTCATCGGCACCTGGTTAGGCTTAGGCTTAGGGCTAGGGTTAGGGTCAGCCCACAGCCGCAGCATGGTGATAGCACCTCGCGTCCCGCGAAGCTCCCCTCCGCAATCGCGAGGTCGGACAGGGGCACGCCGAACTCCAAGCCCGAGCTGCCGCCGCCGCCGTCCCCGCCGCCGCCAGAACAGCGCGTGCTGCTCCGCCTCTTGGCGTTAGGGTCGAGGAACTTGGCGAGCTGCCAGGAGACAGGCGTGGGCTGGATGTGGTAGCAGGCTTAGGCGTGCGCGCATGCAGGCGCAGGATTGAGGGTGGTTGCCAGGCTTGAGGGAGCACCCCTAACCCTAACCCCAACCCCAACCCTAACCCTAACCCTACCCTAACCCTAAACCTCACCGGGTCGACGTCCTGCTCATCCTAACCTTGAGCCTAACCCTAACCTAGACCCCACGCGTCCCACCGGGTCGACGTCCTGACCGATGAGGAGGCGGATGGCGCGCATCCATCGCGCGCGCTGCAGGCTCGCGTCGCCGCCATCGGCCTGCGGCTTGAAGGCGCGTCACCTTCTCGCCTCGAGCCTTGGGCCCAAGCCTAGAATGGGCCCAAGCCTAGATTGGGCCCAAGCCTAAAAGGGGCCCCGTAGGCTTGGGCACGGGTTGGCGGTGGTACCGCGGAGCCTCGCAGAGGATCTGAGCGGCGCGGGCTCTCCTCCGCAGCTCTCGTCCTCAGGGCGTGCAGCAGCCCAGAGCCCGGCAGATCGTCCCCGTCCTCCTTGCCCGTCCCGAGGAGGAGGGGCGACCGCGGGGGCCACCGAGCTGCGGCACCACCCAACCCAAGGGGCTGACCCAAGGGGCCAACCCACGGGGCCTACTCGTAACGCGCTGGCCGACGACGCCGTCAGTGGTCTGCAGCTCGAGGCGCTTCTGCTTACCAGCGGTGGAGGCGAGGCCTTTGCGGCCGGAGGCGGGCGGCAGCACGAGGAGCACGATGCTCGCGGGCGTGAGCCCCTCGGCCGCGGCGATCACTTGCTCGAGCGGCAGCACGCCCGAGGGCGCCTCGTCCTCCTGCGCGATGGATGCTCGCATGGGGGGTGGCGGCGGCGCACGGCATCGCCTAGAGTCCGCCTAGAGTACCTAGAGTACCCAGAGCACCTAGAGCACCTAGAGTGCGCCCGCCTGCGAGTGGAAGAAGATAAGCTCGTGCCCTGTGAGCTCCACCCACCGCTGGCTCCACGTGCCCATCTTGCCCCGTTGCCGCAGCAGGCCGTGGAGCAGGATCACGTCCGACGCCTGGTTAGGGCCAGGGCTCGGGCTCGGGCTATGGGCTCGGGCTCGGGCTCGGGCTCGGGCTCGAGCTAGGGTCCGACGCCAGGCACGCGTGGTTGCAGGCTCACACGCACGGGGCTGCAGCCTCTAGCACGCGCGGTGGCCTCCAGTGTAGGGCCTCCAGTGTAGGGCCTCGAGTGCATGTGGTCGCAGGCGCACCTCGTCGCGCGCCGCCTCGGCCTCGGCCTCGGCCTCGCGCGCCGCGGGGGTGCCCTGCTTCTCAGTCCACGTCACGTGCAGCGTGATGCTCGACGACACCTTGCGCGCGTTCTTCCCTTGGTCGGGAAGGTCGAGGGGCTCGGTGAGCTGCGCGTCGAGGACGCCGCCCGAGGTGAGGTGATCCCGCAGGAAGACACGCGCCTCGCCAAGCGGGTCGTCCCTGGACAGGCGATCGTGGTCGTACAGCCGGAGCCGGAGCGGGCATGAGAGCAGCTCGTGCAGCACGCCTGGCAGTCGGGATAGCCGAGGGAGCTCCCGAGCGGGCGAGGCTTAAGCTCACTACGCGGCGCTGCAGCCTCGGGTCGGGACAGAGTGCTGCAGCCTGCCGCTTGCATAGGGTTGCATGCCTGCGAACACGAAGCTACCTAAGGGTGCAGGCCTGTGAAGCTGAAGCTACCTAAGGTTGCAGGCCTGTGAAGATGAAGCTCTCGTCCCATTCGGGGTTAAGGGTCTTCGGCACGATCTTGGTGCGCCCCTTCTGCCCGAGCCAGGTGAGCTTGCAGTACGGGTCCGAGAGGCCGTTGTTGTCGGCGGCGATCAAGTCGGTCGCGTAGCAGACTTGCACGTGCATCTTCCCCGGCCTCAGCTCGTAAGGTGCCACCTCCTCCCAGGACACACAGAAGGTGAGCCCACCCTGCGTGCTGAGCGCCTCGACGAAGTCGAGCGTCTGGCCCATGGTGAGCGAGCGCAGTTTCACCCGGCACTCGCCCATCGCGTCGTCGTGCTTCAGCACGTCGCGGTCGCACCTGGATGGGAAGAGAGTCAACCACGCCTGGCCGCCGCCTTGGCTGGGAGGGGTTTTCCGACCGGCCCTCTCTCTGCAGGAAGCCGCCAGCGCAGGGTGGCGAGCTTCGCGCACGGCGGCCACATGTGTGAATGGCACGTGTGAGGGGTCGACTTGTCTGCCCAGCAGCCGCACACGCGGAGGACGAGCTCGCTGCCACGGAAGTCTTCGATTGGGCCTGCCGCGCACACGTGCGGAGCGGCGTTAGCAACAGAAAAGGCCCTCGTGGAAAGGGAACCTCGTGCTAGGAATGGAAACTGGCGCACGACCAGCGAGGGACGGGGGCTCGGCGCCGCGCACCGATGAACTGAACCAGCTCCTCCCACCTGGGGTCAAGGCACTCGTGGACGACTCTCGTCTCTCGCGTCATGTGCCGGATGGTAAGCTTGACGTAGGGGTCGGCAAGCCCGTTGAGATCGGCCGCCCGCAGCCCGGTGCCATGCTGTACGAACACGCGCAGCGCGCCCAGCGGTGGGGCCATAGGGAGACCGAGCGCGGCCGGGAGACCCCTCGCGGCAACGAGCGCAAGTTCAGACAGACAGAGGTGGGAAGTGGGGAAAAAGAGGGGAGGAAGGCTGAGAAAACAGCTCTTTAGCCAGTTTCAGAAGGGGAGACGTCCGCAAAATGCCCTCCCTCGCCGCGCTCAGCCGGTTGGGGCTTTCGCGGGCTCCGTTCGCTGCCATGGCGCTCGCCGCCCGCACGCCCGCTACCGCGGCGCCACGGGAGACGCCGCCCGGATTTGCGGCCTTCCAACAAGACCTCATGTCGGTGCTCAAAGGCTCGGGCACGCTCGACTCGCTGAAGGCGCCCCGTCCCACCCGTTCTCCTCCCACGCATGGCACACCCGCACGCACCGTTTGATGCGCTTTGGCCCGTCCCCACACCACCATGCCGCCCCCATCGCCCACCTGTTCCGGTGTAGGCGCAAGTCCGCGGCCGCCTCGTGGAGGAGGTCAAGCGTCAGGGCTTGCTGCAGGGCTCCACACGGCGGCCCAAGGAGCCGTCGCTGCAGCAGCGCGCCACCGACTGCCTGGTGCTCGAGCACCTGCAGGCGTCGGGCTACGAATACTCGGCCTCGATCTTCGTGCCCGAGAGCGCGCAGAGCGAGGCCAAGCTCTCGGCTGGGGACGCCCTTCGCGCGCTGCAGATCCCGCCGCACGTGCTGCACGGTGAGAAGGAAAACGGCGGCGAGGGCGCGGCGAGCAGGGGCAGCAGCCTCGTGCGCGCCCTCGCCGCTCTCGGGCAGGCTCGGGCCAACGCGGCGTCCGACGCGCCACAGGCGGCCGACGCGCCCGCTGCGCAGAGCCTGGAGCGTCGGCTGCAGCTCGTCGACGCGTCGCACGAGCACGCGCTCGAGGGGGTGCGGCAGACGCCGCTCGTGGCGGCGGAGGAGCACCTGCTGCGCTTCCAGCGCGAGGCGGACGCGCGCGCGGCAGCGCAGCTGCAGGCGGAGGTGCACCGGCTGCGCGAGGTCGAGGTCCACAAGATCCGCGCGGAGGAGCGCGCCGCGGCCCGCGCCGAGGCGGGCCGCCGCACAGCCCCACACCAACGCCGCCCCCTCGCCCCCGCCCCCGCCCCCGCCGCCCCCACGCCAACCCACACCCACCCACACCTCGCCGCCCCACCCCAAGCCCAAGTCCCCCTCGGCCTCACCCGCACCGGGCCCCCTCGCCAGGTGGAGCGCGTGGTCGCGGAGCAGCAGCAGAGGCACGCCACGCTGCTCGCCAAGCAGCAGGCGCGTGAGGCGGAGCTGGCCGAGGGGCTGCGCGCCAAGGAGCGCGCCTTCGAGGCGAGCTGCCACGAGCACCGGCAGCGGATGCTCACCGAGCTTGAGCAGCTCAAGCACCGGCAGCGCACGCACGCGCTCGAGGCGGAGGCGCGCGAGCGCGAGCTGCAGGCGGAGGCGGCGGCCCTCGCGCAGCAGCAGCAGCTCGAGGGGCAGTCGCGCCAGAACGCGCAGCGCGCTCGCGAGCTCGAGGCGGCGCGCGGGGAGGACGAGCTGCTGCGGCGGCAGCGCGAGATGGGGCAGGAGCACGCGCGCAAGCTGCTCGAGCTCGAGCGGATGCGCGGCACGCAGGCGGACGAGCTCAGCCGGGCGGAAGCGGCGCGGCAGCGCGCCGAGAAGGAGCTCGCGCGCGCGGGCATGAAGGGGGAGAAGCTTGCCGAGGCGCAGGCAGCGCTGCTCAGCCGCGAGGAGGAGCTGGCCAAGCTGCGCGAGCAGGTGCGCACGCTGGGGCCGCGCGTGGCGAGCGCGGCGGAGGAGCGCGGCCAGCTCGAGGCGACGCTGCGCGAGACGGAGCTGGCGCTGCAGGCCGCCAACAGCCGCAACGCGGCGCTGCTGCAGCAGCGGGCGGAGCAAGAGGAGGCGAGCAACGCACGCCTCGCCGAGAGCAGTCGGCTGCTGCAGAAGTCGGCGGCGGCGCTGCAGGCGCGCATCGCCCCCGCCCTGCGCCCCGCCAGCACACCGCCCCCACCCCGCCTCGCCTCCGCATCCCCGCCTCCCGAGCCCGCCTCGCGGCCCAGCCCGCTCCATAGTACCGCCCCGCCTCCCCGTCGCGCCCCCCTCCCCACGCGCGCACGCCTCCACCACCCATCCTGCAGGAGCGCACGGCCGAGCTGGCGAGCGAGCGCCAGGCGCACGCGGTGGCTCTGCGCAAGGCGCGCGAGCAGACGAAGCAGGCGGTGCTGCAGCAGCAGATGATGAACCAGGGCTTCGAGAGCGACGCCGCCGCCGGGCTCGAGCAGGCGCGCAAGGACACGGCCGAGGCGCTCGCGCAGGCGCACGCGCAGGAGCGGCAGGCCAGCGCCGCGCGCCAGGAGCTCGGCCGGCTGCTCGAGCCGGGCGGCCGGCCGGCGGCCGCGCGGAGCGCGCCGGCTGGCCGGCCGGAGGCGCACGGGCTGGACGCCGAGTACGAGGGCGGCGACGTGTTCAGCTCGGCCTTCGAGGCGAGCGCGGCGAGGTTGCGCGAGCTCGACCGACAGCAGCTCACGCTGCGCGAGGCGTGCCGCGCATTCGCCTCGGGAGGCGAGCTCGGCGTGAAGCAGGGCTGGCTGCTCGGCGCGCGCGGCGCCGCGTCGGGCGTACCATCCAAGGGCGCGCCGCTGCTCGGCGCGATGCAGCCGCTGTCGTGGCGCGCCGAGCCGGCGGCGGAGGCGGCGCGGTGGGCGGCGCCGCGACACGCGGAGGCGGAGGCGGGCGGCGCCGCCGCCGCCGCGGCCGGGGGGGCTCCGGTTCCAGGTATGGCGGAGGTGGACCAGGCGGTGCAGAGGGAGCGGGCAAGGGTGGAGGCCGATGCGCTCGCCAGGGCGCGTGCGGAGGGGGAGGCGCGCATGCGTGCCGAGGTGGAGGCCAAGGTGCGTGGGGAGAGCGAGGCGCACGCCAAGCTGCGCGTCGAGGCCGAGGCGCGCGCCCGGGTCGAGGCCGAGGAGGCTGCGAGGGCGCGCGCGGCGACGGCGGAGGCGGAGGCGCGCGCGCGCGCGCAGGCCGCAGCGGCGGCGGCGGCGGCGGAGGACGCGGTGCGGCGCGAGGCGGACGAGAGCGCGCGGCGCGCGGCGGCGGAGCGCGAGGTGCGCGAGGGGGAGGAGCGTGCGAGGCGCGAGCGGGAGGGAGCGGCGAAGCGCGAGCGCGAAGCGGCCGCGCGCGAGGCTGCGACGGCGAAGGCGGCGGAGGCGGAGGCGGCGTTGAAGGCCAAGGCCAAGGCAGCGGCGGCGGCGGAGGCGGCGAAGGCGGCGGAGGCGGAGGCGGCGTTGAAGGCGAAGGCGGAGGCGGAGGCGAAGGCGGCGAAGGCGGCGGAGGCGGCGGAGGCGGCGGCGGCGGCGAAGCGCGCCGAGTACGAGCGGGAGGCGGAGGAGGAGCGCGCGGCGGAGGCCCGGCAGCGCGAGGAGGCGGCGCGGCGGCTCGTCGAGGAGCAGCGCGCGCGCGAGACGGCGGCGCGGCGCGCTTCGGAGGAGCAAGACGCGCGGCAGGCAGCCCCCGCCCTCATGCCGCCCCTTGGTCCCCTCATGCACGACGCGTTGCGGAGCCCGCACTGCACGGAGCACTGCACTGCCCGCTGCGAGGCATGCTGCGCCGCCGCGCCGCAGTCCGTGCAGGAGAAGGCCTGCACCCCCATCGCATCCCGGAAGCTGCAACCCTCTGAATCCTGCAACCCTCTGCATCCTGCAGGCCGCGCAGGAGAAGGCCGAGCGCGAGGGGCGGCTGCGGGAGCAGGCGGAGAAGAGTCGGCTGCGGCGCGAGGCGCAGGAGGCGGCGGCGGCGGCCGAGGCGGCGCGGCGCAAGACGGAGGCGGCCGAGGCGGCGGCGGCGGCCGAGGCAGAGGCCAAAGTGCGCGAGCAGGCGCGTGCTGCGGCAGCCGCGCAGAGCAAGCTCATGGGCGGCGGCGCCGACGCGCCACGCAGCCCCTCGCTCTCTGCGGCGACGGACGAGAGCCTTTCGCTGCAGGGGCAGACCGACAGCGACGCCTCCGCGGGCTGGTGACGTGGTGAGAGGTGCGCGCAGTGGTGGATGCGCCGGGCTCGTAGAGGAGAGCGAGCGGGGCACGCGGTGAACCACGCGCGATTTGGACCGCGACCGTGCGGGTTGGGGTGTGCCGTGCTCTGCGTGACGTTTTGTTGTTTGAACTTGAAAGGGGGAAAAGACTACCACAGTAGAAAAAGAAGGGAAGTAATGGGTAACGCATGTTCCAATTGTCCATGTCCGCGGCGACACCCCGACACGCCGAACAGTGAAAAGGGACACGGACTGTGAAGGTGAAGTAGTCGAATAACACATGTGCGGGCTGCGGACACTGTCAATATCACACTACACTCAAGCAGCTATCAAAGCTCAACAATACCAGAATTCCCAAAAAGAGGAACTTTCCCTATCTTCCCCCTTATTTCCGCCGTTACGTGGTTGTTCCTGCTCGTTACGGCCGCCGAGGTCTTGCTAGGGACGCGCAACGCCGTCTTGTTGTTACAGTCGGGGGCTCTTCGGGGGCGATGGTGGGGAGTCCTTACGTCTCGGCGGTGCTGCCCCTCTTCTACGCTGTGACCGCATCAGCCGACACTGTCGAAGCAGTCACGCAGGCGGCATTTGCCAATCTTCCGGTTCCCGAACCGGACATTTGTGAGAAGGGTGGTGGGGGGTATGTCTTCCCCCTGTTCGGCGATGACGAGGCGGACTGGCCCAAGGGACTGCGCGGCTTTCTTTACGGCATTGCCGTGCTTTGGTGCTTTCTGGGTGTGGCAATTGTGGCCGACCTCTTCATGGCCGCCATCGAGGAGATCACCTCTAAGATCTACCTTAAATCAGACAAGAAGACGGGCAAGAAGAGGGTGCACCGCTTTTGGAACCCCACCGTCGCCAACCTCTCGCTCATGGCACTCGGATCTTCGGCCCCGGAGATCATGCTCAACGTGGTAGAGGTGGTGGGTCTCGAATTTCACGTCGGCCCGCTCGGCACCTCAACCATCGTGGGCTCCGCCGCCTTCAACCTGTTGGTGATCACCGCGTGCCTGGTCACGGCCATTACAGAAGGCACAAAAAAGATCGAGGTCATGCAGGCATGCGCTGCAAAACGCGCCCCCGTCCCCCCCCAGCTGCGCGCCCCACCGCACCCCCCCCACCTCCCCCACGCTCACCGGCGATGGGCCGCCTGCCCACTGTTGACAGGTGTACGTGCTCACGGCGTGCGTCTCCATCTTTGCGTACATTTGGCTGCTCATTATCGTCGTCTGGTCTACGCCTGGTGTGATCACGCTTGCAGAGGCGGTGCTGACCTTCGTCTTCTTCTGGATCCTCTTGGCGGCAGCCTACCTTTGCGACCGCAAGTGCTTCTTGGACAAGAAGCAAGTCGCGCCCATGAGCAAGACGGTGGCCGATCTGTCGAATGATCTGCCCAGCAGCAGCAAGGGCGGGGATGGCCCGCTTGGAGAGGGGCAGGTGAACGCGCTCGCACACAAACCCCGCCCTCACCCCCTTACCCTCACCCCCCAAAACCAGCCCTCCCCGCGTCGTCTCGCACGTCACCGGTGTCACCCTCGTGTGGCAGCTCGAAGGGATGACTGCTCAAGAGCAGCAGAAGCTGGCCATGAAGGCGCTCGACCTGCAGACCCCCACCGTCGCAACCTACCGCCGCAACGCTCTGCAGTTGCTCACAGGCAAGAAGGCCAAGCCGGTCTACCGCAAGCTCAAGTCCATGGCGACCATGAAGTCGCTCACCGCGACGCTCAAGGGCATTGGCGTGGGCGGCAGCTCGGAGACCAAGGAGGACGAGCAGATGATCCGCTTCCACGAGCAGTCCATCGAGGTGCTCGAGAACATCGGCACGTTCAAGGTGCCCCTCACGCGCTCGGGCGGCGACCTCGAGTCGGAGGTGCAGGTGCAGGTGAAGTCGTACGACATCAGCGCGACGGCGGGCAAGGACTACGTCGCCCTCGACGGCGAGACGGTCAGGTTCGCCAAGGGCGAGCTCACCGCCTCCGTCGACATCACGATCATTGACGACGACACGTGGGAGAAGAACGAAAACTTCCGCATCGAGCTCGAGAACCCGTCGGAGGGCGCCAAGATTGATGACAGGAGCAAGACGTGCGTCGTCAAGATCATGAACGACGACGAGTTCAAGGAGAACGCCTCCAAGCTGCTGCAGAGGCTGGGCAACAAGGACAAGATGGACGTGGTCATGGAGGAGTGGAAGGCCCAGTTCACCGACGCCATCCAAGTCCCGACCGAGGAGGACGATCCCGAAGCCAAGCCCTCCAAGATCGCCTTGTTCATGCACGTGCTCGTCGTCTTCTGGAAGGTGCTCTTCGCCACGGTGCCGCCCGTGAGGCTGGGCGGTGGCTGGCCCGCATTCTTCGTCGCCCTCGTCTACATCGGCGGCATGACCGTGGGCGTGAGTGACCTGTGCGGCCTCTTCGGCTGCGTGCTCTCGTGCCCCCCCGCCATCACCGCCATCACCTTCGTCGCCCTCGGCACGAGCATGCCCGACCTCTTCGCCTCCAAGCAGGCGGCGGTCACCGAAGACAACGCGGACAACTCCATCGGCAACATCACGGGCTCCAACAGCGTCAACGTCTTCCTCGGCCTCGGCCTGCCGTGGACCATCGGCGCCGTCTACTGGTCGGTGGCATCCGACTCGGCCATCGAAGAGTGGGGGAAAAAGTACATGGGCAACGAGGACGTGCAGAACTGGGTGAAGGACAACCCCGGCAAGGCGGCCTTCGTCGTCCCCTCCGGCGACCTCGGCCTCTCGGTCATCGTCTTCTGCGTGTGCGCCTTCAGCTGCATCGCCACCCTGCAGATCCGCCGCACCGTCTTCGGCGGCGAGCTCGGCGGGCCCGCCACGCCGCGCTTGGCCACCGGCATCTTCTTCGTCGCCCTTTGGGTCATTTACGTCACCGTGTCGGGCCTCAAGTCCACCGGCAAGATCGACTTCAGCATGTGAGGACCCGCTGGTGGCACGCGATCGGCGTGCGTTGGAGAGCGTGGCCGAGAGGATTAGAGATGAGGGGGTGTGGGCCTCCATGACCGCGCTTCAGGAGACCACGCGGGGCGGTTGCGGCACTGACTCCCCAATTGGTATTGGGCCAAAGCGGGAGATACTAGGCTTGCACTGGGGAGGGGAGGGGGGGGGGGGGAG
>Ga0115013_10002521_pt1 | contig 10165 bp, 6 predicted proteins | sample SouAtlMetagenome_2_FD_88686 | JGI IMG/M metagenome (GOLD analysis project Ga0115013, IMG submission 88686) | Marine eukaryotic phytoplankton communities from Atlantic Ocean - South Atlantic ANT15 Metagenome | ecosystem: Environmental > Aquatic > Marine > Oceanic | place: South Atlantic Ocean... | reverse complement strand
GCCACAACAGGGCCGTGGCAGCGAAAAAGGCAACAGAGATGGACTCTGCGGTCATTTTTGGCGCATCATCGGGTTGCTTTGTGAGAGCATCGGTATTCGCTTCGTCGCTCTTTGGAGCTGGATCGGGATACCTGCTCGCCAAGAGATTCGAAATCGGAAAATAGACCAGGGCACCAATGTTGTCGATGCAGAGTCCCGTAGCAATCGCAGAGGGACTGGCTTGCAAGGCTGCACACACAGCCACATAATTGATCCCTCCTCCAATGTTCTTGGCCAAGAGCGCCGCCGCAATGGCCAACCCGTCGTGGGCACCCAAGGCCGAACCTATCAGAGCACGCCCCGTCACTTTCCAGCCGATGCAACCGCCAGCCAGTGTCGCAAGCGAGGCCAGTAAAAAGCCAAAGACAAGTGCATGGTACTGCTGCTGCTGCTAGAGGAGGAGGAGGATGCGACCAGAGTTGATTGGTCCTCGCTCTTTCGGTTGCCACCAAAGTCGGCTCCCAGCAAGATCCAAGGCGTGGCAAACTTTATCGCTAGACCCTGCAAATTTCGGGAAGTGGACGTTCCGCCTGGTGCTAAAACTTCCACCGATGCCAGTCCAAAGGTAATGGCCATGGCCGTGACGGGGGCTCCCAACAGACGACCCACCGCTGTAGAATTTCCCAATCTCTGGGCCGAGACACCCACCGCTGCCAAGGTGGCAAGATTTCCCCAGGAATCATCGGGAGCAATAAGGCTACCGCTCAGAGTTGTAAATTGACGATTGATCGCTCTTTGTTGAGTAATGGATCCATCAGAAGCATGAATTGGTCGAGTAGTTGGAAATGAATTGGAGTTTGATGATCGATGACGTTTGTGTGAAAGATCAATTCTGGAATGAAAGGATTGTTGTGATCTACCTGGTGAGATTGGAAGCGAGGGATTTGGCTGCAAAGAGAAATCAAAGCAGCTCACCACCACAATAGACAATGCGCAAACCATACAGTATATTAGTAATGTGCTGTCGATGTCTATCTTCGAAGTAGCTCTTCGTCTCCTCTTCTCTGACGATGTTGCCCTTTTATTACAACCGATGGGCATTATTTGGTGCATCATCTGCGCTATATATCAGTTCAGAGAGCCTCTATGTTGATAGAAATGATAATAGAGTAGTTTCTTGAAGAATATTCCCCTGACACTTGTTTGGCTTGGCAGATGATCTATTCCATCAACGAGCTCATGTTTTGAAGAATGATCGGATTCATTCGATGCGTAATTTTTTTACAACCTGCGAAATGACGAGCGATGTACGGACGTCATAATTTTGAAACCCGGAGCCTTTCAAACGTGTGCAATGTTCTATTATCCTAGCTGGAGACGGCTCATTAGCATTTACTATCTTTGGAAAAGCTGTCTAAGATAACATCGATTTCTATTGTTACAAAACAAACCATAGCGAGTCTTTATACGACTGACAAACTTCTTGCGCAGTAGTGTAGATTGTCTCGTGTTCTATCGACAAGAAAGTCAAGGAAACTTTCTGCCTTTTTCTATTGTGGTTTGTCGAAGCCCTCGATGAAGTTTGAATTGTTTACTTTTTCGTCAAGTTTTGACTCATCCTATCTGAGGGTGACTGTCTCTGGCGAGGAGGAGGTGATCCAGTAGTTTAGTGTTTTTATCGCGACACAATGTGGTGATCCTCCAGATCGTGATCAATATCCCTCCACGCAGTTGGGAATTCACGTCCCCACAAAGGCCCCAGCAGCGAGCTATAAACGGAAATATCGTCCCTCTTTTCCCTTGGGACGTAAAAGTAGCTCTCGAGTTTTCCATCGAGATAACCGTCGAGCTTTTCTTTTTGGGAGTGGTATCCCCGCATGCGGTTGATGTATCCGGTAAAAGTCGAGTAGTAGGCCCCGGCGAATTTGAGACCTCGCGAGGCTATCCGCTGGTCGAGCATTCCGTAATAATTTTTGTTGAAATCTTTGGGCAATAAGTGTACAAAATTATCCAGAAAGTAAATTTGGTAGTGTTGCGCGAGGGGGTCGAAAAACGTCTTGTTGCGCTCGTCGGTGGCGATGAACAGGGTGCTGTTATCTTCAAAGATTTCTTTGATGTTGTCGTATATTTCCGTAGCCGGGATGCGAGTTTCCTTGTACTGAAAGTCTCCTCGTCGAATATGCATGGAGTGGTAATTTCCGTCCTTGTTTCCATTTTCTCTGGCCTTTTCCTTCATCGCGGCAACGATCCTGGCGGCCGCGCACTGGATTTCGTCGATATATCTCAAATGGTCACGAACGTATCGTTTGGTCCACAAGTCCTGCTTCCAATCCTGAAAGAATAAGAATGCATAAAAGTGCACCAGTAGCCTTGCCCCCGAATTGTTGTCGCCCATAAAATGCATAACCTTGGCGTCCTGGTAAGTTTCGTTGTACATGCAAATCTTTCTTCGAAACGAAAGCATTTCCGAGAGGCGGGTTTCGACATTGGAGTTCACCATCCGAGGGTTGTTTTTGAACCGTTTCCAGGTGTTATGTGTTTGCTTTTTCATGTCCATCTTGTCATAGATTGCTTGCATCTCCTTGACAGATTCGGAGCCAGGTTTCTCAGGAAAGACAACAACGCATTCACTAAAACTAAACTTCGACGGAACTGTAGTTTCTCGCAAATATGTCCAAAACCTCGGGTTGTGGCGGAAGCTCCCTCCCTTTCCACCAAACGTCTGGTTCATGGGAGGAAACTGGGCTATGCCGTTGGCGTCTTTGAGATTTCCGGTCATGGCCTCGGTTTTTAGAAATTCCTCCATCGAAATGACATCGACGGCGTGGTGTTCTTCGGCCAATGCTTCGTAGGGGAAAAAGCTGTGAAAGGTGAACCGATTGTGTTTGTGATCGCCATCCTTGTCTAGCAGATACATCTTTTGTTCCGGTGGCAGCACCAAGATCCGACCCATGGCGTGGGCCAAAGTCGTTGCGGTTTCCATCGACATGCGAATGTTGTTGAATCCTCCCTCGTCGGGTTCAAAGGTGAGGTATTTTTTCTCCTTGTCGTTTTTGTTATGGTAGGGGCTAAAGTATTTGGCATCGCTGGGAATGTCCCTCCAATAAACCATCTCGGAAGCCACTTCTTCCGAGGGACCTCCAAAGCGGTCGCAGTTGAGACCCGCGATTTTGTACGAACTGTCATCGTTTTGCTGCTGCTGCTGCTGCTGCTGCTGCTGCTGTTCGGTGGAATCAGCCTTTGTTTTTGTTTCGTCTTTGGGTGTTTCTTTGGGTTTCTCATTGGATATCACTTTTGGCTTTTCTTCGTCTGAATCACTTGGGATTTTTCCGTCTAAATTGTGTATTTCCAAGTTTGGATGATTGGCATTGTCTTGGCGTTCCCCTTCCTTCCCTCGGAGGTTGCTGCTGCTGCCGCCCAAGCTCTTGTCATTCATCGCACCCATCTTTGTTGTCTTTCTCCCATTTACAAATTCTTCCATGGACTTTTGATGACTCATCACCGAACCATTTAAAAACCCAGCGCTGGGCAATACCCAAAAGTTCATCGTCACCAGAGATATACTGAAGGTTGCAATCATCATCATCATGACCGTCATGTACCTTGGTGTCTTGGCACCCAGCGTCTCAATTGCTCCGCTCATTTTGTTGCCTCTTTGTTGTTCTTGATCTTGTTTTTTCGTCTTGTTGAGCAACGGTTTTTATTTCGAATAAAGTTGGATATTGTTTCGCTCAGTTGCCATTGTTCCAATGGCAAAACTCTAGGTATGATTTGGCTCTATGACGGGTCATCGAAAACTTTCTCTGATATTTTCCTCTCCAGACTCTAACTTCGGGTTGGTCGTTTGTATGATTCGATTTAGTCATGAACTTAACCCTATCCCTTTTCAGTTTCAATACTTCTGCCAGAACCAGCAACCAAATGGCAGTTCGTCCGTTATTCCAAGAAGAACAGCCATTCACTTCCGGAAAGTTTGGCGCAGGCTCTTTTCTTGTCTGCACAAACGCGCCAATAAGAACCAAAACTTAGTCTACACGAAACGGTATATCGTTGTTTTGTGACGTGCCTGAAGATGTTTAGAGATAAAAGTAGATGAAAGTAATGATTGCAAATTATAATTACAAGATCTCTATGAATTAAATAGTCTAAGATGTGTCTGGATAACTCCGCTTTCAATTGTTGCTATCTGACGGTGGTTGCCCGAGAGGCAAAGGCAATCGTGAATGACTCTATCGATCGCCCATAATCTCGTTTGTTTGTTTTTGTACAATGGCGGCGCCTTTTTATGGAACAGCAACAGTGGCTACCGATTCCGATGACGATAGTTTGTCGTTGGCGGTCGCCTCGAGCAATCGCACCTGCTGGATGACCGCAATGAGCTCGTCTTCAAAGGTTTCGGCGTCCTTGTCAAAGGAACTTCCCTCGGGAAATGCGACTCGTATCGTTACCAATTGATGCTTCGATCTGATTTCTTTGGTACAAGATACGACGCTTTCGTCCTTGGCCAACGTCGAGTCCCAGATATCCGAGGGAACGGTCAGGGCAATGTCCAGGTTGGTATCACCCACCCGAACCAAAACGGCGTCTTTGTGTATCCTCGAAACGGCCTCGCAGAGTTCCTTGGGACCGTTGGCACAGGCAATCTTAGTCCACAAGGATTTGTCGCTCGAGGAGGAGGGGGTCGATTCAAGGTTCTCTAGGGCGTGAAGCCAAAACGACCGTTCGTTGTCGTGGTTTTTTACTTTGTAAGCATGGTTGTTGGCTTGTTGCTGTTTTTGGGTCTTCTTGTTGCTGCTACTGCTGCTACTCGTCGTCTTTTGTTTATAGATTCCCAGTGCCTTGTTGATTTTTGAGGTGCTCAAACTCTTGGTGCCAAAGGAGGCAACCATCGAGGGCTGTTGGACCGTAAAGGCCTCAGAGGTCGTGGCGACCAGCGTCAGAGCAGCTGTTGCGGCTAAAAGTGCCTTCTTCCCCATAATTCCCGTGTGTTGTGGTTGTGATGTCGATGATACCATGTTGTGATATATAATTGTTCTGTTTGCTTCTCGCTTGTTCTCTTTAGTTATAGTGATGATAGTCTTGGTTTGGTTTTGAAATGTGTCGTTTTGTGACTTACGGGTATGTGCGAATTAATACATCACAGTCTCTCACTCGTTCGTTCGGTATTGGAATTGTGTAGAACCAATTGACGTCACGTTGGTCCCGTGGTGAACATCATTCCGTTGGGAGTGAGCTCTTACGTAGTTTCAATACTTCCTGTACGCAGTCGCGAACCTGGGCGATCGCTCGTGCGTTGAATGTTTTTCGGAGTTGAATTCGGCAAAGAATTCCGGCAGTCCGCAAAAGAGCGGCATTGAACTTGATCGTGATTGGTCGTAGAGGTATGCGTCATGTTCGTTAACGTTCGTGAACCAGATGGTATTCTTGTGTGTCAATCGTGCGATGGCGAGGCGAAGAAGTTTGTCGCTGCGCTCTGATGAAGGAAAGACGTGTTCTGTGCGCTGACCGCTACCAGGGTATGGCGCGAGAGAGCTTTTGCACATCGGGAAAGGGTTGGAGTTTACTATTTTTTTGGATTGATATTATTTGTCAGCCATCAAAGAATGATGCAACATTATATTTCTCCCCAACGGGAGGGCAAGACATAGATTGAAACCAAAAAGATATGCTATGTGTGGTGATTGGAATCGTCCCACCGCTGGACAATGATTCCGCGAGGCTCGAGTTTCTTGAAGCTGTGAATGGAATGGGCGATGGAGAAGGAGGCACCACCAAAATTGTATGGGCGCAAGGCACAAAGGAAATCTCCTGGGTGGTACCGGATTCCGACGCCGACGACGCTCCCACACAGCTATTGACGGCTGTTCTTTCTAAAGATAACGGTGGTAGTACCAACAACGAATCATTGGAAGGTATTGGAAGCGACCATGGCAACAATGTTGGCACCACTCCCGAAGAATTTGCAACCTTTGTCCAGAGCCATGCCAACGAATTTTTGCTGTTTCGAGGAAACAACGCTACCAATAATTATCAATGCGAGGTTTGGGCTTCGGCACCGGCTCCGTTGCCGCTTGTACGACTTGGTAGTCAAATTAATGAGATAAACAACGATGCAACAGATCCCATTGAAGTAGCACGCCTGTATGCGGAATTTCGCAGCAAGGGGCTGTGCCTCCTGCCCGGCATTTTGAATTGCCAATCCAATGATGGTAGTGTCGATTTTCTGGAGGGCATCAGAGTTATGGTTGACGATGCTATTCGTAACGCCGAAACCGCCATTGCAACCAACCATCCCAACATTGTGATTGGCGAAGACGCCTTTTTATTTCGCGAGATTGCCTCCCGCTCCAAACAGCGCTTTGATCTTCTGATTGACAAGGATACGGAGCTCTACAAGCTTTTGTACGATGCCGTCATATACGATACCTATTGCAAACTCGAGTCGGAAATTTCAACGCTCTTGAAAAATCTCTTTGCGGAAAATATAAATATGGCCACAATTGACGTTCAGAGCATGTCCGACTTGACAGAGAAACCCGATTGGGAAGTTGACCTATCGGTGGTCTATTCCAAGCCGGGTGCCAACCATCAGGTGAGTGAAAACTCGTTTTGAACAATTAAGTAGAATAGTTCGGGAAAATCGCAAGTTTTGCTCACGCAACACGTACTCTATTGCTTTCTGTTGGATGAAAACACACAACAACGGCAACAACAAGGGATGGCACGCGGATGGTGGACACCTGGAGGGTGCCTCCGATGCGGGTTGGGACTGCGATAGTACCGATAACAAGCTGACCGCCCCCTACGCAATTTGTCTCTTTGTTCCGCTCATTGATCTGAATCCCACCGTTGGCTTTACCCAATTTTGGCCGGGCTCCCATCGCTACAAAGACTTGGTGGGTTTTGGGCCCTTTGCCGAAGTGGCAAAGGCTACCTGGTGAGTAAAACATAGTTTCGAATTCTTGGATTGGAGCAGATTGGAAATTAATCAATGGAGTTCACAGTTTGCTCATACAGAACGTATACTTTTTTACGCCACATTTGATGAAAACACACACAACAATAACAACAATAAGGGATGGTATCGTTCCGGCAGGAGCCACCATTTGTTACGATTATCGGCTTCTTCACCGGGGCATGCCCAATCAGTCCTCGGCAGGTGAAGCAGCCAATACGGTGCAGCAGCATCCTTATCGAGCCGTCTTGCAATTCCTTTGTCGAAAAAAATGGTATACGGAACGCAACAATTACGGGACACAATCCATATACGAAAAAGCAGTCGAAATGGCAACATCATCATGAAATTGCTCTTTCGCCAATGCTACCAAAGCTTTCCAACACAAAGAATGCTAATGAGGCACTAGGCTACCCTCGGAATTTCTCGTCGAGAGCTGAGGTAAATGTATGCCTAATTATTCAAAAGAGGCAGTTGCTTCGCAACAGAATTAGTGCACCCATAGCGTTTTTGAAATATGGTACCAAATTGTTTTAGGCTTTCGGTAATTTGAAGTAATAAATTGCGAAAAGGTTCAATGATATAGCTCAATGATATTACTCGTTCAAGGAAGGTTAATCTTCTAAAGAAACACGCTAAGCTGCCAGTAAACGAAATTGCAAGCACGAAACTCATAATTGAAGAAATCACAACTCTTCGTCCTTGAAAGTTGGTTTTTCTGTGGAGTCTGTTTCACCCTCGTTCGATTCATCAGTATCCTCATAATAGTACCACTCATACTCATCGTCGTCGTCTGATGCTTCTTCTAGTTCTTCACCATTCAAGGTCTCGTTGTGATAGTCCTGTATTTCAAAATTTGTGGCAAGTTTGGGGTTGTCCGCCCCCTTGCCTCCAGCTTTGTCATTCGCAGAGTACATGGATTTCAACTGCTCGTAATAGGCCTCGCCATAGTTCTCGATTAATTCATCCTTCATACCCTCGATGGCAGCTTCGCTGTCCAGCATTGCCGGGGTTCCCTCCCCGTAAATGTGCTCGTATATTTCGCACACATTCTTGTGCTCTAGTTTGCTTTCCTTATAGCTGCCGAGGTAAAACAAGGCTGTGCTCAATCCGAGGCGGGCTTCTGCCACGCCCTTGAGGTGGACCTTGTTTTCTTCGGAAAGCATATCACCTTTAATGAGACGCTGATAGGCATTGATTGCGTCCTTATAAAAGCCAATGGCCTGTGCGGCATTGCCAATGGCCATATATAGGGGCGCAAGCGTTAGGCACATTTGGGCCACGTAATTGTCGTCTTTGTAAATACGCATCGCGTCAACGTCCTTGAAGTAGTTGTTCAGCTCCTCCCGATAAGTGTTTATGAAGTCTTTGTATTCGCGCATTGTCGCCTCATCACCCCCTAGGTTGTTGAAGAGCTCTCCGTTCGACCCCGGAGGGAGCTTGTATTTTATGTGCCAGGCCATGGCTTTTGCGTAGATACGATTAGATTCCTTGTAGCTTCCGAGCTTTGTGGCGGTATTGGCTAATGTCACGTACAAATCTCCTGCAGAGACCTTGGCGTATTCGGGAGTCATACTCGACATGGAAGTGGGGGAGTACCCAGTGTCTGTCATGGATCGACCCGTAGAAATAGCACTCTTGTGAATGTTCCCGCGCTTAGCTTTGATACGACGGTTGCGCTCGCTCTGTTCGTCATAAAAGGGCAGAATAATTTCGGTGTATAACTCGAGGGCCGAGTTCATGAGCTCTCGCGATCGAATGTGCTGATTTCGGGCAGTAGCAACAACAGCAGCGCTCTGGTAGGCCATAGCTAGAGAGGCCTGCCAATGAAAGAGGGCTTCCTCCTCTTCGAGCTCCTGAAGTGACTTTCGTTCTTTTCCATTGACAATAACCTTCATACTCTGCCCCTTTTTCTTGTATGATGACGATTCGGCATGCTGCTGGTACGTCAAAATGGCGGTGTCAAGCAAGGCCGAAATTTCATCGTACTTGGCATTTGTATCTTCTGAAGGTTGACCCACGCCTATCAAGGCAGTCAATTCCCCAAGATCCAAACTACTGGCATCCAGGTTAAACGAAAAGGCAGAGCCTCCTCCACCGGTGGTTCCAAGCCCCCCGCCTGCTTGGTCCATCAAAGCCTGGACAATCTCTTCCTGGCTGGCATCTGCCTTTAGCCCCATTTGGGACTTGATGAGTTCCATGGTTTTTTCGTTAGCCATAAGGACCTGGGCATTTTGACTCTCGATGAGTTGTGCGTATAGGGACATGCCCAACTGGAAGCAGCTGTGGGCATACGTGTTTTCGATCATTTCATACCGATCCTTACCGAAATAATAGTCGTCGACTTCGTACCCACCGTTAGCCGCCGTGGCAGCCGCCGAAAGCCGTGCGTATAGATAACGGAGCCGTTCGAAAGAAGACTGCGCCTTGCGGTAGTTGGAAAGAGCCCTAGTGTTGTAGTCCTTGCCCTCTGTCGATGGACTGGCAGAGTATCCACCCGCATTAACGGCCGCCACCGAATTCGCTTCTCCCTTGGAAAATTCCAGAATAGCGTAGTATTGCAAGTGAACTACCAGCATTTTGTTACCCTCCGTGCTGGGATTGATGTTATTCAATTGCTCTTCTGTCGTCAATTTAAGTAATGATTTGGAGCCCCACTCGTAGGCCTGGAGGGCAAGCTCGAGGTGATAGTTTTTTGGCATATTGGCTAGATCGCTGGTTTCCTTTTGTGAGTAGTCGTCAAAGAACATGCCAAATTGGGCATCATCAAAGTGGGCATTGCCTAAGTTTAGGTGCCACTCCACCATGTCAATAGAAGGCAAATTTAGAAACTGTAGGCCGTGATATTTCTCGAGGACTTTGGCAACGGCGGTTCCGTACTGATCGTAGGGCTTACGATAGGAGGCCGTTCCCACGACAATCGTCCCATCATCGGATCGATCAGGAGGTTGCTTGGGTTGCTTGGGCTGTTGTTGCTGTTGCTGGTTCTCCAGTTGCTGAGCCTTTTCCTTGTTGTAATAAGTGCCACCGCGGCCTGGTGTTATGGTGATTTTGATCTCTTCGCCATTAATGGTTTGAGTGGTTGTCGTAGTTTTTGTTGATGTATCTATTGATTGATCAGCCTCCGGCATTGAAAACGCATCTGTTTTTTCACTTGCCACTTTTGCGGCTTCTGGGTCTTTTTTCGTGGACCACACGTCATTCATAGACTCGTTGATGACCGACGCAGTC
>Ga0115013_10002519_pt1 | contig 10166 bp, 8 predicted proteins | sample SouAtlMetagenome_2_FD_88686 | JGI IMG/M metagenome (GOLD analysis project Ga0115013, IMG submission 88686) | Marine eukaryotic phytoplankton communities from Atlantic Ocean - South Atlantic ANT15 Metagenome | ecosystem: Environmental > Aquatic > Marine > Oceanic | place: South Atlantic Ocean... | reverse complement strand
CTCTCCTTAACTTGAATGGACAACGATTCATAAGAAATCCTCCTGTTTCACTTACACAAATTGAAAATGTCGGAAGATTCTCAAAATCGCTCTGATGCAGGAGCATCACTTGACCAAGCAAATGTTGGAAGTAACCAAGATGATACCACTGCTAAAGATAATAAGAAAAAGAAGCGGGTGATTGTGAAGCCACCTTGTCCACAGTCCGTATCCACAGGATACTTGATTTTGAGGGGTGTTCTCCAGGGTTTGGTCGGCGCTAGTATGGATGAAGCCACTGTTTCACTATTGCAACCTACGTACATCAAGGAGAAGATCCCTTCAGGAAAATTCTCCATCAACTTGGGCAAGAAACTCGGGTCTTGTCAGTTAGATCTGCCTGAGGAAGATAGCTCGATCGATAAGTTTTGGGGAGCTCTCCAAACTGCACTAGATAGGATCATCGCTGATGATCTAGACATTATTACATGCGCCTCAATGCCCAAAGAGCAAGCGATTCAACTTTACGGCAAGGGTATTTTCGATGGGAATACTCTAAAACGTACCCCCGATTCATTCTTGTGCTCTTACATTGATGGTATTGTTTTGGCAGTGCCTCCCAGTACTCCATTTTCTACCACTGGGAGTATTAAAGCGATCGTTTTGGATATTGACCAATGCAATATAACTGCTGGTAAGAAGGCACGGAAGGCTGAAGTCACTATCAAATTTAAAGTAGAGGAGAGAAATTCCGATAGTGACGCTTCGATTCCTGCGGTGGCAGAAAGCAAATCCATGGAATCATTTGTAGAAGTTGTTACAACTAACGGACTTGCCAATCTGCATGAAAATAAAATTCGGATTCACGAAGGACTTGGGTTGATCACGGCAGCAGCGGAGGCAGAAGCTGAAGCTCAGAAGGCCAAGGACGCCGGAAACGGTCAAACCAAAGGCAGTGATAATGAAATGGTCGTAAACGCCTATGAAGTATCTGGAGAGATTGATTACAATAAGTTAGTGGATCAATTTGGGTCAACACTGATTGATGATCCTCTCATGAAGCGTATCGAAACTTTAACGGTTGGAAAAGGTAAAGTTGCGAAACTTCATCGGTTTTTGCGTCGAGGAATTTATTTCTCCCATCGTGATATGAATGCCCTTTTAGATTGCATCGAAAAGAAACAACCAATGTACTTATATACCGGAAGGGGGCCAAGTTCAGCTTCGATGCACATCGGACACTTAATCCCGTTTTTGTTTACAAAGTGGTTGCAAGATGCATTTGATGTTCCGTTGGTTGTGCAAATGACGGATGACGAAAAGTTCTTGTTTAAGGGAAAATATGAAGCCGAGGAAGGAGATAACTTAATTCATTACGCTGGATTGACAATTGAAAACGCACGCGACATTATTGCATGTGGCTTTGACAAGAAGAAGACGTTCTTATTTTCTGATTTAGATTATGTTGGAACGATGTATCCCAACATTGTTCGGATTTGGAAAGCTGTCACTACAAATACTGTGAACGGGATTTTCGGTTTTGATGGTAGTGCAAATATCGGTAAAATTGCATTTCCGGCTATCCAAGCCGCCCCATCGTTTGCATCGAGCTTTCCTGTGGTTCTCGAAGAACCAAACCCTCTCGAAACTAAGGCAGTGTGTTTGATTCCCTGCGCTATTGACCAGGATCCTTACTTTCGAATGACACGAGATGTGGCCCATAAACTAGTAGGGAAAAATCATGGGCTTGCCGGCAAGCCTGCTCTGATTCATTGCAAGTTTTTCCCTCCGCTACAGGGTGCTGCAGGTAAAATGTCAAGTAGCGACGAAAACTCAGCGATCTTTTTGACGGATACAGCCGAAGATATCAAACGTAAAATTAATCAGCATGCCTTCTCAGGTGGACAGGAAACTCAAAAACTCCAGAAAGAGAAAGGTGCAAATTTAGAAACTGATGTGAGTTACCAATGGTTGTCGTTTTTGTTGGAAGATGACGAGGAATTGGCTCGAATTGGAGAGGAGTATGGGTCTGGAACTGGAGAGTACTGGTCAACTGGGAAAGTGAAGGCAAGACTGATTGACCTTCTTCAAGATTTGGTGGCCAAGCATCAAGAAATTCGATCAAAGATATCTGACGACGAGGTTCGAGAGTGGATGAAACAGCGCAGTATTTTGGTCAAGAATACTGAATAGATTTTAATAAAACATTGATGAAAATTTCAATCAGTGAGACAAGCATCGAGTATTCCTGTTTATGATGTAGATACAGCAACTACCCGCATGGAAAAAGGATCTCTTGACTCTCTTATCAACATCCGTGAAAGCCAAATCATTGATAGCATAGAGAAGAATACAGTCCTGGCTATGCCATTCGACGCAGGTAATCTTTTATTAGTACTTTACATTCTAGTACGCTCATAATTTGCATGCCATTCCAATGCAAACACCTGATGATGTGCCACAGCATTGGCCCCGGGCTGTGGCAAAGCTCCTGTTGGTGCCATGCCCTCCCACACCCCACTACTAGTTGCCCAGCACACTGGGGCACAGCCCCAGTGGCGCATCTGCCAGCTAGACTCTTCTTTAGTAACATTGTTGTAGTGGGGAGAGTTGTCTTTCATTCAGTTGGAAAAGTGGGAGTGGTGGGGAACTGGCTTCTCACCTGCCACCAGGGTACTACCCCAAAAGGCGCAAACAAAAAGCTTGTCATTTGTTTTGGTGAATAAGGTTGGGGATTTCTTTGACACCTTAATTTTCAAGAACTCAATTAAGATACAGTTAGTTGAGAAGACGTCTCGACAGACCACAAGAAATAATACAGTTGGAATTGACAAGGTCATCGCAAAGATCATCACACATTAGACATTCAATTTTAGCATAGTGCGATTTAATATTTTCAAAGATGCCAACTCCAATGCGATGGGCAGACTCTGACAGTGATGATAGTGACGAGGAATACGTTGTCAACGAAGAGTCATCCTCGAGTTCCTCTGACTTCGACCAACAGCAAAATCAAGCCAATGCATCTCAAAATGCATCATCATTTTCTTCGCGTGATAATTATGGTAGATACAGTAATGATAACATGGGCCAAAGGACGCAGCAACAACATTTTCGTCATTCAAAAAATCATCAAAAAGGCGGAAATAGTGGTAATTACGGTGGGGGGGGCAAGAATAGATCGCAGCATTTTCAAAGCAACCAAAATAAAAACCGAAAAGGGACGGGGCCAGAGAACTGGAAAGAATTAGCAAAAGCTTCATCGCGATTTTCATCAGGTAAACTTGTTAAACCTTGCCATAGAATACACAGTGCAATCATATTTTCACTCACGCAAACGCACTCTTCTTGACTTATTGAATTTCTATCAGACAATACGAATACGGGTACTACTATTAATGGAAGTGCATGGATGGCGCAAAGAAGGGCTAAAATGGAGCAGGAGGCTAAGGAGCAAAAACGGAAAGAATCCGAACGACGGCAGCAAGAGCAAGAAGAAAAGCAATCACGCCGCAAATCCCAGCTGAGCGCCTTGAAGGCGGCAATGTGCGAAATTAAACAAAAGCAATCAGAGGAAGTATCTCAGAAAGCAGGACCCCCATCTCTTAGGGATTCTGACGCATCTAATTCAAATGTACGCATTTTGAAGAAGAGTACTGCTAATATTTCAACCGCGACCGTAAAACATGACAGTGATAACGAGAACAGTAACTACCGAAACCAATCCGGTTCAAGGTCTGCTCAGCCGCATCACGATCCAAAAGATTCCAAGCAAAGTGACGATGGTGCAATGAAAGGATCATGGCGACGAGGAAAAGCATCTTCACTGCCACCAGTTACAGCATCAAAAGCCCCCTCGTATTCTAATCAACCGCCTCCACCCCCAAAGTATAGTTACACTATTGGCCACTCGCCATCGCCAAAACAGCAACAAAAATCGCTTCATAAGGCCGAACTTCAACCAGATCGTTCGTCCGTCAAGTTCACACGAGATCGAAGTAGTTTCAAAGACAATAAAGCCAATACTGTGTCGAGCGTAGGGTTTAGTAACAATGGTGCTGCGGAAGAAAAAGGAGAAACAAATGACCATGCAGCCACAATGGATCGTGAGAAAGAACAACGTACTGATGGTGTCAATAATAGGCAGGGATATAATGAAAAGGGAGGAAACTACCACCGTGTCATCGTTGCTTTTGATGATGCATCAGGGCATCCATCTACTGAGAAGAAAAAGAACAATAAGAATAACGAAGGGCAACCTATGATCGACGGCGGGGAAAATGATGTTGGTCCAAACCCGAAAATCAAGCATAACAATGACCATAACGATGAAGAGGTTGCATCTATAAAGACATCATCATCACGTGAATCGTCGACTTTGCATTCTTCATCTCGCAGTCTTGGTAGCGGAGGTAAAAAGCGGCGAGATAACAGAGGCAGTAAGGGTGCAAGAGGGAGAGGACGTGGTCGTGGCCGAGGAAGAGGACGCGAGGGTAGAGGATCGCAAAATTCCTCAAACGTCACCACTGGAAATAATTTAAACGACGGCGACAACCTTGCCGACAGTGCAGGAAAAGTAGCGACACAGGCTACAATTCATTCGAATACCAATCGCTCTCGCAACGGGAGTGGGCGACTTGGAGGGAGGGAAGGAAAGCAGCGTGTCGCACAAAGTGGAAAGAAAAAGTCTCCCAATAATACTAATGAGGGAAATCGTAGTAATGAAAAACGCCAAACGCCCGGTGGTCGTGGCCACAGTAAAGGTGCAAGAGGCAACGATGGTCGTGGTGGGAGGGGGCATAAGACAGGAAGAGGAGGGAGAAGTGGTCAGAGAAATAGTGGAAAAGGTCCCTCAAACAGCTCGTCTGGTGCAAAGAAATCGCATGCACCAAAATATAGTTACGAAATCGGTAAGGACTAATTTTCAATAATTGTAATCAACCTATCATGTTCACAGCTCCATAATAGAAATTGATATGCATACTGTCTATTACAAACGATGAATAGCATGTGATATTATGAATAACATGTTTGTTTCCCCTGATAGTTTATAATATTATTTTATGTTGTAGTGCATGCTTTGAGCTTGTAGCTCTTAGCCTTTTTTATGCCTTCACCTTTGCACTTTTTTGCAACCTTGCCCTTTCTTTTTCCTCCTTCTGCAAGGCATATTTTTCTCTCTGACGTTCTCTACACCTGAGGCATTTGGTTGCTAGTCCCTTATCACCAAAGGCAGCCCATGGTCGAAAATTCTTACAACCCTTGCACCATTTGATTTCAAGACCCGAGTTGGATACAACCCAGACATTCACATCACAAAGAGTACATAGACCCTTGTTCTGAGTTGGTATAATAGCATATGCACTCTTATCTCCTGAAATGTCCTGGCCATTTGCACCTCTTGAATCCTTCTTGCCTAGAGAGCCCTTCTTCTTGTTTCCGGAAGAACATGGACATGCTGACCCACACATGACACAGCACCTCATACCTTCCGGAAGGTTAACAGCTTGCTTTTGTGACATATGCACTGGAAAGTTCACCAAGCTGGTGAATTCTGGCACAGTTGCACCTTTAAACTTTTCCATATCACCTTGGAACTTTGATGGAATCGGTGGTTTTAAAGGAATGCATTTCCTTTTTGATTGTGTGATATCCATGGGTGACATATGGTGAGGACTGGCCATGGGAGGTACCATGCCCCTCTGATGTGGACTCCACATTTGCTTTGGACCAGGCAATCCCATTGGAGATGTCAATGGGTGATGCGTTGACATAGGTGGTGGGATGTGGATCGGTACCGGTGCCATGTGGGCGCCTGGAGGCATCCTTCCTCGAAGATTCCGAATGCGATCATTATGCGGTGGTGGATGATGGCCATTGAACATGTGACCAAATTCTCGTCTTTCATTATGAAGAGGGCTCCTTGTAAAGCCCATCCCCATATTTGAATTAGGATAATGTGGCGCAGGAGCTTTCGACCCAGCATATACAGGTGTTGGAGGAAGACCATCGCGTGGTGGTCCATAAGAATAGAATTGAGGATTAGGTTGCTTTTGCCTTCGATCCATAAAAACACTGTTTGAATGATACAGCTGCTCCGATTGCGATGTTTTTATGTTTCCATCTTTTGCGTGTAGAAGTCGTTTTTCGCTTCGATCCGAATGGTGGTTTTCACGCTCATCAGAACCTGAATCACGGAAAAATATCGGAAGTGGAGTTGTTGTACCACTTGCACGATCAACAGACATTGCAATATCTGAATTGGGAGATAACATCGATAGCCTTATACTTTCGCCATCCTCTTTATCGTTTTCGTCGTCCTCGTTTTTCTTCTTGGACTCATGATCCTCCTTCCAAAGAGAAAAATGATGAGGGCTTATCACCATATTGCCTGTCGCCGATGACAAATGAGAGGTAGTGGAATCCGGTCGTTTCCTATCCCCCTTTTCGCTACTTTCTTCCCAGCTGCAGCCAGCTAGATCCTCAAGTGAAGGGGTATCCCCAGCTATACTCCACGATAGAGATGGAGCAATAGCAGAAAACGCTGCCGAAGGTGAAATTCCCGTCTCACCTGCATGTGGCAAAGGAGTAAAGGATTGACCACGGAGATGCTTGTTCAGGGTATCCTCATCAGTCATCATGTCATTTTGAAGCATATTGGGTGGTGTTGGTGTGTCTGTCAACGAGTCATGTCGCGGCTTTTCAGTGACGACGTCCATATCTGTTTTAACAGTGATCTTGGGAGTAAGATTTTTCTTTCTGTTTGTGTTTTTGCTGATAGGAGTTTCGTCGACATCGCGATGATTGATTGGTGATGTTGACAAACTGAGAAATATATTTTTACCTGATGATTCATTTGCGTCGTCGTTCTCAGAATCTTTCATGGAGAGCTGTCTGAAACGGGATGATTCGGCGCCATCGATTGACTGATCAGAAGCGTTAGCCAACCTAGCATTCCCTTTCCTTTTGAATATAGATTTTGTATGATCATTTCTGCCGATAGGAACTGGAACACAATCACTTCCCTTCCGTCTTTTTGGTGACGCTTTCATCATAGGAGTATCATCCACTGATATAATCGTAATTTTCAAAAGACTTTTTTGTGAGTTTTAATTGAACAAATGTGTAAAATTCATGAAGACTTAGCAATACATACCTCTAGAGCCTTCATACGACGATAGCGAGAATCCTCCTCCACTTAGACTTGACGTTGTAGAATGTCCGGAATTGGTCCTCTCAAGAGGTGGCCGATCGCTTTCTTCGAAAATGTTTGCAGAACGAGACATTGGTGGCAGATGGTGTGACGATCGAGAAGAAGATCTCTCACGTTTGTTTGGTGACTCGGCAATGGATTGATCGACTGTCTTGCTGGCTGTCGTAGTACTATTGCTCGAGCTACTATTCGATCTCCGGAAAGAATAAGACAAAGGAACAGACTTCTCTTTACTTTCATCGTGAAAGCCCTCGATTGTTCGCTTTTTCCTGGAGCCATTCGACGATTGAGACTTGCTTGACCTTTTACTTCTTGAAGACGAAATCGAGTTCGAATCGGAAGCTTGTTGCGAGACATGATATGACGGTGGAGGATGGACACCGTGATAACCCATCGGAGGTGGAGGACCAGGATACGGTCCACCATATCCATTTGGGTGGTACCCCGGAGGAGGACCAGGACGTCCAGGCATATTTGGAGGATGGTTGTAATGGCCATTTCTTCCATTGTAATGACTAGGCTGACCTGGATGAGGCAAAGGAGGCATTTGATGGTAATGATGGGGATGGGGTCCACGATAGTGATCATGAGGAGCGCTTGGGTTTCCATTATAGTAATGATGATGGGCATGATGATGGGGGTATGGGCCATGTGGAGGTCCTCTTGATCCTGCATGCATTCCAGGATGGTTAGGATAATGGCTAACTGGTCCAGGAGGGGGTTGATTATACGAATTATGGTAGCCTTCGTGCGTGTACGGCCTTTGTTGACGCGGAGAGTGATTGGAGGTTTTCCCTTTTCTTGCTTTGGGCGAAGCTTTCGATTGTGTCGTTTTCTTCGGTCCATATTGTTCATCTCGTTGTTCACTCGATTGTCTTGCAGAAGAAGTATCATCATTTCGATCTTCGGTTTTAATATGACCGACTGTATCTGTAGGATCCTTCATCGAAGCATCATTTACCGTCGAGTTCATCGACTTCGTGCTCTCCATTTCAGCCATTTCAGAAGGAGGCGACGTCTTCGACTCCCCAAGCTCCATTTCGCCCTACTCAAATTAGATCAAATATTTTGTGTCCTTGGAATGTTATTTGAGTAACACTACCAGAGAACCCGCAAATATCGAAAAAGTGAATTTATAATCGGTAATGAAAGAGTTTTGAGAAAAACGCAAAATTTTTATCGTTGCGGGAAAACGTGAGAAACGGAAAACCGTCTGTTATATGATATTATTAATATATGTATATCTAGCTATATTAAAATTGCGTAACGTTTTTTTATTACTACTTCGTAGTCGTAAAGAGATGAGCCTGGCTGAAGTTGCGCATGAGATTGGTGCGCGTGCCGTTACGGCAGACCCATTAAAATTAGAGCACGTCGGGTCACATTTCAGAAAACGTTGATTAAAACCGTTAAAGCTCGATTGATCGGTATTTTAAAGACGCGCGTAAAATAATTTGCCGGAATGAAAGTGAAAAGAGCAATTCCTATTTGGATGTGACACCGTCAACACACCACGATCCACCGCAATCGTAGTTCCAAGCGGCATTAGTCATGAACGAGTGACAATGGACCATGGCTCTGATACGACACACATTTTTTCATATCCTGTGCTTCTTTATTCTTTTACTAACAAGAAATAGTTTTAGAAGTAAACTTGAACTCGATAATATATATTCGACAATTAATCAAATCCACAACACTACTACCTCATCGTCATTGCAAACCGTTCAAATTCGGAAGCCAAGCACGACTTTATTCGTCAAAAATAGGACTTTGCCATTACTATTGTCAAGTTCGAACACAAGTTCTATAACGAGCCTTAATCCTTTGTGTTCCCGAGACGAAATTAGAGAAGGGTCATGGGAACCAGTATTACTGGATGCGCCACCCTACTTTCCCAAAACGGTTCATCTTCAATGTTATCCGGAGAGTGAATACAAGTCAGGAAAATGGACCCATACGTACGAATGGGTCCCAGCAGCAGCTTCCGCAAGCAAGTGTGATTTTTCTGAATGGAACAGAGACGACTTTTGTCGCCTCATGAAAAGGGCCACTATATTGGTCATCGGAGACTCGCTTAGCTTTGAGCATTATCGATCCCTTGGCCATTTGCTAGGAATCCACATTTCTCAATTCTCGCAGCATAAATCGAAGGAAGAGCAGAGCAATATCGTGAACTATGTATGTCGGAAGCAAACGAGGATTGTGTATCGTCGAGATGATCTCTTATCAAATGTACGTCATGCAATTTTCGAAGAAAATACTTTCCCTCAAGTGATAGTGATGAATCGTGGTGCACATTATCAAAATGATACAATGCTCATGTCAGGAATGGGGAAAGTTGCAACAGCATTAAACGACTGGAAGTTAAAATGTGAAAATTTCAATATAACCTGCCATGTGCTGTGGAGAACAAGTGTTCCAGGACATCCGAATTGTGCGAATAATAATTTCAAACGCCCAGTGAACAATATTCACGCCATGGAAGCGTTGATCAATGACCGATCCAATTACAATAATCGGACCATTAAGTACCACTGGTTTGATTATCAACATCAAAACAAGATGGTTGTTGATATGCTTACGAAGCAACAGAAACTTTTACACAGGACTTCAACTCCATTCTTCCTTGAAATAATGGATGCTTACTACTTGAATATTCTTCGACCAGACGAACATCGTGCACATCAAGGAGATTGTCTCCACAACTGTTATCCAGGAAAGATGGATGTTTATAATCAGTTGCTGCTTCACTTCCTTAAAATGCAGAGGGGACAAGGTGACGTTGAGTCGCTTTTTGCTTTTTATGACAAAAGAACCAGAGAACGGTGAAATATGACTCCCAATAGGACAACACGAACGCGTGGTAACTAAAATAATTGAACATAAAATACAAGTAGAGATGAATTATCAGGAGTCACAATGGACATTTGTGGACCTAACAATGAAAATAATGCACAAGGTAATTTCTTCG
>Ga0115013_10002518_pt1 | contig 10168 bp, 8 predicted proteins | sample SouAtlMetagenome_2_FD_88686 | JGI IMG/M metagenome (GOLD analysis project Ga0115013, IMG submission 88686) | Marine eukaryotic phytoplankton communities from Atlantic Ocean - South Atlantic ANT15 Metagenome | ecosystem: Environmental > Aquatic > Marine > Oceanic | place: South Atlantic Ocean... | reverse complement strand
ATTAAAGTGTTAGTTTTGTATTCATAGACAATTAGGGATGAAAAAAAATATAAGTTTTAAAATAAAAAATAAACTTTATAATAAAGTATATTACTTTTTTGAATCTCACTCTACAGGGCTATATAATTACAAACAAATAAGTAAAAAATTAGATTTAAAAAATGCAGAAGAAAGATCTTCAATAATAATGATATTAGATGAATTGAAACAAAAAAAAATAATATTAGAGGAGAAGAAAGGTAAATATAAATTAAAACAACTTTCTAAATATCATAAAGGTATTTTTAATTACAATAAAAATGGTAGCAGTTATATAATATCACAAGAATTTGATGAAGAAATTAATGTATCACAAAATAAAATAAATAAAGCTTTAAATGGGGATGAAGTTCAATTTTATCTTCTTAAAAGAAGAAAAGAAAAAAAATTATCAGGTGAAATAAGCCAAATTATAAAAAGAAATAAAAAAAAATATGTAGGTATTATACAAATAAATAAAAATTTTGCTTTTGTTATTCCAGATGATAAAAAAATTAAAGTTGATATTTATATTCCTTTAAAAAAAATTAATAAAGCTAAAGAAGGACAAAAAGTAATAGCACAAATAGAAGATTGGCCTGCAAAAGCAGAATGTCCAGTTGGGAAAGTAATAAAAATATTAGGTGAGCCCGGAGAACATCATGCTGAAATACACTCAATATTGTCCGAATATAATTTACCTTACAAATTCTCAAAAGAAGTTTTAGATTTTACTAAAAAAATAGATTTTTCTATTTCTAAACAAGAAATAAGAAAAAGAAGAGATATAAGGAATACGCTTACATTTACTATTGATCCTACGGATGCAAAAGATTTTGATGATGCTCTTTCTTTTAAAAAATTAGATAATGGAAATTATCAAATAGGTATACATATTGCTGATGTTTCTCATTATGTAAAAAAAGGGACTATATTAGATAAAGAAGCCTACGAAAGAGCAACTTCAGTATATTTAGTAGATAGAGTTGTTCCAATGTTACCCGAAATATTATCGAACAAAGTTTGTTCTTTGCGACCAAATGAAGAAAAACTTACTTTCTCAGCAATTTTTGAAATTAATAAAAAAAATGAAATTTTAAAACAATGGTTTGGAAGGACTATTATAGAAAGTAATGAGCGTTTAAGTTATGAGGAAGCTCAATACGTTATAGAAAAGGAAATAAATAAAATTCCAAAAGAAATATCAATAACGAATAAAGAAAAGGAAATAAATAGTGAAGTAAAAGAAGCTATAATTATATTAAATAGTTTATCAAAAGGATTAAGGGAAAAAAGAACAATTTCGGGGGCTATATCTTTTGATAAAATAGAAATTAAATTTTTATTGGATAAAGAAAATAAACCAGTAAAAGTATTGTTTAAAAAATCGAAAGAAGCTAACAAGTTAATTGAAGAATTTATGCTTTTAGCTAATAAAAAAGTTGCAGAGTTTATCGAAGAAAAGAAAACATTTATATATAGAATACACGATAAACCTGATTCTCAAAAGTTAAAATCATTAAAAAAAATAAGTAAACAATTTGGGTATAAACTTGATATTGAAAATATAAATAAAACAAGCTTTTCTTTAAATAATTTATTAAAAAAAGTAAATGGAAAGAAAGAACAAAATCTTATTGATACTCTTATTATAAGAAGTATGAGTAAAGCAGAATATTCAACAAAAAATATAGGGCATTACGGATTGGCCTTCCAAAAATATAGCCATTTTACATCACCCATAAGGCGATATCCAGACATTATAGCACATCGTTTATTGCAAGAATATATAGAAAAAAAACCATCAAAAGAGGAAAAAGATTATGAAGAGAAATGTAAGCATTCTTCTTTTATGGAGAATATTGCAACAAAAGCAGAAAGAGAGTCAGTAAAATATATGCAAATAAAATATATGCAAGACTATAAAGATAAATGCTTTGATGGTGTAATATCTGGTGTAACCGAATGGGGTATTTATGTAGAAATTATAGAGAATAAATGCGAAGGAATGGTTAGAATAAGGGATATAAAAGGAGATTATTTTATATTTGAACCAGAACAATATGCAATTGTAGGTGAAAAAACAAAAAGAAAATATTGCTTAGGCGATATTGTAAAAATTAAAATTAAAAAAGCAGATCTTATAAAAAGACAACTAGACTTTATTTTAAATTAAAAAAAATGAAAAAGATATATTTTATTATGCTTTTACTATTTAATATAAATATGTATTCGCAAGGAACAATAACAAAGACATTAGGAGAATTTGAAGAAATAAAAGTATATGATCTAATTAATGTAGAATTAATAAAATCGACAGAAAATAAAATTACAATTTCAGGGAAACACGCACAAGATGTCAGTGTTAAACAAAAAAATAACACACTAAAAATAAAAATGGAACTAAAAAAAAGGTTTAGTGGAAGTGATACAAATGTCAAGGTTTATTATACCGACTTAGATGTAATTGATGCTAATCAAGGAGCTGTTGTTATATCAAACGACCCAATAAAGCAATACGAACTAAAATTAAAAGCTCAAGAAGGAGCGTACATATTAGCAAAAGCAGAAACAAAAATATTGGAGATAAAAAGTGTTACTGGAGGAACAGTAGAAGCGTTTGGGTCATCTTCAAAACAAAAAGTAAGAATAACAACAGGAGGGGTATATAAAGGATCCAAACTATTAGCAGAAAACACAGATCTTGATATTAAAACAGGAGGAAAAGCTGACGTAAATACAAATAAAGTATTAGATGTAAAAATATTCTCTGGAGGAGATGTTTTTATTTATGGAACACCTAAACAGCTAAAACAAAGGAAAGTTTTTGGAGGAAGAATCATGTTTAAAGATCAAAAATAAAAACAAGGTTTGACAGCAGAACTGCAAACAGCAATAGTTTTAGGAATTTGTCTTGCTTTTATGGCCGGACCAGTTTTTTTTGTTTTAATAGAAACAAGTATAGTTAGAGGATTTAGGGCTGCATTAGCGTTTGATTTGGGGGTAATAAGCTCAGATGTTTTTTTTATATTATTAGCGTATCTTAGTAGTTACCAGTTATTAGAAAACATAAACAACCAACCAGGATTATATGTGTTTGGAGGAACACTACTTACTTTCTATGGAATAACAATTTTTTTAAAAAAAACAAAACGCGATTTAATCACTCACTCAGAACTAAATAATAAAGTAAACTATATTGGGTTTTATGTAAAAGGATTTCTTTTAAATATAATTAATATTGGGGTTTTGGTTTTTTGGTTAGGGCTAACGGTTGTTGTTACCCCAACCTTAGAAGGAAGTAATAAAAGTGTTTTAGTTTTTTTTAGCACACTTATTATAACATGTCTTTTTGTAGATATATTAAAAATTCTTTTAGCAAAAAGAATGAAAGGGTACTTAAAGAGAGAAAATATAATATTTATAAAAAAAACCTTAGGAATAATCATTGTTATTTTCGGAATAACATTAATATTTAAAGGAATTGTTCCAGGAGAGGGTTTAGACCCTTCAAACATAATGGAAAAAATAAAACCATAAAAAAACCACAAATTTTTGTGGTTTTTTGAGGCGTCTAGCGGATTCGAACCGCTGTAAAAGGTTTTGCAGACCTCTGCCTAGCCACTCGGCCAAGACGCCATTAAGGGAAGCAAATTTAATCAAAAATACAGGAAGCACAAATGCTTGAGTAATTATTGTTTTATATAAAAGCCTGTAAAAATTGTTATTCTCGGTTTTTTTCTAAACGAACAATTACCTTTTCTACATCACCGCCTAAAGGAGGGTTTATTTTTGCCACAGAGACTGAAGACCAACTTACAGTTTTACAATTGTCAAAAATACTGTTCATTATTCTCAGAGCCACAACTTCAAGCAGTTTTGCAGGTTTTCTCATTTCTTCAACAACGATTCTGTTAAGTAAAACGTAGTCAACGGTGTCGTTTAATTCATCAGACAAACAAGATAAATCAAGATCGGCTTTAACTTTAACATCAACCCTATAGTCGCTTCCAATAATGGTTTCTTCTGGCAAGCAACCGTGGTAAGCAAACACTTTAATATTTTCTACTTCAACATACCCCATAAGAAAGTTAAAATTTTTTCAAAAATAATATTTATTGTTATATATATACAAATTATAGAAATGATTAGCTTTGTTTTTATCTTTAAAAGAACAAGTCAAACAGAGAAATGAGAAATAGCTCGGAAAACTTTATTGAACAGATAATAGAAGAAGACTTAAAAAATGGATTATCTAGAGATTCTCTTAGGTTTCGCTTTCCACCTGAACCAAATGGTTATCTTCACATAGGTCACACAAAAGCAATTGGTGTCAACTTTGGGCTAGGCGATAAATATAAGGCCCCAGTCAACTTAAGGTTTGATGATACAAACCCTGCCAAAGAAGACCAAAAATATGTTGACGCCATAAAAAAAGACATTAGTTGGCTTGGATATAAATGGGATAAAGAATGCTATTCTTCAGACTACTTTAATCAGCTTTTTGAATGGGCGGTTTTAATGATTGAAAACAATAAGGCATATGTTGACTCACAATCAAGCGAAGAGATAGCTGAACAGAAGGGAACCCCCACAGAGCCCGGAGTTAATAGTCCTTTCAGAAATAGAACAGTGGAAGAAAATCGATCTCTTTTTTTTAAGATGAGAAAAGGGGTTTTCAAAGCCGGAGAACATGTTCTCAGAGCTAAAATAGACATGAAACACCAAAACATGTTAATGAGAGACCCGCTAATGTACCGAATAATTCATGCGCCGCACCAGAGAACAGGAAATAATTGGTGTATTTATCCAATGTATGATTGGACGCACGGAGAAAGCGATTACATAGAGCAAATATCACACTCGTTATGTTCTTTAGAGTTTAAACCTCATAGAGATTTGTATGACTGGTTTAAAAACTGTGTTTTTTCTTACTCTAATCATGAGTATTCAATACAGCCAAAACAAAGAGAATTTGCGCGCCTTAATTTAAGCCATACAATTATGAGCAAACGAAAGCTCTTGAAACTTGTAGAGGGTGGTTTTGTTGATGGTTGGGACGACCCTAGAATGCCAACTATTTCAGGGTTGCGAAGAAGAGGCTACACTGCCAGTGCTATTAAAAGGTTTGTTAAAAAAATAGGAGTAGCAAAGCGCAATAACATCATAGACGCATCATTGTTAGAGTTTTGTATTCGAGAAGACCTGAACAAAAAAGCAAATCGGGTAATGGCTGTTTTAAACCCAATCCGGCTAACAATAACTAACTATCAAGAAAACAAGACGGAGTGGCTAGATGCCGAAAACAACCCTGAGGATGAGAACGCAGGAAGCAGAAGTATTCCTTTTTCAAGAAATCTTTTTATTGAGCGAGAGGACTTTAGGGAGCACGCAACAAATAAATATTTTAGGCTAGCGATAGGTAAAGAAGTCAGACTAAAGAACGCTTTTATTATTAAAGCAGAGACTTTTACTATAGATAAAAACGGTGAAATAACAGAGGTTTTCTGTACGTACGACCCGGAAAGTTTAAGCGGGAGCGGAACTATGCAAAGCAAGAGAAAAGTAAAAGGAACCCTTCACTGGGTTTCTATAAACCATTCCAAGGAAATAGAGGTGAGGGAATATGATCGCCTTTTTTCTCACCCAGCTCCAGAAGCGCAAGACGGAGAGCTTACGGCTTTTTTAAATCCAGAATCGTTAAAAAAGAAAAAAGGATATATTGAACCGTCAGTTTTTAACGGAAGTGACACTGAACATTATCAATTCCAGCGACTAGGTTATTTTTGTGTTGATCCAGACTCAACCCACACTAAAAAGGTTTTTAACAAAACGGTGAGCCTAAGGGACGGTTGGTCAAAACCAGGAAAAAAACAAACATCAGGTGAGCTTAATGAAAAACCAAAAAGATCACCAATTGAAATTATTAAAAAGATTGGAAAAAAATACATGAACTTACCGCCAGAACAACAACAAAGCGCAAGAGGCGAAATAAAGTCTCTTTCTGGCGCTATTACTTATCAGGAGCTGCTACCTCTCTTTAACACTTCTTTAAAAAAAACAGGGACCAGGCTAGCCGTACTTGTGGTTTTAAAAGAATTACTTCATTTAGGCCAGCCAAAAACAAAAGAAATCAAAGATTTTATTGAAAGGGCCGCAACGGACGACAACGATAAGCTAAAAAAGGAGGCATTAGAAATAGTTTAAAAAAGCTATTCTTTTGCATCGACGTCCTTGTTTTTCGCATTTTTCATTGCTTCACCTATCTGGTTACTAGCGGTAAAGCTGGCTACCATATCGTTTAACATGTTGCTTCCAGCTTGTGGAGAATTTGGAAGCAATATCAAGTTGCTATTTGATTCTCCTCCAATAGATTGAAGCGTATCATAGTGTTGGGTCACAACAATTAAAGCCGACGCCTCTTGAGAGTTTATACCAACCTTGTTCAACACTTCTACAGACTCTTCAAGGCCACGCGCTATTTCTCTTCTTTGGTCAGCAATACCCTGTCCCTGTAAACGCTTGCTTTCCGCCTCCGCTTTTGCTTTTTCAACAATTAAAATACGAGCTGCATCTCCTTCAAATTGTGCAGCTATTTTTTCTCTTTCAGATGCGTTTATTCTGTTCATCGCCTCTTTTACCTGTGCGTCAGGATCAATATCTGTTACTAATGTTTTAATAATATCATATCCATAATCCATCATCGCCTCGTTAAGTTCTGTTTTTACAGCAATTGCGATATCATCTTTTTTAACAAAAACATCATCTAGTTTCATCTTTGGAACTTCCGCCCTAACAACATCAAAAACATAAGAGGTTATCTGTTCGTGTGGGTAGTCTAGTTTGTAAAAAGCTTCGTAAACTTTTTCTTTAACAACCTTGTATTGAACAGAGATTTTTAGTCGCACAAAAACATCATCAAGTGTTTTTGTTTCAACAATAACATCGAGTTGCTGAATTTTTAGGCTTAACCTTCCTGCTACTCTATCAATAAGTGGGATTTTTAATTGAAGGCCAGAATGTCTAATACTTTGGAACTTACCAAAGCGTTCAATTATCGCTGCAGACTGTTGTTTGACAATAAAAAAGGCTAACAATAAAATTAAAAAGCCAAGAAAAAAAAGGAAAGGAAGTACAAAAAAAGACATAGTAAAAATTTTTATAGTTACAGGGTTTAAATATAGCAAATTCAGACAAAAGAACAACTTAAAGGTTGCTTTTTACCATTGATATGCCAGAATCAACAAGATTTTTGATGTTAGCGTAATTTTTTGTTAACTCCATTAAATATAATTCAACTTTTAAGCTAAATTTTTCATTATTTGATAGTTCAAGAATTTCTAAGGGTAATAGCCAGTTTTCAGGGTGATCGTTCTTTAGCTCTAAAAAAATAGTATTTAACAAGCTTGGGTCGCTAACGCCATGTCTAGCCTTTCGTATTTTCTGTGCAATCTTGTTAAGTTTTTTATCTTTTTTAGACGGCTTATTTATTATGGTTTTTGTTTTTGAGACAGTGTATAGATTTTCAAAAGAACGGGGGTCAGCGGCACCCGAAAATGCCGAAACAACGCTGCTTCCAATGGCCATATCAAAGACACCATATTCTGGCTTAAAAAGGACCTCCGTACCAAACTTAACGGTGCAATCTTCAAGCTTTATTAGCTGAATTGTTCCCTTTATACCTCTTACTCCTGTGATGTTAAGCCCCTCTACAGTTATTCCGCTATTAAATTCAAAGAATAACCGTTGGCCATCTAAAATGTTGTGCGTTTTTAGGTCAACAGGGGACATGTTTTCTAATGGGAGACTAATGCTTTTTAACAACCCTAAAGGCGAGCTGTAGCCATCTTGGTGATATTTTGTACCGTGCCCAACTAACTCTTTTTCTCTATACGATAGGGCTGTCGGCCCAGTTGTTTTGAAGAAGATTACCTCATTGTTTTTATCTACTATCACATCAGAAAAAACCCCAGAAACTTGAAGGCCTGTATTAAGCTCTATTGTTCCAACAGATTGAGACTCAATTAATTTATTAATTCCGTTTGCCCCGCCCGTTCTAAGGCTCAAGGTGTTGGCAAACTCTTCTAAGACCTCCATCAGATGAGCAAAGCTAGGCGTTACATACAGTTGAGGCTGAGGCTTTGTTATATCAAAGCCCATGTTGACAACGTCTAATGTATACGGTAGCTTTTTTACTGAGTCGCTCATGCACCATTCGCTTTCACCGATTGACGAAAGTAGGCCGGCGCCGTAGATTTTGGCCTTTTTTGTATTCCCGATAAGGCCATATTCAACGCTCCACCATTGCATGTTTCTAATTTTAGCCATTTCTGAAAACTCGTGTTCTTGATTTTGAAGAAGGTTAACCCTTTTTTCAGCAGAAATTAATTTGTCTTTTTCAACCCCAGGCGCCTCTTTAAGTATTGAAAGCTCCCTAACAGCTTCATATAGTTCTATGTCATATTTAGACATAATTGCCTTTGACCCAATCTCACCAAGACGCCTTAGAAATTCAGCATAGTCTGGGTTAGCAATTATAGGCGCGTGACCAGAGGCTTCGTGTATAATGTCCGGTGCAGGAGTGTATTCTATGTGCTCAAGCTGTCGTATATCGGATGCGATAACTAAAATATTATTAGCTTGAAACTCCATAAAAGCGTTAGGCGGAATAAAGCCATCAACAGCAACGGCTGCCCACCCAATTTCTTTTAAAATTCTATTCATCCCATATATGTTAGGGATTGACTCCGAACCAATACCTGCTTTTTTTAGGCCGCCTATATAAGATTCGTGAGCGATATTTTTTAAATAAGAAATGTTTTTTCTCATAACAAACCTCCAAACGGCCTGATTTATGGGAGTGTATTGGCTATAATCTTGGGAAACAATAAATTGTTTTAAGTGCTCTGGAAGGCGATCAAAAATTTTTTCTGAGTGGGCGATAACATTTTTAAGCATTTCAAAAAGGTATTAATTCGAGCGAATGATTTATCTTCAGCCAGGGCAAATAACTGTACGCCACTAAATTACTAAAAATCTAAGCTATTTGTCAAACCTGATATTGATTGTCTCGTTTTTGTCGACAGGCTTTGAGTTGCTAATCAATATGGTTTGAGACTCAAACTCGGCTTCAACTATATAGTTCTCCCCATTAAAGTAGTTTTTAGAAACAATAGCCTTCTGTTTACTGTTTGGAACAATTTTAATTTGAGAGGTGTAATATATTTTACCATTAATAAAGCTAAAATCTGAGAAAAACGCTGCTATTTTGGGTAAAACAGGGTTTTTGTATAGCTCCTCAGGGGTGCCCGTAGCAATTATTTTTCCCTCCTCCACAACGACAACATAATCCGCAAAGGACAAAACATCGTCTTTGTCATGTGATGCAATCACGCATGAAATCTGATTTGACCTTAAGTAGTCAAACAACCCTCTTCTCAAAGTTCTTTTTTTATAGCTATCAATATGGCTAAATGGCTCATCCAGGAGTAGAACTTCAGGCTTAGCGGCCAATCCTTTAGCAATTGCTACACGCTGCTTTTGACCACCACTTAGCCGTAGAACCTTTGTGTTTGTGTGTTCAGTTAGGCCAACAACGTTTAACAGATCGCTAATTCGTTTTTTTTTCTTCTCTGGGTTAAAGTTTGATAAGTGTGAGCCAATATTCTCCGCGGCGGTTGTAAAGGGCATTAAGTCAAATTCTTGAGCTACATGTTTCATAAATTCGTGCCCCGCAATTAATTTGTCTTTAGGCCCAAGAATTTTTTTGTTGCACCAAGAGACATGCCCCTCTTCAAGATCTTTTTCTCCATATATGAGTTTTAATATTGTACTTTTACCCGAACCGCTTTCACCAATAACAGCTACGACTTGGCCCTTTTTGGCTTTAAATGATATGTTGTCAATAACCCGGGTTTTACCGTAGCTAAAAGAGATGTTTTTAACAACAAGCATTATTATATTACATTATTAACAAGATGCTCAGCGATTTGAATAGCGTTTGTCGCGGCTCCTTTTCTAAGGTTATCGCTAACAATCCAAAGATTAAGTGATTTTTCGGTACTTTCATCTCGTCTTATCCTGCCGACAAAAACATCGTCCTTTCCACAAGCAAGAATTGGCATAGGATAATCATTAACCTCAGGGTTGT
>Ga0115013_10002517_pt1 | contig 10174 bp, 9 predicted proteins | sample SouAtlMetagenome_2_FD_88686 | JGI IMG/M metagenome (GOLD analysis project Ga0115013, IMG submission 88686) | Marine eukaryotic phytoplankton communities from Atlantic Ocean - South Atlantic ANT15 Metagenome | ecosystem: Environmental > Aquatic > Marine > Oceanic | place: South Atlantic Ocean... | reverse complement strand
TTGCTCACGTAAATGTTTCGCTACTAAATCAATAGTCTCACCAGCGCCAATCAATAATGCGTGCACATCTTTCAGGTTGGCAAAAATTTGAGATGCTAGATTCACCGATGCGTACGCCACCGAGACTGGGTTTTTACCAATTGCTGTTTCAGATCTCACTCTCTTAGCGGCTGAGAATGCAAGCTGAAATGCTCTATTAAGCATCGTTGATACTGTTCCTGCCTCTCGTCCGACCGAATAAGCTGATTTTATTTGTCCAAAAATCTGAGGCTCACCCAAAATCACCGAGTCCAAGCCGCTCGCTACTCTCATTAAGTGGCTCACAGCTTCTTGATCACGATAAGAATAGAAGCAATCTTTGAGCATTATTAGCTCTACACCCTTAATCATTGATAGCCAGGTAAGAATCTGTGTATCTGTCATCTCTCCATATAGATAAATTTCAGTTCGATTACACGTAGACAGCAGCGCAACTTCTTGGGCATTTATTATAGATCTTGCGTCTTGTAGCACTTGCACTACTGTTTCTGGTGCGAACGAGATCCTGCCTCGAAGATCTACTGAGGCAGATTTATGACTAATACCGCACACAACTACATTCATTTGCTTATCTGCTGTAAAGGCTTGAACTTATAAATTGGTTGTTTTTTTGGATTCTATATACGCGTATTTTACACGACTGCGCCTATAGAAGTCAGTTTTTACAAAACCTTATAAAAAGTTATCATAAATCGTAACTTTAAGCAGTCCTTATAGCTCTTCTAGAGTTTTAGATGATATGGAAGTAGTGATGAAGTCAACGAAGTATGTTTGAATGGGAAACTTGGAGCTTTCGAGTTCAGTATCTTCTCCATTGTGAGTGAACACAACATATTAACGGATTTAGATAAATGTCTAAGAAATACACTCAAAAAACGTTAATTGTTTTTGTGTTAATTCTAATCTCTAGCTGTTCAAAGCTCCAAATTGCAAAAAATCAAGATGAAATTAGCCACACTAATAATAATCCTAGTAAAAGTAGTGGATTTCAACTGTTTGGAAAACTAGGGTTTAAGTCTTCCTCCATGACTGGCAGTGCAACGATTGATTGGCTTCAACAATTAAACATTTATACGATCACTATTTCCGGCCCTTTAGGTTCAAATCGTGCAGTCTTAAAAGGTAATGAATTTTATGCTGAGATGCAGATTCAGGGACAATATCTATATGGATCGCCACAGGATTTATCATCTGAGTTATTAGGTGCTTCCTTACCTCTCGGGTTGATGCGCTTCTGGGTTATGGGAATGCCAGCACCACATCACTCTTTTACTAAAGATACTTTTTACAAAAATTCAAAGATCTATAACGGTTTCCTTCAACTAGACTGGCAGCTTGATTTTTCACGACACAAATTCTTTGGCTCTATGTATCTTCCAACTAAAATTCAGGGTTCTAATCAGGATCACTCGTTTACTCTGATTGTCAAAGACTGGCGTAATATTCCCAATGAAAAACTTAGTAGCAATGGATAAATAAATAATGCTGTCTCTCATATCTCCAGCAAAAATTAATCTCTTTCTTCATATTATCGGACAACGATCAGACGGCTACCACAATCTGGAAACTATTTTTCAACTTCTAGACTTCGGAGACACTCTTTCATTCTCAGAGAGAGCCGATAAGCTAATTACTCTGACTTGCAATAACAATGATATTCCTAGAAATGAGAATTTAATCATAAAGGCTGCAGAATTATTACGTCGAGAAACTGGCATTATTAAAGGCTGCAACATCCGTGTGAATAAGGTCATCCCAATGGGCGCTGGTCTAGGTGGCGGTAGTAGCAATTCAGCCACCACATTACTAGTCCTGAATGGGCTTTGGAACTGTGGTCTCTCACTAGATAAATTATCGGATTTAGGTCAAACATTAGGCGCTGATATCCCAGTGTTTATAAAAGGGAATACCTCCTTTGCAGAATCTACGGGGGAAATTCTAAGCCCACTTAGTCTGCCAAAAAAATGGTTTTTAGTAATTACACCTAGTTGCTCAATATCGACACAAGAAATTTTTTCACATCCTCAATTGACAAGGAACTCTTCACCGATCAAAATACGCGCCCTTCCTAGTGGTCAGTGTCGAAATGACTGCCAAAGGGTGGTGATAAATGAGTACCCTGAAGTGAGAGATGTTCTAGATTGGGCTGCAAACTTCGCTGAACCATTGTTAACTGGAACGGGGTCAAGCGTTTTTTGTAAGTTTGACAATCAGGAAGAAGCTCGTAGAGTGTTAATTGAGGTTCCGAAGAAATGGAAGGGTTTTGTTGCCAAAGGTATTAATAGATCTTCGGTTCAACAGCAAGTAAAAGACTATTTTAATGGGGCGTCGCCAAGTGGTTAAGGCAACGGGTTTTGATCCCGTCATTCGGAGGTTCGACTCCTCCCGCCCCAGCCATTTTCAACTATCACGAACAATGGGAAACCTGACGTGGCTAGACTAATGATCTTCTCCGGAAATGCAAATCCGGAATTAGCAAATGAAGTAGCCAAATCGCTAGGCGTTTCGCCCAGCAATGCACATGTTGGTTTATTTTCTGATGGGGAAATTAATATCGAGATCCGCGAAAACGTCCGAGGTCATGACGTGTTCGTTGTCCAACCCGTATGCTCTCCAACAAACAGGAATTTGATGGAACTGGTTCTGATGGTAGATGCCCTGCGTCGCGCATCTGCTGGAAGAATAACAGCGGTAGTTCCATATTTTGGGTATGCACGACAAGATAGGAGGGTTCGGTCAGTTCGGGTCCCTATAAGTGCAAAAGTCGTTGCGGATATGTTGTCCAATGCTGGCGTGGATCATGTTTTGACCGTTGACCTGCATGCGGAGCAGATTCAAGGTTTCTTTAACTGCACTGTAGATAACGTCTATGGTGCTCCAGTTCTTCTAGATCATATTGAACGAAGAAATTATCCTAATTTAGTTGTTGTATCACCCGATATAGGTGGTGTCGTTCGAGCCCGCGCAGTCGCTAAGCAGTTAGGCTGTGACCTAGCAATTATCGATAAGCGCCGTCCCTCTGCTAATGAAAGCGAGGTGATGAATTTAATTGGTGAAGTTGAGGATAGAACCTGTATTCTCGTCGATGATATGGTTGATACAGCTGGAACATTGTGTAAAGCAGCTCAGGCATTGAAAGAAAAAGGAGCCTCTAAAATCGTCGCTTATGCTACGCATCCTGTACTTTCTGGAGCAGCAATCGAAAATATAAAAAACTCAGAGTTGGAGTTAGTGGTAACTAATAGTATCCCTTTAAAGGATGATGCTAAGGAGTGCGGTAAAATTCACGCTCTTCCTCTCGGACCTCTTCTTGCAGAATCTATTCGTCGAATAAGCAACAAAGAATCTATCAGTGCCATGTTTCTATGACAAGGCTTGATTAAAGCGCCTCTTTAAGAGGTATATAAACCCTATTTTAGGTCTGGTCGCGGTCTAAAATAGCTCTACTTTGGAGACTACTATGTCTACTGATTTTATTTTACAAGCGAAAGGTCGCGAGGATACAGGGAAAGGTGCGAGCCGCCGCCTGCGTCGTCTGGCCGGCGAAGTCCCCGCCATAGTTTATGGTGGTAAGAAAAATCCCACAAAAATAGCGCTAACACACAAAGATGTTGCCAAAGCTCTCGAGAACGAAGCATTTTTCTCAAGTATCATCTCTTTGGATATTGAGGGTGCTTCAGAAGATGTGATCATTAAAGATGTTCAAAGGCATCCTGCTAAAAAGATTGTTTTACATATGGACTTCTTCCGAGTTAGCAAGACAACAGTGCTTCAAACTAAGGTACCACTTCACTTTATCAATGAAGATACCTGTCCAGGTGTTAAGCTGGGTGGTGGCATAGTTGCTCACACCATGACTGACATCGAGATTCAATGTCTTCCAAAAAATCTTCCAGAGTTTATCGAAGTTGATATGGCTGAGGTTGACCTAGGGGATATCGTTCATATTTCCGATATTGTATTGCCAGAAGGTGTGGAGAGTGTAGCTCTTAATCTAGGGGCTGATCATGATCTGTCGGTCGCAACAATTAATAAGCCTAAGGCTGTTGAAGTTGAAGAAGATACTGAGTCTCTGGACGCTACAGATGATACAGAAACTTCAGATAACTCAGAAGGAGATTCAAATGAGGGAGCAAGCGAAGAGTAATCTTCAGCCTTGCTCTTTGAGACTCTGACATTGGATATGCCTGTAGAGTTGATTGTAGGGCTGGGAAACCCCGGCCCAGCATACGAGCGGACACGACATAATGTTGGGGCCGAGTTGGTCTTCAACTTAGCTAACTCTCATAGCGCTCAGTTCAAGCACGAAACCAAGTTTTTTGGTGATACTACTAAGATTTCTCTTGATGGCAAATCCATAAGGCTCCTTATTCCAAGAACCTTTATGAATCTCAGTGGAAAGTCCATAGGGGCTCTAGCGGGTTTTTATCAAATTCCGATCGAACGTATTTTAGTAGTTCATGATGAATTAGATCTGAACCCCGGTGTTGCGCGCTTTAAAAAGGGTGGCGGTCATGGTGGCCATAATGGTCTTCGAGACACGATTAAGTGCCTTGGAAACAATCGTGGCTTCGCAAGACTAAGAATTGGTATTGGACATCCGGGAAATGCTGAACAAGTCCTTGACTATGTTTTAAAAAAAGCAACGCCAAGCGAACAAGAATTAATTAATATCAGTATTGATGACTCTATGCGTGCTCTTCCCTTAGCGGTAACAGGGCAGTGGGAAAGAGCTATGACTAAGTTACATAGCACTGACTAATACATATTTGGGATATCTCAACTACTGAGAAGAGTTAAAAGGATTTCATTATGGGTTTTAATTGCGGCATTGTTGGTCTTCCAAATGTCGGTAAATCAACTTTATTTAACGCGCTTACCAAAGCTGGCATAAGCGCAGAAAACTTTCCTTTTTGTACAATTGAACCCAATACAGGTGTGGTCCCTATTCCTGATCCAAGGCAGGATAAGATATCAGCAATAGTCAATCCAGAACGTGTCATCCCAACAAGTATGGAATTTGTGGACATCGCAGGTTTAGTCGCTGGAGCATCTAAGGGAGAGGGATTGGGTAATCAGTTTCTCTCTAATATACGTGAAACCGATGCTATTGCTCACGTTGTCCGATGCTTTGATGATGAAAATGTCATTCATGTGGAAGGCAAAATAAGTCCTTCTGATGATATTGATGTTATAAACACTGAATTAGCTTTGGCGGACTTAGATAGTGTTGAAAAAGCAATTTTGCGAGCCTCAAAAGCTGCAAAAGGAAAAGATGGGGATGCCATCGCATTATTAGCTGTAGCTGAGAAGATTCTTCCTCACCTTAATAAAGCCAACCCTCTGCGCTCCTTTGCTCTAACTAAAGATGAGCTAGAGACTCTAAAGCCTCTGAGCCTGCTCACACTGAAACCTACAATGTATATCGCAAATGTCGATGAAGAGGGTTTTACAGACAACTCATATCTTGATGATGTGACGAGAATTGCTCAACTCGAAGGATCGGTCGTAGTCACAATTTGTAATAAATTAGAGGCTGAAATCGGCGAACTTGAAGATGATGAGAGAGATGAATTCCTTCAGGAACTAGGAATGAATGAACCGGGTTTAAATCGAGTTATTAGAGCTGGATATAACCTACTTGGACTTCAAACATATTTCACTGCAGGTCCAAAAGAGGTCAGGGCTTGGACTATTCCCAAGGGAGCAACGGCGCCAAATGCAGCCGGTAAAATACATACTGATTTTGAAAAAGGTTTCATCCGAGCTGAGATAGTGGGGTATGAGGACTATATTGCTGGTCGAGGCGAACAAGGTGCTAAAGATGCAGGGAAATGGAGACTAGAGGGTAAAGATTATTTAGTTAGAGATGGCGATGTTATACATTTCCGCTTCAATGTGTAGCTCATAAATTGGCATCAATAGTTTTTATATCCGGGCGATGGAAGTTAGGTTTACTACTCGCAGCAACGACCGCAATAATGTGGGGTGTCTTGCCTATCGCTCTAAAAGGCATCATGCAAACTCTGGACCCTGTGACTACAACTTTTTTTAGATTCGCTATTGCTGCTATTATCATCACACCCTATCTATTTGCTCGAAATAAACTGGTAAACAAGAACAAATTAGGCTCTCCTAAATTGTTTTTACAGCTTTTATGTGCAGGAATCCTGCTGACCGCTAATTATGCGCTCTATATTTTTGGTTTAGAAAGAACCACAGCAGAAGCTGCTCAGGTAATGATGCAACTAGCTCCCGTCTTACTCCTTTTATCTGGAGTATGGATATTTAAAGAGCATTTCTCACCCGTCCAATGGATAGGGTTTGCTATCTTTGTGAGTGGATTACTAATGTTTTTTAGTCCACGTTTTGATGATGTTTTCACCCATCTTAACGACTATGGTATCGGCTTGCTAATGCTGGCATCAGCAGCTATAACATGGGTAGGATATGCTGTTATTCAGAAATTTTTGATTAAGGAATTTAATGCTGAAGAAACAATGCTAGTCTTTTATTGGATTGGCGCACTTGCCTTTCTCCCCTTCTCCAATTTTACTCTACTGGCTAATCTTACTTTGTTGCAGTGGACCTTAGTAATTTTTTGTGGATTGAATACTCTTATCGCCTATGGATGCTTTTCAGAGGCATTGATGCATATAGAAGCCTCAAGAGTTAGTGCGGTTATTGCGATGACCCCACTAATAACTGTATTTTTTGTGCAGTTAATTCCTTTCGCCGGCGTCATTGCAGAACCCATAGGATTAGTCACTATAATTGGCGCTGCCTGTGTGGTCTCTGGATCAGTAGTAACTGCCACCATGAAGAATAAAACGTAGATATCAGGGTTTATGAATTGTAGAAAGAAATCCTGCTACTAACGGGTCTTTTAAATTTCGCTTGAGGCAACATAGACCCAAATCAAAGGGTGGTATTTTTGTATTTGGTAGAAAATCAATGAGATCTTTTACCGGACTATTATCCGCCACCACATTCGGTGATAAACCAACACCAAAGCCTAACGCAACCATGCTTACCAAAGCTTCCTGACCTGATACTTGCGCATAGACATTTGGCCTTCCTGGATGCTTCTGACGAAACCAGCTTTCAAAACGTTTCCTCGCAACTCCATGCTCAGGAAGAATGATGGGCAAGCTCTTCCAGTCTACTGCATCTGACAAAAGTGAATCCCTAACCTGACAGTCTATCGTTGGAGTAATAATTGATAATGGAACTGAAGCAATAGTCTGAAAATAAATACTTGATGGCAATTCATTTGGTCTAGCCGCGATAGCTAGATCGACTTTTTGTCTCTTTATTTGATCTATACCATCAGCAGCATCACCTGTGTCTAAATTTATCTCTACCTTCGGATGAGCTCGTCTGAAGTTTTCGAGAAGCGGAGGCAAATAGGCGTAGGATGCAGTTACCGAGCAATATATATTTAACGACCCCGACAACTCTTTTTGAGATGCATTAAGCGATGATTTAAGTGAATTGTACTGCTCAATTTGGCGGTCTGCATAAGCTAATAATTTTTTACCCTCTGACGTTAGAATCACAGAACGATTGTCACGTATTAATAGTTGGCTACCTAATTGCTCTTCAATTCGCTGAATCGAGCGACTTAATGTTGAAGCGCTAACATGACAGGCAGCAGCGGTCTTGCCAAAGTGCAAGGTGTTGGCGAGGTGCTGAAAAAGAGTCAATGATCGGATATCCATGGCCAAATGTTACTGAATACTCACCGTTATTGCAAAATATGCAACGTTATATTGAATACATATCGTTTTAAGCAATAATTATATTTAGGTACACTGCGTGCCCATTTAGATAAATAAACCGATGGCACCTAATTTAAAACTACCCGCACAGCGGTAATTGGAGCGCAATAATGGCAAACTATTTTAATACTCTCAGCCTTAGTAATAAGCTGAATCAACTAGGAAAGTGTCGATTCATGGATCGCAGCGAATTTACTGGGGGTTGCGAGTACATTAAGGGCTGGAACATCGTTATTATTGGTTGCGGTGCTCAAGGGCTTAACCAAGGTCTTAACATGCGTGACTCTGGCCTAAATATTTCTTACGCCCTGCGAGAGCAAGCCATTGCTGAAAAACGCCAGTCCTTTCAGTGGGCATCTGAAAATGGATTTACCGTTGGCACAGCCGAAGAACTTGTGCCTACTGCTGACTTAGTGCTCAATTTAACCCCTGACAAGCAACATACTGCCGCAGTAACCGCGTTTATGCCCCTAATGAAGCAGGGTGCTACCCTTGCTTACTCTCACGGCTTTAATATTGTCGAGGAGGGCATGCAGATTCGCGACGATCTAACTGTAATTATGGTGGCCCCTAAGTGCCCCGGCACTGAAGTACGCGAAGAGTACAAGCGTGGCTTTGGCGTTCCGACACTCATTGCTGTGCATCCAGAAAATGATCCACAGGGCAACGGTCTCACTATCGCTAAGGCCTATGCCTCAGCCACCGGTGGTGACCGTGCTGGTGTCCTCGAGTCTTCATTTATAGCTGAAGTTAAGTCCGACTTAATGGGCGAGCAAACCATTTTATGTGGCATGTTGCAAACGGGCGCTATCTTGGGCCACCAACAATTACTCAATCTAGGTGTTGATGCAGCTTATGCGCGCAAGTTGATTCAGTATGGCTGGGAGACAGTCACCGAGGGACTCAAGCACGGTGGCATCACAAATATGATGGACCGTTTGAGCAACCCCGCCAAAATCAGAGCATTCGATATGGCTGAAGAGCTAAAGGTAATCCTAGCGCCATTATTTCAAAAGCACATGGACGATATTATTGAGGGCGAGTTCTCTCGCACTATGATGATTGATTGGGATAACGATGATGTTAACCTTTTAAACTGGCGTGCCCAAACCGCAGAAACTAGTTTTGAAAAAGCCTCAGACTGCGATACTGATATAACAGAGCAAGAGTACTACGATAAAGGTATTTATTTAGTCGCCATGATCAAAGCAGGTGTTGAGCTCGCCTTTGATACCATGGTTGCCTCAGGTATTATTGAGGAGTCTGCCTACTACGAGTCTTTGCACGAAACGCCACTAATTGCCAACTGCATTGCTCGTAATAAACTCTATGAGATGAATGTTGTGATCTCCGACACAGCTGAATACGGTAACTATTTATTTACTCACGCCGCCGTACCATTGTTGCAAGATCATGCCAACTCATTAACGCTGGAAGATCTTGGAGAAGGTTTGAGCGATCCGTCCAATGCTGTGGATAATATTCGATTAATCCAAGTGAATGATGCGATTCGAGATCATGATGTCGAAATTATTGGTCACGAACTGCGCGGCTACATGACTGACATGAAGAGTATTGCAGAATCAAGCAACGCATAGACTAAAAAGCCCGATTACCTTTGAAGTGTAATCAGGCTTTTCACGCAAAGTCCAAGTGCAATTAGGGTTGCTCAGTTTTAAGAGTTGATCTCAAATAATCCCGCTGCTCCCATACCACCACCAATACACATTGTAACTACGCCATACCGTGCATTCCTGCGGCGACCTTCAATCAGCAGATGACCCGCCATTCTTGAGCCAGTCATTCCAAAGGGGTGCCCGATAGAAATAGAGCCACCATTAACATTTAATTTATCCATTGGGATACCAAGTACATCGCGACTGTAGATTACCTGGCAGGCAAAAGCCTCATTGAGTTCCCAGAGATCAATATCATCCATAGTTAAACCCGTGGCTTTGAGTAATTTAGGCACTGCAACCACTGGACCAATGCCCATTTCATCAGGCTCACAACCGCCAACAGCGAAGCCTCGGAATGTCCCTAATATATCTAAACCACGACGCTCTGCCTCTGATTTCTCCATCAACACCTGTGCGGAGGATCCATCGGACAACTGTGAGGCATTCCCCGCTGTGATAAAGGCATCCTCTCCCATAATTGGAGCAAGACCTGCCAATCCCTCAATTGTGGTAGATGGACGGTTACAGTCATCTCGATCCGCAACTGCAGCATGCTCTGTTATTTCACCCGTCTCTTTATTTTTTACTTTCATAACAGTATTCATAGGCACAATTTCATCATCAAATTTACCCGCCTCCTGACCGGCAGCCGTTCTCTGCTGACTAATCAGAGAG
>Ga0115013_10002516_pt1 | contig 10175 bp, 8 predicted proteins | sample SouAtlMetagenome_2_FD_88686 | JGI IMG/M metagenome (GOLD analysis project Ga0115013, IMG submission 88686) | Marine eukaryotic phytoplankton communities from Atlantic Ocean - South Atlantic ANT15 Metagenome | ecosystem: Environmental > Aquatic > Marine > Oceanic | place: South Atlantic Ocean... | reverse complement strand
GTGGTGTTTTTTCAGAACCCTTCCACACACAAGTATCACCAGCTATCCACGCCAAAGCGGTGTTCCAACACCACACAGCCACTGGAAAATTGAATGCAGAAATAATACCCACCACTCCTAAAGAGTGATATTGTTCGTACATTCTGTGTCCGGGACGTTCAGAGTGCATGGTCAAACCGTGTAACTGTCTTGACAGACCAACCGCAAAGTCACAAATGTCAATCATTTCTTGAACCTCACCCAAACCTTCTTGATAAGATTTGCCCATTTCATAAGAAACTAACTTTCCTAAAGCCTCTTTGTGTGTTCTTAGTTTATCTCCGAATTGACGAACCATTTCACCGCGTTTTGGGGCAGGTACTGTCCTCCAACTTTTGAACGCAGATGTAGCCGCAGACATAACCTTTTCATAATCTTTTTTGGTGCTACACCTTACTTTTCCAACGAGCCCTCCGTCAACAGGTGAATACGACTCTAAAAGCTCTCCACTAGAAAAACAATCGCTACCAGTAGAGCTACCATTGTTTATTTCTTCTAAGCCTAATTCTTTTAAGGCCTCTTGTATTCCAAACATATCGTTCATTATTTTTTGTCTTTTAAGTTAGTTATGATAGTAATTTAAAAATATCGTTTCCATTAGCATACAACACCAACCCCAACAATAATATTACTCCTAGGGTTTGGGCATATTCCATTACTTTTTCGTTAGGTTTTCTTTGCGTAATTACTTCATACAGCAAAAACATTACATGCCCCCCATCTAATGCCGGTATTGGTAATAAATTTAATATACCAAGCATAATTGATAAAAAAGCAGTTAACAACCAAAAAGCCTGCCAGTTCCAAGTTTCTGGAAATATGCTTCCAATAGAAATAAAACCACCAACACCCTCATAACCCTTTATTTCTTTATCAAAAATTAGGTTAAACTGCTTTAAATATTTTAAAGCAACATCAAAAGAGTGAAACAGCCCAACTGAAAAGCTTTCAAAAAACCCAAAAGAAACACGGCTAGATTTTGCAGCAAAAACGGGTTTTTGATAAACACCAATTAGCCCACTTGAGTTAGGGACAACAGTATCTTCTAAAAGCTTGCCGTTTCTATAAAATTCAATCGAAATAGGGAGGCCCGCATTTTTTAAAAAAACATCTTTAAACTGATCAACATATTTTAGTCTGCTTCCATTTACACCCACTAAACTATCATTTTTAACAAGTACACGATAAGAGCTAGAGCTAACAGGGACACTATCAACTACAAAGAATCTTCTAGGCAAAAGGTGGCCCTGCTTTTTAGAAATAAGAGTTTTAATATGTTGTTTTGTTATAGGAATATCAACAAGGTCTCCACCACGACTAACACGAACAAAGCTAGGCATTTCCAAAATTAAACTATTTCGAAATTCGGAAAAATCACTAACAGCCACGTTTTCAACAGAAATTAATTTGTCTCCATTTTCAAAGCCAATTTGTTTACCAACACTCGTAACCTCCACCCCATGCTTGTTTATTTCTTCAATAGGAAGCGTAGCCCTCCCCCAAACAAAAAAAACAGCTGAATATATAATTATAGCTAATAGAAAATTAACAGCAACACCTCCAACCATAATAATCAGTCTTTGCCAGGCAGGTTTAGAGCGAAACTCCCAAGGCTGAGGAGGTTTTTTCATCTGCTCTTTGTCCATAGACTCATCGATCATACCAGAAATCTTAACGTATCCCCCAAGAGGCAGCCAACCAACTCCATATTCGGTATCCCCTACCTTCTTTTTGAAAACAGAGAACCAAGGGTCAAAAAAGAGATAAAACTTTTCCACCCGTGTTTTAAATAGTTTAGCCGGAATATAATGTCCAAGTTCGTGTAAGACGACCAATATTGACAAGCTTAAGAGAAGTTGCCCCGCTTTAATTACTATTTCTTCCATTTATTTAAATTAGTGCATTAGCTAAAACCCTACTTTCTTCGTCTGACGACACAAGGTCATCGTATGTGGGGTTCGCCACAAAAGTACTCTTTTCCATGCAATCGGCAATCACATCAGACATTTCTAAAAAACCTATTTTATCTTTTAAAAAAGCATCTACAACAACTTCGTTAGCAGCATTTAAAATACAGGCCATATTACCCCCTTTGTTCATCGCTTTGTAAGCTAGAGCCAAGTTTTTGAAAGTGTCGGTATCAGCCTTTTCAAATGTTAAGCTTGGGTAGTCCATAAAGTCGAAACGTGGAAAATCTGAAACAATCCTTTGTGGGTAAGCTAAAGCATACTGTATAGGCAGCTTCATGTCTGGCAAACCCATTTGGGCTTTCATAGAGCCATCAGTAAACTGCACAATAGAGTGTATTATAGATTGTGGGTGTACAACAACATCTATTTGTTCGCTTTTTAAACCAAACAACCATTTTGCTTCTATAACCTCAAGCCCCTTATTCATTAAGCTTGCTGAGTCAATCGTAATCTTAGCCCCCATATCCCAGTTAGGGTGTTTTAACGCTTGTTCTTTTGTAACATTTAATAGGCGGTTTTTTGTCCAACCCCTAAACGGGCCGCCAGAGGCTGTTAAGTATATTTTTTCAACAGGGTTGTGGAGCTCACCTACCAAACACTGAAAAATTGCCGAGTGTTCGGAGTCAACAGGAAAAACACTTACCCCATATTTTTTTGCCAAGCCTGTAATTAAAGCACCCGCTACCACCAAAGTTTCTTTGTTAGCAAGAGCGATATTTTTCTTGGCTTTTATAGCGCTTATTGTGGGTTTTAATCCGGAATAACCAACCAGGGCGGTTAGCACCATGTCTATACCCTCCATTTCAACCACCTGAGCCAAAGCCTCTTTACCAGCATAAACCTTAATATCTTGATTTGACAAGGCACCAAAGACCTCTTTGTATTTTGTTTCATCAACAATAACAACGGCGTTTGGATTAAATTTCAAAGCTTGTTTTATAAGTAAGTCGCTATTGGAGTTGGCGCTGAGCACTTCAACAACAAATAAATCTTTATTGGCTTCTATTACATCAAGAGCTTGAGTACCTATTGAGCCGGTTGAACCCAGTATGGCGATGTGTTTTTTATTGTCGGTCATCTAAAAAAGGGGTTAAGCTATTTGCAAGTTTACGATTATTTGACAAACGAGGCGGCTTATTCTGCCCACCTAATTTACCTTCAGACTTCATATATTGACGGAATCCGCCTTCCCGAACCTTTGTTATTATTAAAGGCTTTAATACTTTCCCTTCGACGAGGTCTTTGTAGTAGCTATTTTGTTTTTGCACAGCTACGTCTAGATTCTCAGCAAACACAGCCTCATTGGTGGGGGGTTCTTTAAACTCTACATACCATTCGTGATAGGGTAAACCCGTTTTAGGATTCACCTCTGGAGCAACATGGAACTCTGTTACTATAGCGCTTTGCTTTTTTAAGACTTGACGCATAGCCTCTTCAACCTCTTTACCAATAACGTGTTCCCCAAAAGCTGAGGTAAAGTGTTTTATTCTGCCACTTACGACCAACCTGTATGGAGAGGTAGAAACAAAACGAACAGTATCACCAATATTATATCCCCACAAACCAGCGTTGGTATTTAAAATAAGAACATAATCTTTGTCCACCTTTACATCCGCTAGAGTTATTCTTTTGGGGTTTTCTTCAAAAAATTGGCTTGACTCGACAAACTCATAAAAGATGCCGTGATTAACACACAACAGCAAACCCTCAGTCTTTTGTTTGTCTTGATAAGCAATAAAACCTTCTGATGCGGGGTATGTTTCTACGCTTGGGACGTCTTTGCCTACCAGCTCCAAAAAACGATTTTTGTAAGGCTCAAAATTTACTCCACCATACACAAACAAGCTATAATTAGGAAAGACGTCTTTAATTTTTTTATCTGTTCGTTTTGCAAGCCTTTCTAAATACATCTGTACCCAAGGAGGAATACCGCTTATCAGAGTCATGTTTTCAGAAAGAGTTTCATCAATAATAGTCTCTATTTTTGTTTCCCAATCCTCAATACAATTGGTGTCAAATGACGGTTTATTATCTCTTTGCAGATACCAAGGGATATGGTGGGCAACAATACCAGACAAACGCCCTATTGGGGAGTTTTTGCTAAAATCTAATTCTGGGCTTCCTTGTATAAAAATGTTTTTACCATTTAAAAATTGAGCGTTACCTGTTTCTTTAATATAGCTCAAAATAGCGTCCTTAGCACCCTTCAGATGATACGGCATAGACTCTTTTGAGATAGGAATGTATTTGGTGCCAGAAGTGGTCCCTGATGTTTTACAGAAATACAAAGGACGGCCCGGCCATAAAACATTTTCTTCTCCCTTTAACGCACTCTCAACGTAAGTCTTCAAATCCTCATATTCTCTTATAGGAACCCTAGATTTAAAATCTTCGTAAGAGCGAATATGCTTGAAATCGTGTTCTTTTCCGAAAGCTGTTTCAGATGCTTGTGATATTAAGGAACCAAAAACCCTTTCCTGTGATTTTATAGGGTTTTTTATCCACCACCTGTTTTGTTGACTTACAACACGAGCACACAGAATACCAAAAAAAGACTTTAAACCCATGTGTTAAAATAAGATATACTGTTCAGGGTCAACAGGGTTGTTGTTGTACCATAATTCAAAGTGTAGGTGTGGGCCACTACTCCATTTACCAGAGTTTCCAATAATTGCAATAGCTTCTCCAGCCTCAACCCTTTCTCCTTGATCCTTTAGTAAGGCAGAGTTGTGTTTATAAACAGAAAGCAGATTGTTTTCATGCTGAATAGCAATGACGTGACCAGTTTCAGAAGTCCAAGAAGACATCACAACCACTCCATTAAGCGTACTTTTAATAAGCTCATTTTCTTTAGTAACCACATCAACACCATAGTGTTCATCTTCAATATTAAACGACTCAGTAATAAGACCTTTAACAGGCAGAAAAAATAAGAGTTTTTCAATGCTTTGATTGTCCACGTTTGTGTAACCAAAAAAGTTAAACTTTTCTTCCGCCTCCACCTGCTCTCTCAGCAAAGAATCTTCAAGGGTCTTTTCAAAATTAATATCTTCTAGCGTTGAGTTAGGCGGTACAATCTCTACTTGACTCGTATCTATATTGCGACCTTCGATGATATTCTTGATGTTTTGGAGGTAGCGTTCTCTGTTGATTAATTCAGTATTTAGAGAATCTGACAATTGATTAAGGGTGACCATTTGTCGCCTTATATCTGTGCTCGTATAACCAGGGATATATTCTCTTAGCGGGCTAAAAGCAATAACCAAAGCTGTCCCCCCCATTAGTAAAGTTACGGTAACACAGGTCAATAAGAAGATGTTCAGCCTCGACATATTGAACGACAAGCGTTCTTCGAAGTTTTCGCTATTGAGAATAACAAAGCGGTATTTGAGTCGCCACCTACTCCAAAAAGAGTTCTTTTTTTTATCTTTTGACATAATCGCTGCAAATATCTTAAAATTTTATCTTAACACCCTTTAATCTTTATTCAAGAAAATAAAATAATTTTGTCAGACATAAGTTATTGCACTAATGTTTGTAAAAACCAAATCTTTCGTTCAAGCCTCTTTCTTGTTGCTAACCTTCTTTTTTTTAGGGTCTTGCAAAACCACCAAGAACAAGTTTTTTAACAAAGCTTATCATAAGACCACCACAAGATACAACTGGTATTTTAACGCTAAAGAAAGCTATAAATCGGGTGTAAATAGACTTGAAACACAACACAAAGACGATTTTAACGAGCTTTTAAGCATATACCCTCTTGGAACAGACAAGGACGCACAAAGCATAAGCCCTCAAATGGACAAAGCGCTAAAAAAGTGTGCCCAAGCCATCAGCAAACACTCTATGCTTATTAAGGGTAAGGAGTATAATCGCTGGGTTGATGATTGTTACTTACTTATTGGAAAAGCCTATTTCTATAAAAAAGAACACATCAAAGGTGTTGAGGCTTTTCGTTTGGTTAGCCGACAATTTGAGGGGCTAACCTCCTCTTATGAAGCTAAAATTTGGCTAGTTAAATCTTTTGTAGAGGCCAACGACTTCAGCTCGGCAGACCTTGTGTTAGAAGATATTTTGTCTGATGAAGACTTCCCAGCCGACCTTAATAAAGAGTTGGCCTTGGTAATGGCACATCACCACATTCGACAAAAAGACTATTCCCAAGCTATTATGGAATTAGAGGAGGCTATTTCTCTAACCAAAAAGAAAAGAGAAAAATCCCGCTATTTATACATCGTTGCACAACTGCATTACAACCAAGAGAATTATTCTGCGGCTACCAATTATTTTTCTAAAGTCATCCGGATAAGCCCTGATTATGAAATGACGTTTAATGCTAAAATCAATAGAGCACGTTCTTTTGACACTTCTTCGGGGGGGTCTAAACAAATTCAAGACGAACTTAATAAGATGTTGAAAGACGCCAAAAACAAAGAGTTCTTAGATGTTATCTATTTTGGTTTAGCGGAACTTTCTAAACGACAAGTCAAGATTAAAGAAGCTATGCCCTTGTATGTAAAGTCGGTTGCTAAAAGCATTAAAAACGACGCTCAAAAATCCTTGTCAAGCGTTATACTAGCAGACATTTACTACGACCAACAAAATTACCGTTTTTCTCAGGCCTACTACGATACTGCCGTTGCTTATATGAACACTGACAACGATAGGTTTGTACCAGCTTCAGCTAGACAAAAAACTCTAACCGAACTAATTACCAATTTGGATATTATTCAACACCAAGACAGCATACAGCGTATAGCGCTGATGCCAGAAAAAGAGCGTTTGGCGTTTATCGATAATATTATAGAAAAACTAAAACAAGAAGAACAACGGCTAAAAGAGTTAGAAAACTCTAGGCGCTCTGAAAACAACTTTTTCAATGACCCACAAAAAAACAACAGCTTTAATCGAATGAACCAAAACAGAGGTGGGGGCTGGTATTTTGACAATCCTAATACACTGAGTTTTGGTTTTTCAGAGTTCAATAGGAGGTGGGGAAAAAGAAAACTAGAAGACGATTGGCGACGTTCAGACAAAAAATCACTTACCGTAGAGGAGGCTTTGGCAGACACCATAAATGAAGATGAATTTGACCCTAAGAGCAGAGACTCTTATCTAAAAGAATTGCCCGTGACGGTTGAAGCTATGAAAGAGTCCAACCAAAAAATTATAGAAGCCTATTTTGACGCTGGTGTGATTTATAAGGAAAAACTAAGTGACATTCCCCTGTCTATTAGCACTTTTGAGACCCTAAATACTCGTTTTCCAAACAGTGAAAACAGAGTAATGGTCTTGTATTTTTTGTATAGACTACACAATGAGAAAGGTAATATAGACTTTGCTAAAGACTATAAACGCATGTTGCTCAAAGAGTTTCCTCTAAGTGACTATGCCAAACTCATTAAAGACCCTGACTATGCCGAAGAAATGGTTCAAGCCAACAGTCTGCTCAATACAGATTATGAAAAGGCCCACCAATATTATTTACAATCACAATTCAACGCTTGTATTAGCCTTTGTGAGCAAGTCAATAACAACAACCCTAACAACGCCCTTTACCCCAACTTCGACTTTTTGAAAACTATGGCTAAAGGCTTTGGTATGACTAAGAGCAATTACATTAACGCTCTCACGCTGATAGTGGAGAAATACCCCAAACATCAGGTTGCAGAATCCGCTAAAGAGATATTGGTGTATTTAAAATTAGAGGAATTAGAAGTAGATAAAACAACATTAAGCGTGGGAGATTCGCCTTATTTAGACAAGCCCAAAGCGGGACATTATTTTATTTTGTTGTTCAAGGAGTTTGACCTCGAGGTATCTATTGCTAAGTCAACACTTTCCAATTATCACGCCGAATATTATCGACTGGACAGGCTAAATGTTAGCGATTTACTTTTTGACGAACACACCCACATGATTACAGTTAGAGAATTCCCTAATAAAAACAAGGCGATGGCCTATTATAAGGCATTTGTCGAGGGTGACGTAAGGGGTGTTTTTGGAGAAGACTACGATGTTTTTGTCATTGCAAGCCCAAATTTTCCAAACTTTTTCAAAAACAGAGATGTTGATGGTTATAAAAAGACCTTTCAAGAGTATTATCTAAACAAACAATAAAGCAGACTTTTTATTATATTTGTATTACCAAAAACAAATAATAATGTTTTCATCAAAAGAAAAAACCATGGCAAAACCACACGAAAACACAGGCGTAGTAAATTTAATTGGCGTAGGCACAACTATCGTTGGCGAGATAACTTCCTCAGGCGACATTCGTGTTGATGGTACGCTTTCAGGCTCAATAAATACCAAAGGAAAGGTTGTTGTTGGCTCTACCGGCATGGTAGAGGGCAATGTAAACGCTTCAAACGCAGATGTTTCAGGTGAGTTAAAGGGTTCTATCTCAGTATCAGAGCTTTTAGCCTTAAAATCTACCGCAAAATTAGACGGCGACATCGTAACAAACAAACTAGCAATTGAGCCGGGCGCTTCCTTTACAGGTTCTTGTAGCATGGGTGCGGTTATAAAAGACATCAACCATGCCGGAAAACAAGAAAAACAAGAAAAAACAGCCTAAACGTTTTATTGTTCTTGTTGCTGTTGCCTCTCAGATGGGAATAACCATCTTTTTAGGAGCTTCTTTGGGCAAATATCTAGATGCCAAATACCAAAGTGAAAAATCTTGGTTTACCATCACTTTAACCCTTTTCGCTCTGCTCATCTCTTTGTATTCCGTTTTGCAGACTCTTAACAAACTTAACAATGACGACTAGTCGTTTTATTCTTTCTTTTGCTAGTAAATTAGGACTTGTTTTAGTCTGTGTAGGGTTGATGCATTACTTGGCTTTTGAGTTGCAACATATTCAGCTTAAACTTAAAATGTGGGCGTTTACTTACCTCAGCAACTTTTTATTGGCAGCACTTGCTATTTTGACGATTTATAAATTTAGAATCAGCCACACCGCAAGTTTGGGATATATTTTTTTAGCAACAAGCCTACTAAAGCTGATTGTTTTCCCCCTTTTGATACAACCCATCTTAGTTGAACAATGTCCTAACTCGACACATGCTTTTCTCTTATTTTTTATTCCATATTTTGTAGCTCTAATGGTTGAAATAAGCGTTTTAATTAGGCTACTTAATCGCCTTTAAACCTTTTGACAAACAGGCATTAAAAAAACTTAAAAATATTTCATCATTTTATTTTTAGAATAAACATTAATATTTAGTTTTGCAGCGAATTCTTTAACAGCAATTTTTTGCAGACGAATGAAAAGAAAATTTAATTTATTAGCTTTACTTTTTACACTAGCAATCACCAGTGTAACTTTTGCAAAATCCGACAACACCAACCAAAAAGACACCCCAGAAGAGGTAAAAAGCTTCATCAAGCATCACCTGAAAGACGCTCACTACTTTGAGCTTTTTCATGGCGCAAAAATGCCCCTACCAATTATTGTTTGGGACAACGGTATTCAACTCTTCTTGTCATCTGACTTTAAAAAAGTCGAAGTTAAAGAGGTCGCAGCTCCCGATTCAAGCATTACTTTTGAGCCGCTTGGTGCTAACGACACTGTAGCTAAAGAAAGTACAGACTACCTTTATGAGTCTAAGAGCTCTAACTACTCCATTTTTCACGGTAAAATAGTGGCAGCAAAACACGGAGACATGTTGCTTAAACTTAACTCGGACGGTAAGAAAAAGCTAATCAGTCACCCCTCCTTAATTGACTTTTCTATTACCAAAAACGTCCTAATGACGATATTGATTTGCGTTTTAATATTTTTCCTTTTTACAAGCCTTTCAAAGTCTTACAAGAAGGGGCCAATCCCTAGTGGTTTTAGCAGGCTGCTAGAGCCGCTCGTTTTATTTATTAGAGACGATATCGCTATTCCCAACATCGGAGAAAAGCACTACAAAAGATACATGAGTTATTTGCTAACGGTATTCTTTTTCATCTGGATTGTGAACCTAGCTGGAATGACACCCTTAGGAATTAACATCACAGGAAATATAGCCATCACATTTTCGTTGGCACTGATTACTTATTTAATCACACAATTTACAGCAAACAAAAATTATTGGGGACACATCTTTTGGATGCCTGGCGTACCAGTACCAATGAAATTTGTTCTTATGCCTATAGAGCTTTTAGGAACAATC
>Ga0115013_10002514_pt1 | contig 10177 bp, 8 predicted proteins | sample SouAtlMetagenome_2_FD_88686 | JGI IMG/M metagenome (GOLD analysis project Ga0115013, IMG submission 88686) | Marine eukaryotic phytoplankton communities from Atlantic Ocean - South Atlantic ANT15 Metagenome | ecosystem: Environmental > Aquatic > Marine > Oceanic | place: South Atlantic Ocean... | reverse complement strand
TGCGCCGATTGGGTCGTCCCACTCTTGCAAAAGCAGCGCGCTCAAAAGAAATTGAACGAAAAAGGAATCCAAGAAAAGAAGCGTCGATTGCGCATCCTGGACGTTGGTGCGATCGATAACCAATACCATGGCAAGGGATACGACGAGTGGCTCGATGCCATTCCTATCGATCTGCACGGGGGACAGCACGAATCCGTGTTACAAATCGACTTTTTTGACTATGCCCACGACTATTGCTCTGGAATTGATCGATACAAAGTGGAAAAGACAGACAAAACGAAACCAAAACCAAACGCAACAAAATCGAAGCCAACTCCACGACCCTTTGACGCTATTGTCCTGTCGCTGGTCCTGAATTTTCAGGGGGATCCCCGCAAGCGGGGAGACATGCTAGCATTGGCATCTGATCCCCGTCTTTTGACCTTGGACAAAGGGGGTATGCTCTTTGTGGCCCTGCCATCGGCCTCGCTCGACAACTCGCGGTATTGCGACCTAGAACGATTCGTAGAGGTGGTGACCAACCCGTTGTTTGGCCTGGAACTGGTCGAACAAAAGGTTTCGGCCAAGCTGGTACTGCTGGCCTTTCAGCGCAATGCTTTTTATTCCAAGGAGGCAAAGCAAATACGGGCTCGCAAGTATTGTTACGACGTGAGCACCGAGACCTTTGACTATGGGGAGCACGAACTCAAGCGTCTACAGCCACCCAAGCCCGGTGCGAAACGAAACAATTTTGCCGTCATTCTCAAGAGCAGCCAAAACCGGACTTAGATTCAACCAGTTTTCTTTCGAATGATCAATTATCAATAAAACAATTTTCCTTTTACTAATTTTATGCTACTCATTTTACAGAAATCTTACAATGTTGTACTTTGATACGTCAAGGAGCCTCGTCGACTTCCTTAGCATCGAATCAATAATATTTCCTTACGTTGTGACGCAAGAATTATTTTTGCCTTTGTTCTCTCAGTACTTTGGAAGAAGAGATGGAGGAACCGCTATTATTGGTTGACTAGCACCTGATTTTATTCATCCTAATTTCTTCCCGCAGTTGTAGCCTCTTCCTGTGACGCAAGAAAAGCCTCTACCGAATCGAATTTGAAGACTGGGATATCAACAACTCGGTGATTGAGTTCTTCGGGGAAGATTTGACCGGCGTATCCATAGGAGACATTGACAAGTCCAATCTTCCCTGGAAGGCGAAACCCTTTACCGTCAAGAACATCTCTGTTCTTGGGGAAGACCTGGACAGTTTGAATGCTTGCAAAGGACGGATGCTTCTCTGTCAGCATGGCAATATGTTTCTCACGCTCGGTGTGGGTTGTCTCAAATGCGGTATTGATTGCTTCCTTGAGCTGCTGCAACGAATTTGGATCGGCAATTATGTCTCCTTCTTTGTCTAGAATGGGCTCGCCTTGATCATCCTTGAGGACCATACCCCAACCTTCGCAAATGTCAGTGCAAACATCGGTGATCTCGCCGCAATCCTCATGATAGGTATCTTCGATCCATTCTCCATCAAGATTCTGATATTTAAATCTGACTGCTTTGATGTCCAACTTTCCATCAGCATTTCTGTTCAGATCATCACCCATCAAATTCCAGAGCCTGACATTTACCAAGTCTTCGAGTAGGATCTCTCCGGGGACCTGCTTGAGAGCGTAGATACGATTTTGTCCTTTGGGGAAGGGCTTCCAGGTAATCCCACAGTCATCAAAGGAAACAATGGTTTTCTTTACCGTATCCCGAACATACTCTGGCGGTGTTTCACCACGGGAAGTAATCAAAATGGAGATGGTAGGGCACGAGTTTGGTTCGTCATAGACAAAAGGAGATGTTCCCACTAAGAAGAAATCACTGTTTTCGTTGTCATTTTTCAGTTGGTTCAGCACATCTGGAAGATGAGAAAAGTCCCATTCAGTTCTATGGAGCTTCTCGACAAGGCGGGAGTTCTCATTGAGGGTAACAATGGATCTCCAGTTTGGAATGACAATCGATGGGCGCTTCTTGTTTGAAGCCTTTTGAACAATGTTGGATGGGCGGTTCTCATCGTTCATGATGATCTTGTGCTTTGCAGCCGTCTTGTGCGATGCAGCCTTCTTCTTTGGGGCCTTCTTGGGAGAACTATTGTTGCGGGCCATGTTTACTTGTATCTTTCTTGAGAGCAAAATAAACTGAAAGAAGAACAGGCAGAAGAAGCAATGAGAAACAAACGCAAATGAATGACATGACGCACAAACAATCGGAAGATGCGTTTCATGATCCAATCGATAAATCTCTTAATCTTCGATCCTCTCTTTTTCGTCTCCTTCGAGAAGAATATTTTTGGTACTGTTCGTGGTTCCTCCCATTCATCTTGCTTTGAGAATAATCCCTAGTAATCGTCTCTCCGGAAACTACACTTATTTTTAATGACATCAGAACCTTTCGCAGTAACGGCGGTATTGTGATTGTTTTCTGCCGAGTCGATCTTGTCCGTTCGAAACGCCGTTGCATCTTTCGTCGTCATTCTATCTCTTTCTTCTATTCCTCGTTCAATCCTTATTTGTGTATACTATCCGAGAACGGGTTCAATTAGTTCTTGTCTTACCTTTGTTCTGATATGGGGTTGTGTCAATAGGATTGATAGCAGAGATTTATGTTTCACAGGACTGGCTTCACAAACGAGAAAATGGAAATCAAACGATTTTTTTGAAACGGAAATCAAACGATTTATTTTGACACCAACTGCTCTACTTTAGCGGGTGCAGGCGCGCGCAAGGAAATTGGTTTTAGAAAGATATTCTCAGAAATCACTGCATCTTTCCAAATTTCTTTTACAAAAGCTTTTCGTCGGAAGCAGCAGCCATGGCTTTCATCGAAGCTTGTCGTCAAATACTACTCTTGGGAGTCATTCTCCAGTGGCGTGGAAGACAAGTCTTAGCTTTGCCTATTGAAATTGAAAATTTTGAAGACTTTGTGAGAGATGCGGAAAAATCCTTGTTGGAAGCGGGCAAGGCACTTACTTTTGTCCAGACCCAATTCGACAATTGGAAAGATGCGAACAACTGCAAAGCCTTCGTGGAATCCTTTGTAGAGCCATTCCAGTATTGTGATGCGAGATCGTCGTGCATCACTAGCAAGGATGTGTTGCTCGATAGCTGCAAACGCGGCGGGCCTTTGACTGGAGCGTATATGAATCTGGATGTTAAGCCATACAGAGTTCCGATGGAGGGAAACTTTTCACAAGTCGTGGCGACAGGAAGCCAAGACCTTCATGTTGCGATTAACGTTCTTTGTTTTGACTTTGGTATTGTGGAGGAACTGGTGTGGATGGAAGATGGTTCCGTCAAGTCGCGCTTGTGGCAGGGATACTACAAAATGAGACTTGGCGGTTGCCGTGGAGGGATTTGGTCTCTTCTTTCGAGGATTTGGTCTCTTCTTTCGAGGCTTATCCATCGTTTCTTTGGCAAGAAGAAAGGACGAAAAGGAGAGCTTTAGGGCTGCTTTCGTTTTTGTTGAATTCTCGTATTGTTGAACGCTTCTGCTGGGATGAGAACTGTAGCTAATAGCCAGCATAACTTTGATTTATTATGCCACAAAAGAACTCTATTCCATACTAAATTAGTTTTCAAGAAAGGAGCACAACAATTCGAAAAATAATGTATCTTAGTATTCATAGTCTATATTAGTAGTTACGGCCTGTTTTCCTACTCTGACTTATTTTGAGAGCTCCCACCGTCCGAGGTTGTGCTTTTCTCCAACGTGTCATTGGCTGTCCCATCGTCATTGTGGTCCTCCTCTCCCTCAACTTCTTCGGGCATTTTATCACGAAGCATGAACGAATCGATGGACTGGGAAGAGACCTGCCTGGTGCGTCTCCTTCGACCAACGGTACCGTCTGCTGCAGTTTCAGCAGCAGCCTGGCCCGTAAAGAAGGCATTGGCAGCCTCCATCGACAGCTGTCGCTGCCTCGACTCACCCCGATAGGTGTTACCCTCGATCTTAATCAGCCTCTTGAGCTCCCCATTGGCATCTGTTGTGACACGAATCTCTTCGTTCTGGTCGTCAATACCCTTGGTTTCGTTCAGGATCCACTCTTCGATTTCTTCTGGGGAACCATCCAGGAGGGTCAGCTCGTCCTCCGAAAATATTTTTGGCAGGAGGTAAATCCTCACCGGGATACAGAGTAAGATCATTACAGGAAACGCAATGGCAATCATCTTGAAGCTCTTGACGGCATACAGCATAGCAAAGAAGAACAGCTGAATGACCGTAAATAGGTGGACCCGTTTGAGTGGCTTAACGTATTTTGTGTAGGGCGTTTGTGGAACCCTAGCGGGCTCCTGAAAAAAGAGGAGTATGCGCTGCCACAGCTGTTGGGCTGGTAGCGCCACCAGACCCATAAACAAAAAGACACCGTACAATACCGGGAGTGGAATTAGCTTGATGATGTTAAGGGCGAAACACGTTCCAAGAACCAAGACGTGCGTCAGAAATCCCGTTAAACGGCTCTCTTGGACGCTGGTGGTGATTCCCTCCTTGGTACGTTCCGACATGGCCGTAATGTGCATGATGCAGGGAACTGTCGATGCGACGAGCCACGGCAAACCGAGAATCGAGTTGACGGCGACCATAATGGCCGAAATACACGTGTCGTAGTTGTACGCATCTCCATGCGTGATCTTGTTCGACGGGTGGTTGACAATGTGCCAGGTAATGCCGTTGTCTAGGAAGCACAGTATAAACGCCAAGGCCGCGGGGCCAGCCGCCATGAAAACGACCCAGGTCTTGCCGTTGAGATCGAAGAGATCCACGAGCCACGGCCTTCGACCGTACGCTTCGGCGACGTTGGTGCAGTCGTCGGGAAAGTAGGACTTACAAGCCTCTGTGCAGCAGTTGAAGGTTGGTGCAAACGATTCGGGAACGTTAAGTTCCTCCGTGGGGACGTCCTTGAAGACGGTGTGCTGTAGAATCGTGAAGAAAACGACCGAAATAGTGATTCTGTTTGTGTATATGTCGTATTAGTGGTTGAGCGTGTTTTTTGGTGTTTTGTGTTTTTTATTTTGAGGGTGAGTGTGTGGTTGATGTGAATGTGCGTGTGACACATAGAGAGTGTGGGAAGAAAGTGTGCGTGAGAGAGACGAGCGAATCGAACTTTTGGAAGCATAATGATGCTAATGCTCCCAAGAGGGCAAAATAGTAGTAGCAGTGTTTCTAATGCTACTGTTGGCTGAAACTTACGCAAAATCCGTCACTAAGGAACGAACAAAATCGTTGCAGCAAAAACTCGAAAACCGAATGGCCCGCAGAGCAATGGCTCCCACCGCCGTTCCCAAACCAAGAATGAGCGACAAGAGTGCCACAGTCATGTAATCGTACTGGGGATCCATTTCTTCCTGTTCGAGGTTGTGTGGATGGTCATCGGAAAAGTAGTGAAAGAGTCCAACCTTGGAAGTGGCTGTATAGGGATTTTTAAAAAATCGACAATGAATCAATAGGAAACAGAATGGCACAATCATATAAATATATATTCGTTGAGAATAGGTGAAAAACTGAATCCATTACGCTCAGAATTCGCAGCAAGAAATATAGACTACCAGTATACTACTTACGATTTCCAATCGCATCCAATATGTAAATGCTCACAATCAAAAACGCAAAAATCTCATCTGTAAATCGTGTTGCATATTTGATGTAACGATTGAGATCGACAATCGCTGCCAATACCATGTAAAAGGCGACCCAGAGTCCGACCCATGCATTGAACTATTTTTATGTAAAAAAGATAGAAGCGAGTGTGAGTGTGTGAGACTCTACCAAATGTTCTCAAAATTTATAGAGACACAATTCTTTTTTGTCTCTCTTACCGTCAAAAAGGGCACCTTCAGCTGCTTTTCCGAGAGCGAGGCCAAAATGGCCTGAAAGGTCAGGACGGGACCGGTGGCACCGTTGATCATGAGGGGCATTCCCGACACCAGGCTGTAAAAGATTCCACACCACGCCGTCGACAACAAGAGTTCGGAGGCTCCGATAGCGTTGTTCGTCTGTTTGGCGTAGACGGCTCCAAAGGTGATGCAGGGGGCAATGACGGCAATGAACAAGAAAAAGGAAACGGCAATCGTTTTCGTGTTGAAATTGGTCATTTCTTGGCACCAGTGCTTTTGAACCGTCGTTCGAAAATCGGAAACAATGCCCTTGCCCCATCCGCCGTTGGGAGCATCGCCGTGAGCATGATGAGGATTGTCTTTTTGGACAGCCGTTGGGTCGGCGTCGGCATCGTTTTTGTCGTCGTCGTTGTTTCGTTTTTTCAAGATGTTGCTCAGACGAATCTCTCCCTCGGGTTTCCGTATGCTGAATCCGGGCATGGCTGTGTGTTTGGTGTTTTTCCTTTGAAGCTAGCTTGTGATAGTTTGTTCTTTGCAATCGATGTACTATTGATATCGTTGTTCAACGTGCACAGAAAAAGTTTTTCTTCTACCGGTATTTTTTTTCTGGCGTCATAGAACTTCTGCATTTTCACTGGAAGAAGTTGAACTGCGCCGAGTGTCACAACTCCCCAAAATAATAAAATTTTGAGTCGTCGCGCCCTATTTGACACAAACACAATGACGTTGGCAACAGGATCTAGAATAGTTTTTTTACGAATTTTCATTCAAACAGTCCGTGTTTTACTTGTTTGTTTGTCGCTGGTAAGAGCCGACAAGGTGTTGCAACAAAAGAAAACAGCAACACTGCCTCTTCTTGATGTTCCTTTGCGACTACTAAATCGTTCTAGAGCTGGAGGGGTTGCAAAATCAACAAAAAAATGCGCGAGCCGAGAATCGAACTCGGGGCCCAACGATGGCAACGTTGGATTTTACCACTAAACCACTCGCGCTGAGGTTTCAACGGAAAAGCTAAGCGAATTCACAGCTCACAAACAGCTACTTTTGAAATCGCCACGCGTATGAAGACATCAAGTCTCGGTTAATTCAATGATAATGCCTTCTTCTGTTTCTTCTGAAAAGAACACAAGCACGAACCAACTTAAATCGACACTGTATTTGTTGATAGCGCAAAACCGATTTGGAAATATTATGCTTGTACCAGCTTGTGGCAGGACGACAACATAAAGAGCTTCTTCCTCGGGAACAGTTCGAAAGAAGCAGCCTAACCATAAACCTCATACCTCGAAACATCCTTTGCAATTCTTTCAAGAATGCCAGACATGACGGATTTAGAAGAGCCTTTCATCAAGAAAAAGCAGAAAGACGATGACGATGAAAATCCGCATAACGAACTGAAGCCACTTGGGGAAGACTCCGAGATCGTGATTGTCCCTCTTGAAAATGTTCCCAATACGAAGGATGGTTCTCTCCCGCAGCAACAGCAGGGCCAAGGGGGATTAGATCAAAAGAAACTGGGACTGGAAAAAGTGCTGGTTCTGGGATTATGGATCTGGCCCTTGCTTTGGTTGGTTGTTGATGACGAGCCCGAATCTGGGTTTTGGGCCGAAGTGATTCTATTGACTCTCCTTAAAATCAATCAATGGGTACAAAAGGACTACAAACCGATTTTGGCCTTCAATTTGATCCCGTTCTTGATCTTTCTGTCTCTGGTACTCACTTCTGGAGTTGGCGATTTTGGTTTACCTGAGGCATTGCCATTTTGGACATTGCTATTGATAATCATTGTCACGAGCCATGGGTCATCACCAACAACCTTTCGACCTGTAATTGGCTTTACAAGCAAATTCAAAAGTCCACAACAAACGACGCTTCGTTGGGGACAATGGGTATGGCCGAATGTGCTGTTGTTGGTCGTGATTGTAGCAAACGGCCCCTCTAACTATAGATTTTCATACGATGTATTGGTAATCTGGTATGGTTTGCTTTCGATTGGCAATGGAGCAGGATTGTTCCTACTTTGGTGCCGCAAACAGGATCCTTCGCAAAACAAACACCATAAACAACTCTTTGTCTCGGAAGTTATCCCGACGATTCTCTTTGCTTTGTTGCCCGATGATGGGGATCTTTTTGTGCCTTTACTTGGCCTTCTTATTGGGATACCAGTTGGAATAGTTCTCATATTTCCAAGAGCCGCTCACGAGCGATACAAACGAATCGAAATCTTTGTCAATGGTCGATTTTCCAGCTTTCAGCGGTGTCTGACGGGTACCAGCTTTCGAGAAATGGAGGAAGAGTATTCTATCGACGTCAAAGAGAAGGAGGAGGAAGAGGAACGCCAATTGCAATTGCAACAGGATCGTCTGGCTTACCTTGAGGACCTTTCGCTGTCTACCGATACCACTACCAGAACTACGTGGTCTAGGTTAGGGTTGATTGCAGGAGTACTTCTCTTATTTGTGTTGGGCTTCAACATCTTTAGTCCGGCCCTCAACATTCCACAAAGCAATTCTTCAGAGAAATATGCTTCAGGCTGGAACCGTCACTACAAATCCCAACCACCAAACTGAGCCGAAAGATGGCGGACGCTGCTCACCTGAACCACTTGACCGATTTCCATCGCCCCTTGCGACCTGTTCTGATGGCTGCGCATCGGAATGCACTGGTGATGAACGAAAAAAAAAATGCAAGAAGGTGTGGCATCGAATAATAATTAAACTTCCTACTAACTCTTCATACAGTCATCATATTCTGGCTTGACATAGCGCAGACTACATCCATAGTAGCAACTGGTAGCTGTGAACATTGGAATTCATTTCTAGTTTCGCGAGAGCTACGGGGTGTAGATACTGGTATTGACAAGACCTAATCAATTAGTAAACGTATATTCATAGGAAACTTATCCTCTACAAAATGTGTAAATTGTTGTTGACATCCTTACTCCAATCTATTCTGCTTTCTTCTTTTTTAATTGAGACAATACAGCATTTATCGCCGTGAATCCAGAGATGGCTCCTAGTGCAGGCCGAAGAGGTGTCCCAGCCGTGCCGTGGAACGTTGCCCACGAAAGAAAGGAAAGTGACGACAATGCGTTGAGTTGGATAAAGGTTGTGCCCTCCAAACGATCCCGATCTGCAGCGTCCTTCAGTGTGAACAGGGCGATGGTCATGACCATGAGTCTTGCCAACCCTATCAATGGATTTACGATTTGTGACAAACTCCGTCCACAGAAAACTTGAACGAGCTTTTGCATTTTTAGAAACCCAATAAACAATGTCGCCACGAGGTATCCCGCCGATTTAATGTTTGGAATTTGCGTCATTGTTTTCAGATTCGCTTTCATGCCATTCGTGAGATCTGCGCCAGCGCCTGCATCGCCCAGTTCCCATCCTTTTAGACCATACCCATAACCCTTGATGCTGTTCACTATCGAAACGAAGAACATGAGAAGCCATGCCGCACTAAAATTGAAACTAACTCCCAATCTCATGCCAACCCCCGCCAGGAATCCAGCCGCTCCGAATTCGAAAAGCGCAATGTTGAGTCGTTTGTACGTATCACTGGCAAGGCGATCGTTTTCGGCGGCACCGATCATAATGTAAGAAATACCCGCTGCCATGAGAGATGGTGCGCCGAAAAACGGTGTCTTAGTTTTTGCAATTAGCATGGATCCAAACAAAGCAAATGTCGCCGTCATGATTTTGTATCCACCAATCACTCGCTTTTTCCTGCCGGCAATCTTTTCTTCCATGGTAGGAGCTGCATCCTCCTTCTTATCGGCTTCTTTTTCCTCGCTCGCTGCTGCATCGTCTTCCTCAGCGGCCATACCAAGAGAAAAAACATTGGCCCTGCTCCATTTTGATCTCGCCACAAAGTTTTGGTTCGAGAGCGGCGAAAAGGCTACTCGCGGATGACGGACGGCTGCGAGAGAATTATGAGGATTCCCGATGTTCGTCAACGGCGAAGAATATTGGAACCCCAAGACGCTCGGAGCAAAGAGAATTGACAAGACAGAACCTTTCATTTTTAATTATAATTACAGTCACAAACAATCCAAGAACACTGATAAAGTATTTTGTTCTTTTTATTAACTCGTCTTTCGCCTTTCGTCTCTCCCGTTGCCATTCGTTACGGAGTATCGAGAAAAAAGATCTTTTTCGACGCTTCAACAGAAGCAGCCTGCCGTGCATTCCCGTTGTGATTGGAAGATTTTGAATCCCGGTTTCGAGCTAGGGTGGGGTTAGGGTTAATTGTTTGCGTAACGTGCCTTGACGTACCGAGTCTTCTCTGCGGGATCCAACACGATCGAAACT
>Ga0115013_10002512_pt1 | contig 10181 bp, 10 predicted proteins | sample SouAtlMetagenome_2_FD_88686 | JGI IMG/M metagenome (GOLD analysis project Ga0115013, IMG submission 88686) | Marine eukaryotic phytoplankton communities from Atlantic Ocean - South Atlantic ANT15 Metagenome | ecosystem: Environmental > Aquatic > Marine > Oceanic | place: South Atlantic Ocean... | reverse complement strand
TAGGGTTAGGGTTAGGGTTAGGGTTAGGGTTAGGGTTAGGGTTAGGGTTAGGGTTAGGGTTAGGGTTAGGGTTAGGGTTAAGATTAGGGAGGGCCTGCGGCACGAGGCCGCCGCGCACGCAGCAGCGTAGCCACGCGTTGAGGGCGCCCTTGTCCACCCACCCCTGCGCGCGGAGCTGCGACCACAGCCGCGACGACTCATAGAAGTTGCCTGCTCAGGGAAGAGGGTGAGGGTGAGGGGTTAGGGTGAGGGTGAGAGTGAGGGTGCGGGTGCGGGTGCGGGTGCGGGTGAGGGGTGAGCGGTGAGGGTGAGGGTGAGGGGTGAGGGGTGAGGGTGAGCGTGAGCGTGAGCGTGAGGGTGAGGGTTGAGGTGAGGCTCAAGACTCTGAGGGCATACCGCTGCGGCTGAAGCCGCTCATCATGAGCGAGAGCGAGTAGGCGTTGGGCCGGCCCGCCAGGCCGCCCTCCATGAGCGAGAGCAACCTGCTGGCGGAGCCGATCTCTCCGAGGGAGAGCAGAGCAGCCAGCAGCGCATAACAGGTATGGGTGCTCGGCCGCCGATCGGGCGGCGGCCGTGGCAGCAGGACCCCCTCGTCGCCCACCTCGGCTTCCCGGCAGGCGGCGGCGGAGGCGGCGGAGAGGTTTGCGGCAGCGAAGGAGGTAGTGGAGGCAGCGAGGGTGGCGGTGGCGGCGAGGGCGGAGACGGCGACGGCCGCGGAGGTGGTGGAGGCGGCGATGGGGATGGTGGAGCTTGAGGCTAGGGCGGTGACGGTGATGGCAATGATGACGGCGACGGTAGTGGCGGCGACGGCCATGGTGGTGGCGGGGAGGGAGGCAGAGGGCAGGGCGATGGAATCCAAGGCGGCGGGGTCGATGGCGGAGGGGCGGAAGTAGTCTGGTGATGTGTCGCACATGAGAGCCGTTGTCTTCAGCGACGGACGCCGAGGAACCGTCGAGCGCCCCAGCCGATTGGGCGATGCATGAGAGTGAGTAAGCGGCGGGACCACGCGTAAGGGATGTCGGGTTCTTGGGACGTCCTGAGCCAGCCAGCACGGCGCGTGCGGTCTGTTGGCGAACTTCTGAGGGGAAATAATCAGCGTAATTAACGCCTTGTGGCCGATGCGAGCGTTCTGGGCGAGAGAGGCACAGATCATCGTCCCTGCGGAAATCGCCGCTCCCTCGCCCAGCTCGCTTACGTATATCGCCGCTCGGCCGCGGCCGCCTTCTCGCGGGTGACAACCATGCGGACACGCTTGGCGGATACATGTACTCGCTGCCTTCAAACCACGCGGACACGGCGTCTACAGAAAAGACGGATACTACTGCCTCCGGTTGGTATTTTTCACTGACTTAGTTTGGCAACTACAAAGTTCTGTGTGTGCGCGGAGCGACAGCGAGCCAATGCCGCTGCCGAGGCAGTCGGGTCCTGCGGCGTTGCTCTGGGAGACGGCGGCGCCGGTGACCAGCGTCGGTTCCGCACGCCCGGAGCTCTCACTCTGCACGCTGTTCACCCTGCGCTACGAGGCGCCCTATCTCCTGCCGTTTGTGGCGTACCACATGGTGGCGGGCTTCGACCACGTGTACCTGTACCACGACGACCTGACGCCTGCGTGGGACACACCGCTGCTCCGCAGCTTGATCGAGATGCTCAGGATGACGCCGTCCGTCACGTTGATCCCGGTCTCGGTCGCCCGAAGAGAAAACAGCGAGGCTGATCCGTCAGCAAGCGCCGACAACACCAACGTGCAGAAGGTGCAGCTGCACCACTGCACTCGCCATGCCAAGAGAAACACCGTCTGGATGGGCTCGTGGGACGTCGACGAGTTTCCCGTCTTTGGGGCGCCGATGGTGCCCGCAGACGTGCGCATGCGTTCAAGGACGCAGCCGGTGGCGGCACCGCGGCCAGGAGCAGCACGCGAGTTCGTGCGCGCGCAGCCGGCACGAGTTCACGGCGTGATGATTCCGCGCGTAGCTTTCAGCGCGCGCACGCGGCCGGGCGAGGCATGGCTAGACAAGGTCCTCCCGCCGCTGCCGCCTGATGGTGCGCTAGAGGTTGAGTGGCTCGTGCGGCGCGTGGGGCTCAACCGCCAGACAAAGCCGCTGTGGCGCGCGGCGGGCAACGTCGCGGGCGCCTACGATGTCCACCAGCTCACGACAACGGAGCCGGGCGTGATCGTGCTGCCCGACGGAACGCTCGCGGACGAGACGGGGTACGACACTGAGCTCGGTAAGCACTACAAGACGTCCATGGACCAGGACAAGGCCGCGGCCAAGGGCGTGGGCAATCGCACGTCTGTGCCGATGCGGCTGCACCACTACCAACTGCGCTCGCTCGCCGAGTGCACATGGAAGCGGACATGCGCCAACGCGCAGGACACAGACGGCAATCACGGCGACGGCGGGGGCTGGCGTGGCGAGACCGAGTGCATCTCCAACAATGGCGAGAATGACGACGAGTCGGAAGTGGACATGTCCGCCGCGGTGTACGTCAACGCGACGCGAGCCACCATGCTCTCGCTATTTGGCAAGGGCGGGCTGCAGCTCCAGAGCCAGCTCGCAGCGTGGTGGACGCAGCAGATGCGCGCGGTGACGGCGGGCGAGTTGCCCGACTTCATCGTGCAGGAGATGAGGCGCGCACGGCGGAGCGCCGACTCGTTTCGTGCCGTCCCGCCACGGAGCTCCGGGGGTAGTACCTTTTGATGTGGAGGCTTACATAGTTTACTAACACAGAACGAGTTCTGCAGTGTGCACCGGAGCCCCGTTGTTTTTGCCAAACGAAGCGAAGCACAAGCAGAGGTGCCGAGGAAGAAAGAAGGCGGGTCGGCATCTCGGCACAAGCGCCCAAGGCGCAAGCGCAAGCCCAAGCGGCAAGGCCCGAAGCGAGAGACAGCGAGCGCAGCCGAAGAAAAGGCCGAAAAAAACTTCGATTCATCAGTCGCGGCCAAAAAGCTCTCGCCCCCACCTCCCTCTCTACACGCTACACAACAGTCAACACCCCTTACAGTACGTATTAGTTAGTTGAAAATAAATGTCAAAAAAAAACCCGCTGCGTACCTAAGAGCTAGACCTAGAGGGTACACCGCTCACCGGTGTGTAAATCTGCTCCGGTGCATGCGTGCTGCTGCTGGGTCATGCGGGAGGTATCAAAAGTATCGTACAAAGTTCTCTCCCCCAAATGCCACGCCGCGTAGATCATTCACACCTCGGCGGCCCTGCTGAAGAGGGCGATGGATCCTGGGTGGACACGGAGGAAGATAATGCACAGTTGCACGGGCTCATCGGCGTGCTGACGATGCGTACGCGGCGAGGTACGGTGCGACCTCGTTCTGCATCTCGCGATTCGTGAAGTTGGGCATGGGCTTGCCCCAGACCAGGTCGGCCCCCGAGGCCTTCAGGTCCACCGCGAGCGACGAGAGCGCGTTGCCCGTGCAAGAGACGATCACCGCCCGCCGCGCCGCGCTCGTGCGCGCCTCGAATGCGCGTATCTGCGCGATGGCCGTCGAGCCGCGCATCGCCTCGAGGCCCTGGGCGAAGATCTCGTCCATCACGATGAGCGCGAACTGCGCGTCCGGCGGCGCCTCGAGCACGAGCGCGAGCGCCTCCTCGGCGGTGGTGGCCTCCGTCACCTGCCAGTCCTGCCCGAAGAAGCCGGTGAAGGCGCGGCGCAGCAGCCGCCGGTTGGTCATCCCATCGTCGGCGACCAGCACGCGCAGGTTGGGCTCGAACGGCGCCACCGGCGCATCCGCCGCCGCGGCCTTGACGCCGGTGGCCGCTGCGACCGCCGCCGCCGCCGACAGCCCGCCGTGCTGGGCCTGAGGCGCGTGGAGGTCGATGTCCACGCGCACCGCCGCTGCGCCGTCAGCGCGCCCGGCAGGCTCCGCTGCCCTAGCGGCGGCGGCGGCGGCGGCTGAGGAAGGCGTGGGTGGAGGCAACGCGGCCCCGGCCGGCACAGGATTGGCCGCCTTGGTGGAGGACGGCGCGGCCGCCGCCATCTTGATATTGAAGTAGAAGGCGGCGCCCGGCCCCTCGCTCCGCCACGGCGACTCGACCTCGATCTTCGAGCCGAGGAGGGAGAGCAGCTTGCCGCTCAGGAACATGCCCAGCCCGATGCCGCCCACGCTGTTGTACAGGTTGAAGAGCGTGGCCTTGGCGGCCTCACTGATGCCGGAGCCCGAGTCGAGCACCGCGAACTTTGCGGTGAGGCCGCCGCCGGTCGCCTGCTGCACCGTGCAGCGCACGCAGACGAAGCCCTGCTTGGTGAAGCGCGCCGCGTTCTGCATCAGGTTGAGCAGCACCTGCATGAGCATGAGCCCGTCGGTCATCACGTGCGACGCGTCCTCGGGCACCTCCACGCGCAGCTCCACGCCGGGCTGCAGCTGCGGCCGCACGACCGACGCGGCCGAGCGCACCTGATTGGGGGTTGGTGTCGGGGTGCGGCGCAGGTCGAGCGTGAGGGTCAGGGCTGGGCGTAGCGGTGGGCCCAAGGGGAGGCTCAGGGTTGGGGCTCGAGGCGGCCGAGCGGACCAGCTCGGTGAGCTCCGTCGGTGCGAGCACGAGCTCTCGACTGCCGGTGAGCGCGCCGTGCAGCGTGGCCAGCGTGCCCAGGTACTGCACGGCGAGCTCGGTCGACACGATCGACTCGTCAACCTCCTCCGCGAGCGCGCCAAGCGTGCTGCCGCTGCCGCTGCCCGTGGTGCAATACTGCCCGCCGTCCCCGCCGCCGCCGCCCTCGCCGCCGCCCTCGCCGCCGCCCTCGCCGCCGCCGCCGCCGCCCTCGCCGCCGCCGCCTGTATCTCGGCGCATCTCGGCGGGGAGGGCCGCATCTCGGCGCATCTCGGAGAGGAGCTGCTTGGCGAGGCGCAGGTGGCCCACCGTGCCGTTGAGCGGGTTGCGCACCTCGTGGAAGGTCATCGCCATCATGAGCTCGCGGTCGAAGCCGCGCGCCTCCTCCAGCTGCTCGACGCGCTCCGTGCTCTCCTCGTTCTCCCGCGTGGTCTTCTGCAGCAGGAAGAAGGTCGTGCGCAGCTGCCTGTCGTTCAGCCGCACCTGGCATCGGCGGTGCGTGCTCCTCGCGCCATCGGCTGTATCAGCGCTAGACGGGTATAAGGATGGCGTGCGCCAATGAATGGAGGGTCTGCTAATGAGTGGGGGGGGGGGGGGCGCATGCGCACGGAGAAGAAGATAAGGCAGAGGATGACGTAGAGGCCCGCCGTGTCCATGAAGGAGGCCGAGGCGCGCGTGTTGACCGAGCCGTAGTGGAAGAGGATGATGGTGCGCAGCACGACCACCACGTGCAGCTCGAGCAGGTAGCCATACGGAGGCATGCGGAAGTAGAAACCCTGGGGAGGGCGAGGAGGGGGAGGGGGACGGGTGGGAGTGGGGCTTGGGTTGACGGTTGCTGCTGAGGGCTAAGGGCTCAGGGCTTAGGGCTTGGGGCGTAGCGTCATGCTCAGGAGTAGGGCTGAGGGCTTGGGGCCAGGGTTAGGGTTGGCACAAGTCAGTCCATCAGCGAGTCAGTGCCCTAGGTCGGCGCCCTAGGTCGGCGCCCTAGGTTGGGCCGCCTGCACGGTCATCGTTCCCATGATCATGATCATGTACACGGACTCGTAGCTGTTGAAGTAGCAGTTCTGGTCGGGCATCACCAGCACGCCGTCGCTGTGGTCGAATGCGCCGTTTGTCACCAGCCCCCCGCAGCCGCTCGTGTCGTACGTCGGCTCGTATTTGTACCACCACTTTGCGAGCTGGTTCGCGTACGTGGTCGAGCCGTCCCAGAGCACGACGACGCGATGCGGGTCGAAGCTCAGGGCGAAGATCATCCATATCCCAAAGAAGAAGTGGTAGAACGCGGCATACGGCTTGCTGCGCTTCACGAACCGGAAGACCACGCACGCCAGTGCCTCCATCGCGGCGCTCGCTGAGTACAGCCCCACTCGCAGGCTGTAGACCTGGGTAGGGTTAGGGTGAGGGGTTGGGCTAGGGGGCAGGATCAGTGGTTAGGGTCGGTGGTGAGGGCCAGTGGGCAGTGGGCAGTGGGAAGGGCGAGAGCGAGGGCGAGGGCGAGGGACAGGGACAGGGACCAGGTTGGGGCCAGGGTGTGCCATCGGACCTGCGGGAAGATCGTGCCTTCGAGGTACTGGTCGCCCCAATAGATGGTTGCGAAGACAACCGTGCACGCGACGATGCAGAGGCAGCTGTAAAAGTGCGACTCGTGTAAACCCTGGTACTTGTACGCCAGGTACTCCGCCTCCCCCTCGTTTAACGGCGCAAACGGGTTTAGGTGCCGCCACCGTGGCTCGGACAGACCTTTGTGGTGCATGCCCACCGTTGTGGACAGAGGTGCATGCCCAGTGGGCATGCCGACTGCGGGTACACGCAGCCCGCGCGCCGCGGCCAGGTCCTGCGCTCTCTGCAGGAACCAATGCAGGAACTTCCGGATCGAGACGCCGGCGCGTCGCTTGAGATAACATGCGAACTTGCGCGTACTGTATTACTTACTTGTATTGGGCGCGCGCCTAATACGCTCTACACAGGCTCTCGTCATGCCCAGTGCACCGGTACGTGCGCAGGTCTTCCGGGCGCACGCGGCGCGCGAGCGCGGAGCTTGCGACGCACTCGGTGGGCGACGCCGCGCCGCCGGCGTCGCCCAGGCGACGGCGCCACGCGGCGAGCACGATGCCGCGCCCCGTGCTCTTGCCGTAGCCGTAGACCATGGGTAGCTCCGCGCCGCCGAAGCGGCCCTCGCGCTGCGCCGTGAGCAGGTTGGCGCCGTCGATGTTCAGCCGGCTGTGCGAGGTGATGAGCGACGACAGGTTGCCAAAGGTGCACACGGTCCACTCGTCCGCGGTGAGTCCCGCCTCGCGCGAGAAGACCGAGGGCAGCATCCCGGTCGAGTCGTGCAGCACGGCGTCGCTCCGGCGCAGCAGCCACCGGCCGAGCGTCGGCCCGTTGAGGAAGCGCGTCGCGAAGCCGTCGGCCGCCTTGATGATGGACACGTACTGCTCGCCGCTCGCGTCCAGCCGCTCGAGCGCCGCACTGCTCGAGATCCAGCCGCTGATGTACGTGACGCGCGTGCGCTCGCCCACCTGCGACGGGAGCACGGCGCAAGGCTGCAAGGCAAGGCCGGCAGCCCTGGTTGGCCGAGGCGGGCCGCGCCTCCGGGCAGCCCGAGGCGTGCGCTTAGCATGGCCTGGCGCCGAGGAGAGCTGGCCCCGAGGAGAGAGGCTTGGGAGGGCGCGCCGGCCGAGGGCCTGTTCCGCGCTGCCTTTCGACGGAGCCGGCGACCAGCGTGATCTCGTCGAAGGGGCTCGAGCGCTCCATCGCGACGAGGCGCTCGCCCAGCACGCGGAGGGAGAGCAGCAGTGCGGGGAGCACGCCCACCTTGGGCGTGAACCAGTAGTTGACCTGCGAGCACGGGCAGCGCTGGTTAGCGGTTGCCCTGAGCCAGCGGGGTAGCGGTCCTGCTGGCCACCGCGGCGTGCCCTAACCCCGCCCGGTGCGTTAGGGCGCGGCGTGACCATGTACTCGGACTGCGTCCACGCGTAGCTGTTGCGCGCCCAATCCCACAGGTAGTCGGCCACCGCCCTGTGCGCCTGCGCGCGGCACGCAGCCTCCAGGAAGCACGACGGCTGCCCGAGCGGCAGGGCGGACATGAGGGTGTGGCGCGTCGCGGAGGGGAAGAGCCAGCTCGCCGTCAGCAGGTCCACTCCGCCGAAGAGGTAGAGCACCGGCAGCTCCCGCGCCGCGGCAGGCAGCCGGCCGCTCGTGAAGCTGCGCAGCTGCTCTGCGCGCAGCCGCATGCGCTCCAAGTCCCCACTCTGCTGCAGCCTCGCCCATGCCTCGTCCACCCACTCGCGCATCGGCGCGAGCAGATGCTCCGGACCAGGGATGGCCGCCGGTGCGTCTGCACCGGCGGCGCCGCGACGGCGCAAGTCTGGCCAGGAGCAAGCGATCCGCTCGACCTTGGCCCAGCCGTACACCTTGCCCGACTTGAAGCGATAGCTGCGGCCCGTGGTGCCCCAGTGAGTGACGGGACGCACCATATCTCCCACGTCGGTGTAGTTGGGCGGCTTGTTCCACGCGTAGTAGCCTGCGCACGCCTCGTCCTGGCTGCACCTCGCCTCGACCTCAAGCAGGCTAAGCTGGCGGAGCTGGAACGCCCCGTCCCAATCGGCCCCGGCGCACATGGGGGAAGCGGTGTCGTTCGCGTCGCAACACGTGCCGCACCGACGCCCACCGTGGAAGGCGCCCATCATGAAGCGGGTGTAGGTATGACGGCTACCGCTTTGGCGGCATTCGGGATCGCGTGGGCTCGCAACTCGGCGAGCCCCTAGGCCGGGCGCGTGCCGCTCGAGTCCGCCCACGCCCGAATGCGGTGCGTGCATCGTGTAATGGGCCACGATAGGCACAAATGTGGGCCACGTGCGGCACGGGGCTCACGGCGACGAGACTAGGCCAACACGGCGCGCGCGCCGTGCGCCCTAACATCGATGCTCGTGAGGGATGTAGCAAGCGCAGCCGAGCGCTCGTGCTACGCCACAGCTCCGCGCGGAGCCTGCTTCATCGACGCAGGTGCGGCGTGCCACCTTCCTTTCGCGCTCACCGTTGCTGGCGAGCGCTGCATGGTTAGTCGGCGCAGCAACCGCTACTCGCCCGACTGCCAGCACCTCGGGCAGCAGCAGCCGCGCTCGCTGCTGGTGACGGGAACGGGTCGCAGCGGCACGTTTTTCCTCTCGTCTGTGTTGCAGCGGCTTGGGCTCGGCGTGAGCCACGACCGTGTCGCCCAGAGTAGCCGTTCGTCCCAAAGCAGCCGCTCAGCACCGACGAGGTCGACCGCGGGCGGGTTCAAGCACGGCGCCGTCTCGTGGCCGCACGCGTTTCGTACCTGCCTGCCAGCGTACACCTTCCGCAGGCTGAGTGCCCGGCATCCGGGCGACGTCTCCAACCAGCAATTCCATGACCAGCGGCTTTTCCGCACCGTGGCGCACCTGGTTCGCACGCCGCTGGCGGCAATCAATTCGAGGTTCAACAACGGCAGCGTCCGCAGCCGGACCTACGCCGTGACGTCGCAGTGCAACCTCGATCTGCGTTTGGACCCCGCGCTGAGCACCCGGAGCCGCAAATTGCAGCTCGCGTTGCAGCACTGGGTACTATGGAACTCGTTTGCGGAGGCAACTTCCGAGCTCCACCTGAGCCTGGAAAGGGTCGATGCGGCGGCCTTACGTACTCTCATCGAGCACGCCGAGACGAAGCTTGCGCCGCCGAGCCCGCACGAAATCGACGCCGCGATCCGTGCCACCACATTGGCGGCTGGCGGTCGCAACTCCGCGCGCACTGTCAAGCTCGATAGGTTGACGTCCGTGTGCGAAAAAAGAAGTGGTCCAGAGGGCTTCGCTCGATTTGCCCTGCAGCACGCCCTGCCAGCGCCAGGCCAAGCGCAGGGCGGCACCCGGCCTCGGCTTGCCTCAGCGAATCGGCTGGCCCAGGCCGGCCATACCGGCCTTTTCTATTCGACACAGGCTCACGTGGAAGATGCTGGCCGAGATCGACCCGGAGTTCGCGGCGATGGCGCAGGTGATGGCATTTCGGTACAACTACACCGTCGCCGCGGAGGACCGGCTGCCGACGCTGCGTGACTGTCCCCAGCAGCGGTGCTTCTTTCGCTCACGGCCGCGTGGCGGCCTTGCCGTGTGGTCATGCAGGCTGGTCCCAGCGACCCCGGCCCGCGCTTTAAGAAGGGGTAGGTCAGAACGATGAAGTAGTAGAGTGAGTAAAAAAGGTAAAGGTTACAGTACTTACTTTGGTTACACAGTAAGTAAGTGTAAGTAAGTAAGTAATAAAGGCCACACTGTCTAACACTCAACAGCACAACAAGTAAGTAAGTGTACACCGCACAGTCCGTGACTTCCCCCCTCTCGGAACTTGGTCCACTTTGGCAACTGAAGACCGATCCACTGAGAAGGCCGCGCCGCGAGGGTCCGCGCCACGCCCTAGCCCTTATACGTTCCTATGTTGTGTGCCCACACTACCCCCCCGTCCATTTGCAGGTGAGCCGCAGCAGCCGCTCGGCTGAGCGGGGGCAGCGGCTCGAGAGCGTCGCGCTCATGCTCTCCTGTCGAGGGGCGCTGCTCGCAGCACTCGTTGCAGTCGCAGAGCCCCACGCCCACCCCTTCACTTCGCCGGAGG
>Ga0115013_10002511_pt1 | contig 10184 bp, 9 predicted proteins | sample SouAtlMetagenome_2_FD_88686 | JGI IMG/M metagenome (GOLD analysis project Ga0115013, IMG submission 88686) | Marine eukaryotic phytoplankton communities from Atlantic Ocean - South Atlantic ANT15 Metagenome | ecosystem: Environmental > Aquatic > Marine > Oceanic | place: South Atlantic Ocean... | reverse complement strand
GTGTTGCATGGGTAGATGCCAGATTTGTTGATTGCAAATGGTGATCGCAAACCACCACCCTACTGGCTGCTCAGAGGGTTGGTTGGGCAAACGTGTGGACTCGTGATTGGATTGCCAATTGACTCAGATTTTGAAAAATCAAATCTAACGGCAGGTAGTCGTGCGGATTTTCCCAGACACGACGAAGGAGGTATTTTCTGAAGATTGAATCCAATTCTGAATCTTGCTTGAAGACAAAATCGATTACATCACACGACACATGCCGGTTTTTGAAAGGAGTGAGATTTTAGCGTTCCTCAACACACTGCAGCGATATAATAAATAATTTGACTGATCATTAGGTTTGATAAAGAAGACACTGGACAACGAATTTTGTCCCACAAATGGTTAGGGAAAACATGATCTTCGCAAATGGAAAAGCACCTTTGTTGGGCGCAGTGTTGACGAGCGTATTATGGTCCGGAGTCCTCGGAATTCATATGGGTAATGATGATAGGACATCTTGGCTTCAAAGCGCACGCAGATTACAAACTAACAAGTTCATGCAAGTTTGTGGCGATGTCTTTATGAGCCCTGACCACATGCAGCAACATAGCTACTTAATGTCAGATTTTGCTGACGAAGTGACAAACCTATGCCTAAAAATCGCCCCAAATCCTGATCAAGGAATATGCCAAAGAAATGGTTTCAACAATCTAGACTCAAGTCTACAAAATGCTTTTTTTCGCCATGCTGCCCAACACATGGGTAGGAAACAAATGCCAATTAGTATGATGATGGAATGGGGAAACGCAGGATACATCGTTTCCGATAAAACCGCAATCGAGCAGGAGGTGATGAGAAACGACCTATGTGTAGAAGTTCACGAATCTATTGGAGGTAAGCTCAAATTTACGCAAGATGGAATTCAGATATGTTAGGTCATTGATCAATTTGTTGACTTTTCTCACCCATTTGTCTTTGATTTTTGTCGTCCCAAAGATGATTTCATTAACCAAATTCCAATTTCAGAAAATACTGAATTGATTAAACCTGAAATTCCTGAAAGACCGCAACTCGACTTGAACGAAGACGAGCCAGACGACGAGAACAATGATATCGAAAATTTTACAATTGTGCACATAGAGAAAGAAGAAGACGAAATTCTGAGCATCAGTGGTATCGTAGCAATTTCTTGTGCTGTGGCTGCTGCAATCGCACTATTTTTTTTCTATGAAGCTCGTCGCCGAAACCGAGCCCGCATTAATCGCATGTCGCGTTTCAGCAACGAAAAGAAAGGATTTATTGAAGACGGAGTGATTGGCATTCCAACTTCATCGACTTCCATAGAAGAAATCAAGGTGGCAATCAACAAAGCCGACTGGGATGGTGTATACAAATTGGCTTCTCTGATTGCAGAGAATGACGACGGCTTGTCGATTCCTAGCTTAGATATGTTCAAGGGCGAAGATCGAAGTCATCTTGATGCAGAGGATCAAGAACGTGCGAAGACACTGGATGATCTTGCTGCTAATGGCGATTGGACTGGACTTGCTGTAACAGCTGCATTATACGCAGGTGAAACTAGTGGGTCTTCTCCAAATCAATCAAATGGGACTTTTGCATTTGGTTCCAATAACCCGTCGTTTCATAGCAATGCCGTCAATAAAGATGTCGAAGATGGTCATAACTCCATGGAAAAGATGGTTTCCAATCTCAGTAGGGCATTGAACGCTGGCGACTGGTCACAAGTTACAAAATATGCAAACCTTATCAAAAATGAGAAGAATTCAGGCAATAGCTTCGATGCTGATTCACACGTCATTCTAAGTCATAACGATCCATCGATAGTATCAAGGGACACATCCAAAACCGAAATGTCAAAGAAGCAGACAATCGCGAAGCTGATGAGGGCAGGAAAATGGAAAGGCGTGAGTATAATGGCCAACATGTACGAGATGGAGTCTAAGCAGAGACTTCCTTCCTCGCCTATGAGACCATATCCACCGTCACCCAATCACCCATACAGCGACACAAGGTCGATCATCCGAACGAAGGAGTTACGACATCAAGATCGTGTACAGGAAAATATCGTCAGTTTCCGACGCGATCCATAATACTATTGCATTTCTCAATTCCATAAATATTAAAATCCTGTTTGTTAGTCAATTGTAAAAACTACTGAACGTATTTGTTCCTCTTAAAATACTCCGATAGTCACTAATACTTGAACTTTTGAGTATTTTCTGCGAAAGAAATTGCCATTACTACTTCTGCTCTGCGGGTAGCGCGTTATTCTTTTACCTCAATTGCCGAAATGTCAATAATAACCAAGTCATACTAGTCATCATCATCTGCTGATGTTCTTCGTATTACAGCTTTTCGCCCCTTTTTCTTCACCCTTTTCTTAAAGTTTATGCCCGAGGATAAACTTTTAGCTGATGCCAGTCGTTTTGCGGAATCCTCAACGGAGCAATTAACTTCTTTCGAAATATCCACACCTTTGTAATCCATTTTGCCCCAGACGTCATATGCACCAAGCGCCGAATCGTCAGCATTAGCTACTCGAGATTCTTCAAGTCGCCTCTCTGCTTTTCGTTTCTCTTCTGCCTCCCGTTTCTTCGTATTCAGGGCTTTGCTTTCTTCGTATTGCTTTCTTTCCTCCCGGTTCTTTTGTAGAAGAGATGTCTTTTTAATACTCACTGTTGACCATCCGGATAATCCTGTTGCCTCATCGATTCCTTGTTGATTATCGCTGATATTTGCTTCTTTATCGTCTAATTTGAATATTTCTTCACCACCCATTGCTAGCAAGCGAGCTTCTTCCACGCTACTAGGAATTCTTTCGTCACTACCCAATATGATCCGGATGCGATCCAGTGAGACTTTCTGTTCAATCGTTTCATCTGTGGCATCTGGAGAGGATAGGTAACTCACATTGACCAGGGGTTGCTGAAGCGCATCGTGTTGCTCAGTGACCGCTTCCAATTTACGGTGGACAACTTGCACAACTAATGCGTTCTTCCAATATATGATATTCTTACTTTGTCGTTTCTCGGCAGGGCAGGACACCGGCCCGATCCATATTTGAACTGGCATATCTTTCTCTAGCAAACCAAAATATACATTTCCCTCTAGGTACGTTGTGGCCGCTTCTTTCGCGACATTATCTTTCTCGTTTGCTTCATCGTATGTATAGCAACCTTCACCAGGACGTATTTTGACTCGAGATTGCTCATTGGAAGGTTTGCCATCATTTTCAGTATTCTCGTCATCATCGCCGTCTCGGTTTTTTCGCTTCTTTTCATTGGTCTCTTCCCGTTTTAGTTTTTGAGCTTGCCAATCGACTCTTTCTTGTTGAAGTGTCGAGTCAGTGGGATAATTTGATCGAGGTATCTGATTTATAGGAGCTGGTGGATTGGATTGTTGTATGTTATACGGAGATGAGCCAACGAAAGTAGGTGGTAGGTTCCTGGTTGTCGGGCCAACTGGATGGTAGTTTGGTTGGCGAGATGGATGTTGGTAATAATCGACACCCGGATTACCACCAATCTTGGACATAGCAGTTTGTTCCATTTCTTTTAGAGAGTCTAACAAGAATCTCTCCGCCTTGTCTTTCTTTTGCTTCGCCAGTCGTCTTTCCTGCAAAGCACGCTCCGCATTTTCCCTGTGCTTTTTCCCATTTTCGTGAATTAAAATAGACTGCCGATCATTTCCCATCCATGCATTGCAGACAGCACAGTAGTACCGTTGATCTCTCTGCCATGGTGCCTGTCGCGAAGACATGTTGGTTCACTTTTATTTCATATGGTGCAGTCTCTCATTCGTTGATTAAGTTGTTGATGTTACGACGTTGTAAGACTTGCAGGACGAAAAAATAGAGATTTTTTTGAGTTTCCCATACCACTCGCTTTCGACTGTCCTTGATCGGCAAAGGCTTCTTCCGGAAAAGGATTCCTCGAGCCTCCGCGCGGGGCGTCATGAACAAATGATCGCGGCATGTCGCTGATATGGTGTCAAGTTGACATCAAAACAAACAATCTCACGACTCGTTCACGTTTTCGAGAGAACACACAACATTTTGAAATTGCAAAAATTGCATTGCAATTTCATTTATATCTCTTTTGCGAACACACCGCGATCTCTAATAGCGTCAAACAAAAGAAGCTTTCATGAAAACAACCATAAAACGAATGTTCCTTGCGTTCATAACCTCTTTGAAATGATGTCGAATCAAAATCAAAGCCGTGTTGGAATCCAACAGGATTCGAAAAGTATATTCTTGTGGTACTTCTTATTCGGTATATTGCACGAGACATCTCACATTTTTTGTTGGTTGGGGTTGGCATGGTGGCATGGTTATGATTTCACTCTTTTAGGTGCACCTCATGTCCTTGCGATCGAAGTGATTCTAGGCCGCCAGTGCTCGTTGCCGAGTTTACATGGAGGACTCGATGGGTCCGTACGACACGCTGGGTGGATTAGTAGCTGTTTTTTCTTCATAGTCCTTGTTATCCTCCTTCGATATAAGGAACTGAACAAAAATATTCTTTTAGTTGCTTTCCTAACCGCTCTGGAAGCTATTACAACCGACTTGATAGGATTGAATCCAGCGATAAACCTCGGAACGACTTACTTTTGCGGAAATTTTGGCATCATCTTTCTGAATGAACACTGGTTTAAGAATCATCAGACAGAGGCGGAGGCTCTTGACATGTTGCAGCAAATGATAGAAGGTGAGTGTCATTGATGGATCTTTTCTGAAGCAGACAAAGTAATTGTGACTCACCAACGACACTCCAGTGACCATGATACGCGGCGCACAATCAGGTGGTGTAGTCGCATACGATTTCGACAATATTTCCAAGCAAACAAACGGAGAAGATAAGGCTTATCATCCAAGAAAAGTCTCCTCGAAGGCTATAAGATCACGACTGGTGAATAAGAAAAGAACCGATCTTAGTCAACTATTGAGAGTTAAAGTACAAAGAGATCTACGGAGAGCAATGCTTTTCGACAGCGATAGATTCATCCCTCGAATTTTCGCAGGACATACCAGATTTGCAACAAGCTCGATTGCCACATTAGATGGATCTCATCCTCACCGATGGACGCCACCATCAAAACGTCGGGTGTACTCTATGGAAAGTCCAAGCGGCAAGATGGAAATTCCACAACCTACAGTTGTAACAGTAGAGAACTATATAACTCACAACGGCGATTTTGACTTCTACCAATGCCACGGTAAAACCCACGAGCTAGAGACTGTCCAAGCTTGGCTGAGCGTAGTAACAGGAACAATACCACCTAGCTCAGTTGATTCGTGTGCAATTGCTGGTACGTGAAATTTTATTCAAGCCCTTCTTTTCTTCTCATTCGATTGATCTTTATTGCTCACTTTGCTTTATCTTTTCCTGTCGACCCTAAGGATGTATGGATGTCCTGAGGACCCAAGGCTGCTTCGGGCTTTCCGCACGATATTCTTTGGCATTAGAAATGACTTCATCAAGTTTCCATTTAAGTAGGCAAAAATGGACTTCATCTCCATATTCGTTTTTACAAGATGTAATTGGAATGGCTTTTGAAAAGGCATTAGAACAATTTTATCGGGGAGTAAATATAAATGAAACATCTATTCCTACATTGCGTGAGGTTGGCTACAATTTGGAATCGAGGACCTTACTACAGAAGATGGCTTTCAACATGCTGAAACAATTACCAGAGTTTCACAAACAAACTCTGAAGGAGTTATTAATGCAGTGTGATACTCGTTCGATAGATCATACAACCACAGATAACATTATTATATCTGAAGACGATAGCGATGATGAAAATCCCAATCCTTTTGACAATCATCTTCGAGACTTCTGCCAACACACGGTAGATGCATTCTTTGACAATGATTTATTCATGACAGCAAAGATTTTTATGAAGAGGGCAATGGGATCATTTGGCCTTACTTTTACTTCGACTCTTGACTCTCATAGACAGGTATGCCTCGCAGCTAGAGGGCAAACTATGTCTATTGCATTCTATCCAAATAAAGATCTTATTTGTTATGGCTCCGAACAGGCAGCGTGTAAAGCAGGGATGGATACTGGGTCTGAAAATTTGCATCATGATCATGACGACGCAACCCGACTAGATTTGGACGAGCTTGGAGGAGAAATCGTTCTCTTGGATTGGGGACTACAACCTGGACCGGTTTCATTCCCTAGTCGAAATTTAGAGGAAGTTCGATTGATGAATGGAAAGCTGGTGGCTGTGATGTATCAGGAATCAAAAGCTACAGCCACAAATCCAACCCAAAGAATGATGAGACTTTCTGATAACCCATTGATTCGACCTCTTCAGAAATCAGTCGACGATCCCGTGCTCAACGACATCAAAGATATCCCAAGTGTGTGCAAAAACATTCAAGATGAATGGTACTCTGCCTACAGTTACAATCGACTAACAGCTTTTAATCTGTCCCGTTGCCTTCGCAATCGACTTGAAATGCACATAAAAGGCACCGCAAATTCTATTGATTTACTTGTAACAGGGTGCGAAGTTTCGCTTTATCTAGCAGAACAATTCGCGAGTGACTTGAAAAAAGCCTTTCCAAAGCTCCATATTGAGGCTTTAAGTAGCAACAAATTGCTTGGTATATATGGACAGGAAATCTCTGTGCCTGATGTTGGATTCCCTCATTCTCAAAAAACTAGGAATCTTCATGACACTATTGTTCTTATTGTCAGTCATAGTGGGGGTAGCTTTGCACCGCTCGCTTGCTCTAGCCTTCTGCAGTCTTTTACAAAAAGTATATACGTGGTGACTTCTGAATATGACACAGCCATTGGAAGAAATTTGCATCTAATGAATGATGCAGAAGGTCATTTTTTGAATCAACGCATCTTTTCAACTGGAATCGGAATGCGACCTGCAGAGCCGGCTTCTGTGTCAGTTGCAGCTACGCATCAGCTACTTACAAATCTCTTTCAATACCTGAGTGTAATAGTGTTGAGTGATGATCGATATATTGGCGTTACAAAGTCTCAAATCAATGAACAAGATGTGGCAACGCTGGAGAAGTGTAATCAAATGAACATTCAGGCTCTAACGGAAATTTGTGGTTTCAATGCCTGCGGGTTTCCGTTAGATCATATCTCTTCACTCTTGAGGAATCTCCGTGAACTTGGCACTTTATGGGCAGATCACATACTGGAACAAACAAGAGCCCATATCATGTGCTTTATTTACATCATCGCCACTGTGACATCAGGCTGGCCCATTGTGTCTGCCCTAGGCTCTGCTTTTGGTGTGGACGAAAGCTTCTCATATATTTTGAGGTTCCTGGACTCTTTGATTTATTTCTTTCTTCCTCAGATTTGCATCACTTTCATTAGACTTTTCCAAGGAAGAAATCTTAGGCACAGAATGACAGTGAGAACTTTGGTGATCGCAGACATTCCCTGGGTATCTCAATGTGCAGATGCCTTTCTAAGTAAATTGTTTGGAGTATCTTATTCAATTGCAGGCCTCAACGTCTACAGCGGTAATCCAAATGACCATTTTGTTCATCGTCTTACTCACCGCATTGTAAGAGGTACTCTTATAATCTTTGGTCGTCCAGATGGAAGACTATCAGCTTTGTCAACAGCCGAGATGGCGTGTGCTCTCTCTCATAACCAAGCGAGCAGTATCCAAAGTTTTGGAAGTACTTGCGAGTCTGTTACGATAGGCCATAATCCATTCAAGCTGCAGCTATCAAAATCAGCAATCTTTTTGAAGCGTCATCGCCCCTTGTTCCTTTGCGAAAGGCTACTGGTTGAGACCGATGCCAAGGAAGAAACCAAGAATCGTCAAAATAGAACACTGGAAGGTATTGAATCTGTTGAATCGCAACGACAACATGGCTGTCGCAATTTTTTCAGAACTTTGTCTTCTTTTTTTCGGAAGTCAAACTCCCACAATACGCCTTTGAGCATGTCGATTCACCAAATGCTGGACTGCAGTATTTCACTGAAGATTCACAAGAAACGTTCTTCGCAAGCTCTTTTGGGTGCATACTTGGATATAAATAACCAAAGTAAGATTCATGAAAGTGAAAATGAACAAGGGAACTCAAAAAGTACTGTTGATAACATTGTCGCCTCTGCCATTAGAGATCGGAAAAACAATGATCGGCTGCATATATTGTTTAAAACTTTTGATAAGGATTTAGATGGGTTCCTATCAGAATCCGAATTTGTGAATGGTATCAAGATACTCGATTCTTCCTTGACCGAAATAGAAATAAAAAATATGTTTGGGGAAGCTGATGTTACTCATTCTGGAACGCTGGACTACACAGAGTTTATTAGTTTTTTAAGGAGAATGGGATATGATAGACAAGTAAAGATCCCGTCAGGGAATCGTGACAATCGTGGGCTGATAAAAATTAAGGCAAGTAGAGAAAGATATTTTGGGGAAACTCTAAGAAAATATAATGCCGGCAAGCAGAACGTCAAGGATATGGATTTTGTCCTCGCTGAGAGTCAACATCTGGTCCAGGAGCTCTACGAAGCACGAATTGCTTCAATGCAACGTTTCGTTGCCATGTGTGTCCTCTTCCACCATATAAGTAGACGTGTAGAACGTTTCTTCTCTAAAATATCATGTGGCTATTGGTCATATCGGATGGATCGCACTCATAGCATCTTACGCGTTGCAACCACAGCATCTCCAATAAGGTGAGTCACCTGTCAAAAAGGAAGGAATGTTTACTGTTTTACTCGTTTACTCTTCACTAAATTGTTCCTTTGTCAGCGGCTCTGATGTCCGACATCGGATTGAACGTCTGAGATTATGGAGAAAAGTCCTTCATAGCGTCCACATCATTGAGATTACCTACATCGACTATCGCAAACGGAAGTTTGAAAAAAATCACGAACTTGTCGCAGAATGATTGAGTTATGAGGTCCCTGGAGCTCTGAACGAAAAGGCCAATGTGGTGTTAACCCAATGGGACCTGTCTGATTGCAAAGGCCAAACTGTGGTTGCACCCACAATAGACCCAAATCTTGTGAGGATCCTGTCCTACTTAGTCTAAATTTTAGAAAGATAATCATTAAGTTTTGCTGTAATAGCATTCCCCCACGCCATGTTTGCTATGCCCAAAGCCTGATGCCCCCATTGCGGTGCGCCCCTGTTGTGCCAGGGCAGAGGGCCCCCCTTGCTTGTTGCCTCTGGGGGGGAGCAGGTTGGCTGGTCTGCCAACAGGCCCCACTCCTGTGGTGGACAGCCCCACCACCTAATGCCTCATGTGCCCACTGACCATTTTTTGTCAAACCACCGTGGCTCACTCTGCGGAGCAGACAACAAAAGCCCCCTGGGGGCCCCACCCACCAGGCCAAGTGGGGGGGTTGCTGGGTTTGGCAGGGCCCAAGGTGCAGCAGGGGGCATGCACTGCCGGGGGAGGGGGAGTAGACCATTGCCAGCAAACCCAAGGACACAGATGTTCAAATCATTGATGAGAGTGAGCCAATTGGCCGCAGAGTGGCACTCCATTGCAAAAGGCATTGCCACCAGCATGCACCCCTAGGGAGACTGACAAAAAACTAATTCAGTCTCACTCACTATCAACGACTAAGTTGCAAAACAACTACCGCTACTTCAAAAAGAAGTCGTGTTTATTTCATCACAACGGTAATACTAACCTGAACGCAAAGAGATCTGATGTATTCAGGTCAGCATATCCTCCTGATATTGGTTATTGTAACTGATACGACGGTGGTGACTTTGTCGAACGAGACATTTTAAGATGGGCGAAGGGATATCCGCACTGGATTGGACGAAAGGTATACTTTTATCTATTGCTGCTTCCATCATCGGAGGGGCATCCAAACTTGCGATACGAAAGTCTTGGCTTTTGGAAGTAGAATCGAATCATGGTCAACGAGCCGACGAGAATCCGTTGCGTTCTGAAGAAATCGAAAGGGAACAAATATTCGATGGGCGACCAAATAATCTAGACTTTTTCCCACGCTTGCTGAGATACTCAGGAATGTTCGGGATGTCTGTGTTGAATCCGATCTGTTGTGTACTGGTAAGCACGAATAAATGGTTTCTTGGGTTTTCCGAATTGAATCTTATGAAACTAATATTCTCTTATTTTCAATATTAGGCAATGAATTACGCTTCGCCATCCATCCTTGCGCCGTTTTCGGGCCTAACACTCGTTT
>Ga0115013_10002510_pt1 | contig 10187 bp, 6 predicted proteins | sample SouAtlMetagenome_2_FD_88686 | JGI IMG/M metagenome (GOLD analysis project Ga0115013, IMG submission 88686) | Marine eukaryotic phytoplankton communities from Atlantic Ocean - South Atlantic ANT15 Metagenome | ecosystem: Environmental > Aquatic > Marine > Oceanic | place: South Atlantic Ocean... | reverse complement strand
TCAGTATTAAACCCTGTTAACACCAAGCACGTTGCGGGCGGTTCGTCTGGTGGTTCGGCAGCCGCTGTGGCGGCAGACCTTTGCTTAGCGTCATTAGGTAGCGACACCGGAGGCTCTATTCGTCAGCCCGCTTCTTTTTGTGGTGTTATGGGCTACAAACCCACTTATGGTAGGGTGTCTCGTTGGGGGCTTATTGCCTACGCTTCTTCTTTTGACCAAATAGGGCCTTTTACTCACAACGCTGAAGACGCTGCTTTGTTAATGGAAGTTATGGCGGGTAGCGATGAATACGATAGTACTTGCTCTGAAAAAGCCGTTCCTAAATATAGCCAAAAATTAAATAACAACAAATCGTACACCATAGGCTATATTAAAGAAACACTAGAAAGCCCTGCTTTAGATGCTGAAATAAAAAGCCACATACTTGATAAAATAGAACAATTAAATGCCTCTGGCCACAAAGTCATAGCGTTGGACTTTCCATACCTCCACTATGTGGTACCGACCTATTATGTCTTAACAACTGCTGAAGCTTCTTCTAATTTAGCTCGTTATGATGGGGTACACTTTGGATATAGGAGTTCCGATGCTCAAGATATACCTAGCACATATGCTAACTCTAGAACAGAAGGGTTTGGTGAGGAAGTGCAACGTCGTATAATGTTAGGGACTTTTGTCCTTAGTGCTGGTTATTACGACGCTTATTACACCAAAGCTCAAAAGGTACGCCGATTGCTATTGGATAAAACACAAGCTATTTTTGAAAACTGTGATTTTATCTTGTCGCCTACCTCACCCCATACAGCATTAGAAATTGGTAAAACATATGATGACCCCACCCAACTGTATTTGGAGGATATTTTTACCGTTCATGCTAATATTGTAGGTATACCTGCTGTTTCATTACCAACAGGAACACATAGCAACGGACTGCCTTTTGGAATTCAACTGATGGCACCAGCTTTTAAAGACGATGAATTGCTTGCTGTTTCTAATCAGATAATGAACATGTAGTAGTTAATAATTAACGGACATTTACCTCAATTTAAGACGCAAATGCCTCATTTTTGTCAGCATGAATAAACCAATCTTATTTTTACTTTTTTGTAGTGCCTTACTATCCTCCCACTTACTAAGCGGCTCCGTTTCCGACACTATTAGTTTCAACCTACAAGAAGAAGACCCTAAACTAGCTCAAATGGATTCTTTATGGTCGCTTGAGCAGTTATCCGCCCAACAATTAGAAACAGACACTAATAAATTAAACCTTTGGGATTACACCTCTGATAGCATACCCTTTTTTAGCGATTCGCTTATACAAACTCGCTTATCTAAGCTCAACGAACAAACTCCTTTTGAGCTAGTGTATAATCAAGCGGTTAAAACACAAATTAATGTTTATGCTAACACCTATCGCAATCATGTTTCTAGAATGTTAGGCAAGGCTAATTACTATTTTCCTTTATTCGAATCTAAACTCGATGAATACGATTTGCCCTTGGAATTTAAACACTTAGCCATCGTAGAATCAGCCTTAAAACCTCACGCTCGCTCTCGTTCGGCGGCAACAGGCTTATGGCAATTTATGTATGCTACCGGTAAAATATACGACCTAAAAGTAAGCTCCTATATAGACGAACGTAGCGACCCATTACAATCTACTATTGCCGCATGTGAATATTTCACGTTTTTGTATAAAATGTTCAATGATTGGGAACTTGTTTTGGCAGCTTATAATGGTGGGCCTGGCTATGTTTCTCGTGCTATGCGTAAATCAGGAGCTAACGATTATTGGTCTGTGCGTCCTTACCTTAGAAAAGAGACTCAGAACTATGTTCCTAAATTTATTGCAGTGAATTATATAATGAACTATGCTTCTGAACACAACATCCATCCAACGCCCTATAAATTCACTATGGCAGAAACAGATACTGTTAGTATATATCAGTCTATGACATTTGAGGTTTTGTCCCATACCTTAGGGGTTGATATCGACATTATCAAAGAGCTGAACCCTATTTATAAAAGAAACCTTATACCTGTCAGTAAAAATGGTACAGCAAGTATCCGCTTACCCTACAAAGCAGTAGCAACTTTCGTCAATAATTCCGACAGCATTTATGCCTATAGCGAATCTTTACAAGAAAAGTATGTAGCTATGGACGCCCCTATTGTACATCGTGTTATAAAGGGCGAATACCTTGGTAGGATAGCCAATCAATATCATACCACCATTGGTCGAATAAGGAACTGGAATAATTTGTCTTCTAATAACTTAAGAATTGGACAAAAATTAGTCATTTATGTTAATCCCGATTCTGCACCCATTTCTTCTAATACAACAACCAAACGTAATTCTAAAGGAGAAACCATTTATACCGTTAAATCTGGCGATACTTTATGGGATATAGCACGTAAATATTCAGGCGTTTCTGTTGCTCAAATAGAACAATTAAACAACATCACTTATCGTGATTTAAAACCCGGTTTGACGCTCAAAATCCCCAACACTGGATAGATGAGATACCTATTCTATAACCTAGTTTTCTTTATTAGCGCCTGTGTAGGCGAGGGTACTTCTGTATTGCCGTCATACACAGGAGCTATCAATGAAGTTGTAATCGTTGTAGATGATCCCATTTGGGACAGAGCTAGTGGGGATAGTCTTCGTCGGTCTCTTAGTATAGAAGTTCCTGGTATTTCTTGGAGCGAATCTTTGTATGATGTCATACAAATTAATAGTACAGACTTTAGCCGAATTTTTAAAACACATCGTAACTTAGTTATCGTGCAAAAGGGGCAACATTCCAAAGTATATTTTGACACCGAAACTTTTGCTCAAAATCAATGGCTCTGCATTGTAGAGTATCAGAAGATTGAGGATTTACCAAGGCTGTTAGGTCAATATGCCCCTATTATAGCTTATCAGATAGGACAAAAAGAACAAGAACGTTATATGGCTATATTACCACCCAAAAGACAGTCAGAAGCGCTTAGCAAAGGATTTAATCTAAACTTTGGGCTACCTAGTGAGTACAAGCTTGTTTTGGATACTAACCGTTTTTGTTGGTTTGAATATAATCCTCCAGATAAAGAAATTATAAAAGGGGTCTTTGTTTATGAATACCCTAGCACCTCCTCTTTTAATTCAACCACCATCTTGACGGCTCGTGACAGCGTCCTTCAACAGTATATTTTTGGCCCCTCACAAGGCAGCTATATGACTACTGAACACCTATACCCACCTTACATTTCCACCTACACACACAACACCATTGAAGGCCTTAAAGTTAAAGGACTTTGGAAAATGCAAAATGCTTTTATGGGAGGGGCTTTTGTAAGTCATTTTCTAAACGATACAATAAACGATAGGATTCTAGTGATAGAGGGTTTTTTGTTTAACCCCGGAGAAGATAAACGCAATAGTTTACAAGAGCTTGAATGGTTGATTTCTGATTTTAAAACTCAGTCTTCAAACTAAGGATTAGGTTTCTCCCTGGCGCACTAATTCCACTGGAAAACGTTTTGTAGTGTATGTCAAGCATATTTTCTAGGTTTACCTGGGCAACTAACTTATCGCTTATATTTACAGAATAGCTAAGGTTCAGTGTCCACCAAGAAGGTGTTCCATCTTCGGTAGCCTCGTCTAAATTGTCGCTACCACTCGATCCATATTCCTCGGCTTTTTTCCAAGCGTTATATAAGATAAATAAGCCTAGTTTGTGTTTGTTTTTTACCCAATTCAACTGACTTTTACCATATAATGGTGGTATGTGATCCATCGGCAGGTCTAAACCATCATCTTTACCATAGGTATATGAAAAGCTGTGAGTGCTTGACCATACTTTGTTCATATATAAATGGGCTTTTGCACTAAATCCATAGAGGCTAGCTTCTTGTGTATTGGTATTAGCGTAAATAGGCAAATATTCGCCATCATACCACAGGCTATCTTGTCCGTTTAGGCTGAATGCTTTTTTAAGTATAGCGTCTTCCAATATGGTGTAGTATACCGTTGTAGAAACATAACTTTTTCCTAAAGTTTTATTTAAGGTTAGCTCTATATTTTTTGATTGTTCAGGTGTTAGGTTTTCATTGGGCACAGTGACTTTGCCAGATTTTTCAAACACCTTAGTAAGGTCATCAACGTTTGGACTTCTGAAGCCTGTAGATAGGGACAGTGTGCTTTCCCAACCCTTGTTCATGCTCCATTTTAACCCTAAACTAGTTGTAAAGGCATCGTTATTGAGTTGTATAGAGTTAAATGGTAAGCCCAAAGTATTACTCTCTTTAAAATTAGCATTTAAAAGAATGCTTGAATACCTTGCTCCAGCACTAAAATTGATTCGTTTTGATAGCGGCGTTTTGTATTGGCTATATACAGAAAGAGTAGTCATATCGCTACCACCATCAGCATAACGAGTACCGTAGCCCTCTGTAGCTATAGAATGAACGATGTTGTGCTGTAAATCAATACCATAATTTAGGGTCTTGTATTCCCATTTTTTGATGAAATCAGCAGTATTGGCAAACACAAACACATCTTCAGTACGTTGTATTAAGTCTGCATTGTATTTTTGGCTATTCCTACTTTCTTCCAATTGTTGATAGGATATTGTATTATTGAAACTATCATAAAAAAAGTTCTTCTTTTGGTGCTCAGTGCCCAACCCCAATAACAATCTTTTTTGTGGGCCATAATACCATTCTTCAAATTTTGGTTGACCATTAGAGAAGTCATTTAGTTGGTCAAATCTGTTCAGATTGGTCGTGCTTGATACTTGTAGGTTCATTTTATAGCTGAGGTATTCACTAGCGTCTAATCTTATTTTCTGCATAAAGTCTACTTGGTCGTAGGCTGTTTTTAACTGATCATTATCATCAACGATATGGGCTTCTTTTCCCCAGTCTGTATAGCCATGATAGCGTTGTTTGCCCATTTTTAGGTTGCCAAATCGATTGAGGCTTATGCCTTGTAAAAAGCTCCATTTTCCTTTGCTCCAACTGTGGTCGTAATGGAGACTTACTCCTTTGTTAACGGTACTGTATCGTTGTAATAAATTGGCTCTCCACTCTTGTCCGCTTTGTGGTGATTTAGTGTGATAATGTACTACTCCGCCCAAAGCGTCACTTCCATATTTTACAGAAGAAGGCCCAAAAATAATATCGACGTTTTCGAGCATTAATGGGCTTATACTTATGCTATTTTGTAGATGTCCAGAACGGTAAATGGCATTATTCAGTCGCACACCATCAATAACCAATAAAACCCGATTGGCTTCAAACCCTCTTATGATAGGGCTACCCCCACCAGTTTGACTCATTTGTACGGCTATTGCACCTGATTTTTGTAGAATGTCCGCACTGCTAGTTGGGGCATTTTGAAAAATATCAATAGCATCTATTTTTTCTATTCTATTGGGGCTCAATAAGCGCTCGCTTTCTTCTTTGTCTTCAGCAAAAATAATTTCAGGAATGCTTGAGCCTATCATAATGGTGTCTTGCATAGTGTTCTGTGCTAATAGGCCAACAGGCAATAAGAAACATAATAAATTCAGGTAATATTTTTTCATAGGTTTAATACACTTTCTAAAACTTCTTTGGACTTAATACGGCCAAACCCATCGATATGCAATTGATAATAGTTTAGTATATACTCAAGGATTCTTTTTTTATTGTGTATTGGCTCTAAGTTTAGTGCGGATACAAATTCCGTGGTATTGCTAATGTAGTGTTTGTGTTCCTTTTTGTCTCTACTAAAACACCCGTTCAACAAATCAAAATAGGGTAAGTTGGCGTTTTCCATATTAGGGTAAAAACCCAAATAACCACTTAGAGCTATTAGAAAACGAATGTGAAACTGGCTATCAAAGTCGCTTTGATCAAATTCCACCAAAGAGTTTTCTAAAAAACGATATAAGTCCTGATTTTCTTCTTCCTCTTTGAGGCATTTGCTCAACACCTCTACTAAAAATAGTGCCACACTACTTTTAAGTATATGAAAGGGAATACTGCTATATGTCGTTGGAGACTTGACCTCTTTTATACGCTGTAGCTGCTTGTGGTTTTTATGGTAAATCGTAAGGTCTAAAATGTTAAGTGGCTGATAGTAGGCACTCCCCCCTTTCTTTTTTCTTACACCATTAACTAAATAGGATTGTAAGCCTAGCTTGGCAGTATATACCTTGCATATGATACTGCTTTCGCTGTATTTCACGCTACTTAATACAATGCCTTTAGTTTGTGAATACATTATTTTATGAAGAGTATTTTTGCCACATTTGTTTCTAGCCCTGTTGGGTCTGTGCTAAAAACTAAGTAAACCCCTGTGTTTGCTCGTTCACCATATTTGTTTTTGCCGTCCCATATGGCTTGTCCACCAAAAGCTGTAGTCGTTTTAATAAGATTGCCTTTAATGTCAGTTATCTTAATATTAGCATTTTCTACGACATTTTTTATAGCAATAGGGCCATAATAATTTTCTTTTACTGGATTGGGATATACTAAGACATTGCCATGTTTTTTTTCTCCTGCAGTGGCTTCTCCTTTGTATGAAATTAAACCCTTGTCGGTTGATATAAACACTTCACCACTACTATTGTCTATCGATATATGGTTGACGGTGTTGGATAATAAGGGGCTATTTTCTTTCGTAAAATGTTCCATTTGTTGACCACCATCTGCTGAATAAACAAATACGCCAGAGTTTTTTGTGCCAAACCATTTTCTATTTGCTCCATCAATAGCAATAGTCGTCACTGACTCATTTGCAATTATAGGCTCAACATAGCCGTCAGCTTCAACCAAAATTTGTTGTGCATCGCCATTTATGCCAAAAACTTCATCGGTATCATAAAACACAGCAAGACCTTTATCCGTTCCTACCCACACCTCTCCATCATTATCGACAGCTAGAGAATAAACTGTATTTGAAGGCAAATTTCCTTGTCCTGCACTAGTGTTTAAATGCTTATTGTTATCGTCATTTGTGTTTTCAGGAGTGCCGTTATCATCATATACAATTATACCCCCGCCCTTAGCAATAAAGAACCATTTTTTACCCTGATTATCTATAAGTAGGTCGCCTAAATGACTATTTTGTGTGTTGTAGCTTGTTATATTATAAGACTGCCATTGGCCATCGGTATTCATAAACGCCAACCCCTTGTTTACAAGAGAATTGGTAATCCAGACTAAGCCATTATCATCAACAACCACATCTTTAATCCTCAGCCAACCATAGCTGCCATTACTAGTATCACTCGATATTGTTTGTAGGTTTCCGTTAGAGGTTTCGTAATTATGCTCTTTTACTAAGACATAATTTTCTAGACCTTCATCGTGTTCCAACTCTAAAAGACCATTGTTCCATGTACCTACATAAAGCTTACCATTAGGAGCTTCTACTATATTAGTGATGTCTTTAGCGCCACCTAAACTCGTATAAGGTAGATTGAACCAATTATAACCATCCGACCAATGAAAACCTTGGTAGGTGTTGTTGTTATTCCATTGAACAGATACACCACCAGGTGATACTAGGATTTTATCTTGAGTTATTGAGGTTGAAAAAGCACGATTTGTTAGTGGGCCTGAGGGCTCATAATTTCTTAATGTTAGGTTTTCGTTAACTCGAATTAAGCTTCTTATTCCATCGGTCAACCAATATGCATTACCATCTATTATAATATCTGACACTCTATACAAGTAAGGACTTTCTTTAATAATATTTAGCGTATTATCAGGCATAATTTCTATTAGATTTCTTTGTGTGCCAACAAATAATCTATCAGACTCTGCTTTTAAAAACCTCAAATTTTCAGTTTTAGCAGCTACATACATGTTTTGAGAAGAATAACAATATATATCTTCTAATGACTCACTCAAAAAATAGATTTTTTGATAAGCAACCTCTAAGCTATTTATTGGAAAATCTACTATTAGGTGTTGCCATGACCGATAATCCAGTAAATTATCATTTATACTTGCTTTAAACAAGCCTGTTTCTGTAGCAGCAAATACACTATCTCCTTTAAAACATAAATCATTTACAGCCAGATTTCCATCAGCATTTAAATAAAAGGTGTTTGCAATTTCTTTTTTTTCAGTGTTTAACTCTATAATCCCGAACGAACAAGACAGGTATGCATTATTGTTATTAAAGGTGATGTTGTTAATGGATTTTCCTCCAACAATATTTTGCCTTTCTACATCAAGCATACTATAAATACTGTTATCTTCAATGATGTCTATTTTGGTGCTGTTGTAAGCTACAACTAGGGTGTTTTTTTGTGGGTCTTTCGCCATAGCAGCTACGCCTACATCGCTCAAGCCATTAATGGTGCTCAGTCTATTTAGTGTTAGTTCCTTCTTATCTAAATAAAACAGGTTGTTTTCAGTAGCTACATATATTTTATTGTTCATTTTGGCTAATGAAATGGCGTTGTTGTATGGCAAATAATCACGCCATTGACCGATTTCAACGTTTTGGCTATAGCTCTTAAAGCCAATAAAAAAGATAAGACTGAATAATAAATTTTTCACGAGTGCAAATTACTAAACTTATAACTATTGTTCGCTTATTATATTGTTAGAAACAAAACTCAATTATATTTGTGATTATATTGTAGGCTCCGTAGTTCAACTGGATAGAATATCAGATTTCGGCTCTGATGGTTGGGGGTTCGAATCCCTCCGGAGTCACTTTATAGAAAACTTTAACTAGACCTAAATTATTAAAATGAGAATTGACAAACTTGATGGTTTACGAGGTTTCTGCAGCCTAATGGTTGTCTTTTATCATTACCCTCAATCGTTTTTGCCTGATTTTATTTTTAGCAATTTCTTTATCAGACAATCTTGGAGTTTTGTCGATTTTTTCTTTGTGTTAAGTGGTTTTGTAATTTCTTATAACTACTCAACACTTTCAAATACTAATGATTTTTGGTTGTATATTAAAAAACGCCTTATTAGGCTCTATCCATTATTGTTTTTTACGACCATTGTTTTTTTGCTTTTCAAGGTTTTTTCTGACAATTTTTTTCCTGAATTAGTTATTAGCCCCAAAAGCATTAAGCTTTATTTATTTGACACTTGCAACACCCTATTAATGTTAAATTCTACCCCATTTTTTGGTGAGATGTCTAAATATCTAGGAATAAACCATCCCTCTTGGAGTGTGTCTGCCGAATTCATTTCTTATGTTTTATTCGGCCTTTCATCTTTATTTCTCTTTAACAAAAAGAATCTTTTTTCTTTTGTTACAATTTTCCTGTGTATTGTGATTTATGTAATCAAGGAACAGTTTACTTTTGCTAATTACACTTGGTTTTTTCTTCGCGGAATAATAGGGTTTAATATTGGCTGTATTGTCTATTGGTTTTTTACTAAAAAGTTTTCTCTCAAAAACAATTTAGAGCTTGTTTTGCCTTTGTTAATCGTGTATGTATCTTATTTTTTTCACAGCTATGAGTTTAGTTTTAAAGGGGTCCTCAATTTAATTTTTAGGCCTTTATTTTTCGGCTTTGTTATACTTGTTTTGCTTAAAACAAATCATTATTTCAGCAAGTTTTTAGAGTCAAAACCCCTAAAGTTTTTGGGCAAAATATCCTACTCCATTTATCTTAATCACATTTTATTGCTTTTGATTGTGCCTCGAATTTCTTTTAAGCTTTTCGGACTTCCTCAGTCCTGCCTTTCTGAGTTTTTGGTTTTATCACTAACTATGCTTTTTGTAATCTTATATTCGACATTTACCTATATATACATTGAGTCAGCCTTTGGGAAAGCTCTTAAGAAATTGTTCAAAATCTAATAAAACAACCTTTTTATTATCCAAAACACTATTTTTTTCATCAAAACTAACATAATTGTTTGAAAATCAACAGGTTACACGTAGGCCCCTGTTTTGTCTTTTAAGCCACTTTTTTGAGACTTTAGTCTATAGTGCCCAGCGAACACCCTTCTTGTCTTAAACGGCTTCATTTCCATTTTTCTAACATAAAGATTCGTTTAGAGTATTCTGCCTAGCCAAGAATAGCTCTAACGTTTGATTTTAAGCCGGTTTAGAATCTGCTTGCGTAATTATACTTTCCTGATTTTATTTTTCACCGTGCAGAGATGTGTAAAATGAGTCAAATACCATAAGCTTTTTTCATCTTAAAAAAATGTTTCACGTGGAACAACTA